>ENA-UEQN01000187-UEQN01000187.1-human-gut-metagenome-genome-assembly--contig:-NODE-187-length-60659-cov-27.846506_pt1 | contig 60659 bp, 59 predicted proteins | sample MGYA00242940_ERZ507944 | MGnify/ENA primary metagenome ERZ507944 (study PRJEB26167, sample SAMN06115449) | human gut metagenome | host: Homo sapiens | place: China:Fujian | collected 2015-08-20... | reverse complement strand
GCTGTCAACCACCCTACGATGTAACGCCACTTGAGACAGCAATGTCTCTTGGGGTTAAAGGTCGGAGGAGCTATCCGCTACTACGACTGGGCAGTTACAAGCCCATGGCCTTTTGGCCGTGGATTGTTGACTACTCCTATTCTCAAGGGGTGTTTCGATCGTTCAACTTGTATGAAACAACCGCAATTCCCGTTTAAAATTATGGTATGGTATGACCTTGACTTTTTTCCCTAGAAAGATATCATTAAAATGTCTTATTTTTGACATACGAAACGGAGGGGACACCGCTATGCTGAAAGATATCACCGAAGCTATGCTGGGCAGACGCCCCTTTGACCTGGTAATCCGCAATGTGCAGATCGTCAATGTGTTCAGCGCCTCTATTGTAAGCGGATCTATCGGCATTGTCAACGGTCATATCGCCGGGGTTTTTGGCCCGGAAGAAGCGCTGGACAGCCGCCGGAGCATTGATGGCGGCAACGCTTATGCCCTGCCTGGCTTCGTGGATTCTCACATGCATCTGGAGAGCAGCATGCTGACGCCGGAGCATTTTGCTCAGGTGGCCCTATCCTGCGGCACAACCACGGTATGCGCCGACCCCCATGAAATTGCCAATGTCCTTGGCATTGAGGGCGTCCGGGGTCTGGCAGATGCCTGCCGGTCCCTGCCCCTGCGGGTGCTGCTGACCGCCCCCTCCACCATTCCCTCCGCTCCCGGTCTGGAGGATTCCGGTTTTGATGTTGGCCCCGCTGAGATGGAGGCCCTGCTGGATATTCCCGGCGTGGCTGGATTGGGCGAGGTCATGGATTTCAACGCCGTCGCCGCCGGGGATGAGCGGATGCTCTCCGTCATTGAAGCTGCCGCCAACCACGGCGTTTTTCTGGATGGCCATGTCTCCGCCCTCACCGGCCGCCGCTTGCAGACTTTCCGGGCCATGGGCATCGACAGCGACCACACCGTTCCCTCTGCTGAAAAGCTCCGGGAGGAGCTGGCTCTGGGCTTCACGGTGCAGGTACAGGAATGCATGCTGAACCGGGAAATCGTCCAGGCCATGAATGATGCACCGGTGCAGGACCGCATCTGCCTGGTGACGGACGATGTTCCCCTGCCCCGGCTCATGCGGCAGGGCCATCTGAACTTCGTGGTGGAGCGGGCCATCGAGCTGGGGCTGGACCCCATCCGGGCCATCCGGTACGCCACCATCAACCCCGCCGTTCGCCTGCGGCTGTACCGCACTGGCGGCATCGCCCCTGGCATGGAGGCTGATATACAGCTGGTGCAGGATCTGCGTCATCCCAGACCGGAGCTGGTGCTCCGGGCCGGAGAGATCGTCTGGGACCATGGCAGCTATCTGCCCCATACCGCTCCTTACCAAATTCCAGACCACCTGCAGGGCTCCGTTCATCTCCGTCCCGTGACGGAAGAGGATTTTGCCGTCACGGTGCCGGTACGCCCCGGCTTCTCCGGCGGCACCGCCGTGGTGAATCTGATCGGCCAGGATGGCGTCTCCATCCGCACCCAGCGGGTCCGGAAGGCCCTGCCCCTGTCCGCTGAAAGAGACGGCTTTGCCTGTCTGAAAACAGCTCCTTACTTAAAAATGGCAGTATTCAACCGCTACGGCCGGGATCAGCACGGCATCGGCCTGCTGACCGGCATGGACGGTGTCACCGGTGCCGCCGCACTGACCTACGGCCACGACTGCCACAACCTGACGGTCTATGGCGGTAATGACGCTGATATGGCTCTGGCGGCCAACACCCTCCGGGAATCCCAGGGTGGGCTCTGCACCGTGGAAAACGGCAAGGTACTGACCCTCATCCCGCTGCCTCTGGCGGGGCTGATGTGTGATCTGCCTCCGGAGGTACTGCTGGAGCAGATGGAGCAGCTCCTGTCGGACTGCCGCCGCATGGGCTTCAACCATCAAAATTTGCTGACGTTCTTCACCCTTATGCCGCTGGCGGTTTCGCCGGAGCTGAAATGCACGGATCGGGGTCTGGTGGATGCGCTGCACAAGCGGCTTCTGCCTTTGATTGACGAGATAAAGGAGATAAGTTCGGATGGAACGTAAACACCGTGCACTGCTGCTGGCACTGCCCACCGTATTGACCCTGCTGTTTTTCTTCGTGGCACCGATGGTCTACATTCTGGTCCACACCCTGCATGAAAACGGTTTTTCCGATTTTGTGGATTTCTTCGGAGATCCCTTTTACCGCAACATCCTCTGGGTCACCCTCCGGGTGTCCCTGGTGTCCACCGCCATCTCCCTGGTGCTGGGCTATCCCACGGCTTTTTACATGGCCCGGACCAAGTCCCGTATGAAGCAGGTCATGATGATCGTGATCCTGTTTCCCTTTTTGGTTAGCGCCGTGGTCCGTTCCTACGGCTGGATGGTCATTCTGGGCACCAACGGCCTTTTGAACCAGCTGCTCCAGTCCTTGGGGCTTATCTCCGCCCCTCTGAAAATCCTGAACACGGAGACGGCGGTCATCATCGGTATGATCCACCTGCTGGTGCCCTATATGGTCCTCTCTCTGGTGGGTGTGCTCCAGAGCATTGACCCTAACGTGGAGTACGCGGCCTACAGCTTGGGTGCCTCTCCTCTGCAGACCTTTTCCAAGGTGGTGTTCCCCCTGAGCCTGCCGGGCATTATCTCCGGCTGCGTTCTGGTGTTCACTATGAGCATGACCTCTTACGTGACGCCCAAGCTGCTGGGCGGCTCCAAGTTCCGGATGATGGCCACCATGGTGGTCCAGGAGATCAATGTGAATTTCGACTGGGGTGCGGCCTCCGCCATCAGCTATATTCTGCTGGCAGTGATCCTGCTGGTGCAGATCGCGGTGGTGCTGTGCACCTCCGGATATATGAAACGTATGGGAGGAGGAAAGTGATATGCGCGAAAAAGATGTGAATCTGCCCTGCCGGATCTTTGCCATTCTGGTGATGCTGTTCCTGCTGGCGCCTCTGGTGGTGATCGTCATCGCCTCCTTCACGCCCACAGCCCTCATCACCTTCCCGCCTCAGGGCTTCTCCCTGAAATGGTACGCCAATATTTTCGGTTCCTCCACCCACTTTATGGATGGTCTGGTGAACAGCCTGAAAATCGGTATTCTGGCCACAGCGGCGGATATTCTGCTGGGCGTCACGGCGGCCCTATCCGTCTGCCGGTACAGCTTTAAGGGCAAGGACGCTCTGCTGAACTACTACACCTCTCCCATGTATGTGCCCAGTGTGGCCTTCGCCTTTGTTTTGCTGCAGGTCTACAGCCAGATCGGCGGTGTGCCCGGTATGCTGCGCATTTTCATCGGCCATCTCATTATCATTCTGCCCTACATCGTGCGGAACACGGTGTCTGTACTCCATGTGTTCAACTGGACGCTGGAGGATGCGGCCACCTCCATGGGAGCCACCCCTATTCAGGTGTTCTTCAAGATCACCATTCCCCTGGCCCGGCCCGGCATCATGGCCGGTGCGCTGCTGGCTTTTTTGTATTCCTTTGACGAGGTGGCCCTGAGCAGTCTGCTCTCCACCCCGAGGTTCATCACCCTGCCCATCCGCATCATGAACTATATGGAGCTGACCTTCGATCCCACTCTGGCCGCCATCTCCACACTGCTGATCCTGGCATCTCTGGTTCTGATCGTACTGATGGAGAAGTTTGTAGGGTTGGACATGTTTGTTAAGTGAGAACGGAAAGGTGTAAACTATGGCTACTTTGGAATTACAGGGACTGACCAAGCGATTCGGCGAGTTCACTGCGGTGGATTCCATGAACCTGAAGGCTGCCGAGGGCGAGATGATCGCCCTGCTGGGCGGCAGCGGCTGCGGCAAGACCACCACACTGCGCATGATCGCCGGCTTTACTGAACCCACCGCCGGACAGATCCTGGTGGACGGCGAAAACGTTTCCACTATCCCCCCCTACCGCCGCAATATCGGCATTTTCTTCCAGAATTACGCGCTGTTCCCCCACATGACGGTTTTTGAAAACGTGGCCTTTGGTCTGAAGCTCCAGAAGCTGCCCAAAAACGAGATCCGTGAGCGGGTGGAGCACATGCTCGCTCTGGTAAAGCTTACCGGCATGGACAAGCGTTATCCCCGGCAGCTCTCCGGCGGTCAGCAGCAGCGGGTGGCCTTGGCCCGGGCTCTGGTGACCCGTCCCTCCATTCTGCTGCTGGATGAGCCCCTCTCCAACTTGGACGCCAAGCTCCGGGTAGAGATGCAGGTGGAGATCAAGCGCATCCAGAAGGAGCTGGGCATCACCACCATCATCGTGACCCACGATCATGAGGAGGCCGTCTCCTTGGCAGACCGGGTCATTGTCATGAATGCCGGCCACATTTTGCAGATCGGCAAGCCCCAGGAAGTCTTTGACAGGCCCGCCTCTCCCTTTATTGCAGACTTTATGGGCTTTTCCACCTTTCTTCACGGCATCGCCGCCGGAACGGAAGGGGAGATGCGCCTGATCCGCTGCAGCGCCCACACGCTCCAGGTCCCGGCAGAGGCCGCCCAGGAGCTGACTGAGGGCGACGCATGCATTCTGGCCATCCGCTCTGAAAACATCCGGACTGCGGAGCAGGAAGGTGTCAATACTGTCCGGGGCACCGTCAAAAGTGCCACCTACAAGGGTCATACCACCCGGCTGGAGGTCTCCGGCTGCTTTGAGGAAATGGTATACCCCGCTATCCACGAATATGCGGACGTGCAGGAGGGCAGTGAAGTTCTGCTTCACTTCCCCGCCCAGCATTTCTGTGTATATAAAGACATCAAATAAAATCTGGAGGATGTAAGCAAAATGAAAAGCAAGCGCATTTTTACACTGATGCTGGCTCTGGTCATGACCCTGAGCCTGGCCGCCTGCGGCGGCAGCAAGCAGGAGGAAACTCCCGCTGATAACGCCGGAAACGGCGAAGCAGCTGGCGATACTCAGGATTTCGGCGGCGCTGAGCTGGTTGTTGCTACCTGGGGCTGGGCCGAGGCCGGTCTCAAGACCCTGGCCGCTGACTTCGAGTCCCAGTACAACTGCACCATCGTGGTGGACCCCACCAGCGGCAACGGCGACCGGCTCAACAAGCTGATGGCTGAGCAGAACGATCCCACCGCCGATGTGGCCCTGCTGACCAAGAGCTTTGCCCAGACCGGCAATGAGGCAGGCCTGTTTGAAAAAATCGACACCAACATCGTCACCAGCATCGGCGACCTGTATGACATCGCTGTCAACGCCGACGGCTACGGCCCCTGCTACTCCCTGTGCCGCTACGGCATCATGTACAATGCCGACGCTCTGGAGAAGGCCGGTCTGCCCGCCCCCACCTCCTACGAGGGTCTGTTTGATGACCAGTATGCGCACATGGTGGCTCTGCCCGACATGACCTCCACCGCCGGCCCCTACATGCTGGTGGCTATGGCCGAGGCCATGGGCGGCAGCCAGGAGGATGTGACCCCCGCCATGGAGCTGATGCAGGAGAAGAAGGACAACATCGATCTGTGGTATTCCACCTCTTCCGACGTTGTCAACGCCTTCACCACCGGTGAGGCCAACATCGCCGTGTTCATGGACATCAATATGCCCAGCCTGACCGACAGCGGCCTGAACATGGTCTGGGTGGACGCCGCCGAGGGCTCCTTCTCCGCTCCCGCCACCGCCAACGTGGTGAAGAACTGCAAGAACCCTGAGCTGGCCCAGCTGTTTGTGGAATACCTCATCAGCAAGGACACCCAGGACAAGATCGCTGAGGTCATGAACGAGGCCCCCGTGAACAAGAACGCCACCATGGACGATTCTCTGAAGACCTATCTGGCCTTCGGCGACGAATCCATGAACGCCCTGAAGGAATTTGACGAGGCCTACATCACCGCCAACAAGGAAGCCTGGATCGATACCTTCCAGCGCACCGTTGCTGTTCAGTAACCTATCAAAGTATCCGCAGAAACGGAGGAGACGCCCCGGCGTTTCCTCCGTTTTTTAAACAACTGACAAGGAGAAAAGCCTGCCATGAAGCTGACTGTCTTATCAGAAAACGCCGTTCTGTACCCCGGCCTTGAGGGGGAATTCGGCCTGTCCGTCTACCTGGAGGAAGGAGATACCCGCCTGCTGTTCGACGCCGGGGAACGGGACGCCTGCCTGCGGAACGCGGAGAAGCTGGGTATCGACCTCCGGCGGGTCACTGCCGTGGCGTTCAGCCACAACCACCGTGATCACTGCGGTGGTTTTCTGCGCCTGGCGGAGCTCCTTCCGCCGGACGTACCCATTTATGCCCATAGCGGCTTTTTCATCCGGAAGTGGTGGGATCACCGGTGCGACCCGCCTCAGCAGGAAACCTATTCCCAGATGCTGGAGCTGGTAGGCCCGCCCATGGAGGCATCCTGGTTCTTCCAGCAGGGGCTGACCGGCTTCCGCTGTCTGGCAGATGACTGCATGCAGATCGCTCCGCATGTGTATCTCCTGGGGAATTTCCCCGTCCCCGGACCAGAGGAAGCGGTCCATCCCTCCTCCGTGATGGAGGGGCCGGACGGCCGCCTGGTGCTGGATACCTTCCCGGAGGAGCAGGTCTGTGTGGTGGATACCCCAGCAGGGCTGGTGGTGCTCACCGGATGCGCCCACAACGGCATCCGCAGCATTCTCTCCACGGTGGAACGGCGCTTCCCGGAGCGGCCCATCCAGGCCGTTTTCGGCGGTACCCACCTGGTACCCCCGGACCCGGAACGCATTGCCCGGACGGCAGACTATTTCCGGCACAGCTCCATCACCTGTGCCGGTGTCTGTCACTGCACCGGCCCCATGGGTCTGGAAGTCTTTGCCCAAACAGTGCCCGCCTATCTGCCTACCGGCGCAGGCTTGGTATGGCAGACGCCCTCTTTCGCAAGGACATCCGCAGGCAGAAAAGAGAGTTGACCGCCATGCAGAGCCCGCAAACCCAGGAATAAAAACCCCCGGATACCTTATCCTCCCTGTCAGGGGAGCAAGGTATCCGGGGGTTTTATCTATTACGGAATCGGACAGTTCTGCCCCGCTGTGCGGTTTCTCACCGGATCATTCCCGCAAGGTAGGTGCGCTGCCAGATAAGCGCACATCCCGGGCAGAAACTCGTGGTGCTTCGGCAGAGGCCGTGCACCGGAGCGCAGCCGTCCGATGCGGGAGGGATTCATGCTGATCTCCCGTCCCAGCTGGCTGTTGGAAAGTTCCGCAATATTCGTCAGTGCGTCAAATCGTTCGACAAACATGGTGATCTCTCTGCTTTTTTCTCCATTATATGACAGCTATCCGCACGAGCCAACAATTTTGGCACGGTTTGTGCCGAAAATCTGGCATGGTCATTCGAGCGCGTTCGCTTGTTTTTTTCCTCTTTCAGCCCGTATCCTATATAGGTAAGGAGGCACCCCCCCCGGTTCCGCAGCGGATCATCAATTTCTTAACGCTCACTTAGCGCAAACTCTGTCTGTCAACTCTGCAAACGCCTTGTGTTTCATGTTCGCGCATGGTAAAATACACAGATAGCCAGTCCCCCCCTCGCATTTATTTTGCATTTTGACGGATTTTGGTCATCACTGCCAAACAATTCACTTCCGCTTCAAGGGCGGCAGCACCGCCGCGGTATAAATTCAGCCGGGACAAACCCATGGCTGAACTTCTTCTATATTCCTACATTTAAGGGAGGAAAAAAACCTATGAAACGAAGGATTTTGTCATCCCTGATGGCACTTGTGCTGTGTCTCACACTCCTTCCGGCAGCGGCCTATGCCGACGGGGGCACGGCGGTCTATGTCAGCAGCAGCGGCAATGATGGGACCGGTGACGGCTCGGCGGACAAGCCCTTCGCCACGCTGGCCAAGGCGGTCGACGCAGCGGATGACGGCGCGACGGTCTACGTCATGAGCGACCTGACCATGACGGCGCCGCCCGTTTTTACAGCAAGTCGCTGACGATCACCAGCGGCGAGGGCGGCCCTTACACTGTTACGCGCGACAATAGCTTTACCACGCAGAGCGACCACGCCCGAAGCTGGTACAACCCCGCCATGGTCGAGGTTCAGACCACCGGCGGCGTGGGCGCCGGTCTGACCCTGACGAACATCATTTTTGACGATGCCGGCAAGAAAGAGGGCACGGTGTTTGCTCAGGCCGTCAGTGATGGTTCTGTCGGCGCTGCCAGCAACGATAATCTCGTTTATGTGCAGGACGCCATCATCGCCTCCAACGCAACCGTCACCACCACGATCACGCTGGGTGATGGCGCGGTGCTGCGGAACTTCGGCGGCATGTCGGCGGTACGCGCCACTGGCGAAGCCAAGCTGGTGATGGAGCCCGGCAGCGTGATCGAGGATGCTTCGTCGATCACACGAAGCAAAGGCGATGCAGGCTCCGTCGGCCCCGCCGGTGCGGTCTGGCTGCAGGGTTCCGATTTCGAGATGGAAAATGGTGCGGAAATTAAAAATGTAAACGGCCGCGCGGTCTACGCGGACGGTGGCAGCGTAAGCGTCGGCGGCACGATCAGCGGCATCATCGGCAATCCCGCTATGTGGCAGGGCAAGGACGGCACGGCCATTCACCTGCGCGGCAGTGCAAAGGCAACCTTAAACGGGAAAATTTCCGATTGTACAGAGGGCGTATTGGTCTTCGTTGATAAAGCAGTTTTTGAAATGGCCACCGGCTCCTTCCTCGGCAATTCCGATGCAGCTGGCATCAAAACGAACGAAGATCCCACTTGGAGTCTTGTTAACAAAGATGATTATGGTACAGACCGCAATACAATTACAATTCACGGTGAAATATCTGGCATTAAAAACAATAAAACTCCAATACAGTTCAAGTTCGGCACACTGTTGATTGGCGCTGACAGCAATATTCATCATAACAGCGTCTTCTATGGAACCCTCTATATTCAACGAGATGCAATTGTTGATATATATGGTAAAATCAACAATAATGACGCAAGCAGCCGAGGCGGCGGCGTTGCGACCGCGGGTCATGGTGAAGTGGTCATAAATATGTACGAAGGTGCTGAAGTTAAGGGGAATACCGCAGTGAAAAATGGCGGCGGTATTATGATCAGCAGTAATACATCGTTCACGATGTACGGCGGCGAAATATCCGGCAATGTCAGTCAGACTGTCGGCGGCGGAATTTATCAATATAAGAATAATTCCAAAGTTGAACTTCAGGGCGGCACAATCCGTGATAACACAATGAACGCCACCGATGTTAAAGATTCTTCCACCGGAACCGAAAATGATATTACAATAAGCAACCAGGGCAACGGCAGCAGCAATCATTATTTGTATATCTCACAGAACACAGAACTTGACAATCAGAATGTCTATTTCCAGATTAACTCTACAACCGTCACCCCCGCGGAGAACAGTTTGGACATCAAGTTGGGCAACGCCAGCAAAGAGAGTGTGACCGCCTTGTCCGGCAAGGCTGATGCGAACGGCTGGAACGCTCCCCTCGCCACCTTCTGGGCGCAGCGGGACGGCGCGGCCGAGCTGACAGTGGGCGGGCTGACCTTCAACAAAGCACTTCCGGTCTACGCGCTGGTACAGGAGACCGGTGCGGACGGTAAACCGGTGTCCGGCGCGGAGGTCAGGGTATACAGCACAAAAATTACTGACGACGGCATCCGTCTGACACTTCCCAACGGCTATACGAACGGCTGCGCGGTTGCGCTGGCACAGCCTACCACCGACTTCGGCAGCGTCGGCATCTCAGGCCCTACAGAAATTGCGAAGACCTCTGATGCCGCGCCCTACGAGGTCCCCTATACCGTGACCTACACCATGTCGGACAGCCTGCGCGGTATGCTGAACATGGCATCGGCCGATATCCCGGCCATGTCCTTTGTTGTGGAATTGGACAGCCGTCTCGCAGCCAAAACCGGTGACAGCGGAAACTGCCTTTACACCTTCGACGGTGACGGCATCCTCGACGGCACGGCCAGTGTCTCCGGCCATACGGTCACCGTCACCTGCACCCCCTTGCCCGGTTGGAAAGCCGCGATTGCGGGAAAATCCTCCGTCAAGATGGTGTTGAAATGCGCCGGTCTTCTGGATGCAGCAGCTTTCGCCGCCGGTGAATCTCTGAACACCGCCGCCCATATCAGCGGCAAAGTATCCAGCGGCAGTACCGTCACCTCTGTCGTGATCCCCTCCAGCATCTGCCGGACCAGGATGACCGCCCAGACCTATACCGTGACTTACCACAGAAACGGCGCGGACTCCGGCGAAACGGTTGACAGCCGCAGCTACATCTTCGGAGATCTGGCCGTGGTATCCGAAAACGGCTACGTCCGCGACGGGCACTCTTTCGTCGGCTGGAACACTCAGCGCGATGGGAGCGGCACGCACCATGTCCCCGGCTCTTCGATCACGGTGACAGACCATATTCATCTGTACGCGCAGTGGACACGCAACAGCAGCGGCGACGATGACGACACCGGCTACACGCTCCGGCTCACCAAGCTTGATGCCGGGGACGGTACGCCGCTGAGCGGCGCGAAATTTGAGCTGTGGCGTGTCGGGACCCGATCCGATACAAGGCTCGGCGTCTACGAGACCAACCGGTACGGCTGGACACAGGCAGAGGTCTCCCAAAGCGGCGATTACTACTGGGTCGAGACCGTGCCGCCTGAGGGCTACCGATTGGGCGGGGGCAAGCACCCGACCAATACAGGCAAAAACAGCAGGATCACTGTCTACAATACCGAGGCCGCAGTGCCTGCGCTGTTCACCGATGACCACTATGCCTATATCGTCGGTGGGCCAGACGGTACAGTCCGTCCCAATGACAGCATGACGCGGGCAGGCGTGGCCACCATCTTCTTCCGCCTGCTGAAGGACTCCGTCCGTGATGCCAACCTGCTGACCGGCTGCACCTACACCGACGTACCGGACGGTCACTGGGCCAACACCGCCATCTCCACCATGACGGGACTGGACATTGTCCGGGGCTATGATGCCGCAGCCTTCGGCCCCGGAGATCCCATCACCCGGGCCCAGTTTGCCGCTATCTGCGCTCGGTTCGACACCGGCAAGAGCAACGGCAGCCGCACCTTCTCCGACATCGAGGGCCATTGGGCCAAGGCGTATATCGAGCGGGCGGCAGAGTTGGGCTGGATCAGCGGCTTCCAGGACGGCACCTTCCGCCCTGACGCCTATATCACCCGCGCCCAGGCCGTGACCATGATCAACCGGATGCTGAATCGGGTCCCGGAGGACCCCAGCGATCTGCTGCCCGGCATGAACGTCTGGCCGGATTGCGGCCCCGGCGATTGGTTCTATCTGGCCATTCAGGAGGCTACCAACTCCCACGATTACAGGCGCAAGGCCGGCAGCTATGAGACCTGGACCGACCTCAATGCGAACCCGGACTGGACCCGGTACGAAAACTGACATTTTGTGAAACTTTTTTGAAAAACGACCGTCTATATCAATATAGACGGTCGTTTTCATTTTTTCAGATGGAGGTGCTTCTCATGAAACGGATCTTCGCTCTTCTCCTTGCCGCGGTCAGTCTGATTTCCCTGACCGCCTGCGCGCAGCCCAAGGCAAAAACCGCCAGCAAGTACCAGCTGGCCGCCCCGCAGTATCCCCAGATGGCGCAGTACCCGGACGAAACCAAGTTCAGCAAACCCAACGGAGACTTTGACAGTGACGGTTTCAATAAGGTTTATGACGCATGGCAGGCAGACCGCAGAAAGCAGACGGATCAGCCGGAGGGCTATACGGACGTGCTGGACGGCTACCTCCGCGCCGCCATTCCCCAGCTTCTCACCGGCGGCAGTGGAGAGAACAAGGTCTGCTCCCCCATCAACCTCTACATGGCCCTCGCTATGCTGGCAGAGGTGACAGGCGGCGAGAGCCGGGAGCAGATCCTCGCTCTGCTGGGCAGCGGCGATGTGGACGCCCTCCGGGCCGAGGCCGCCGCTGTCTGGAACGCCAACTACTGTGATGACGGCGCGGTGACCAGTATTCTGGCCAACTCCCTGTGGCTCAGCGACAAAATCAGCTTCAAGCAGGAAACCATGGACGCGCTGGCAAAGTATGATTACGCCTCGTCCTTCCGGGGCGAAATGGGCGCCGCCGCCTTTGACAAGGCGCTTCAGGACTGGATCGACCAGCAGACCGGCGGGCTTTTGAAGGAGCAAGCCTCCGGCCTGACAATGGACAAGGAAACGATCCTCGCGCTGGCGTCCACCATCTATTTCCGGGCCAAGTGGAGCGGCGAGTTCTCCGAAGCCAACACCGTGCCGGATACCTTCCACGCCGACAGCGGCGATACGACCTGTGACTTCATGCGTCAGCGCGGGACGAACACCTATTACTGGAGCGACCATTTCTCCGCGGTTTCCAAGCGGTTGGAGGGCAGCGGCGCCATGTGGCTCCTACTGCCGGACGAAGGCGTTGCGCCGGAGGAGCTGCTGGCCGATGAAGCGGCTATGGACTTCCTTCTCAGCGGCGGTGAGAGCGCGGAGAGCAAATACCTCATCGTCAACCTCGCTTTGCCAAAGTTCGACATCGCGTCGGATCTGGATCTGGCAGACAGCCTGAAGGCTCTGGGCATCACGGATGTCTTTGATCCGGCGATCTCGGACTTTTCCCCCATGACCGATGATACGGCGGCCTATCTCTCTCAGGCCAAGCACGCCGCCCGCGTGACCGTTGACGAGGAAGGCGTCACCGCCGCGGCCTATACCGTTATGATGGTGTGCGGCACAGCCGCCCCGCCGGAGGAGGAAGTGGATTTCGTTCTGAACCGTCCCTTCGTGTTCGCCATCACCGGGACTGACGGCCTGCCGCTGTTTGTGGGCATCGTCCATCAGCCGCAGCCGTGATTGGAAGGCCTACTTCGCAGGCGGCAGATGCAAGGGCACTTACCGTTTCCATATCGCGGGGTTTCAGACACGCAAAGGCTCTTAAACGCAAGGGGCGGCAGATGCCGCCCCTTTTACATGGCCAGAAACACTGCTGGCCGCCCTTTGCTTTTACGTTTCGTCCAAGAAACTCAAATTTTTTTAGTCAAAATTACCAGAGGCACTGTCCGTTTCTGACGGACAGCGAAAAAAGCTGCATTTTCTGAAATCAGCCAATTTGTTCGTATACCAAATACATTTGATTACGCTTCATGGTCATTTGGTGAAAAGCCTGCGAAAACCGCAGGAAAAATTTTGTGCGGATTTTCTCTTGCGGGCGGTATTGTATCTGCATAAAAAACATCCATCTACAAGAGGCGGACGCTTTGAGCAGTCCAGATCTCGCAAGGAGGAGGAATTGAATGAAGAAGTTTGTTTCCATCACGCTGGCGCTGGCTATGTCCATGAGTCTGGCGGCCTGCGGCGCTGACAGCTCCAGCGATGCCAGCAGCGGCAGTCAGAGCAGTTCTGACGCCGCTTCCGGCGAAAAAGTCGTAAAGATCGGCGTATTTGAGCCTGCTACCGGTGACTCCGGCGCCGGCGGCAAGCAGGAGATGCTGGGTATGCAGTACGCCAACCATATGACCCCCACCGTGGACATCGGCGGCGAGACCTACAAGGTAGAGCTGGTCTATGCCGATAACGGCTCCGATTCCGCCAAGGCTCCTACCGCCGCTTCTGAGCTGGTGAGCAAGGACGTTTCTCTGGTGCTGGGTACTTACGGCTCCAGCTGCGCCATGGCCGGCGGCCCCATCTTCGGTGAAGCGGGTTTGGCCGCCATCGGCGTGACCTGCACCAACCCCGGCGTCACTGCGGGCAATGACTACTATTTCCGCATCTGCTTCCTGGACCCCTTCCAGGGCACCGTTCTGGCCAACTTCGCGCAGGAAAAGTTCTCCGCCAAGAAGGCCTATTGCCTGGGCGAGTTGGGCAACGAGTACGATCAGGGCCTGATCAAGTACTTCACCGACGCCTTTGACGGCGAGGTCATCACCGACTCCTTCCCCACCAACACCTCCGATTTCAGCACGTATCTTGCCAAGGCAAAGGATCAGGGGGCTGAGGTCATTTTCTGCCCGGTGTCCATTGCCTATGCGACACAGATTATCAAGCTGGCCGCGTCCATGGGGCTGGAGATCCCCATCCTCGGCTCCGATACGCTGGACAGCAACAAGGTGCTGGAGGCGGCTGCCGGTTCCGATGTGCAGCTGTATGTTTCTACGTTCTATCAGGAGGGCGGCTCTCCCGAATTCGACGAGGGCATCAAGGCCTGACTGAACGAGGACGCCACCGCCATGACCAACAACGGCGGCAATGACACCATCGCAGCCGTCACTGCCATGGGCTATGATGCCTACTATGTGGCGCTGGAGGCTCTGAAGGCCGCCGGCTCCACCGATCCCGCCGCTGTAAAGGCCGCGCTGCCCGGTGTAACCTACACCGGCGTCACCGGCGACATCGCCTTTGACGACATCGGCGACGCTATCCGCGACACTGCCTACATCAAGGTGGCTGACACCGCCAACAACGCCTGGGCTCTGGAAACGATGCAGAAAGCCGGTTGATCCGATCCTGCCGACCTGCCTGGCGGGGACTCCCCCGTCAGGCGGTCTTACCGTTTACAGACGGTTCGCGTAAAAGTGCCCCAAGGCCGGGACCGCCCCGAAAGCAGCCGCTCCGCGGCTTTTTTCAAGACGGCTCCGCCGTGTGCCTTCCGCGTAAAACTTGAAAGAAAAGGGAGGGTTCCCCGTGCAATACGGCATCTCCATTCTGCTCTCCGGCATATCGCTGGGCGGGCAGTACGCCCTCATCGCCATCGGCTACACCATGGTCTACGGCATCCTGCGGCTGATCAACTTCGCTCACGGCGATGTATTCATGGTAGCCGGTCTGATGATGGTCTACCTCAGCGCCAGCCTGCCGCTGGCCGCGGCCATTCCCCTGATGATCATTCTGGCGGTGCTGCTGGGCTTCATCATCGAGCGGGCGGCCTACAAGCCTCTGCGGACAGCCCCCCGGATGTCGGTGATGATCTCCGCCATCGGCGTCAGCTATCTGCTGCAAAATCTGGCGACCTATGTCACCGGCGGCCTGCCCCAGATGTACCCCGCCCTGCCCGGTCTGTCCAACCAGCTGACCATTGCGGGGGTATCCACCAAGTATGTGACGGTGGTCACGCCGGTGCTGGTGGTGCTTCTGGTGGCGGCCCTGACCCAGCTCATCAACCACACCCGGATCGGCATGGCCATGCGGGCCGTGTCCCGGGATTTTGAAACCGCGCAGCTCATGGGCATCCGGATCAACAGCGTGATCTCCGTGACCTTCATCATCGGCTCTCTGCTGGCGGCCATCGGCTCCCTGCTGTACTTCACCAACTACCAGTCCATCGTCCCCCTGTCCGGCTCCCTGCCGGGACTGCGGGCCTTCGTAGCGGCGGTATTCGGCGGTATCGGCTCCATTCCCGGCGCTGTGGTGGGGGCGTTTCTCATCGGTATCTGCGAGAGCGTCATCAAGGGCTCCGATTGGAGCGTCTTTTCCGACGCCTTTACCTTCGCCATCCTGATCGTGGTGCTTTGCGTGAAGCCCACGGGTCTGTTCGGCGAAAAGGTCACGGACAAAGTGTAAGGGGGGATCGACTGTGCTGAACGAAAAGAAAAGCAAACGGGGCACGGTGATCGCCCTGCTCTGCGCGCTGGCACTGTTGGCGCTGGTCATCCTGCTGGAAAACACCATGAAGCCCACGGGGATGCTGTTCACCGTTCTGAAAAAGGGCGCGGTATATGCGCTGGTGGCGGTGTCCATGAACCTGCTCAACGGCTTCACCGGCCTGTTTTCTCTGGGGCAGGCGGGCTTCATGCTGCTGGGCGCTTACACCTACGCCATTCTCACCATTCCCACGGCGGACCGGGAAGCGGTGTACTATCTCTATAACGGCTCCGCCGTGAATTTCTCCCTGCCGGAGCTGTTCGGCGGCGGGGCTGTGGGGCTGGTGCTGGGCGTTCTGCTGGCCCTGTTTCTGGGCGGCTGCGCGGCGGCAGCGGTGGCGTGGCTCATCGGCCTGCCGGTGCTGCGTCTGAAATCCGACTATCTGGCCATTGCCACTCTGGGCTTCGCGGAGATCATCCGGGCCATTTTCCAGTGGGACCCCCTCGGCCCTGTGACCAACGGCGCCAACGCCTTGAAGAGCTTCCCCACCTTCTCCAGCTTCAATATCCAGAATGCCGACGGCAAGGTGATTCTGCGGCTGTCCACCTTCGTACCGTTTCTGCTGGCGGGGGTGTGCGTGGCGGTGATCGTGCTGCTGATCAACTCCACCTACGGCCGGGCTTTCAAGGCTATCCGGGACGATGAGGTGGCGGCAGAGGCCATGGGCATCAATCTGGCCCGCCACAAGCGGCTGGCCTTCTGCATCAGCTCGTTTTTCGCCGGAGTGGGCGGCGGCCTGTTCGCCATGTTCGCCAATCAGGCGCAGGCCAAGGTGTTCACCACGGCCATGACCTACGAGATCTTGCTGATCGTGGTCATCGGCGGCATCGGCTCCATTTCCGGAAGCTGCATTGCGGCGTTTTTGTACGTGGCGGCCAGCGAGTGGTGGCTGCGGTTTCTGGATACCGAGACCTACATCGGCAGCTTCAAGGTGCCGTTCCTGCGGACTGGCTTCCGCATGGTGGTGTTTTCCGTCATCATCATGGTGGTGGTGCTGTTCTTCCGGAAGGGCATCATGGGAGATAAAGAGTTGCCGGATCTCCTGAAAAAGCGGCAGAAAAAAGCAACGAAGGAGGCGGTACAGCCATGAGTGAGCAGCTTTTGAGACTGGATCACATCACCATGCAGTTCGGCGGCGTTGTGGCTGTGGACGATCTGGAGCTGGTGGTCAACGAGGGGGAGATCGTGGCCCTCATCGGCCCCAACGGCGCGGGAAAAACCACCGCCTTCAATGTCATCACCGGCGTGTACCAGCCCACCAACGGCGCGGTGTGGTTCGATGGGGCAAAGATCATCGAAAACCACCCCCAGGGCAAAATGAAAAAGCAGTACAAGGGCCAGTGCGACGGACTTTACACGGAGACCCTCTCCCCTACCCCGGATAAGATCACCCGGGCGGGCATGGCCCGGACCTTCCAGAACATCCGTTTGTGGAAGACCCAGACGGTGTTCGACAATGTGCTCATCGCCAAGCATTGCCGCTCCACCAGCAGCGTGTTTTCCGCCGCGTTCCGGCTGAACCGGAAGGAGGAAGCGGCCCAGCGGGCACAGGTGGAGGAGCTGCTGGAGATCGTAGGGTTGTCCGATGTGAAAAACGAGTTGGCCACCAGCCTGCCCTACGGCAAGCAGCGGCGGCTGGAAATCGCCCGGGCACTGGCGGCGGAGCCGAAGCTGCTGCTTCTGGATGAGCCGGCCGCCGGCATGAACCCTCAGGAAACGGAGGAGCTGACAGCCTTTATCGGGGAGATCCGGGAAAAATTCAAGATCACGATTCTCCTCATCGAGCACCACATGAATCTGGTCATGGGCATTTCCGACCGCATCTATGTGCTGGATTTCGGCAAGCTGATCGCCCACGGCACACCGGCGGAGATCCAAAAAAATCAGCGCGTCATCGACGCGTATCTGGGGGTGGCTGACGATGCTTAAAATTGAAAACCTCCAGGTCCACTACGGCGGCATTCAGGCCCTCCGGGGCATTTCTCTGGAAGTACCGGACGGCAGGATCGTGACGCTGATCGGTGCCAACGGCGCAGGCAAATCCACCACCCTGCGGACCATCACCGGACTGGTAAAGGCCTCCGGCGGCTCCGTCCAGTGGGACGGGCAGGAGCTGCTGGGCAAGTCCATCGACAAGATCATCTCCACCGGCATCGCCATGAGTCCGGAGGGCCGCCGGGTCTTCCCGGATATGACGGTGCTGGAAAATCTGAAGATCGGGGCCTATCTGCGCCGGGACAAGGCGGAGATTGAAAAAGACATCCAGTGGGTGTACAGCCTGTTTCCCCGTCTGGAGGAACGGAGCTGGCAGCTGGCGGGCACCCTCTCCGGCGGCGAGCAGCAGATGCTGGCCGTGGGCCGTGCCCTCATGTCCCGCCCCAAGCTGATGATGCTGGATGAACCGTCTCTGGGCCTGGCCCCGCTGGTGGTGCAGGACATCTTCTCCATCATCCGGGAGATCAACCGGCAGGGCGTCACGGTGCTGCTGGTGGAACAGAACGCCAACATGGCCCTGAAGATCGCGGACCTCGCCTATGTGCTGGAGACCGGCACCATCACCATGTCCGGCACCGGCTCGGAGCTGCTGGCGGACAGCCGGGTGAAGGAAGCGTATCTGGGAAAAAGCAGCTGATTTCTGCCGAATACACGCAATGCCCGAAGGAACATCTCCTTCGGGCATTTTTCTGCGGGAATCCAACCTTCTGCTGACCGCAAAAAAGCTGCCGGGGAGATCAACTCCCCGGCAGCTCAGCATATCGAAAAAGTCCGGCTGGAGCTGGGCTTTTTCTGATAGATATGGTAGAATGGACAAGGGTGATGAAAGATGCTGGAACGTGGGAAAATGGATCGAGATCTGGTAGAGTTCGTAGTCATAGACCAACTGGTGCCGAGAGACCATCTGCTGAGAAAAATAGATGCGGCGGTAGGTTTTAACCGGCTCTACGAAATGGTAGAACCCCTGTACAGTGAGGATAATGGGCGCCCCAGCATCGACCCTGTGGTGCTGTTCAAGATGGTGCTGATCCAGCATCTGTACGGCCTTCCCTCACTGCGGCGGACAGCGGAAGAAGTCAGCGCAAACAATTGCTATCGCTGGTTTCTCGGTTATCCCTTGCAGGAGGAAACGCCGCATTTTTCCACGGTGAGCTATAACTTCCGGCATCGGTTCACCGAAGAGACCGTGGATCGGGTATTTGTGTGGATTTTGGATGAGGTAGCCAAGGCAGGCTATCAGCATGGTGATCGTCCTGCTGGGTGTGGCGGTTCTGCTGACCTGTTCCCTGCAAAACGGCATTATCCTGCTGGTGATGGCATTCCTTATTAGTCCCTATGGTCTGCCAATGGCTGCCATCTGGCTGCTGGGCAAGGTGCAGGACTTGAAGTTTACCATTCAGGATTTGGTTTATGGATAAAATATGCCACTGATGTTATTTTGCTTTCCATTAAAAATAGGATATACTATCTAAGAATATATTCTGCCGCCGAGTGCGGATAGTTTTAGATAAAGGAGGGCGTGTATGGAAAATCAATTAACGCCAAACAACTCCATGGTTTTGGAAATCCGAGAGCTGCTGGAAAACGCCAGAAAAAATGTTGCACAGCAGGTTAATACGCAGCTTTTGACAACCTACTGGAACATTGGCCGGATTATCGTGGAGTATGAACAGCAAAATCAGATTCGCGCGGATTATGGAAAACAAACCTTAAGGGAACTTTCCAAAGAGCTGACACGGGAATTTGGAAAAGGTTTTTCTCGTTCTAATTTGCAAAATATGCGGGCATTTTATCTTGCTTATGAAAAATGCCAGACAGTGTCTGGCAAATTGTCCTGGTCTCATTACTGTGAACTTTTGAGTATTACGGATGAGAACAAACGCAGCTTTTACGAGAAAGAATCTATCAATTCGGGCTGGTCAGTTCGGGAGCTGAAACGGCAGATTGACAGCTCACTGTATGAACGGCTACTACTTTCCAGCGGAGATGCGAATAAAGAAAAGGTCCTCTCTCTGGCGCAGAAAGGGATTGAAATCAATCAGCCAGCTGACATCATCCGTGATCCCTATGTGTTCGAGTTTTTGGGTGTGCCGGAGAACAAGCCCATATTGGAAAGCGATTTGGAAAACGCTCTTGTCGTACAGATCGAAAAGTTTTTTTTGGAACTTGGACGGGGCTTCATGTTTGTCGGAACCCAGCAGCGCGTGACCCTGAACAATACCCACTACTATGTGGACATGGTATTTTACAATAAAATTCTCCGTGCTTATGTACTGATTGAACTGAAAACGAAAAAACTGACACCAGAGGCTGCCGGTCAACTCAATATGTACTTAAACTACTATGCGGCAGAAGTCAACGACCCTGACGATAACCCGCCTATCGGTATTATCCTCTGTACGGAAAAAGACAGCATCGCGGCGGAATATGCCTTGGGCGGTCTGTCCAACAATATCTTCGCATCCCGGTATGTTCTCTATATGCCGGACAAGGAACAGCTGATTGCTCAGGTAGAGGCTGTCTTGAAAAACTGGCACGATAAGAAAGATAACTGCCATGACTGAAAAAGAACTGATTGGAAAAGTACATTCAGCGGTCTATCATCAATGCCAGCGCCGTGGTTATGCGACTCCGGTAGATGTACTGATGGAGATCGGTGTCCTGCCAAAACAGAAATATGAGGACTGGCGGTTTGGGCGGATTGATTATCTGGAACGGGTATGTACTGTCAATCTGCGCAAACTCTCATTCATCATGCACCAGATGCGGGTGTACGCACAGAAAACTGGCTTAAAACCCTCCTTCTGTTACTACAAGCAGTGGGGTGTAAAAAAGAAAATGCTTATCGGCTTAACTCAGCAAGCCACAACAACTTGATAATGTCCATATTATCGGACAGGTGATATGAGATAATGTTCCCAGAACAAAAAGGGGGCATCACCATGGCACACGCAGCAGCAATCACCTTCAAGGAATTTCGCCACCGTTACAATAGTGAGGACGCTTGCAGGGCGGAATTGTTTCGGCTACGCTTTCCCAATGGGTTTGTATGCCCTAAGTGTGGCTGTGTGGAATACTATCCTATTCAAGGCCGGAATACCTGCCAGTGTCGTTCCTGCCGACATCAGACTTCTGTTACCGCCGGAACGATCATGCACCGCACACACCTGCCCTTGACGATCTGGTTCTGGGCGATCTATCTGTGCGCAACGGATAAAAGAGGCATTTCTGCTGTTCAGTTGAGCCGTACACTGGGGATCTGTTACGATTCCGCATGGCATTTACTGAATCGCAGTCGTACCGCTATGGGCCAAAGAGGCGAAAAATATTTGCTTTTCGGCATCGTAGAGCTGGATGACGGCTATGTTGGCGGACCATCTCATAACGGAAAGCGTGGCCGTGGTACAGAAAAAGCCAAGATTGTAGTAGCGGTGTCAAAAGCTGAAAATGGCATGCCTCTGTTTGCCAGGATGAAAGTGGTTGAAAACATACAGGGCAAAACATTGCAGGAGATCATTGACCAGTACTTCGCTCCACAAACGAAGGTAGAATGCGATGGGTATCGGAGTTACATGAATCTGGAAGGCGTGGAGCTGAACGCAAAACGGTACGAGACCAACGATCTGCATTGGCTGCATAAGGCAATCAGCAATCTAAAGGCCTTTCTGCTAGGAACCTATCATGGAAGATGCACCAACCTTCAGGCATATCTGGATGAATACTGCTTCCGTTTCAACCGCCGTATGACTGGCAATCAGATCTTCCTTCGCTTAACCAGAGCTGTTGCTACTTCTTGTGGTATGCTGAGTTAAGCCGATAAGCACTAAAAAGAAAAATGGGCAGGGACACAAGCCGGTAATTCCGCTGCGGTTCAGCAAAAGCGGAAATCTGGAAATTGAGAAATGGTATGCAACTCATTTTGTGAATACCAAACGGATTGCAGTCTTAAAAGCACAGCAGCCTGTTGAAAATTTAGCTTAACCAAAGGACAGCTCGCACAGCTGTCCTTTTCTTTTTTGGAAAGGAGGCCCTTCTATGGCAACCACACGCATCATGCCCCTGCATATCGGAAAGAGGCGCACTGAGAGCCGAGCAAACAGCGATATTATTGATTATGTGGCAAATCCGCAAAAGACCGACAACGGAAAACTGATTACCGGCTATGGCTGTGACAGCCGGACCGCCGATGTCGAGTTTCTGCTGGCAAAGCGGCAGCATATCGCCGCCACCGGGCGGGTGCGCGGGGCAGACGATGTGATCGCTTACCATGTGCGCCAGTCATTCAAACCCGGTGAGATTACACCGGAGGAAGCAAACCGCCTGGGCGTGGAATTTGCCAAGCGGTTTACCAAGGGCAATCACGCCTTTGTGGTCTGCACCCACATAGACAAATCGCACATCCATAATCACATCATCTGGTCGGCGGTCAATACGGATTGCGACCGGAAGTTCCGTAACTTTTGGGGAAGCACCAGAGCTGTTCGACATTTAGGTGACACCATTTGTATCGAGAACGGATTGTCCATTGTAGAGAATCCCAAGCCCCACGGAAAAAGCTACAACAAATGGCTGGATGATCAGGCCAAGCCCTCCCATCGGGAACATCTGCGTGTGATGATTGACCGTGCGCTGGAGCAAAAGCCCGCTGACTTTGACGCATTGTTGAAACTGCTTACAGAAATGGGCTGTGAAGTATCCCGGCGCGGGAAAGCGATCCGGATCAAAGCACCTGGCTGGAAGAATATAGCCCACATGGGTGACAAGCTGGGGGCCGGGTACAGTGAAGCAGAAATCCGTGCGGTGCTGGCCGGTGAAAAACAGTATACGCCCCGTAAAAATTCCGCCGTGCAGCCGGAGCCGCCCAAGGTCAATCTGCTGGTGGATATTCAGGCAAAATTACAGGCTGGGAAAGGCGCTGGGTATGCGCGCTGGGCCAAGGTTTTTAACCTGAAACAGATGGCGCAGACTGTAAATTTTCTTACCAAACATCAGCTGCTGGATTATGCGGAGCTGGCAGAAAAAGCGGCGGCAGTCACAGCACATCACAATGAGCTTTCGGTGCAGATCAAAGCGGCTGAAAAGCGCATGGCAGAGATCGCTGTTCTGCGTACTCACATCGTAAATTATGCCAAGACCCGTGAGGTCTATGTGGCATACCGCAAGGCGGGTTATTCTCGAAAATTTCGGGAGGAACATGAGGAAGAAATCCTGCTCCATCAGGCAGCCAAAAATGCTTTTGATGAGATGGGCGTGAAGAAGCTGCCCAAGGTTAAGGACTTGCAAGCTGAGTATTCCAAACCGCTGGAGGAAAAGAAGAAAACCTACGCCGAGTACCGGCGCTCCCGTGAAGAAATGCGGGAGCTTTTAACGGCAAAGGCCAATGTGGATCGGGTGCTGAACATGGACGAGGAACAGAAAAAAGAACAGGAAAAAGACCACGGCCAGCGGTGAGCCGGTCATGGTCCAAAGCGTTCGCAGAATGAGCAGCCACAGAATGAAATTCTGTGTTCAAAGGGGTTTGGGGGCGCTGCCCCGGGCAAGCAAAGCGGAGGGGAAATCACGGCAGGATTTTTCCCTCTGCGGGCCGAGTGTATTAACACCGGCATTGCTTGCCCCTTTTGCGTCTTTGCATGGATGTATGCGTTGCTGCTCGCTTTCCGTCCGTTATTTTTTCTCGATCAGCTCTTGTAAATCCCGCTTGACCTGGGTATAAGTCAAGGCGGGAATGGGAATGGAGATACCTGAAATCAGCTCCGCTTCAAACCGCCGCAGGGCGACAATATACAGCGTGTTCACAAGATAGCCCCGCCGCAGTGGGTAAAACACTTCCGGCAATCTCTCTTTCAGTTCCCGGTAGATATAATTGCAACTCACGACCCGGTCAACGCAAACTAATTCCGTCCGTTTATCCCGGCTCTTGGCGTACAGAATGGTATAGGGATTGACATACACCGTCTGATTGCCGCTGGGAAACGCTATGCGCCGGCCGGCGGGCTGTTCCAGCAGCAGATTGCGGACAAACCGCGTCGTGTTCATATCCATCTTCAAAATGCCGCGCTCGCCCTCAATGTCCGGCTGGGTGTACTCATAGGAATTGTGCTGATGTACCAGTTTCAGCTCGCCGCCGATCAACCGCCAGCCGATGGTAAAATAGTTGACGGCCCCAAGCTGGTTTTGCCTGCTTCTCACCGCGATCCGGCCGCAGACCTGCGCTGCCGTTTCGCCCAGCGGGACAGGGTAATATTCTTCCGACACTACATCGGCCGCCTCGCCCTCAAAGCCCTTGAAATGTTCCCGTATCGCGCTGCCGCCAAAGAGCATTGGCTCGCCGGTGCCGAGGTAGATGCTGTCCGGGCAGAGATAGTCAAACCACCGTTCCAAATCCCCCGCATAGTGGGCGTGAAACAGCTCTTTTGTGAGCGCGGTAATTTCCTCTAAATTGATTTGCTTCTGCTTTTTTTCCTTTGCCATAATTTGTTCCCCTAAACTGCACCCTGTAGAATGGACCCCTTGTCTGTTTCCATTGTACCAAAATACGGCGGGCAGCGCAAGAGAAAACACATCATTCACGCCGTATTACACTTCATTCGTTCCAAACCTATTGACACGCAAAACGCTGAATCGTAAAATACAGGGAAAGGGAAAATTATGCGCTTTTTTGCGAGAAAAGGGGTTGACAAACTATGCAATATACTTACGACAGACAGAATAAGTCTGTCCTTTTTTGCTGTCAAAACAATTTTTATGTTGAGCAGACGGGCGTATTGCGTCCACGGCTTTTCCGTGGGCGTGATGCTCCTTTTTCTATTGCGACAAAATCATTCCAAAGGAGGATAACCTATGAAACCACAAAATAAGAAACGGTTCAGGGCGGCTGTGCTGCTGCTCATTCTGCTGTTTGTCCTCTCCGCCTGTTCCCGCGGGCAGAGTGAAAGCAGTCCGCCGGAGAGCAGCCCGCCCGTATCAACAGAGCAGGAAGAAACCGCGCAGCCGGAAACAGAGCAGCCGGAGACACCGGACGTTGCCGCAAATGAAGCCGTTCTCTATATCGGCACAAGGGACGGTGGCTTTACCGAATACCCTATGACCTATGAAGGCACTCTGACACCGGAGATTTTAATTGCAGGGATTGCCGATCTGACCGGCTGGGATATGACCCTTGCCGAAAATGTAACCACCGGCAAAGGCGGCATGAGCGTATGCTTTGCGGACAGTTCCGCACTCTTTAACGGGCCGCCTGACCCGCAGAACGAAGAATTCTTTATGTTCGATGCGGAGCAGCTTGCACAGACCATTTTGGACAGCACCCAAAAGACGCTGCAAATGGGATTTACCGGCGAGGGCGGTGACCCGGACGCGCTGGATATTTACTACTACATGGAGGGCGAGAAGCCGCTGGAACTGCCGGACATCGGCAGGGAATGGCCGCTGGATCAGCCCTATGCGTGGTAAAACCTGATTGAAACAACAAATAAGGAGAAGTATCATGCGAACAAGAAAACGATCATTGAGCCTGCTGCTCTGCGGCGCATTGCTGTTTTCCCTCTGCCCCCAGACAGCATCTGCTGTAAGCATACCGAAAACTGGGGCGGAAAGCAGCGGCTTATGCGAACACCACACAGAACACAACGCCGACTGCGGCTATACCGAGGGCATCGAGGGGACGCCCTGCAATCACGAACACACCGAGGACTGCTATACCCTTGTGACCGAGTGCGTCCACAAGCATACAGAGGACTGCTACCCGGCGGAAAGCGTGTCGGACAATACGCCACCCCGTCCGATGCGGAAAATCGGGGGCCGGTAAACTGCACCCACGAGTGCAGCGAGGAAAACGGCTGTATCAAAAAGGGGCTGGATTGCCAGCATGAGCTATCGAACGAATAGGCACAGTTGCTATGACCTGGAATATCATTTGGTTGTAGTAACAAAATATAGACATCCGGTCATAAACGGAGCCTTTAAGGACCGGCTCACAGAACTGACGTATCGTATCTTTGAGGAGAACTTCCAGTGCTACGTGAATGAGGTAAACACCGATAAGGACCACATCCATATTCTCTTCGAGGCACCGCCTCAAGTGGCTTTGTCCTCCCTGGTCTGTTCCTACAAGACGGTAACGGCAAGACTACTCAGAAAAGAATTCGCCGAATACCTTGCTCCGTTCTATTGGAAACCCTACCTCTGGAGTCGTTCGTATTTTGTTTGCACTGTGAGTGAACGCAACCACGAACTTATTACCGAGTATATACGAAACCAGAGGAATAAGGAAAAAGGCTAACCCCTCCCAAACTGCTTTGGAAGAGGTGTGCGCCTTTTATTAATCAATTTTCCAAGTCTCAATTTCTGCCCGGCAAAAATTTAAACACTTTGTCCCGCTTACTTCACAGCTTGGTTGGCCTGTATCACCAGAACTGGCTGATCTGCACACCCAAGCTCTGCCCTTTGCGGCAAGTGCCTCTGCCGCTCAGTCCAGCGCCGCCAGCAGCTGTCAAGACAGTTCGCACTCACTTTTCTTACCGAAGCCCTATCAGAAAAAATGAGAAAAGGTGCTTGCGCAGCTCTGTTTTTTCTCCGGCGGTGTTTGACAACGCCCCGCCCTGCGGTATAATAACCCTATCATAAATCTGCCGGAAACGGCGCAGTTCAAAGGAAGGATGACGTGCTATGACCATGGATACCAAAGCTCTGCTGGCGGAGGCGGAAGCCCTGAAGCCACAGCTTCTGACGGATCGCCGGACCCTGCACAGGGACCCGGAGGTGGGCCCCTCCCTGCCCCGCACTGCCGCCTATGTGACGGAACGGCTGATGGCGCTGGGGTATACGCCCCGCCCGCTGGCCGGGGGCGTGGTGGCGGACACCACTGGTGAGGACACCGGCCGGTGCGTGCTGCTCCGGGCGGATATGGACGCTCTCCGGGTCCGGGAGGCCACGGGGCTGGATTTTCAGTCGGAAAACGGCGCCATGCACGCCTGCGGCCACGATATGCACGCCGCCATGCTGTTAGGCGCCGCCGCTTTACTCAAGCGGCATCAGGCGGACTTGAAGGGTACGGTGCGGCTGGTGTTCCAGCCGGATGAGGAGGGCTTCACCGGGGCCAAGTCCATACTGGAAGCCGGGGTCCTGAAGGATGCGCCGACGCCCCAAGCGGCGTTGGCCCTCCACGTCAACTCCGGTACTCCCTCCGGCATGGTGCTCTGCGGCCGGGGGACGTTCATGGCGGGCTGCACCCTGTTCCGGATCTCCGTCCGGGGCACCGGCTGCCACGGGGCCATGCCGGAGACCGGCGTGGATCCCATCAACATCGCCGCCCACATCTATCTTGCCTTGCAGGCGCTGACTGCCCGGGAGATCTCCGCCAAGGAGCCTGCCGTGGTGACGGTGGGCCGGTTCCAGGGGGGACAGGCCCCCAACATCATCCCGGAGGAAGCGGTGATGGAGGGTACCATCCGCACCTTTGACCGGGAACTCACCGCCCGGATCATGGAGCGCATCCAAGCCATCGCGGAAAACACAGCGGCGGCCTTCCGTGGCAGCGCCACGGTGGAGGAGATCGCCTCCGCGCCGCCGCTGGTAAACGATCCCGCCCTGATGGACCGGGTCGCGGGCTGGGCGGAGGAGCTGGCTGGCAAGGAGCGGGTGTACCGTCTGGATCAGGGGGGCATGGGCTCCGAGGACTTCGCCTCCTTCACCTATGAGCTGCCCTGCGCCTACCTGCTGCTGGGGGCCGGAACGCCGCAGGAGGACCCCCGCTACGGCAAGCCCATGCACAACGAGGCGGTGGTGTTCAACGAGGACGTTCTCCCCACCGGCGCAGCGCTCCACACCCTGTTCGCCCTGCGGATGCTGGCGCAGGAAACCTGAGCCGTCCCCTCCCCTTTTTGCGGCAAATTCAGACTTTGTTCACCAAAGGCAGCGCCGCCGGTGGTAGTCTATGGGCAGAAAAGAGGGGGAACACATATGGAAGAAAAAAAGAAAGGCGGCAAGCGGGCCGCGCCCAACCGCCGTGGCTGGCTGCTGGCGGTGCTGGTATTGGCGGGCCTGGGGATCTGGGGTATTCTGGAATGGCGGGCCCATACCGCGCCGGGGCCGGGCATCTCCGTCAACGAGGAAGCCCTGACCCGCAGGGAGCCGTTTTACCAATATGACGCCCCCGGCGTCACCGCCCGGGCCGGAGTGGACGTTTCCAGCTATCAAGGTGTCGTGGACTGGCCCGCCGTGAAGGCCGCCGGGGCGGACTTCGCCATGCTGCGGGTTGGCTTCCGGGGCTACGGCACCGGGGCTTTGGTGGAGGACAACGCCTTCGCCCAGAACGCCGCCGACGCCGCCAATGCGGGGCTGACGGTGGGCGTTTACTTCTACTCTCAGGCCGTCACGGAGGAGGAAGCCGCCGAGGAAGCCCGATTCGTGGTGGAGCGGCTCCGGGGGACGAACGTCAGCGGCCCCATCGCCTATGATCTGGAATTTTACACGGCGGACGAGGCCCGGACCGACGATCTCACCGGCGAACAGGCCACCCAGAACGCCATCGCCTTCTGCGACGTGATCCGTCAGGCGGGCTATGAGCCGGTGGTCTACATGAACCTCCACTGGGCCGGAAGTATGTACGGCATGGAGGAGCTGGCGCACCTGCCGGTCTGGCTGGCCAGCTACGGCCCCGTCCCGGCGCTGGACCGGGGCGTGACCCTCTGGCAGTACAGCGAGAGCGGCGTTGTGGACGGCATCGAGGGTCCTGTGGATCTGGACCTGTGGTTCACCAAGGAATAGCGCCCCTCAACTCCCCGCGAAAAAAGACGATTTTCATGCGCCGCCCCGCAGCGGCCCCCAAAAAGATCAATGACCAAGGAGGTCCCCTATGCGGCTTTCTATCAAAACCTGCACATTGGATATGCCCTTTGCGGCCATGCTGGATTTCTGCGTGGCGCAGGGCGTTCAGGCCGTGGAGATCGGCACCGGCAACTGGTCCGGCGCGCCCCACATCGACTTGGACGAACTGCTCGGCTCCGAAACGGCCCGGCAGCGCTGGATGGACCAGCTTCGCCGCCGGGATATCGCCCTGTGCGCCCTGAACTGCTCCGGCAATCCCCTCGCCTTCCAGAAGGACTGGGAGGTGACGGAGAAAACCTTCCGTCTGGCGAAGCTGCTGGGCGTGGAGAAGATCGTGATGATGAGCGGCCTGCCCGCCGGCTGTCCCGGCGACAAGACCCCCGTCTGGATCACCACCAGTTGGCCGCCGGAGACCCAGGACATTCTGGACTACCAGTGGAACGAGGTGGCCATCCCCAAGTGGAAGGAGCTGGTCCGTATGGCGGAGGACTGCGGCATCCGTCAGATCGCGCTGGAAAACCACGGGATGCAGCTGGTGTACAACCCGGAGACCCTGTTCCGCCTGCGGGAAGCCGTGGGCCCTTTGGTGGGCATGAATCTGGACCCCTCCCACCTGTTCTGGATGGGCGGCGACCCCATCGAGGCCGCCCGGGTGCTGGGGGAGCAGGGCGCTCTCTACCACGTCCACGGCAAGGACTCCCGCCCGGAGCGGCGGATGGCCGGACCAAACGGCCTTTTGGACACGAAGCCCATCGACCAGTTCCGCACGCGTTCGTGGAATTACGTGGCCGTGGGCTGCGGCCACGGCGCCCAGTGGTGGAAGGAGTTTTTCTCCACCGTGCGGATGGCGGGCTACGACGGCGACGTATCTCTGGAAATGGAGGACCTGACCATGCCCATGCTGGAGGGCCACCTGACCTCCCTCCGGGTGTTAAAGGAAGCGCTGGTGCTGTAACATCGCATGAGTCGGTCTCTGTAAATTCCCCCAATAAAAGTCATAGGAGGCGTGTCTGTTGACACGCCTCCTGCGAGACTGTCGATAAAGTAGTAAATTCTCCGCGACGGTAAGGAAGGGTGTGCGCGGGAAACCCAAGAGGGGTGTCCCGCGCCATTAAAATCCTAAGTTTTCAGAACTTTTATGAAGTTCTGAAAACTTGCTCAGCGGGGAGAAAAGACTTTTTCGACACGCTGATAGGAGGCGTGTCTGTTGACACGCCTCCTATGTTCTTATATTTCTTGCATTTCCGGTCTTTTCCCTGGGCAGGCTGATGGGAAAATGTCCCGTACAGGGAAAATTTCCCCATCTATTGCTGTAACACTGTTCCGCTTTACAGCAGGCCCTGCAGGAAGATCACAACGATCAGCGCCGGCAGAATGAACTGGAAATAGGGCTTCAGCCACTTGGCGAATTTCAGGCCCTTGCCCTTGTTGGCCTCCGCCACATACTTGTCGAAGCCCCAGCCCCACTTGCTGACGCAGAACAGCAGATACACCAGAGAGCCGATGGGCAGCAGCAGGTTACTCACGAGGAAGTCTTCGCTGTCCAGCACGTCCTTGCCCAGAATGGGATGGAAATCGCTCCAGATGTTGTAGCCGAACACGCAGGGCAGGCTCAGGAGGGCCAGCAGTACGCCGTTGATAAGCACGGCCTTCTTGCGGCTGATGCCGAAGGTGTCCATGCAGACGGCCAGAATGTTCTCAAACACCGCCAGCACCGTGGAGAAGCTGGCGAACACCATGAACAGGAAGAACAGCGTGCCCCAGAAGCGACCGCCGGACATGTTCACGAACAGAGGCGGCAGGGTCTGAAAGATCAGCGCGGGGCCTTCACCGGGCGCAACGCCGAAGGTGAAGCAAGCAGGGAAAATGATGGCGCCCGCCATGAGGGCCACGAAGGTATCCAGAATGCAGATGCGGACAGCCTCGCCGGGGAGGGTCTGCTCGTCGCTCATGTAACTGCCGAAGATCTCCATGGCGCCGATGCCCAGAGACAGGGTGAAGAACGCCTGATTCATCGCGTCGGTGATGAGGCTGCCGAGACCGTGCTCCCGGATGGTGTCCACGGAGGGCAGCAGGTAGAACTTCATGCCCTCCGCCGCGCCGGAGAGGGTCAGGCTGTGGACCGCCAGCACCACGATCAGTGCCAGCAGGCAGATCATCATGACCTTGGTCACCCGCTCCAGACCCTTCTGAAGGCCGAAGCTGCACACGATCAGGCCGGTGACCACCACCAGCTCCGTGAAGATGGCCATGGAGCCGGGGCTGCCCAGCATGGTGCCGAACATCCCGGAGATCTCGTCGCCGGTCATACCGGCGTGAAAGCCGCCGGTGAGGAATTTGCCGAAGTAGTTCACCATCCAGCCGGTGACGGTGGTGTAATACATCATCAGCAGATAGCAGCCCGCCAGACAGAACCAGCCGTGGATGTGCCACTTGGAGCCGGGCTTTTCCAGATTCTTGTAGGCCAGCACGGCGCTCTTGCGGCCGCCGCGGCCCACCGCCAGTTCCATGGTCATCACGGGGACGCCCAACAGCAGCAGGCACACCAGATAGAACAGGACGAAGTAGCCGCCGCCGTTCTTGCCGGTGATATAGGGGAAGCGCCACACGTTGCCGATGCCGATGGCGCAGCCCGCGCTCACCAGCAGGAAGCCCAGCCGGGAGCCGAAGGATTCTCTTTGCATTTCTAAGTACCTCGCTTACACACAACAAATATGCACTTATCTTAGCGGAAAAAACCCCCCTTTACAAGGGGGATTTCTTCATGATAAAATAAGAAAAACTTATTTTGTGTCGTGGGAGGGCATTATGAATCGAAATCAGCTGAAATATTTCGTGGCCGCGGCGGAGAGCCGCAGCTTCACGAAGGCCGCCGAACAGTTCTACATTTCCCAGACCGCCATCACCCAGCAGATCCGTCTGCTGGAGGAGGCGCTGGGCTGTCCCCTCTTTGACCGGAGCACCCGGCCCGTGAGCCTGACCCCCGCGGGGACCATCTTCCTCCGGGAGGCCAAGGGGATCTTAGAGCGGATGAGCCGGGCGCAGGAGCGGGTCCATGACGCCTCCACCGGACTCTCCGGCACACTGCGGGTAGGCTACGTCCGGGGGTACGAGCGCAGCGACCTGTCCGCCCATGTCCGCCAATTCCACCAGCAGAACAGCAACGTGCTCATCACCTTTTACCGCTGCTCCACCGACGCGTTGGCGGCGGGGCTGCTGCACCATGAATATGACATCATTTTCACCTGGGACAGTACCAACCTGAAAACCCAGGAGGGCGTGGCCTGCCGCACCGTGGAAAAGGCCCGGTTGGTGGTGGCGCTGTACGCCGGACACCCGCTGGCCCAGCGACAGCAGCTCCGGCGGCAGGAGCTGCGGGGAGAGGCCATCCTCTATATGTCCCCTGACGCCGCCGACGATTCCTACGGCGACGCCTTTTTCATGCAGCTTTACAACGAGGCGGGCTACAAGCCCAACATCCTCTTCCGCTCCGCCGACACGGAGAGCATCCTCATGATGGTCTCCGCCGAGGAAGGCATTTCCATCCTCCCCGCCTACTGCGTGGAAAAGCTCTACAACGCCGACAATCTGGTGTTTGTCCCCCTCATCGGCGAGGGAGAGGTGGAGGAAATCATCGCCGCGTGGCAGACCACCAACCCCAACCCCGCGCTGGCCCGGTTTCTGGCTATGACTCCTCCCCAATGGGAATGAGCCGTCCCGTGTCCGCCCCGACCCGGTGAGAAATGGAGAGCACCGTCCGGTCCGCCGTAGCCCGCTTCAAGGCCCGCAGCACCGCCCGCTCCGTCTCCGCGTCCAGATTGGCTGTGATCTCGTCCAGCAAAAGCAGCTTGGGGTCCGCCGCCACCGCCCGGGCGATGGACAACAGCTGCCACTGTCCCTGAGAGAAAATGTCCGGGGTGCAGGGGGTGTCATAGCCCTGCGGCAGGGCGCCGATGGCCTCCGCCAGTCCCGCCAGCTCCGCGGCCCGGCGGACCTGCCCCTCCGTGATGGTGTCATCATACAGGGTGATCTGGTCCCGGACGGTGCCGGGGACCGGATGGAACCGCTGCTCCACATAGCCGTACAGTGCCCGTCGCTGCGGGCCGGTGAGGGACCGGGGATCCACGCCCTGAATCCGGACGGTGCCCCGCCGGGGGGCATACAGCCCCAGCACCAGCTTGAACACGGTGCTCTTTCCCGCGCCGGTCCGACCGGACAGGGTAGCCAGCTCTCCCTCCCGGATCTCCATATTTAAGTGGTGCAGAACGTTCTGCCCCGCCTCATAGCCGAAGTCCACATCCCGCAGCTCCACCATGGGAGCGGCGGGATTTTCCGTTTCCGGGGCCACAGTCTCCTGCTCCGGCTGGGCCAGAAAGTCATTGATCCGGCGAACGCCCGCCACAGCGGACTGGATGGTCTGGATCTCCATGCCCAGACTTTCCAACGGGGAAAAGATCTGGCTGATGTAGTTCATCACCGTCACGGCGGTACCGGCGGTCATGCCGAACAGCGTCAGCACCGCCGGGTCTCCGGAGGCGGACAGCAGCATGACCGCGCCCACCACAGCGGCGTTCACCGTGAGGATCACGGGGGAATACAGGGCGTCATAGAAGTTGGTGCCCTCAATGGCCCGGTAGCTCTCCCCCAGTGCACCGTCATACCGGGTCTCCATGTAGGTCTCCTTGCCCAGCGTGCGGATGGTGCGGAGATTCCGCACCGTCTCCGGCACATATCCGGAGGCCCGGCTCACCGCCTTCCGGTTTTTCAGCTGATTGTGCAGCATCCGCTTCTGGACGAACCGGGTAAAGAGGAACAGCACCGGCAGCAGCGCCAGCAGAAGATAGGCAAGCCCCCGGCTGCACTGCCACACCACCACCAGAATACTGAGGATCCGGCAGGCGTCCGCTGCCATACTGATGATCCCGGCGGTGAACAGGGTCTCCACCGTGTCCACATCCCCCACGAAGCGGGACACCAGCGCCCCCGGCTCCTGACGGTTCAGTTCGTCGGCGGGCAGGCGGCCCTCCTTTTCCATCAGACGGCTCCGCAGGGCGTGGGTGGTTTTCTGGCCGAATACCGTCAACGCGCTCTCCCGGGCGGATTCCAGCCCTCCCGCCAATGCGGTGAAGGCCAGATACCACAGGGGCAGGCGGAGGGTCAGCCTCTCCCCGGCGGTGAGGCCGTCCACAATGCGGCCCAGCACCAGCGGCGGCACCAGCGCCGCGCCTACGGCCCCTGCCACCACCGCCAGAATGGTAAGGGACAGCCAGAGGTGGCCTTTCACCGTTTCCAGTACCACAGTCCCCACATGGACTGCTTTTTTGCGGTCATTCATGGCTGTTCTCCTCCCTCTGCGCGTCAAACTGCGCCGCGTAATCCGGGGTATTCCCCACCAATTCCTCGTGGGTCCCCACCTTGGCCTCCCCGTTTTCCAGCCAGATCACCCGATCCAGTTCCGGGAACAGGTACAGCCGGTGAGAGATCAGAATCACCACACTGTCCGCCGCCAAACGCCGCAGATGGGCGAAGATCTCCGTCTCCGTGGCCCGGTCCAGCGCCGAAAAGGGATCGTCCAGAATCAGCAGAGGCCTTTGATGGGCCAGCGTCCGGGCCAGCGCCAGCCGCTGGGCCTGACCGCCGGAAAGCCGGACGCCGCCGGTGCCCACCCGGGTCTCCAGCCCCTCCGTCATGGCCGCCACTTCGCCGTCCAGACACACAGCCCGGAGGTAATCCATGGGATCGCCCGTGTCTCCCAGCAGCACATTTTCCAGGATCGTGCCGCTGAACAGCTCCGGATCGTGGCCCAGATACCCCACGAGGCCCGTCAGCTCCCAGGGGGACAGCTCCGCCAGCTCTCGGCCGTCCAGCCGGATGCTGCCGCCGTAGGGCTGCTCGCAGAGGAACGCCTTGCCCAGCGTGGATTTGCCGCAGGCCACCGGCCCGGTGACGCCGATGATCTGCCCCCGGCAGGCGGTCAGATCCAGCCCGGAGAACAGCGGCGCGTCACCGGGATAGCCGCAGGTGAGGTCCCGGATCTCCAAACGCTCCACCCTGCCGGCGGAAACGGCAGGCACGGCGGGGATCTCCCGCATCAGGGGCTGGATCCGCTTCCAGGACACCTGCGCCTTGTGGACTGCGTTGAACAGCTTCGCCGCCTTGGAAGATTTGGTGGCCAGCTTGGTAAAGCAGGCCAGAAACGTGGTGAATTTCGCGATGGACCAGACCGTCCAGCCGGTGCCCAGCACGTTTTTCCCGCCGAAATACAGGATCAGCGCCGCGCCGATCATGGAGAGCACCCGGTACAGCGGCGGCAGGGACGCTGTCCACAGGTTTGCCTTTACAGCGGCGTGTTCGTAAGCGGTGAGGTGCTCCTCATAGGCCGCCCGGCGTTCCTCCTCCCGGCCAAAGACCCGGTAGGTCAGGGCGTTGACCGCCCGATCCATGGTGGCGGCGTTCAAGACCCCGGCCTGCTCCTTGAAGGCCGCGCCGGTGCGCTGGACGGGCCGCTTCATCCGTTCCGCCAACGCGTAGCTCCCCGGCAAAAAGGCCATGGACAGCAGCGCCAGCCGCCAGTCATACCACAGCAGCATCCCGGCATAGGCTGCCAAGGCCACGCCGGTGTCAAATACCTCCGTGGTGAATTTCCGCATCCCCTCGGCGCAGTCGTCCACGTCGGAAATGGCCTTGGTCAGCACCGTTCCCGCGCCCTGACGCTCCAAGTCCCCCCGATCCGACCGGACCAGCGCGCCGTACAGGACCCGCTTCATACGGCGGTTTACCTTGTTGGCAAAGCGCCGGACATAGAACCGCTTCAAAAACCGAAGTCCCTGCACCGCGGCGATGACGGCGATGTACCCCGCCGCCAGAGAGACCATGACGGAAAAGCTGTTCTCTCCCAAGAGGATCCGGGCCAGCGTTTCCGTCATCTGTCCCTCGAACCACGGGCCTGCCACCAGACCTATATTATAGAGGAGACCCGTCACGGTGATGACCGCCAGCACCCCGGATTCTGCCCGGAAATAGGAGCTGACCCGGTCCGGCGGAAGCTGTCGCTTACTCATGGCGCTCCCCCTCTCCCTGCTCCGTCAGGGCCGTGATGTGGGGGAAACCCGCCCGGCTCTCCTGCTTGGAACGGCGATAGATAGTGTCCAGCGTTTTGCAGAAAGCGACCTTCTCCGCCTCCGGCAGCTCCGCCAACAGCCATTCATAAAAGGTGGTCTCCACCTGCGCCTTGGAGTTCCGCAGGCCCTCCGCCTTTTCCGTGGCGAAAAGAAGCTGGCTGCGGCCGTCCTTGGGGTTGGCCTGCCGGATCAGATAGCCCTTGGCCTCCAGACTGGCCGCACGGCGGGCGGCGGCTCCCTTGTCTACCCGGAGCTGCTCCCGGACCTCCGCCTGCGTGATGCCGGGATGGTGGCGCACCAGATGGATGAAATCGTATTCCGCTGTGCCGATGCCGTCCTCCTTCAGCGTCCGGACGGCCAGCTTGCTGGCCTCCCGTGCGATTTTCGTGATCTTGCGCTCTGTGAGATCCATTGTTGCGGCAAGGGTACACCGTCCAATGTGAAGCATTGGGCGGTGAGGAATTGCCGTTCCCTCCTTTCGTGTATTAAAATTAAGCAATTAAATAACTCGTGGATTTTTCTACGAGTTTTAATTTTTTGAAAGAGATACCGTCCTTTATCATTTTCCCGTTTATCGTTTTAATGGTAAAGATTCCGGTAGTTCTTCTTCCCCAAATGAAGCAGTCCTGTCCGTTAAATTGGACTTTGTCAAAAAGACAATACCCAAATACGTACTTTTCTGTTTGATTGGATTTACGGATGCCTCCCTTGAGGATAGTCGCCTTGTGCAGCTGGCGGTTGTGGTGCCTTACGGGGCGAATCGTATAAATCTTATTAATTTGTACGATTCCCGGTAGGTAGCCAACATTGAAGCCCTGCTTCCCCTGTGCGATTGCCAGAGCGTCATTGGTGTGGCTCTTGGGAAGCACCAACAGCTTCTCTCGGGTTGCCTTTGTGATGTAGCCTCTGGTCTCAATGACTGGGATAGGTAACTCAGAGCAGAGCCTCTGCATTAAAGTCTTCCGCATGATGCCCATGAATGTGGCATCTCTGGTTGACTTCCGCTTGCGCTTTTTGAAGTCCTTCTCCGCAATCAACCCCTTGTGGAGTTTCTCGTGACAGCTCTCGCAAAGGGTAACTTGGTTGTCCGGGGCGTCGCCGTCTACCTTCCTGCTCTCCAGATGATGGACATGGAGCCGGACCTCTTTTTTCTTGGTTGCGTGTGCTCCGCAACACTGACAGGTGTACCCGTCTCTCCAAAGCACGTATTGCCGTACATTGTAGTGACCGTACATCTCACCCTGCTGGTAGTCCTCGCCCTGCGGGACAGGTTTGCCTTCCTCGATGGCTTTCAGCAGCTGCAGGTCGAACTCGGCGGTCTCTATGACCACTTTGCTCACGGGCAGGATGCGGCAAACCCTCTTGATTGAGGTGATGTGCTCTTGGATTTTGACCTCCACAGAAGGCGCCAACCATCCCTTGTGCTTGCTGCGGACTCGGTTATCGAAGCGCGGCTTACGATACCGGGTCTTGCGGTTTCTCCGGGCTCTGCGGAACTCTCGACGGGTGGATAGCAAATCCACCACGTCATTTCGAGGTTTTACTTCTGCGGAGAGCAGCTCCTCTTTTGTAGTAGATGCCGACATTCCAATGGTCTTGCTTCCGGCATCTACACCGAGGATGACCTCTTGGGTATAGCCGGAACTGCCGTAGACCAACTGAATAGTAAACGGCGCCCGTTTCTTTACTTTGGCTTTCCCGTCATCCAGCAGATGACGGGCTTTTGCCGGGGAGCAGGGCATCAGCGGACGCCCGTGCTTGTTGATGACATACACTTTGTTTGGCATGATGCCTTCCTCCTTCTTCTTTGATTGTTGCTAACGAAAAAGCCACGCGGCCTTTCGGCCGTCAGGTATCCGTACCCAATGTTATCTCAAGGTTTTCGTGTGCAACACCGCTCCTTACCCTCAGAGCTTTTAATCACACACCGCAGTGCGGCAGGTTCGGATTCACGCCCGCCGGTGCCTATTCTTACATTCTTGAGTAACGTAGTGCTCGAAACACTTAGGGTAGTCAATCAGGGCTTACGATTTCTCGCAAAACCCCTCCAAATCGTTAGATTTGGTGGGGGTTATTGACAGCGTTCCTTTCCCCGGAGCCTGTGCCCGGTCGAGAAATAGTTGCAGATACATCTTTCTGATTGGATGATAGTACATCCAGTTTTCCCTGTCAACAAAAAACTGGCTTGCAGCCCCCTCTTTTTCCGATGTTGCAAATTGTTCATAATTTTTTTCTTGACATTGGGAGGGGCGTCCGCTATTATATAGTTCAATTCTTTTAGTTAAATTATTTTAAGTAAATGTTTTTAACTAACAAGAGCCGACTTTCACCGAAACAAGGAGATATATCATGGAATTTGAAAAAGTGCGTGACATTATTGTCGAGACTCTGGGCTGCGACGCCGAAGCCGTGACCCCCACCGCTTCTCTGGCTGACGATCTGGGCGCCGATTCTCTGGCTGCCGTGGAGCTGGTCATGGCCCTGGAAGAGGCCGTCGGCATCTCCATCGCCGAGGAGGACGCCGCCAACCTGAAAACGGTGGGCGACATCATGACCTATCTGGCCGCTCACAAGAATTAACGTGCGTCCGCCGGAGGGTACAGACCCTCCGGCGGTCCAGTTTTGCGAGGAAAGGATATTCCATGACCAATCAAGAACTGAACGACCTGCTGGCCCGCTTCGAGGGAAGCTCCCTGTCCAAGCTGAAGCTGTCCACCCAGGAATTTACCATAGAAATGGAGCGGGCCGTCTCCGCTCCCGCCGCGCCGGTGATCCCGGCAGCGGCTGCTGCCCCGGCGGCTCCCACAGCCGCCGAACCGGAGGGCGATGCCATCACCGCCCCCATGGTGGGCACCTTCTACGCCGCCTCCGCCCCGGAACAGCCCCCCTTTGTGCAGGTGGGCGACCGGGTACGCAAGGGCCAGCCCGTCTGCCTGCTGGAGGCCATGAAGATGATGAGCGAGATCCCCGCCCCCTGTGACTGCGAGATCACAGCGGTTCTGAAGGAAAACGGCGCGCTGGTTTCCTTCGGGGAGCCTCTGTTCCGCTATCAGCCATGCTGAAGCGGGTATTGATCGCCAACCGGGGGGAGATCGCCCTCCGGGTGCGGCGGGCCTGCCGGGAGGCGGGCATCGAGACGGTCTCGGTGTATTCTCAGGCGGATGCGGAGGCCCTCCACGTCCAGTTGGCCACCCGGTCCGTGTGCATCGGCCCCGCCAAAGCGGCGGACAGCTACCTGAATCCCCAGGCGCTGCTCTCCGCCGCCCTGGCCACCGGCTGCGACGGTCTGCACCCCGGCTACGGGTTCCTGTCGGAAAACCCGGAATTTGCCGACGCCTGCGCGGAAAACGGCATCACCTTCATCGGTCCCTCCGGGGACGCCATCCGGAAGGCCGGCTCCAAATCCGCCGCCCGAGACCTGATGCGCGCCGCCGGGGTTCCCGTGACTCCCGGCTCCGACGGGCCGGTATCCTCCGTGGAGGACGCTCTGGCCGTGGCGGAGACGGTGGGCTATCCCGTTTTGCTGAAGGCCAGCGCCGGTGGCGGCGGCCGGGGCATCCGCCGCTGCGACAGCGCTAAAGACCTGCCCGACGCTTATGCCGCCGCCAAAGCGGAGGCCAACGCCTGCTTCGGAAACGACGAAATGTATCTGGAAAAGCTGGTGCTGGAACCCCGGCACATCGAGTTTCAAATTCTGGCGGACCGGCAGGGCCACGTCATCCATCTGGGAGACCGGGACTGCTCCATCCAGCGCCGGAACCAGAAGCTCATTGAGGAAGCCCCCGCCCGGTGCCTGACGCCGGAACTGCGGGAGGAGATGGGCCGGGCCGCCGTGAAAGCGGCGCAGGCCGTCCGCTACGAGGGCGCGGGCACTGTGGAATTTCTGCTGGACAGCGACGGACAGCATTTCTACTTTATGGAGATGAACACCCGGATCCAGGTGGAGCACGGCATCACAGAGATGATCACCGGCGTGGATCTGGTGCGTCAGCAGCTGCGCATCGCCTCCGGTCTGCCCCTTGACCTGACCCAGGAGGACGTGACCCTCACCGGCCACGCCATCGAGTGCCGCATCAACGCCGAGGACCCCACGGCCAATTTCCGGCCCTGCCCCGGCAAGGTGGAATTCCTCCACTTCCCCGGCGGCCCCGGCGTTCGGGTGGACTCCGCCCTCTATAACGGCTGCACCCTCTCCCCCTATTACGATTCTCTGGCCGCCAAGGTGATGGTCCACGCCCCCACCCGGCTGGAAGCCATCCGCAGGATGCGCCGCTGTCTGGAGGAATTTACCTTAGAGGGCTTCCCCACCAACGCGGAGCTGTCCTATGAGCTGCTGTTCCACCCCACCTTTGTCCGGGGGGGCTGCACCACCGCCTTTCTGGACCGGAGCCTGCCGGAGCTGCTGGAATTCAGCCGCCGGGTAGACGATCACAAAGGATAATACATGGAAAACATTTTTGCGAAACGCCGGGCGCGGCTGCTGGCCATGAAAGCCATGCGGGAGAATTACGTCCCCGGTGAAAAGTTAGTCACCTGCCCCCATTGCGGCGGGGAGAGCCAGCGGAAGGACGTGGCGGAGGCGCTGTCCGTCTGCCCCCTGTGCGGCTACCACTTCCCCATGGGGGCCTATTACCGGCTCAGCAGCGTACTGGACCCCGGCTCTTTCCGGGAACTCCACGAAAAGCTGACAGCCGGTGATCCCCTCCGCTTCCCCGGCTACGGGGCCAAGCTGGACGGCGCCCGCCGGAAAACCGGCATGAACGAGGCGGTGGTCACCGCCACCGGCGCCATCGGCGGCGTCCGCTGCGTGGTGGGCGTGCTGGACAGCCGCTTTCTCATGGGCAGCATGAGCGCCGCCGTAGGGGAAAAGCTGACACTGGCCATCGAGTACGCCGGAAAAAACAAGCTGCCCCTGATCCTCTTTGCCGCCAGCGGCGGGGCCCGGATGCAGGAGGGCATTTTGTCCCTCATGCAGATGGCGAAAACCAGCGCGGCTCTGGCCCAGTTTTCGGAAAAGGGACTGCTGTACATCTCCGTTCTCACGGACCCCACCACCGGCGGCGTCACCGCCAGTTTCGCCTCGCTGGGCGACATTATTCTGGCCGAACCCGGCGCGCTCATCGGCTTCGCCGGGCCTCGGGTCATTCAGCAGACCATCGGCGAGACCCTGCCGGAGGGCTTTCAGCGGGCGGAGTTTCAGATGGAGCACGGCTTTGTGGACGCGGTGGTTCCCCGGAAGGATCTGCGGGACACCCTCATCCGTCTGCTGAAGCTCCACGGGAAAGGAGAACGCCATGGCTGAGAAAACCGCCGCGGAGCGGGTGGCGCTGGCCCGCCATCCCCAGCGGCCCAACATCACGGATTATATCGACGGTCTGTTCACCGATTTCTTTGAGCAGCGGGGCGACCGGGCCTGCCGGGAGGACCCCGCCATTTTAGGCGGCATCGCCCTGTTCCACGGGCGGCCCGTCACCGTCATCGGCACCCGGAAGGGCAAAACGCTGGAGGAAAACCTCCGGTGCAACTTCGGGATGCCGGGGCCGGAGGGCTACCGCAAGGCGCTGCGGCTCATGAAGCAGGCGGAGAAGTTCCGCCGCCCTATATTTACCTTTATCGACACCGCCGGGGCCTATCCCGGTCTGGAGGCCGAGGAGCACGGTCAGGGCGAGGCCATCGCCCGGAATCTCTTTGAGATGAGCCGTCTGACGGTGCCGGTCATCGCCGTCGTCACCGGAGAGGGCAACAGCGGCGGCGCGCTGGCGCTGGCTGTGGCTGACCGGGTGCTGATGCTGGAAAACGCCGTGTACGCCATTTTGTCCCCGGAGGGCTTCGCCTCGATTCTGTGGAAGGACGCCCAGCGCTCCGGCGAGGCGGCGGAGCTGATGAAGCTCACCGCCCCGGAGCTGAAAAAGCTGGGGGTCATCGACGGCATCGTCCGGGAACCGGAGGGCGGCGCGCAGATCGACCCCAGCCGGACGCTGTGGAATCTGGATCGGGCGCTGACCGCCTGTCTGGAACCCCTGCTGAAGGAAAGCGCCGCCAGCCTGACGGAACGGCGCTATCAGAAATTCCGCGCCCTTGGCCGCGGGAAGGAGGACGCATGAACGGGATCAAGCTCCGGGGCACAGGCCGCTGTGTCCCTGCCAATACCGTCACCAATGACGATCTTTCCCGGCTGGTGGATACCAATGACGAGTGGATCACCGCCCGCACAGGCATCCGCAGCCGCTACCGCTGTGAAAAAGAGACTCTCACGGAGCTGTGCGTCAGCGCCGCACGGGACGCCCTGCACATGGCCGGGATCACCCCGGCGGACATCGGCGTGTGCATCGTGGCCACCGTCTCGGCGGATACCGTGGTGCCCGCTGCCGCCTGTTTGCTGCAGCGGGCGCTGGGTCTGCCAGAGGATACTCCCTGTTTCGACCTGAACGCCGCCTGCACCGGCTTTGTCTACGCCCTGCACACTATGGAGTGCCTGCTGAATGCCTCCCCCCGGAAATTCGGTCTGGTGGTGGGGGCGGAGGCCCTCAGTAAAGTGGTAGACTGGACGGACCGGGGCACCTGCATCCTCTTTGGAGACGGCGCGGCCGCCACCGTGGTGGAGTGCCGGGAGGGCTGGCCCTCCATCGGGGCCGTGCTGGGCAGCCGGGGGGACGACGTTCTCCTGCGTCTGCCGGGCCTTGGCCGGGGAGAGCCAAACGTCCTCTCCATGGAGGGGACGCAGGTGTTCAAATTCGCCGTGGAGACCGTTCCCGCCTGCATGGACGCCACGCTGAAAAAAGCTGGACTGACCCCGGCGGACATCGACTTCTTCGTGTTCCATCAGGCCAACGCCCGCATCATTGACCTGGCGGTGCGGAAATATCGCATTCCGCCGGAAAAATACTACAAAAACATCGACCGTTACGGCAACACCGCCGCTGCCAGCGTCCCGCTGGTCCTCAGCGAGCTGGTGGAGCAGGGCCGCGTGGGTCCCGGCAGCCGCCTGCTGCTGACCGCCTTTGGCGGCGGTCTTACCTGGGGCGGCGCGGTGCTGGAAATGGCGTGAAATTGAGGAGTACACTATGAAAAAACTCAACGAGCTGCTGGGGACGGAGTTCCCCATTATCCAGGGCGGCATGGCCAACATCGCCACAGGCGAATTTGCCGCCGCCTGCTCTAACGCGGGGGCCTTGGGCGTCATCGCCACCGGCGGGATGCTGGAGGCGGACCTGCTGCGCCAGCAGATCCGCATCTGCAAGAGCCTGACGGACAAGCCCTTCGGCGTGAACCTGATGCTGATGAACCCCTGCGCCGACGAAATGGCCCAGATCATCATAGAGGAGGGCGTTCAGGTGGTGACCACCGGGGCGGGCAGTCCCGGCAAGTACATCCCCGCGTGGAAAGAGGCCGGGATCAAGGTGCTGCCCGTGGTGGCGGCCTCCATCCTTGCCAAGCGGCTGGTGAACCAGGGAGCCGACGCCATCATCGCCGAGGGCATGGAGTCCGGCGGCCATGTGGGGGAAATGACCACCATGGCGCTGGTGCCGCAGGTCATCGACACGGTGGACGTCCCCGTCATCGCCGCCGGCGGCATTGCCGACGGACGGCAGGCGGCAGCGGCCTTCGCGCTGGGGGCCTGCGGCATTCAGGTGGGCACCTGCCTGCTGACAAGCCTCGAGTGCCCCATCCACGAAAACTACAAGCTGGCCCTTCTGAAGGCCAAGGACAGCGACACCACCGTGACGGGCCGCTCCATCGGCGGGCCGGTGCGGGTGCTGAAAAACAAAATGGCCCGGGAGTATCTCGCTCTGGAAAAGCGTGGAGCCACGCTGGAGGAGCTGGAACACGTCACCCTCGGCGGTCTCCGCCGCGCGGTGTTCGAGGGAGACATGGAGCGGGGCAGCGTCATGGCCGGTCAGGTGGCCGGTATGCTCCATGAGATCAAGCCCCTGCGCCAGATCTTCGAGGAGCTGTACACCGGCAGTCAGGCCGTTTTGAAGGCCACGGAGGCAGCATGGCAGTAACGATCCGGGGAAAGACCCTCCCCCTCCCCATTTTGCAGGGGGGCATGGGCGTGGGCATCAGTCTGGACGGCCTTGCCGGGGCGGTAGCCGCCTGCGGCGGCATGGGGACCCTCTCCACCGCCGTCTGCGGTTTTCAGGAGCCGGATTTCGCCAAGCGACCCTTTGAAGCCAACCTCCGGGCGCTGGACCGGCAGGTCCGCCATGCCAAGGTTTTGGCCCACGGCGCAGGGCTCATCGCCGTCAACGCCATGGTCGCCACCACCCAGTATGCTGACAGCGTCCGCACCGCTCTCCGGGCGGGGGCTGACGCCATCGTCTGCGGTGCGGGACTGCCCAAGGATCTCCCCGCGCTGGCCTCCGAAGTTTCCGACAGCGACGCCGCCATTGCCCCCATCGTCAGCAGCGGCCGGGCGGCGGGGCTGCTGTGCAAGCTGTGGGACCGGCACTATGGCCGCATCCCCGACTTTTTGATCTTGGAGGGACCGGAGGCCGGGGGGCATTTGGGCTTCTCCCGGCAGGATCTGGACGCGCCCCCCTCCCTTTCCGACCTTTTGCGGGAGGTCCTGACCGCCATCGCCCCCTTCCGGGACAAGGCAGGCCGGGACATTCCGGTTTTCGTGGCCGGCGGCGTGAAAAGCGGCGCAGACATGGCCCGCTACATGAAGGAGGGCGCTGCTGGGGCGCAGTTCGCCACCCGGTTCATCGCCACGGAGGAGTGCGACGCCTCCGAGGGCTACAAGCAGCGGCTCTTAGCGGCAAAGGCCGACGACATCACCCTGGTGAAAAGCCCCGTGGGGATGCCGGGACGGGCGCTGCGCAGTCCCCTGATCCGGCGGGTAGAGGCCGGCACCCAGCCGCCTCCGGAGCGGTGCGTGAAGTGCATCGTCACCTGCGACGGCAAAAACGCCCCCTACTGTATCTCCCGGGCCCTCATCGCCGCCCGGAACGGAGACTGGGAAAACGGCCTGTTTTTCTGCGGAGCCGCCGGCGGCGAGGTGAACACCCTCTCCACCGTGCCGGAGCAGATGGCTCAGATCATGGACGAATGGAGAGCTGCACAATGAAGTTAGGATTTTTATACGCGGGACAGGGCAGCCAGCACCCCGGCATGGGCGCTGACCTGTATGAGCGCTTCCCCACCTTCCGCGCCGTGCTGGACAGCGCCGCCGAGCAGGTGAATTTCAATTTGAAGGAAGTCTCCTTCACCGATGCGAAGGGCGTTCTGAATCAGACCCGCTATACCCAGCCCTGCATGGTGGCCTTCGCCGCGGGCATGACCGCGCTGCTGGCGGAGCGGGGCATCGTCCCCGCCGCTGCCGCCGGACTGTCTCTGGGCGAGTATTCCGCCCTCCACGCCGCCGGAGTTTTTGACGCCGACACCGCCGTGGAGCTGGTGGCCTTCCGTGGCAAAGCCATGGAAGAAGCCGCAGCCGGACGGTCCTCTGCCATGGTAGCGGTGCTGGGGCTGGACCGGGCAGCCTTGCAGGAAGCCTGTGACGAGGCTTCCGCCCACGGCTGCGTGGTCATCGCCAACTACAATTGCCCCGGCCAGCTGGTCCTCGGCGGCGAGAAGGCCGCCGTGGAGGCCGCAGCGGCTCTGGCAAAGGAAAAGGGAGCCCGCCGCTGTCTGCCGCTGAAGGTCAGCGGCCCCTTCCACACCCCCCTCATGGCCCCCGCCGGGGACGCTCTGGCGGAGCGGTTCCGCACCGTGGAGTTCCGGGAGCCGCAGATCCCCGTGATCTTCAACTGTCTGGGCGCGGAGCGTCCCGACGGCGCTGCCATCCCGGAGCTGCTGGTGCGGCAGGTGCAGAGCAGCGTCTACATGGAGGATTCCCTCCGCCGCATGGCCGCCATGGGGCTGGACGCGCTGGTGGAGATCGGCCCGGGCAAGGCCCTCAGCGGCTTTGTGAAGAAAACCGTCCCGGAGCTGCCGGTGTACGCCGTGGAGACCGCGGCGGAGCTGGAACAGCTGACGGAGACCCTCAAAGGAGCATCGCTATGAATTTTTCTGAAAAAACAGCCGTCGTCACCGGCGGCAGCCGGGGGCTGGGCCGTGCGATCTGTCTGGAACTGGCCCGGGGCGGAGCCAATGTGGTGCTCTGCTACGCGGGCAACGAAGCGGCGGCCAATGAGACCGTTGCCGCCTGCGAGTCCCTTGGAGCCAAGACCGTGGCCATCCGGTGCGACGTGTCGAAAGAGGACGAGGTGAAGGCCCTGATGGACGCCGCCCTCAAAACCTTTGGTCGCATCGACATTCTGGTAAACAACGCGGGTATCACAAGAGACGGCCTGCTCATGATGATGAAGCCGGAGGATTTTGACGCCGTCATCGCCGCCAACCTCCGGGGTGCCTTCCTCTGCATGAAGGCCGTGGCCCGGCAGATGGTGAAGCAGCGCTATGGCCGCATCGTGAACCTCTCCAGCGTGGTGGGTCTCCGGGGCAACGCCGGACAGGTGAACTACGCCGCCAGCAAAGCCGGTGTTATCGGCATGACCAAATCTCTCGCCAAAGAGCTGGCGGGACGGAACATCACCGTCAACGCCGTGGCCCCCGGCTTTATCGACACGGATATGACCGCCGCCCTGACGGAGACCGCGAAAAACGCCGCCCTCGGCTCCATTCCCATGGGCCGCATGGGAACGCCGGAAAACGTGGCCAAGGCCGTGGCCTTTTTAGCGGGTGAGGACGCGGGCTACATCACCGGGCAGGTTTTGGCCGTTGACGGCGGCATGAGTATGTAAGGAGGAACGCGACATGGAACGACGCAGAGTTGTCATCACCGGTCTGGGGGCCGTGACCCCCATCGGCCTGACGGCGGGAGAAAGCTGGCAGGCCGTGAAAAACGGCGTGTGCGGCATCGGCCCCATCACCCATTACGATCCCGCCGCCCAGAAGGTGAAGCTGGCGGCAGAGGTAAAGGGCTTCGACCCGGAGGCCCTGCTGGGCCGTCAGGAATCCAAGCGTATGGGCCGCTTCACCCAGTTCGCCGTGGCGGCGGCCCGGGAGGCCCTGTCCGACGCCGGATTCTCCGTGGAGCAGGCGGATGCGGACCGCTGCGGTGTGATCCTCTCCAGCGGCATCGGCGGACAGGCCATCACCGAGGCGGAGCACTGCCGGGGTCTGGAAAAGGGCTTTGACCGGGTGTCCCCCTTCTACGTCCCCACCGCCATCTGCAACATGGCGGCGGGTCAGGTGGCCATCGACGCAGGCTTCCGGGCCATGTGCTCCTGCCCCGTCACCGCCTGCGCCGGAGGCACCAACGCCGTGGGCGACGCGTTCCACTACATTCGGGACGGCTACGCCGAGGTCATGCTCTGCGGCGGCACCGAGGCCTCCATCACGCCCATGTCCATCGGCGGCTTCACCTCCATGAAGGCCCTGACCCAGACGGAGGACCCCAATCGGGCCTCCATCCCCTTTGACGCGGAGCGCAGCGGCTTCGTCATGGGCGAGGGCGCGGGCGTGCTGCTCCTGGAGGAGCTGGACCACGCCAAGGCCCGCGGGGCCAAGATCTACGCTGAGGTGATCGGTTACGGCGCCACCTGCGACGCTCACCACATCACCGCCCCCCTTGCGGACGGCAGCGGCGGTGCCAAGGCCATGGCCATGGCGCTGACCGACGGCGGCGTTGCGCCGGAGCAGGTGGGTTACATCAACGCCCACGGCACCTCTACCCATCTCAACGACGCCGGGGAGACCGCCGCGGTGAAAACCGTGTTCGGCCCTCACGCCTATCAGCTGGCTATGAGCTCCACCAAGTCCATGACCGGACATATGCTGGGAGCCGCCGGTGCCGTGGAAGCCATCTTCACCGCCCTGAGCCTGCGGGACGGCTTCCTCCCCGCCACCATCCACTATCAGACCCCGGACCCGGACTGCGATCTGGATGTGGTGCCCAACGAGGGCCGTCCGGCGGACATCCGGTACGCCCTGAGCAACTCTCTGGGCTTCGGGGGCCACAACGGCAGCCTGCTGCTGAGAAAATGGGAGGACTGACATGGGCTTGCAGTTAAATTCCAATGAGATCGCCGAGATCCTGCCCCACCGCTACCCCTTCGCGCTGGTGGACCGCATCACCGACGGGGAATCCGGCGTGTGGGCCAAGGGTATCAAGTGCGTCAGCGTGGGGGAGCCGTTTTTCTGCGGCCACTTCCCCCAAAAGCACGTCATGCCCGGCGTGCTGATCTTAGAGGCGCTGGCCCAGGTGGGGGCCGTGGCGATTTTGTCCCTGCCGGAGAACCGGGGGAAGATCGCCCTGTTCGGCGGTGTGAAAAACGCCCGCTTCAAGCGGCAGGTCATCCCCGGAGACGTTCTGGAGCTGGAATGTACCCTCACGAAACGCCGGGGTCCGGTGGGCATCGGCGCCTGCACCGCCACGGTGAACGGCGAGACCGCCTGCACGGCGGAGCTGGTCTTCGCCATCCAGTAACAGTCCTCTCCTCTTTCGGATGCACAACGGAGAGAAACGACTTTTTCGACACGCAGAGCAGCAGCGGCAATTTGCCGCTGCTGTTGTTCATTTACGGATAGATGTCCGCCATATTCCGTCTGACACTCCTGCAAAGCACCCGCTTTCTTCACCAAAATGCACAAAATTTGAAAATTTTGCCGCAAAGAATTGACGGCGGCAGGTGCTATCCATATAATAAAAACTCTGATCCAGCTCACACCTGAATCGATAGCCGGGCAAAACAGAGCATATACGGCAGGCCCCCTGTTCCCTATGGGCGGCCCGCGCCGATACGGTATGAAAAATGGTGGCAAAATGACGAAACAGAGAACAACCCCGACCGCAAAACGGAATCACGGATTTACACTGATGGAGATGCTGATCGTTGTGGCCATCATCGCCGTTCTGGTGGCCGTCGCGATCCCGACCTTCAGTTCACAGCTTCACAAGGCGCGCGTCGCAACCGACTGGGCCAACGTGCGAAGCTATTACGCCCAGCTCCAATATGAGTTCATGGAGACGGGGAAAATTAACAACGCATATCTCAATGAATTTTATTTTCCCACATCCCCTCCCGGCCGTACTTCTTTTAAGTTAAGTGGGCAGGAAATCACTCTCAAAGAAGGATCTATCTCGGTGCGAGAAAATGTTGTTGAAGGCATGACCGGATACGACATTCTTTATTTATGTAATGAAAAGCACGACGAATGCCAATTGGTCCTATGAGCTGACCCCGGCAAAAAAGCAGAAAAACCGATTTGCCCCCTTCCCCCGTTGGCAAGAGAGACGAACCCGGGCGCTGTGCAAGCACAGCGCCCGGGTTTTTGTATCTTTGGCAGCAGATCGAGAGGCTCAGGTAAATGGAATGGCAAAAAAACTGCGAAGTAACGATTATCAAGCAGGCTTTTCTAAAATAACATGACTGGGTTCTACGGTTACCGAATGAGCCGAAAGATGATCACCATTGTTCGGCAAGTAGAAAATCCGCAAGGTGAACAATCCGGATGCCGTCCTCGATGCCGGTATCCATCTCGTTGAGGGTAACAACATATTTGGGGTAATGATCGCGGATCTCCATCAGGTTCCCCACTTCGCGGTCCGATGCTTCTGGGATCCGGACGCAGACCTGCACATAAATGCGCTCGTCGCGGCGCGTTGCAACAAAGTCGATCTCCTTTGTATCGTTCTTGCCGATGTAAACATCGTAGCCGCGGCGCTTCAATTCGAGGTACACGATGTTCTCCATCGCGCCGTCCAGCATTTTGCGGTTATAACCCAGCAGCGCGTATTTCAGGGAGACATCGGCAAGATAATACTTCTCCTGCGTTTTCAGGATACTCTTGCCTTGCAGGTCATAACGTTCGCAGGGGTAGATGATAAACGCCTGCTCCAGCCAACGCAGGTAGTTGTAGATACTCTCCACCGAGACCTTGCGGTGCTCGCTTTTCAGGAAGGTGGAGATCGAGTTTGCTGAGAAAGTCTTACCCATATTTTCGATAATATACTTCACCACACGATCAAAAAGATCCTGCTTGTTGATGCGGTGACGTTTGACAATATCGCGGGAGACTACGGTATGGTAAATGCCGTTGACGATCTGATAGGCGCTCTGTTCATCGTACTCGCTGAGCGCGATGATGGGAAAACCGCCGAAGCGGATATACTCCTCCAGCAGTTCCCTGCGGGATAAAGTGCTGTCGGCCTTGAAGTCCAGATATTCCTTAAACGACAGCGTATAGACAGGAATGGACACATAGCGGCCCGTCAGATAGGTGGAGATCTCGCTGGACATGAGCTTGGAGTTGGAGCCGGTCACATAGATGTCGGCATCCGCACTTTCCAACAGGCTGTTGACCGCCTTCTCCCAGCCGGTGATTTCCTGAATCTCGTCCAGCAGAAGATAGCAGTGTCCCTTGCCCGCCATGGCAGCGGTCAGCTCGTCATACATCTGCTTGGCGGTGATGTTCTCGGGAATATCCATCTCCGTGTACCGCTTGCAGATGATCTGGTCCTCCCCTACGCCGCGCCGCAGCAGCTCCTCTCTCAGCATCTCAAAAATCGTAGACTTGCCGCAGCGACGGATACCGGCAAGTATCTTGACGAGCGGCTTGTCGATAAACGGCTCGATTGCCGCGATATAGTCCGGTCTGTTGATCATCGTATCGCCTCCCTACAGCTAATAGTATACCCAAAATAGTTTGTATATTCAACAAGTTTTTAAGGTCTAAAACAAAAAACTTTTCAGTTTGGGCATTCTAAGTGATACGTGGACCACCTTTGGTCATCTCGCCGGTTTCGTCTGTATCCCCTTTTTGTCGGAAAACTGTGTCTTCCGGCAAGTGCTCGTTTCATTTTCAGCAGGGAGACGAACCCGGGCGCTGTGCAAGCACAGCGCCCGAGGTTTTTGTATCTCCAATAGTATTCGTTTTTGCTCGATCAACCTCCGCCGCCATGGCGGCTGGGCCCGACATCAGAAGAGGAACGCTCTCGTCCGCGGCATCCGGCTGAGCGCCATCTGCATGGAACGCACCCAGCCAAAACCGCTCTGGGTCTCCCCCGCGCCGGGGGCGATCATGTGCATCAGCTTTGCGGCCAGCAGATGCAGCTCCTCTGTCTGTTCCCGGTAGGACTTCAGATAATCCTCCGTCCGCGGATAGTTCCGATCAAAGGCCGGAGCGGCGATCCTCGCGTCGAAGGCGGGCTGGTAAGGGTGATCCAAGGTCAGCTCCACCCGGAATTCTCTGACGGGGGCAGGCACATCGAACCGGGGCCGGCGCAGATCGTTGGTCCGCTCCCGTTCCCGGCGCTCCTCGCTGCTCTCGGTCCCCGCGCGGTGCAGGCCATCCATGGCCTCCCAGCGCTCAAATTTCTGGCGCTCCAGATGGAACCGGGCGATCTCCGCCGCCATAACGTTCACCTGGTCGGGCACATCGCTGACGGTGCACTTCAAGGTACCGATGCCGCTTTCAAACAGCGGCGCGCCGTCCTCGGAGATACGGAAGGAGCGCAGCGCCTTCCCCTCCAGGACCCAGCCGTCCTCCCCTACGCGCAGCAGTCCGTGCTCCTCATCCAGAAACAGGGGACCGTCCCCCTGGTCGGCGCGGAAGCAGTATGTGGACTGGAACGCCGCCTGCAAAGCCTGATTCTCCTGAAGCGCGGCGGCGTGCGGCTCAGATTCTGTTAAGGGCCGCTCGTTGACATGTTCGCAGACCGGACAGTTCTCTTTGTTATCACTGAATGCTCCCATCATGGCCCTCCTTTTCTTATCAACATAGCTACGGCTACAGGAAAAGCTGCTGTTGGTTCTTGATATGGTCATGATACACCGGGAAGCATGAAAAAGGGACGTCTCTGCACGAAACGTCCCCAAAATGACATGAAATGTAATTTGGCCGTCAGAGGGAGACCCGCAGGACAAACTTTCCCTCCTTCACGGAGAAGCTGTAAAGCCCGCCATACCGCTCCACAATGGCGCAGATGCTGCTCACGCCGATGCCGTGGCCCGGTCGGTCCGTTACCGGAATTCCATCCTCGAACCGCACGGCCTCCCGGCAGTCGTTGACCACCTGCAAGAAGAATTTTTCGTTTCTCTCGTAGGTCTGTACCTCGATGCTGTCGTCTGCCCCCTTGCAGGCGTGAAGGGCATTTTCCAGCGCATTGGACAGCAGCACGCACAGATCGCTCTCCGAGATGGGCAGGATGTGCGGCAGCACCGCCTGCAGGGAGAATTTCACGCCCTGAGCCTCCGCCCGGGCCGCGAAGGCGGAGAAGATGAGGTTCGCCGCCTCGTTCTCGCAGTAGGTCACCACGCGGGCCGCCTCGATTTCCGCGTTGATCTCGTGAATGTACCGCTGGGCCTGCTCGTACTGTCCGTTTTCCAGACAGCCGGACAGGTATTGCAGATGGTGCCGCAGATCGTGCCGGTAGGCTCTGGTTTTCTGCTGAGATTCCCGGAGAGCTTCGATCTCCCGCACCGCCTGACCGACTTGCAGATTCAGGCTGTTTTGCAGCTGCTCCAGATGGGCCCGGGCCTCCTGCTCCTTCGACAGCCGCGCCAGAAACATCAAATACGCCACGCAGCACACAAAGGGCATGAACTCCACCACAGCCGGATCTCCGTCGGCAAGGAGATTCGTATAGACCCGGGTCAGATAGTCAAAGGCGTAATACAGGGCCGGCGTGCAGCCGAACTGGCACTGGACGGTCACCGAATAGCGGGAAACGGACCGCACTGCCGGTGCCGTCCGCAGCAGCAGGAGCAGCAGTGGCAGCGTCACGATCAGCTCCACCGCATACTGCATCCGATCTCCACCGGAAAACACCCACACGCAGACCAGCGCCAGCCACCGCCGGAGCTGGCAGCAGAGGTAGGCTGTCAGCACAGAGATCACCGGCCAGAGCCGCTCGTGGCTCAGCACGCAGAGGGTGATCGCCAGAGGAAGATGAGTATGGAGGGGGTAGAGATACGGCCCCAGCGCCGGGTCGATCCCCAGATAGACGATCCCCTGGATCAGGAAAATGGCCAGGGTGGAAGCAACCATGCAGCAGACGTTCCGCCGGGTCCACCGGATGTTGCAGAAGGCGGCGGAGAGCACGATGCCGAACAGTCCCACCGCCACGGTATTACACGCATAAAGGATCGTATCCGCCGTCATGTCAGAAACACCTGCTTTCTGCGGAAGGCGTATTCCAAATACAGATCCTTCAATTCCGCGTATTTTCCCCGTGGGACGGGCAGTTCCGCCAGAGAATCCATAGTGATGGTCTTGGGCACGATGGACTTGATGTGATCCAGATTCACCAGATAGGATCGGTGGATCCGCAGGAAATTGTCATGTTCCGTCAACTGCTCGCAGAGATGATCCATACCGCCGCCGCTCTCCAGCACCGTGCCGTCCGTCAAGTGCAGCCACAGGGCCCGGCCCAGCACCTCGCAGTATTCCAGCTTGTCCAGCTCCACCCGGGTGATGCCACTTTTGCAGCGGAGGATCAGGCTCATACTGCCGCTTTTGGCACATTCCGCGATCACGGAGTCCAGCAAGCGGAAAAAACTCTCCTGCCAGATGGGCTTGAGCTGGTAGAAATAGGCCCCCACGGTGTAGGACTCCACGGCGAATTCCGCCGAGGAGGTAAGGAAAATAATTTTCATGCTCTGGTCATACCGGCGGATCTCCCGGGCGGTATCGATCCCGTTCTCCCCCGGCATCATCACATCCAGCAGCAGAATATCAAAGCGGGTCCCCCGCTCGATCTCTGTCAGCAGCTCCAGGGGACTCTGAAAGGCTGCGGAGGTGATTTCCACGTTCCGCTCCACCCGGTAGCGGTCCAGCAGCACCCGCAGCTCACTCAATATGGACAGATCATCGTCGCAAAAGCCAATTTGTATCATGAACGCTCACCTTTTCGGTCTGTGTCGGTTTTTGGGTATCCGTTATCGCAGCTCTGCCACCTGCCTTCATCCGGTCAACCACGAACCGCGGCCGTGACAACGAACTTACTACTTAGTTTAGGTTATCGGCCCAGCTTTGTCAATCGCATTCCCACTCCAAGCGCAGGGAAGTCCGTCATGCAGGAATAGCTTGCGGATCCTGTAAAGCTCTGCTACAATCATTTCACCCGAGCAAAAGAGTAAATGAGTAAAAGAGGGAAACGATCATGAAAATCGATGGAAATGAACTGGCCATTCTGCAAAACGATCTTGATCGCCGTGGGCAAAAGCAGGAGGCATGGAAGATCAAACAGGAGTTTCTGAAGCAGGTCCGGGAGAGCGGGGATCACTGTCCCTGTCAGGAGAAGTGCCCGCACCATGGCAACTGCTTTGAATGCGTAACGCTCCATCGCGGGCATCGTGACCACCTGCCCATGTGTATGTGGGATATGCTGAATGAGCGCATTGCGGCGCTGTCACACATGACTGAGGGAACGCTGTACGAATATGAGAAAAAGCAAGCAGCCTGCACGGATTGCGAGGGCTGCCCCGGCTGCGGCGAATGAGCCAAAGCAGATCATAGCAAGCGCTCGAAGGTCTCCCCTTCGAGCGCTTTTTGGCGGAAAACGCCTTCCGCTCATAAGGAATCCGTTGTAAATCAGGAAGAAATGTGCTATCTTCTTTAGGCAAGTATCCGCGCAGGATTCCTGACAATCCCAAATAAAGGAGCTTTTCATGCATACGATCCGATCCTGGTGCCGCGCTAACGCCATGCTGGTCATCTCACTGCTGGCGGCGGCAGCGACCGCTTTCTTCGTTCCTCCCGACAGCGCATATCTGGGGTATTATGACCTCAAGACCCTCTCCTGCCTGTTCAGCGTTCTGGCGGTGGTGGGCGCACTGCGGGATCTGGATATCTTTTCCGCCCTTTCCCAACGGATGGTGCACACCTTTTCCACCGTCCGGGGCGTATGCACGGCGCTGGTGATCATCACCATGTTCGGCTCCATGCTCCTGACCAACGATACCGCCCTGCTGACCTTTCTTCCGCTGGGCTGGTTCGTCCTCTCCGTCACAGGGCAGGAAAAGCACGCCGCGCTGCTGTTCATTCTCCAGAACTGCGCCGCCAACCTCTGCGGAATGATCACCCCCTTCGGCAATCCGCAGAATCTCTACCTCTTCAGCTATTACGGCATCCCCGCCGGGACGTTCTTTTCCGTGATGCTGCCGCCCTTCATCCTGTCCACCGTCCTCATTCTCCTTTGCTGCCTGCTGTTCCCCAAGGACCGGCTTACGGTGCCGGAGGCGCAGGTCGTCGTAGACCGCCGCCGGGCCGCGGTCTACGGCGGGCTCTTCTGTCTGGCCGTCGCTATGGTGCTGCGGCTGATCCCCTACGGTCCCGGTCTGGCCGTCATCGTTCTGGCGCTCTGGTTTCTGGACCGGCATGCGCTGAAGTCCGTGGACTGGGGGCTTCTGGCCACCTTTGCCGCTTTCTTCACCTTTTCGGGCAACCTTGCCCGGATGGAGCCTGTCCGGATGCTGTTTGTCCGGCTCTTATCCCACGGGACCATGCTGATCTCCGCCCTCACCTGCCAGATCATCAGCAACGTCCCCGCCGCGATCCTCCTAAGCCGTTTCACGCAGAATGCCCGCGGCCTTCTGGTAGGCGTCAACATTGGCGGCGCCGGAACGCTGGTGGCCTCTCTGGCCAGTCTCATCACCTTCCGGGAATACACCCGCCGCGTTCCCGGCGGCGCCAAGCACTTTCTCATCCTCTTTTCCGCCATCAGCTTCGCTTTTCTGGCAGTTCTTCTGGCTGCCATGTCCTTTCTGGGCTGAGCAGCCGGGGCCTGAGCGCCGAAAAACAAACCAGCTACCGCAAGTGAGCGAAAAGGTTTATTTTTGTGGTACTGTCTCCAAGGTCGTGAAAGTCAACGCCGATTCGTTTGTAGAAGAACTGGCCGCAAAGGGATATTGCAATCCGACCCAATTCGAAGCCGTGATCCTTCGGAGAGGTCCGGCAAAAGCTGCCCGCCTATAAAGCCGAACTGCGCCGCTGAGCTGCGGCAATAACAAAGCCCCGGCGCAGAGCGCCGGGGCTTTCGATCAACAGATCAGTGGGCAAAAATTTGCAGGGTCGTCGTCAGTTCCCGTCCCGGGGAGCGGATCAGCTTCCCCTGATAAGCCAGCGCGGTGGAGCCGCCGCCATCCAGATTGACCGCCTCCACGCAGCCCAACTGGAGCATCAGTTCCCGAAGCTGCTGAATGGAAGCGGAGCCGGTGGAGACGATGACCAGCTTGCCGTCCGCCAGCTTGCCAAGGGCGGTGCGGGACGTTACCGCGGAGGTAAAGCGCGCCTCCTGGAAGCCCGGCTCCAGCGTGGTGCAGATCGCGCCGTTTTCAACCAGACGGGGGCCGCCGCTGACCATGGCGGTGATCTCCTCCATGGGGAAGCCGCTGGTGTCGGAATCGGTCAGTCCGGGCGTCAGGGTCACAGACGTTCCCACGGCAGGCTCACGGTACCATGCGGTAGAGGTGAAGTCACTTCCAAATACCATGACGTAGCCGTTGGCGGGGATGGCCACGGTCTCTCCCGCCGTGACAGCTCTGATATCGGTGATAACGCCGCCCGCAACGGTCGTTGCCGTGCCGTCGGCCTTAATGGGTACGCTTCCGCCAAACGCCGGGGTGTAAACCACAGACAGGTCGCTCCCCTGGGTCTTGCTGTTCATTTCATAGCAGGCCCAGGAGTTTCTGCCGCCCCTGACATAGAAAAATACGGCGGGCCGTCCCACATAGACCGCTCCGAAGCCGGTAAATCCGAAAGACGTCAGTCCAGAAACGCCATACAGGAACGTTCCGTCTGCCATAACGTGGCCCACGGGGAATTTATCCTGCCCGGAATAGGCGGCAAAGAAATTCGCATTGACGATCACATCCGCGCCGGAAGCGGACACGATGCTGCTGAAAGGCGCGGAAGCGCCCAGCTTCTGGTTCACCATGGCGGCCCGGACGCTGACGCCGGGGGCGGAGGTGTCCACCGTGATCACATCGGCACTGACGGAGCCGGAGGGCAGCGCGTAGGTCTTTGTCACACGGGACACAGCGCCGGAACTGGCGCTCTGCTCAGGCTTTGGCGCGCCGGTATTCCGCAGAGAGGAATGGACATAGGACTCCTGCCCGCCGCCGATCAGGCCCTGTGCCCGGCCTTCTTCCCATGTAAATACGCCTTTTTTCGCAAGGCTTTCCGCAAGGGTGGCACTTCCGTCAGCCAGAGACGTCGTCAGGGCGCTGACGGACAGATCCACCAGATCCCCGCGATAGAGCGCATACTGCTTTTGGAGGATGCAGTCAGCGCTGGCGCGGGTCATCATGCCGATCTCCACGGCTTTATCCAGCGACGCGGCAAAGGTGAAATCTCCCGCGCCGTCATCGTAGCCCAATGCCCGCAGTAAAAATGTGACATAGTGCTTGAAGCTCAGAGCGCCGTTGGGCTGGAAGGTCGTGGCGCTCACGCCGGTGGTATAGCCCTGCGCGAACGCGTAGCCCGTATAGGCGCTGGACTTTCCGGCCGCCACATCGGAGAAGGGGCAGGGGCCGTCAAAGGACAGCGCGGCGTCCTCCTCGCCAAGCATACGGGTCAGCATGATAATGCCGTGCAAACGGGTGGCGGAGCCTCCCAGATCGTAGCCGCTGCCGGTGCCGAGGAACAGCCCCAGCGCGTTGAGCCGGTGGGCGTTGGTCTCGTCCACGGCGGCCCGCGCGGGGACGCTTATGCTCAGAGACAGGACCAGTGTCAAAGCCAGCGCAAGCGTGCGCATACAGTTTTTACATCGCGTCATAAATTTCGGCTGCCCCTATCCATTGAGAGCAGCCATCCTCCCTTATTGTATTGTCCATATGATACTCCCAGTTTCATTCTGCGTTTCCGCATCCCCCCTCCTTTGAAAACGCGGGGTTTGGACAGTCGGGGCCGCAAGATCGAATTGGGATATATGATATGCGAAGATCACAAAAGCATGAGCGGCAAAGCCACGAAAAACGCCGGAACGAGGATCATGACAAGATCCTTCAGAATACGGCCCCTGTTTGCGGGAAGGCCGGAATCGATCTGCTCGATGTGGGAAAAAAGGTCAGAAACCCCAGCGCACAGACCGGCGAACGCGGCAGCACCGAAAATCAGATACCAAGCGATCATAGCGGAAACGGAAGCGTCAAGAGGCCGGGAACCACGCCCAGACCGGGCGGAAACCCGCTCCAACCGGCGCAGACACATTCCCGCGGCCTCCCCTTCTCACCTCGTATCGCAGTCAAGCTGTCGCTCGATCCATGTCATCAGCAGTTTCACGATGCGCTCCTGCTCATTCTCCGTCAGCTCCCGTCCCACCGGGACGTGATACCACTTATGCAGGCATCCGCGGCAGCAGCAGGCGCAGGCGTGCTGGGCGATAAACACCGGATGCCCGCGCATCGGCGTCTGCTTGCCGTCATTGGGGATGCTTGCCGGTGCAAGCCGCGTTCTGACGAAGTCGGCAGCGTGGCGCTGAATGGTCTCCATACCCTTGTCCGCTATGTACTGCCTGTCCTGCTCACTCAAATGGAACTTCGCGCGGAAGGCGGATCTTTGCAGACGGGCAAGCGCTTGCTCAACTGTCGCCATGGTCCCAGTCTCTATGATCCCGCAGCACAAAGGTCAGCTTTTCCCGCAGTTCCTCACTGAACCCATCGAGTTCCGCGGTGGAGATCACGCCGTCAGACAGCAGGCTCAATAGGTTCAGCTCCATATCGCTGCGGCTCATGCGCATCACCACGCCGCCCCGCCTTTTGTCCTCGCGCATGCGTCTTTCCAGCTCCCAGAACTTCTCGGATGCTGGACCGGTCCTTGAGAGCAGAGCGATATATTCGCGGTTCAACCGCTCCATATAGGCTTCCTGCCAGATGGGGAGACGGGATCTGAAAAGTCTCCAGTCCGCTTCCTTGATTTTATCTGCGGCACTCATTCCATCACCTTCCATCCCAACTCCTGTATTTTACGAATGAGATCACCCTTGTCCATTGTTCCGTCAGCAAAGGCCTGCTGAAGGCCCGGACCGAACGAGATGCTTGGAACGCCGGAATTGCCGTGCATATCTGCCAGTTCATTTGGCTTCCAACCGCGCAGGCACCACAAGCGGCTTCCATTGTGATACTGCACGATGAGCCGCATAAGCGTATCTTGCTGCTTTTCCGTCAGACAGACGCCTACCTCATGCAGTTCATTTTCCAGGTTTTGAATGATTTCCGTTGTGTGCAGACGGCCAATATTTTCATTCCATCTATGCTGACGCATGATTTTTTCCGCTTCTGTACCGCTGTATTCTTCCAGCAGAGCGGAATATGTGGCAGGGACTTTTTTATAATACTCCAGATCAAACCGCTCGCTCAAATTGAGGAATGAAAACGTCCCCAACTTCTTCCCGCGATTTTCGTTGGGATACGCTTTGCGCTGTCTTGGCGCACATTCCTCTGCGGTAGATTCCAGATTTCCGATGAAATCCGCCAGTGATTTTTCCACTGCCGATGCGGACGGTGCCGCATAAGAGAGGAAATTGTCAGGAACACAGTACGGATGATTGCCGAGTCCTTCCATCAACGCATAGAAGGAAAACATCTTGCCATAACCGGTGCCAATCAGTTCCTTCGATACGATGTGCCGATCCAGATCGTTGTGAGGCTCCTCCGTGTACAGTTCTTCGATTTCGTAAACCTGATAGGGCTGTACCTCCCGGCGGACGATGGCGGAAAAAGCAACGAGATCCTGTCGGCGAATACGGGGCGCTTCGCTTTTTAACTCCTGATAAACCGACCACACATCGCGCAGGGCGATGGCACCATACAGATTCGCGCAGGCGGCAAATAGCGAATGGAGAAAATCGCACGCCTCTGTCGATAACCTAGCCTGCGTGTACAGCCGTTTCAGTGATTTCTCGGACAATGGCTTCGGGTATGACATATACAGTACCTCCGCTTTCTATGTTCAGCGTTCATCCCGGTCGAAACATTTCTTGTGGTATATCTACCATAGCACAGAATCGGGCTAATAAAAAGAGCAAACGTTGCTGATGAGTCTTTATAGGTTTGTTTGCTCCCAAAAAAGAACAGGGGCTTACCACCATTTTAGTATGCGGAAGTAAAAACTTCAACAACGCAATTTTTTAATGGATGAAAAAATGTGGCTGCTATCAATGATAGCGGTCACACTGTTTTCTTCACGGAGAGATTAAAGTTTTTCATAAAAAGCAACACAGGATCTCAAACAGCCATAGGCAGGCTTTCCATGTTCATAACCCACAAATACGCAGTTATGATGCTCGGCGTCCTCATAGAGCTGCCCGTGCTTGATGCAGTGGTTGATGATCTCCGCGTCAATGCCGCGGCTCCGCAGATATGCAAAAACACGCCGGTTGTCGGCGTGTTTGGGTGGGAGGGTAAATTCAGTTTTCGGGAGCGGTGCGATTGGCTCTGATTTGGGCGGCACACGGGGCGGTTCCCCAAGGATACGCTGCACGGCATCCAGAAAGGAAAGCCTCTCCACGCGGGTCAGATAGTCCAGCGCATTCGTGCCGCCGATGTTCCGCGACCACCAGCACCATTTTCCATTGGAGATTTTCAGGCTGTCGTGGGTGCGGGTGGCATAGGTGTCTCCGCCGATATGCACCAGTTCCTCCGGCTCAAACCGCCGCAGGTAGGTCAATAGGTCCATCTCGCGGGCGGTGGCGATCTGGTCTTTTGATAGGTAGGGTATGGGAAATCACCTCCGGGCATCAGAAAAGCCGTCTGCATTTCTGCAAACGGCTTCTGAGTAATATGAATCGCTTATTGATCGCTCTTTTTCAGCATTTTTTGCTCAGCGCTTTCCAATGCGGCAATGTAGTCCTTTTCACCTCTGGATAATTCGGCGGACTGAAGCTCTTTGTATTTTCGGTATTCCTCCTTGGCTTTTTTCTCTGCTGCGGCCGCGCTGATTTTTCCTGCATGAGTCAAGATCTCATGTTTAGAGAGCTTGAGGAATCCATCCAGAGTGTCGATCCAATCGGACATATACATGGGAATGCGGCGGCGTGCCTGCATCTCTGCGAGATCAAGGTAAGCCGATACAATGTCATGATGCCGGGGTCAAAAGTATAGGAAATTTCTGAAAATGGAATAAGCAGCCAACCTTACCACCCCCAAATCTATTGT
>ENA-UEQN01000169-UEQN01000169.1-human-gut-metagenome-genome-assembly--contig:-NODE-169-length-65450-cov-20.526930_pt1 | contig 65450 bp, 59 predicted proteins | sample MGYA00242940_ERZ507944 | MGnify/ENA primary metagenome ERZ507944 (study PRJEB26167, sample SAMN06115449) | human gut metagenome | host: Homo sapiens | place: China:Fujian | collected 2015-08-20... | reverse complement strand
GCCGGAAAGAAGAAAGAGGAAGCCCTCTCCCTGCTGAAAAAGTGGTTTCCGCAGATGGAGAACTTCTCCGGTCAGCTCAAAAAATATAAGGTCACAATAAACGACCTTTTAGCAGAAAATGAACAGTTGGAAGCCAGAGCCAAAGCCAGTGAAAAAGGCAAGATGAAAGATACGATGGAACGGGCAAAGCTGGAAAGCGAGCTGAAAGACATTCAGCGGCTGGTAGACCGTATCCCGCCGGAGGTGCTGGCAGAATTGAAACGGCAACAGCGACACACAAGGGAACGGTGATCAATGACAGAAAACATTTCACGCCGCAGCATGGCGGCACTGCACTTTGAAAATTAAATACGGAGGTACTATGGAGCATATCAGATACAAGAAAGAAACCGAAGTCGTGACTTTTCAGGGAAAGGAAATCACGCTGGAAAATCTCTCCCCGGTGTTCACGCCGGAGCAGGAAGCGGCAAAACGCCGGGAGCTGGAACAGCAGCTTTATGAGGTGTTCCGCAAGTATGCCGACAAGCGGCAGAGTGAGGAAGCCGGGGCATAAGATTTTCCGAAGCCATCGTTGATTTGCGGAGCTGCTGACGGTATAATAAAGGTGTCAGTAGCTCCGTTTCTTTTTTAGAAAAGGAGCGACAATATGAATAATCGAATAGACGCAATCTATGCAAGGCAATCGGTAGACAAAAAGGGCAGCATTTCCATTGAAAGCCAGATTGAATTTTGCAAATACGAGTTGAAAGGCGGTAACTGCAAGGAATACACAGACAAAGGGTACAGCGGCAAGAACACAGACCGTCCGAAGTTTCAAGAACTGGTGCGGGACATCAAGCGGGGGCTGATTGCAAAGGTCGTGGTTTACAAGCTCGACCGTATCAGCCGTTCCATTCTGGACTTTGCCAACATGATGGAGCTGTTTCAACAGTACAATGTAGAGTTTGTGTCCTCTACGGAAAAGTTTGATACCTCCACCCCGATGGGGCGGGCGATGTTAAATATCTGTATCGTGTTCGCCCAGCTTGAAAGGGAAACCATACAGAAGCGAGTAACGGACGCTTACTATTCCCGCAGCCAGCGGGGCTTCAAGATGGGTGGGAAAGCCCCTTACGGCTTCCATACAGAGCCGATTAAGATGGACGGTATCAACACGAAAAAGCTGGTGGTAAATCCAGATGAAGCGGCAAATATCCGGCTGATGTTTGAGATGTACGCCCAGCCCACTACCTCCTACGGGGACATTACCCGGCACTTTGCCGAACAGGGGATTTTATTTCATGGCAAAGAGCTGATACGCCCCACGCTGGCGCAGATGTTACGCAATCCTGTCTATGTGCAGGCAGACCTTGATGTGTACGAGTTTTTCAAAAGTCAAGGGACAGTCATTGTCAATGACGCTGCCGATTTTACAGGCATGAACGGCTGCTATCTGTATCAAGGGCGAGATGTGAAGCCCAGCAAAAAGAACGACTTGAAAGACCAAATGCTGGTACTGGCTCCCCATGAGGGCATTGTCCCCTCCGACATCTGGCTGACCTGCCGTAAGAAGCTGATGAACAACATGAAAATCCAGTCTGCCCGGAAAGCCACCCATACATGGCTGGCGGGAAAAATCAAATGCGGGAATTGCGGGTATGCCCTTATGAGTATCTTCAATCCCTCCGGCAAGCAATACCTTCGCTGTACGAAACGGCTGGATAACAAGAGTTGTCCGGGGTGCGGGAAAATCATTACTTCGGAACTGGAAGCTGTTGTTTATCAGCAGATGGTAAAGAAACTGGCAAGCTACAAGACTCTGACAGGCAGAAAGAAAGCGGCAAAGGCAAACCCGAAAATCGCCGCCCTGCAAGTGGAGCTTGCCCATGTGGACAGCGAGATTGAAAAGCTGGTGGACAGTCTGACGGGTGCAAACAATGTCCTGCTCTCCTATGTGAATGTGAAGATAGCGGAACTGGACGGACACAAGCAGGAACTTCTGGCGAGGATAGCGGAACTGACGGTGGAAGCCATTAGCCCGGAACAGGTCAGCCAGATTTCCGGCTACCTCGACACTTGGGAGAATGTATCCTTTGACGACAAGCGGCGGGTGGTGGACTTGATGATTACCACCATAGCCGCTACAAGCGACAGCTTGAACATCACATGGAAAATCTGACGGGCGGAACCCCTCCCGTCAGATACCTACTCTGTGTAGTCCCTTGTAAACTGTACTTTCGTGTGTGCTAAACTACTGACATCAAGTTTCATTTGGACTTGATTCCTCCTTTGATTTTTTGTTCTTGGTTGGCAGACCATCTTCATTTTATCAAAGGAGGATATTTTTTCTATCGCAAATTGCAAGTGCAAGTTGGACACCTGCACGGTAGAACTTAGTCAATCAGAGCGTCGGTCAGGATGGAAGCCGCTGGCTTCCGTCCTGGGTGATGCTGCCGCAGCCTTCGGCTGCGTAAACAGAGTCGAGGAACTCGTCAAACAGTTCCTCCGGGGTGCGGTAGCCCAGCTTCTTGCGAGGGCGTCCGTTCAGCTCATCAGCAGCAGACAAGATGTACTCTGGAGAGAAGAATTCAATGGAGGCACCCTTGGGCACGAAGGCTCGGAACAGCCCATTGTGGCGTTCGTTTTGGGGACGTTCCCACGAAGTATAGGGATGCGCAAAGTAGACTGCACTGCCCCAGTTCTCGACCTGACTGAACGTAGAGAACTCCGAGCCGTTGTCCACGGTAATGGTCTTGAAGACCTGTGAGAACTTGTCTCCGAATTTCTCCCTGAGCGATTGCATGGCTTTCAGAACGGAGTCTGCATCCTTGCCGGGAATCCGGATGGCAATATAGTTCTCCGTTTTCTTCTCCAACAGGGAGAGGACAACAGCCTCTTTACCGGCCCTCTTGCCCACGACAGTGTCACCTTCCCAATGTCCCTCCTCGATGCGCAGAGCCGCGATCTCAGGTCTCTGGGAGATGTCCGTGCCGAAGCTCTTCTTGTGTTCACGGGGCTTGGAATCCTTGTGCTGCTTGCGTTTCATGGCTTCGGGCAGTTCCGTCACAGACAAGTCAAGGCTGCCTGCCCAGACCTCATTGTAAAGAGTGCGGGTGCAGACCATCTCCTCTGCTGGAAACAGCCCATGCAGACGGGCATAGCCAACGCAGGCATCCAAAGACCACTTGTGTTCCTTGAACTGCTTGACCACCCAACGAAGGAAGTGGGCGCAGCGGCAAATCCGATGGTGTTTCCGAGAATGCTTCCTGTTGGCCTTGTAGACGGCCTCTCCATGCCTTGCCGAGTATCCGGGTTTCCTGCCCTTGCCGCTCTTTCGGGGCGGTGTGCCGCGCTTTAGCTCGTTCCCAACGGTGGTTGGTGAACATCCGATTGCTCTGGCAATGGCTCTGTTCGTGTAGCCTGCGTTCTTGAGATGCTGGATTGCACCTCGTTCCTCTCGCTGTAAGTGCTGTCTCTTCTTGCGTTCTACCGATTCTGTGATATAATCTTGGCAGTGTAAATTCCGGGCAGTGAGCCACATATGCACGGACTTTTAGCCACGGTATCCCGGGAAAACAGCCACGCCGTCACGGGGGTAGCCACACTTTGGAATTTTCTCTATAATGGTATCTGCACACGACAATGTGTGACATTTATCAAGGAGGAAATTCATTTGCTCGACTACAGAAACATCCTGCAGGTCAGCAGCGACCCGGATAAGAGCATACGCACCATGGAATTGGAATTGCGCAGCTCTCATCACACGATCCGTAAGGTCCAGGAGGCGGCTCAAAAGGCCGGAATCTCCTGGCCCCTGTCGGATACCGTGACCAACGAAATGCTCATGGAACTGCTGTTCCCAGAGGAATACCAGAAAACGGCGCTCTATGTCATTCCGGACTATGCGTACATCCACACAGAGCTGGCTCGGAAAGGCACAAATCTGACTATTCTCTGGGAGGAATACTGCAGCAAGTGCAGCGCTGAGGGCACAGTGCCCTATATGTACACCCAGTATTGTGAGAAATACCGCCAGTGGGCCAGAGTGACGAAAGCAACCATGCGGATCCAGCACAAGCCCGGTGACGCTATGGAGGTGGACTGGGCAGGATATACGCTGGATATCCATGATCCAGTCACCGGCGAGGTGGGCAAAGCATATCTGTTTGTGGCTGTCCTGTCCTGCAGCTACTTCACCTATGCGGAAGCCTGCGACGACATGAAGTTGGAGAACTGGATCAGCTGCCACGTGTACGCCTATAACTACTTTGGTGGTGTAACCCGTCTGTTGGTTCCGGACAATCTCAAGACCGGTATCACAAAGAATACCCGCTATGAAACAGTTCTGAACCGTACTTACCAGGAGATGGCGGAGTATTATCATACAGCCATTGTACCCGCCAGAGTGCGCCATCCACAGGATTATCGGCGAAAAAGTGTTATCGGCAATCTCGGCCTGAACATAGCATAGAAGCCAGTTAAGGCACTCTCTCAAAAGTATTTTTGCTGATAACGTTTTCTGCATTATCTCAACTGCTATCCTGTTACTGACCGCAGTAGTGTTTGCGGCAGAAAGGAGTATTGAGATGAGCATAGTACAAACAACTGTCAACGTAGTACTTGAGAAGCAAAAGCTGCAGCTTGCCCCATCAACATATGACGCACGAAAGAATTACCTGATACACTTGGCTGCCCATGCTGAAAAAATGGGGATTGATGAGCCTTGCCAGGAATTGTTCGATTCTTACATTGCCAGGGCATCAACGCCAGACTTGTGGTTTCAACTATTGCACACAGTCCGCCTGGTGGACAAAGAAGCAGGATCAAAAGCATTCACACCGGAAGGGAAACTATATAACGAACCAGAACTTCCCCCTTCCAGTGAATCGGGGAAGATATTTGAAACCATATCTTTTCCGATAGCCGATGGCAGCATTGACATTGGGCATCTGATTCACAGGGCAGACAGCGAAATGGATTATCTTCAGCTTTCCTCGTCTACCAGATGGCAGTACATGCAGGCTTGGAAGGAGCTGTATACTTTCCTGTACCCGCTCCATTTCTGCGGACTTGACTGAAACGTTATCAGCAACTACGATTATTACTCAGCCTGGAATCTACGGTTGTTACTAAGGATTCCGGCTGAGATTGCCGATAATACTTTTTTACCGATAATCCTTGTTATCAGCAATTACCGATAAACAGGATAAATCCCATGCCGAAGGCGGCGTCAAGTTTGCCTCCACTTGGATCCTTGCAGCTTTGCGGGACAGAAAGTTCTTCTCTGTAGAGGAAGCAAAGGCCGCCGTTGCAGAGAAGCTGGAGGAACTGAATGACCGCGATTTCAAGAAGCGGCCCGGAAGCCGTCGGGAGGCTTACCTGAAAGAAGAAAAGGAATTCATGCGGCCACTTCCCAGCGAGCCCTATGAGCCTGCCATCTGGTCTCCAAACCTGAAAGTAGGCAATGATTATCTGGTCAGCGACGGACTGAACAAGTATTCCGTCCCCTATGATCTTATTGGAGAAAAAGTAAATCTCCGGCTGACGCCTCATACGGTGGAAGTATTCTTCCGGGGAAACCGCGTGGCTGTCCATGCCCGCAGTAAGGTGTTCCGTTGTGACCCGGTGGTGAAGCAGGAGCATATGCCCGTGGAACACCGGATGTACCTGAGCTATAACGAAAAGGAATTCACCGACTGGGCCAATACCGTAGGCGCCAGTACTGCCGCTGTGGTGGAATATTTCCTGACCAGTGGAAAAGAAGCAGAGCAGGGATACAAATACTGTGCCAGTCTGACAAAGCTCTCTGACCGCTATGGGTCAGTTCGGTTGGAAAACGCCTGCCAGCGGCTGCTTTCCTTCTCATCCACACCCTCCATCCGCACCCTGAGCACCATTCTCAAGAACGGGCAGGACCGGGCGCAGAAGGAACCTGAAGTGCAGAAGTCATCCGTGCAGCATGGCATTACCCGTGGAGTCGGCTACTTCCGGAAGGGAGGCGGCTCCAGATGAGGAACAATTCTACGATTGAATCCCTGAAAGCCATGCGATTCAGCGCCATGGCCGCGGAGCTGGAACGGCAAATGGGAGACCCCTCCGCATACAGCCAAATGGGCTTTGAGGAACGGCTGTCCCTTTTGGTAGATGCGGAATGGAACTGCCGGCAGAATAACAAGCTGCTCCGCTGCATCCGGGAAGCACGGTTTGCAACTCCCGGCGCAGTAATTGAAGATGTTGAATACCACGAGGACAGGCATCTGGACAAGGCTCAGATTCTCCGTTTTGCCTCCTGTACGTTCATTGAGGAAAACCACCACATCATCTTTAAGGGTGCGTCCGGCAGTGGAAAGACCTTTCTTGCCTGTGCACTGGGCAACGCTGCCTGTCGGAGATTGAAGTCTGTGCGGTATATCCGTCTGCCGGAGCTGTTGGAGGAGTTGGCATTGGCACAGGCTGCCGGTGAGTTGAAGAAAACCATTAAAACGTACCAGAAATATGATCTGCTGATTCTGGACGAATGGCTGATCCGGTGCCTGACGCCTCAGGAATCCTACAGTCTGCTGGAAGTAATTGAGGCCCGGTGCAATAAGGGAGCCATGATCTTCTGCACACAGTACGAGCCGGGGGACTGGTATGAACGGCTCCATCCAAATTCGGATGAGCGCAGCGCCATTGCCGAGGCGATCCTGGACCGGATTCTCCACAATTCCTATGAGATCCTGATTGATGGAAAGGTCTCCATGCGGGAACGGCATGGCCTGAGAAGCAGAGAGGCCGGTGTCTGATATGACGATTACCCGCCAAATGCTGGACACGACATACGTTTGCTGGTTCCGCAACAAACGGAACACGGAGAAAGCCAAACAGGAAATCCTGAAACGGTTCTCCGAAGAGCCTGACGATATCCACCACTGGACAGAGTAGGACATTTACGAGCAGTCCCGAAAGATTATAGCCTGCTGGGACAACGCCTGACCTGCTGGCCAGAGGGACGCAGCAGCCCCTCTGGCCACTGTGGCTCTGCTCCGTGACGGTGTGGCTAAAAATCCGTGATACCGTGGCTAAAAGTCCGTGCATATGTGGCTGTGGGGCCGGAATTTACAGGCAGTCCATAGTGATTGCCCTCCCTTGGAAGAAGTTGTGTAGGAACATCATTCTACCATGTGGGGAAAATCACTATGGATTTTTTCTTAGGTGTCCAACTTCATTTTACAATCGACCATATTTTTTCTATGCATAGCTAAAGCTTTTTGGAACCACCGGCATTGCCGGTGGTTTTCTTTATACAAAAAATCTCCTATGCGGAAGACTTTTCTTCCGCATAGGAGGTTTTGATCTGTATGGTATCAGCGCCAAGTTGCTTCCCGCCTTTGATTTAGCTGTCCATTATTCGATATCAGCATCTTTTTCTGGCGCTTTAGTATCTTGTTGAGGTTCATAATAACGATAACTGAAGTTGCCGTGCAGTCGGGTATCCCGGAGCACCGAGTCCTTCTGCATATCCCGGATTCCCCCAGGTGGAACACCACAGATTTTCTTAAAAAGTCGTGTAAAATAATGTACACTGGAAAAACCGACTGTCAGGCTGATGTTCGAGATAGAATCCGAAGTGTAACAAATCAAGTCATACGCCCGGACTATACGAACATAATTTAAATAGTTGACAATGGTCATCCCCGTGGCTTCCTTAAAGCGTTTGCACAGATACGCCTTGTTGTATCGGAAAATACCGACCATCTTTTCCAGGGAAAATTCTTCCGCATAATGGATATCGATATAATCAGCAATTTCCGCTGCCACACCGCTCAAATCATCCGCTCCCTTGAAGGTAGGCAACCAAAGCGGTGTCTTTTTCGTATCCAAGCGTTCTTTCAGAATCAGCAGCAGCACCTGCTCAAACAGGAGTTTTGAAATTTCGAAGCTGTACTGATCCGACTCATACCAGCACTCTCGGCACTTAATGATAGCATCATGGATCTCTTTATTATCCAACTGCATGATCAGCGGAAGTTTGGTACATTCTTTCTGCAGTTGTTCATCATCAATCCGAAATTTGATATCAATGTAACGAAGCAATCCGTCTTGCATCACCGGCAACTCATGGGAAATGCCTGGTGGCATAAAAACCATGTCATTTGCATGAATGGTCACCCGCTTTCCATCCAGCAAATACTCCGCTTGGCCGGCCAGGATATACCAGATCTGATAAAAAGCATGGCTATGCTCCCGCACACCCCAGCCTCTTGAAAAATCCATCATAAAAATATGGAGAAGTTTTGTTTTCATTGGTATCCCCCTCCGTTTTCTCTCATTTTATCATAAAAGCTTCAAAATATAATTTATTTTGATTATTATACACCTTTTAGATTCGATATACACCATGCAAAGTATACAAAAAAACAACCTCGTTCGGATGGTTCCGAACAAGGTTGTTTTTTATGTAGGGAGAGAAGCAAGACAGATTACAGCACTTAAGCCAACGCTTTGTAGGCCTGCTGTAGGCGCTTCATTGCTTCTTCCAAAATAGCTCTCGGACAGGCCACATTCATGCGCATAAAACCGGAGCCAGCATGGTCGCCAAACCAGAAGCCTTTATCCAGACCCACAGCCGCCTGATTGGTAATGAAATCATCCAGCGCAACATTGTCCAGACCCAATTCCCGGCAATCCAGCCACATAAGGTATGTTCCCTCCGGCTGGATAAGTTTGATTTTTGGCATAGTCGTTTTCAACGTTTCATCCAGATAGTGGATATTCCCCTGTAAATAGGTCAGCAGTTGATCCACATACTCTTCGCCAGCGGAATAGGCTGCGATGTATGCCTCCAAGCCGAAGGAAGAAATTGAAACGCAGCGGTTATTCTGAAGAACGAGGGTCATTCGGTCACGCAGTTCCTTATTAAAGGTAATCATGGCTGCGGCACGCAAACCAGCAGTATTGAAAGTCTTGCTGGGAGCGATCGCCGTGATGGTATTATCTGCAATCTCCTCAGAAACAGAAGCCATAGGAATATGCTTATGGCCGGGATAGACAAAATCGGAATGGACCTCATCGCTGACGATCAGCACATGGTTCCGGCAGCAGATCTCACCGATTTTCTCCAACTCTTCCCGTGTGTACACACGCCCCACAGGATTGTGGGGGCTACACAGGAACATGATCTTCGCTCTTGGATCGGCTGTGCGCTTCTCCAGATCCACAAAGTCAATCTCATAGTGCCCATCCACCAAGTTCAGTTCGTTATTGCTAATCACGCGCCCTTGGTTCTCCACCGCCTGCATAAACGGATAGTAAACCGGCTGTTGCAGAATGACAAAGTCACCGGGATCACTGAACACTTGGGTAGCAGTGAATAAGACCGGCAGAATACTGCAAACATAGTCAACACCGGCATTCGCGATGTCCCAACCATGACGCAGCTTCATCCAGCGAACCGTCGCCTCCTTAAATGCGGGAGGCAGATAAGAATATCCATAGATGCCGGAATTGGCCAGCTTGCACACAGCATCCATCACAGGCTTTGGAGCCGGAAAATCCATATCTGCGACCCACATGGGCAGCGCATCGGGATTGCCGATCCGGCCTCCCACATTATCCCACTTGGAGCAGTTAGTTCCTCTGCGGTCGATCACACGGTCAAAATCATAAATCATACTATTTGTTTCACTCCCCAAAAATCGTTATTTACACTTCGTCGGGGCGAATCACCCGATGGGGCTTTCCAACCCAATAGTCATGGTTAAACTGAGCAAGATGCTGGGCACTGTAAAGTGCAGGTAGTCCGCCAGTGTGAATAAACAGCACATTAGAGCCTGTGGGGATCGTTCCGTTTTCAATCAGCTTTATCAAGGCCGTAAACCCCTTACCACTGTAACAGGGATCTACAAACAGACCCTCCGTCATCGCCAGACGATGAATCGTTTCAAATGTCACGGGATCCGGCACATCATAGCCAATACCTGCGTATTCTGAGCAGTAGATCTTCAGTTCATTCGAATCCGCATGGATATCCAAGCCATAGGTATCGCTGATGTCATCGATAAGCCCGCTGACCTTCCGACGATAGCCGTCACTGTGCGCACTAACGCTAGAACCAATTACCGTAAAGGGAGCATTGAAATACTTCGCGCCGGCCCACAGACCTGCAAAGGTACCCTTGGAGCCGCTGGGGCAAACAACATAATCGATCTTTTCCCCCATGGCATCCATCTGGCTTACGATCTCTGGCACCGCATAGAAATATCCCATACAGCCCAACGGCGTGCTTCCACCTGCGGGGATCTCATATACCTTTTCACCGCGGGCTTCGTACTCTGCGATCACTTTGTCGGCCACTTGTCTACGCAGATGATCAGTCTCCGCCTCTACTTCATCGGAAGTCTTGCCCACTGCGTTTTTTGGGATCTGTGTGACGTCCATAAACACCACATCGCACTCCAAAATAGCATCTAGCAGCAGGTTTCCACTGAGCTGCTCGGGAGGATTCTCCTCCTTCAAATTTGCAATCAGTACAGACTTCAGTCCATATCTGGCAGCAACCGCAGCCGTCTGGCGGGCGTGGTTGGACTGAACGCCGCCGAACGTCATCAGCGTTGTGCAACCTTGGTCAATGGCATCCTGCACCAAATACTGTAGTTTACGGATCTTATTACCAGAAAAGCCTATGCCGGTCAAATCATCACGTTTGAGAAAAATATTGCATCCCAACTCCTTGCTCAACCGGTTCAGGCGGTGAAGAGGCGTGGGGAAACAGCCACAGTCGGTGAGCTTACGAGGTTCCTGCATGGTCACAAAACCATCTCCTTAACTCAATTCAGTTTTAATGTTTGGACGCGGTATTGCCGGAAGATCCGACAATACCGCAGTCCACAGCCAGTCATCAATCAAAATCAGTCATCCACGTCCTCAATGGGGTTGTCATTGCCAGCCTTCATCTTCTTAACATTGGTATAAATCTGGAAAACAACGAATGCTGCCATAACGATTAGGAATCCCATAGCGATCGGACGCTGGAAAATGGGCATCAGGCTACCGCGCCCCAGTTGGTTGGCACGCACCATGTAAGTCTCCAGATAAGGTCCCAGAATGAAACCCAGGATCATAGGAGCGGTGGGGAAACCATAGCGGGACATAATGAATGCAATAATGCCGAAGAACAGCATGATCCACAGGTCGAAAACTCGGTTATTGCACGTGAAGATACCAGCCATGCAAATGACCAGGATCACAGGCAGCAGGATATAGCGAGGGGCGCCCAAAATTTTCACCACGGCACGCATACCGGAATACTCCACAATGATCATCATGATCGTGGAGATTAACACAGCAGTGAACAGGCCGTAAACAAAAACTCCGTTGGTGTTGAACAGCAGCGGTCCAGGAGTCAGACCTTGGATGGTCAGAGCACCCAACAGCATAGCAGTGACCGTATCGCCGGGAATACCGACCGTCAGCAGGGGGATCAGTGCGCCGCCAACTGAGGCGTTATTGGAGGTCTCGGAAGCGACAATTCCATCAGGGATACCAGTGCCGAACTTCTCAGGATACTTGCTGCAGCTCTTAGCAACACCATAGGCAATCAGGTTAGAAGTACCACCACCAATACCGGGCAGAATACCGATACCGATGCCCAGCAGTGCAGAACGGATAATATTGGGAATCTGCTTGATCCAGTCAGCCAGAGGCATGCCGAAACCCTTCAGCTTGCACTGCTGAACCTCATCCTCATGGGCCTTAAAGCCTTTGCTGATGATACCCAACTGGGCACCCAAAGCAAACACACCAACCATGCCGGGAGTCTGAGACAGACCAGCAGACAATTCGACTACATTAAAAGTAAAGCGCAGAGTGCCAGTGCCGGGAGCAACGCCCACGCAACCTAGCAAAACGCCGGTAACACCAGCCAGCAGGCCCTTGACCACAGAACCGGAAATCAGTGTACCGATCAATGTCAGTGAAAATAAAACGATGGCGAAATATTCAAAAGGTGTAAATTTGATAGTGATTTGTGCCAGGGTGGGAGCAATCGTGACCAGAGCGATAAAAGACAGCAACGTGCCGATAAAGGAAGCCATCAAGCCGATGCCCAACGCATTGCCCGCCTTACCCTGCTGGGCCATGGGATGGCCGTCAAAGCAAGTGGCAACAGAGGCTGCCGTACCGGGGACGTTGATTAGAATAGCAGAAATCAGGGAACCGGAAATACCGCCCACATAAATACCGATCAGCAGGGCAATAGAGTCCACAGGACTCAGCTTAAAGGTCAGGGGAAGGCAGAGTGCAATACCGGTGGTGGCGCTCAAACCAGGCAGGGCACCGAACACAATACCCAAGACAACGCCGCATAGCATCAAGCCCAATGCCATGGGTGTGCAGACAGACATCATACCAGCCAAAATAGTGCTCACGTTCTTACCCTCCTTTTAACCAAGAATGCCCATGGGGAGCTGCACGGAGAATACATAGCGGAAAACGAGATATGTTGCAACAGCTGTTACTATGGAAATAATGGCAAATTTCACAGGCTTACGCACTTCCTTAGGTGTTACCAGCATGATCAGAGAAAACAGGAATATCGGCGTAACAATGAGGTATCCAGCCGGCTTCAACAGCCAAATATTCAAGGCCACCAGAGCAATGGTGAGCACTACGTCGATCAGCTTTTTGCGGCTTTCCTTTTCAGCAGCTAGTTCTTCCGTCGTAGGCTTGGGAGCTTTACGCATACCGTGGATGCCCTGCCAGATCAGGGAGCCAGCCAGCAGCGCAACAGCAGCGGCGCAGATCAGAGGGAATGTTCGGGAGTTGACGCCGTCAAAATTCAGCGTACCAACGGGGATCGTCTGAGCATACAACGCCACGGCAATGGCAATACCCATATAAACCAGGCCGCAGATCAGGTTTGCTTTATGTTTGTTTCTAAGAGAACCCATTTTATACCACCTTTCATATTATAACACCCGCCTCTGCCAGAACAGAGGCGGGTGTTTCTCTGCTAGGTTCGTTCGATTTTCAGATTTAATCAGAAAATTGACTGAATTAGCCCTTCAACTCGTCCACATAGGGAGTCAGGATCTCAGCCTGCTTGGCAAAGATCTCAACGCCTTCGGGACCGTCATAATAGGTGGGAGTCTGATAATATGCCTCGGCGATGCGCTGAGCATAGTCAGCATCGTTGGCAACGATATCGCCAATGGTCTCAGACAGCAGCTTGATGATAGCGGGATCAGTGCCCTTGGGAGCGAAAACGCTGTAGTTCATTGCCCAGTCATCATACAGGCCATAGGTCAGCAGTGCGGGATACTTCGTGGAATCAACATTGGGGTTCTCGGGACCAAAGTAGCCAATAGCGATGAATTCGCCGGAATCAACATACTCCTTGGCAGCAGCGTAAGTCAGGCAAGCAATGTCGACCTGATCGCCCAACAGAGCGGCCAGCTGCTCGCTCTTACCGCCGATATCGACCATGGTGGCGTCAATGCCGGAGTCAACAAACAGCTTTGTGCCCAAGTGAGACGTACCGCCGGCCTGGTAAGTAACAGTCAGCTCGCCGGGATGAGCCTCGGTGTATGCCTTCAGGCTGTTGTAATCGGTGATGCCATACTTATTGTCGCCGCGCATGAAGAAGCAGCCGTTATCCTTATTAGCAGCAATGCAGACCATGTCGAAGTCCTTGTAGCCAAAGGGGGCCAGGCCGGTAGCCTCGTTGATCAACAGAGCGGTATGGTAGAACAGTAAAGTCTTGCCGTCGGGAGCGGCATCCAGAACAGTCTGAGCACCAACAGCGCCAGAGTTACCGGTGATGTTCTGAACGATGAAGTTGCCGCCCAGCTTTGCCTGAACCTTCTCAAAGATCAGACGCGCGTTGAAGTCGGTGTCACCGCCAGCGCCGTAAGGAACAACAACGTTAATGGTTGCATTGCCAGGCCAATTAACTTCGGACGTGGTGGCGTCTTCGATATGGGCATCGTTGCCGGAACTGGCGGGAGTGGTTTCCGTTTTGGTGCCGCCACAAGCGGCCAGGGAGAGGACTATGCACAGAGTTAGCAGAGTTGCAAAGATGTTTTTCATTGCGTGTTCTCCTTCTCTTTCTTCCATAAGATTCTTCTTTTATTACTAACAGACATCAAATCTGTCAAAATACACCACAAAGTAACAGTTTCATCAGCGTTTATTGTAGGAATCAACCGATTTTAACATAGTTTACTGAATTTTTTTCTGATTGTCTTTGTCTCATATCAAGTATTTTTTGCACAATATTTGCATACCAGGCAAAAAGCTATATATTTTTCGTAAAATTTTCACGATATGCCTCCTGTTTTTCATCTGCACACTTTTTATAGCCGGTATCCACTTTTAACCATATCGTTATCGTACAGGCCACATGATTGTTGATCCAGCGTAAGTTTTCCTTGTCGTCTCAATAAAACGCATAATGGCTGCTTGTTTTTTTAACACCTGGAAGAAAAAACCATTCCCTCTGTGTGTAAAAGTATAGCACAAACCACAGCATACCGGCAAATTCATAATAAGCCCTTTGCAGCGCTTACAGGATTTTAGAGCAGCAATTTTTCTGCGCACACATTATAATAAAAAAGTAATAGTTAGGCAAGTGTACGCTACTTGCTGTCGCTGTCCGCGGAGATGAGTATCTTCTGGCACACGTTGGGGACGGTGTTATTGCCTACCAGAAAAACGGAAAACTGCTGGTAGCATCCCATCCTCAGAATGGGGAATTTGCCAATACCACAACATTCGTCACTGCCGGAAGTGCTTTGCAAAAAGTAAAAGTACTGCGTGGAAAACAGCCTGATCTAGAGGGATTTGCCCTGATGTCTTGTTAGCGTCCGCAAGAAAAACCACTGGGAGCTCAACTAAAATCGCCAATTCTGGTTCAAAGAGAAAAATGCACACTTGTCGTGCGCAGCGATCGCTGGTTCAAGAGCCAGCGCCTAACCTTTAAAATGGTTGATCGGTATTCCACGGTGCTCTTGACATGAGCCTCGATTGACGCATGTATGCACCAACCTTCAGGCATATCTGGATGAATACTGCTTCCGTTTCAACCGCCGTATGACTGGCAATCAGATCTTCCTTCGCTTAACCAGAGCTGTTGCTACTTCTTGTGGTATGCTGAGTTAAGCCGATAAGCACTTTGTATAATTATCAGAGCTATCAATGTGTGCATAGTGTGAGAAATAACGTGTGCAGAAGTAGCAGCACATATAGTACATATGCACGGATAGCGTCCAAATAAGAGTAGAGTAAGTGATGAGCAAAACAGGCAGAAGGAACTGCCCACAAACAAGGCAAATGGGAAACAAAAGAGCTTGGGGCATCTCAAGGGTGCAAAAAACCATAGTGCGGTAAACCCCGCACCTGAAAAAGGTATGGAACAGGCAGATCAGGCGGAACGCCGAAGCTGTTTGGCAGAACGGTAGGAGTGAGAACCATGCAGAACGGCGGCCAGCGCAACCGCTAAAGCGGAGATGTGGGCCAGTGTGTTGAGGTTTGCCGCGCTGGCGCCGTTGCGCACCCACAGCCGTTCCTGTCCAGACGCCTTAAAGCGGGAATTGTAACGCTCACACTCTGTACGCAAGGCGTATGTTCTCTTGAGACAGAGGCAGCTGCGGTCAATGGAAAGCCTGTAATCCGTGGGGACGATCCTGTATTTAACGCAACCCCTGTTTTTCTTCCCGTTATTCCAGTTTTTGTGGTTACAAGGGCAAACACCGGTTTTGGACTGACGGAAGGGGCAGCAGAATTTCTGCCGGGTACGATTATTGTCGGTGGTTTTGCCATCTTTGTGCATAGCCAGTCCAGCATCACAGATCAAGTTACCTGCCGGAAGAGCTTTGCTCTTGGAATTGCGTTTTTTGAGGGGGATAAAAGCTTCCCCATCATAGACCGATTTCACGGTGTTGTAGATGCTTTTCGCGTCGTAGCCCTTATCCGCGAGAAAGGAACATCCCTGCAAAGGGAGGATCTGGTTGGCTGCGGCGAGGATGTTAACGGCAACTGTGGCATCCATGATGTTGGCTTGGGTGGTCAGCTCGTAGAGCGGCAGCCCGGAGATGCAGTCCACCAGCACATGACTTTTATAGCCCCAGTAGAACTCATACCGCCGCTCATTGTGCTGGTTGGAGGCTGAGTGGACGCCCAGGGCGCAGTCCGGGTCGCTTTTCGGGCGGTTTTCCTTGGAGAATTTGCTTTTCGCAAAGGATTTTGGATTGTTCTGCTTGGCGTTTGCCATGACGGGTGTGGAATCCAGGCCAATGAAGGATGCATCCACCACGCCCAGCTCATACAGCTTCCGCACCAGGTTGGACATGATCGACTTCAACGCGCCGTTGTCCAGCTGCCGCAGGAAACGGTCATACGTCCAGTAGGACGGCAGCGGCTTCATGATATTGAACCCGCAGTAATGGGCAATGATGCGGTTGTTGTCCAGATAATCCATCAGGTCTGTGATCTGCGTGAAACCCTCGCATTTCATAACAATAAACGCACAGGCCATGGCTTCTTTGGGGAAGCCCCGCCGCCCGGTTGCCGCTCTGGGCAGCGTGAAGTCCAAGCTGCTGAAAAGCTTGTCATAAAACATGGCGGCGCTTTGGGATGTGAACAGCGTCACATCCTGAATGATTTCCTGTCGGTAGATAGCGGCCAGCCCCTTTCTGGTTGGTTTTCTCTCAAGTCAATTTTACCAAAAAGGGGCTCCGCTTTCTATATCATATGAGTGATTTTCGGTTTCAGCCATGACCGGAAACCATTGCAATTACTGCCTTTCTTGCGTTTTGCTCATGGCTGAGAGTAGAGTATATAAGGAGGGAGAGTTATGCAAACAAGCATTAGACTTGCAGTGCGTTGCGCAGTTGAACTGTGCGCAATAATGTGTAACGAAGACCACAATACCCTGGCGAGCAGCGCGGATAGTCTTCTATTCTCTGTTGCGGAACACAGTAGAGAATACTGCCCATTTTTCGAAGAGAACCCCGAAAAATGGGCAGTAATAACGCTTTTGTTACTCGATGACCATCAGAACCTGGCCGCTCTTGACCTTGTCGTTGACAGAAACCTTGATTTCTTTCACAGTGCCCTCAGCGGGAGAGGCGATCGGCTGCTCCATCTTCATGGCCTCCATAACGCCAACTACGGTCTTGACCTTCACTTCGTCACCAACCTTAACATTGATAGCGGTAATCATGCCGGGGATTCTTGCTTTAATTTCCATAATGAAACTCCTTTCAAATTTTGACACTCGCAGATTGAATCAACCAATCATATGGATGGTACTAACAAAGATACCTGCTGCAATGGCGGAAGTAATCACGCCAAAAATATTGGCGCCCATGGCCACTGGAATGATCATAGCAAATGGATTTTCCTCCATAGCAGCATGCTGGGCCAGCTTTGCAGTGGACGGCACACAGGACACACCCGCGATACCGATAACCGGGTTGAAATCCTCCCCTTTGCGCTTGTGATACCAATACATGAGCCAGCCTCCCGCCAAGCCGCCCACAGCGGATATGGCCAGAGCCAAGATACCCAATACCAAAATCACCAGCACGGTAGGGTTCAGAATCGTAGATGCTTCACACAGAACGCCCAAGACCACACCCAGGAAGAAGGTCGCAAAATAAGACAATCCCTCTTCCAGCAGCTCCGTGTAACGGTTGATCTTCGCTTCCTTCACAGCCATTCCTATGAAGAAGGAGAAAATCAGAGGAGATGCTACAGGCAGCAACAAGCACAGAGCAAAGTTGGTCACTACAATAAAGATGAACTTAGACTTCTGAGAGACATCGGGCACCTCCACACACATATCGATCCCGCGATATTTCTTAGGAACCATCGCTTTTATGATAAAGGGATATCCTCCATAAGTCAAACTGAGATACAGGTATGCAATGATGGAAATTGGAACAAACAGTTCCGGTGCCAACATCAAGGCGGTAAAGAGCACCATAGGTCCGTCAGCGCCGCCGATGGTACCAATGGCCGCCGCAGCCTCAGGTGCCAGGCCAAAGCCCAGAACGCCGATCACTAGTGTCACAAACGTTCCCAGTTCTGCTAGAATGGCAATCACCATGGAACTCCAAGGCTTTGCCAGCAGATAACTGATCTCGCTGCGAGCTCCGATGCCCATAAACACTAAGCATGCAATCAAGCCGTTGGAGAAGGTCAAATTGTAGATCGGCTGTAGAAAGTTTATCTGCATGATGTCTACCAACTCTCCAGCGTCAGACACGAGCGGATCGACAAACATATTGCCCACTACGCCGTTTGCCAAAAACAGCATACCTGCATTGACCGCCATCATTGCAATGCCCATAGGGACCATGATCAGCGGTTCCAGCGTTCCCTTGAAGCCAAAATAAGCCAAAATAAAACCCAGAATGATCAACACCACTCGAGCAACTGCAATAACAGGCTCTACAGCAAAGAATGTACTGATTCCGGGGAATAACTGAATAAGTAAATCCATTAGGTTTCTTCCTCCTCTGAGGATGTAAATACTTTATTGATCAAAACAATAATTGCTCCGACACCCAAAGATATCACTGCTGTCATTCCATAGGCCATCAGCGCATAGGTCACTACATTCATGGGTATTACACCTCTTCCTCCGCCGCATACAGCTTGTTGAAGTCGGCGATCACGCGAGGCAGCATCATCTGATGATGGGGGCAAATGCTGATGGGGTTCTGGTATGCCGCATCGGTAAAGGCCAGCAGATAATCACGCAGATCCTTCAGCGCGACCACCTCATCCACCAAGCCGGCCTCCGCGCAATACTGAGGACGAGACTTGTCGGCATAGTGTGCTATCATGTCGTTCATCTTGTCAATGGTGGGCTGCAGATCCTTACCGGCAGCTTGATCCTTCACCAAACGGCGGGCATACATAGCAGCGGCCGCAGTCTCGCCGTGCATGACGTAGATTTCCGTTGCCACAGTACCCAGAGAAAATGCGTTCGTATCGTTGCCCTGAGGGCCGCCCAGCACATAATGTGCGGCAGCACTGCCCTTACGGAGCGTGATCTCCAACATCGGCAGGTCAGAATTCTGGATAGAATAGATTTGACTTTGACCCAGTCCAAGCAGTTCAGCCACCTCAGCCTCATTGCCTACATCGATTCCGGAGGTATCCTGCAACCAAACCATGGGAACACGGTCACGGGCACACAAAGTTACAAACTCATTCATCTTAACGAGTCCCTGACGATACAGCTTGCCGCCGACACCGAAAGCCTCCTCACGGTACTCAGGATAATCCATAAAGAAGCCCTGTGCGTTGGCTACCACGCCAACCAGCAGACCGTTCAGCTTGGCAAGACCTGCGATGATCTCAGGACCGTAGTCTTTCTTGTACTCCATGAACTCGGAATCATCCACCAAGCGGGCAATGATCTCGCGCATATCATAAGTACGGCGGGGATTTGCAGAAAACAGAGAATACAAATCTTCAGTAGGATATGCAGGCTCCTTGGGCTCGTCCACTCTGAAGAACTCCAGATCATAGGCAGGCAGATACCCCACATACTTGCGGATCGCCTCCAGCATCGCATCTTCGTTTTCGTAAACTTCGCGCATAAAGCCAGTCACATCGTGATGGATGGAAGTGGTGCCGGGAACGCTGGCTCGAATAGCTTTCTGTGCCTCGATCAGCTCCTTGGCGGACTCCATATTCACCTGACCGTTGCGAGACATACCACCCACAATGCCAGTACCGCCCACCGCCATGTTGGCGTCCTTATGAGCCAAGATGATGGTGGGACTGATGGCATGGTAAGCACCGCCAGCGGGGTTGGTGCCATAAAGGCCGACAATAACGGGTACACCCAACTGATTCAGTTCAGCATTGCGGTAGAAAGATGTACCGCCGCCGCGACGATTTGGATACACCTTCTCCTGCTCATCAAACTTTACACCGGAGCAGTTGAGCAGATATACAACAGGAATGTGCAGGCGTTTGGCCGTATCAGCAGCACGCAGCAAATTCTCCGCCTGACCCGGAACCCATGCGCCAGCCATCTTCTTGTTATCAAATGCAATGATAACCGCCCACTTGCCACCAATGCGGCCAAGGCCCTTGACTATATTGGTAGAGCCGTTGGCATTGTTCTGGGGGTTAAACAGGCTATTCAGCGGGCGCCAAGTGCCTTCATCCACCAGCTTGCTGATCCGCTGCATAGCGCTTAGCTGACCGCTTTCATTGAGAGCCTCAGTTGCCTTCCCGCTCTCCAGCACTTCTTCAATGCGGCGCGCGATCTCTGCTTCTGCATCTTTCAGAACTTTTTCGTTCTCTGCGTCATATGCAAATGCTGCATCGCCGATTTTCTCCATGTTCTGGAAATAGCGGGGCATAGAATACTCGTTCATTGTAATTTCAATCTCCTTTCGTCGAATAAAACAGCGTACTTTCAGGCAAGACTACCAATACCTGCCTTACGTCCCAACTCCTCCAGCTCATGCAGGATCGGCAAAGTAATGGGAATACCGTTGGTGGTACGCTCGACCGTGGCACGGGCCTCGATCTCACCAGGTAGCAGGATTTCCTGCACACCCTCAGCCTTGGGGCAGGTCTTGATTTCAGTGATCATCTCACCCATGCGCGCCTTGAACTCCGCCACAGGCATCAGATGTTCCACATTAATGGCAGCCATCATAAAACAGGTCCCCATATTGCCCTGAGATTTGAAATCCGTAGTTCCCAGCACCTTGGCAGAGGTCACGCCTCCGCTGAGTATACCGCACAGAACATCCAGCATGACCACCATACCGTAACCCTTATGGGCCCCCACCGGCAGCAGCAGTCCGCCATCAGAAAAGCCTGCGCGGGCATCCGTGGTAGGGCGGCCCTCCTTATCCAACGCCCAACCTAAAGGGATGGATTGACCATTCTTTTCCGCCAGCATGATCTTGCCTCCGGCTACATTGGACAGGGCGATATCCAGTACGAATGTCATATCCTCCGGTGTCGGAGCCGCAAAGGAGATTGGATTGTTGCCGATGAGCCGTTTCTTGCCTCCAGTAGGAGCCATCAGCGGAGCGGTGTTGGAGGTAGAGAAGCCAACCATGTTCTGAGCTTGAGCCATCATGGTGTAGAATGCACAAGAGCCATAATGCTGGCTGTTTCGGACAAAGGTCAAACCAATGGTATTTTCGAGGGCCTTTTCAATAGCTATCTCCATGGCCAGTTTGCCAGCCACAGGACCAAGGCCATTATGACCATCGATGACAGCAAAAGTACCAGACTCCTTCACAACCTCAGGACAGGCCTCTTTGGAAGCCAATCCCAACTCCAAACGCTTCAAATAAGTGGGTAGCCGCATAACGCCATGGGTATCCAGGCCACGCAGATTGGCAAACAACAGGTTTGCCGCCACCGTATTGGCGTCTCCTTCACGCAAGCCGTAGTGCATCAGGAGTTTTTTGGTGTAATCCAGCACTTTTTCGTGCTGTACAAATACTTTTTCAACTTCTTGCATATCGTGCTCCTTTCAAACAATCAGGTTGCCTTAGTGACCTTGCGATCTTTTATGATGAACATGATGGAGATCGCAAGAGCCAAAATGGTCATGCCGATTAAAACAATGCAGGTGGGGCGGGTCAGGAACATAGAGAAGTCACCGGAAGCCAGGATCATGCCGCGGCGGAAATAATCTTCCATGGTCTTGCCCAAGATAACACCCAGAACCACGGGAGTCATGGGGAACTGGTTGCGCTTGAGGAAATAACCAATGAAGCCAAAAATAAACACAGTCCACAAATCATAACTACTGTACTGTAAAGTCCAGGTTCCGGCAAAGATCATCATGACCACCAGAGGGAACAGTACCCATTTAGGGATCCGCAAAGCTTTTGTAAACAGCTTGATACCACCGCAGAACTGAATCAGGACCATCAAGATGTTAGCGATCATAATGCTGGCAAAAAACGGCCACACCAGATCAGCGGAGTTTGTGAACAGCAGCGGTCCGACCTGAACACCGTGAATCATTAATCCGCTAAGGATAACGGCAGTAACAGAGTCACCCGGGATGCCCAGGGTAAGCATAGGAATAATAGCGCCGCCGGTAACAGCGTTGTTGCCCGTCTCAGATGCAACAATGCCCTGGGCATAACCATTTCCAAACTTTTCAGGAGATTTGGAGGTCTTCTTGGCTACATCGTAGGTGATGAAGTTAGCAGTTGCACCGCCAACGCCAGGTAGGATGCCCAGGAAGGTGCCGATAACCGATGCAGACGTCATATTCTTCAGGGTCTCTTTCTTTTCACCCTTCTCCCACAGTGGCTTCAAAGAAATCTTGCTGAGACCGTTGGCCGCAAACACATACTTATCCAAGATTTCACTAAGGCTGCTGAGAATTTCAGAAACCACAAAGAACCCCATCAGAACAGGAACTTGGCGGAAACCACTGCGCAGCATACGATTACCGAAAGTAAAACGAGCCACACCGCCCACAGGATCAATTCCAATCAGGGAGATGACCAGGCCGATCAATACAGCCAAGATTGCCTTCGTGGGCCGTTTGGTTTCCATACCAATGATGACCGTCAGGCCAAAAACACACAGCCAGAAATACTCATACGGTGCAAAAGACAAGGCCAGTTTAGCCAGTTGAGGAGACAGCGTAACCAAAACGAGCCAGCTAAAGGTACCGCCGATAAAAGAGCAAAACACGCCGATAGACAAAGCCTCGGCAGCTTTGCCGCGCTTCGCCATTGGGAACGCGTCAAAAGTTGTGCAGATGGAAGATGGCGTGCCAGGCATGTTAATCAGAGTGGCAGACACCAGGCCGCCGGAAATGCCACCAATGTAAACACCGCCCATAACCAGCATGGCCTGCAGCGGAGTCATGCTAAAGGTCAGCGGCAGGACCAACGCAACACCTAACGTAGCGGTCAAACCTGGGATTGCGCCGAAAATTAGGCCCATCAGCGTACTGCCAAACAACAGTAACCAGGAAACCGGGTTTAACAGGATCTCGCTCACAATCAAATCGAACATAGATAACCTTCTTTCCTGTAAAATAAGACATCACGCAGTAAAACAAGGGGATTAGATCAATATACCACGGGGCAAATACAACTGGAATGTTACACTGAACACCAGGTACAGCACTGCGGTCACGGCTGCAGAAATGGCAATGATCTTCGCAATACCCTTTTTATCCAATCTTCCATTCTGTGCTTTGTAAAGAACCATCTGATACGCCATCAGCATTATCATACCGGAGGCATAATAGCCTAGGCGCTTCATAGAAAAGCAATAGAAGAAAAACACAATGCCAGTGGCGATGACCAGCCAAAAAACCAGCTTGTCAGAAACGCCTGCCGTTGTACCATCATCATGTTCCACGGGGTTTGCTTTCAGATACGCCACAAACTCCTTCAGCGTTTGTACTGTCACAATGATAATAAAAGCCAAGAACAACCCAATGATTACACGCGCATACTCCACAGAGTCCACGATTTGCAGAGGATCATTTTCCGGCTCAATCAGCGTGATGCCAAATGCCACCGCTACCACAAACAAGAAACCCATGAACATTAATTCTACGATATAATTCTTTTTCTTCATATAACACTCCTATCCTAAAACAAGTTGGATACCGCTCAGGTCGTCATATCATTTTGTAAACAGAGCGTTTCTTATCCAAATAAGCTGTGCTTGTATTGAATAATTCTTGAAAGGCAGGGGGCAGCAATCACCGCCGCCCCCTGCTCCCCCTTTGCAAGCAACTTAACTCAAAGTTAAGAATTATGCAGATGATGAACTTTCAACTAAGAAATGTGCGTTTATCCCATCTGCTCAGCGATCTTGTTCATGTTGATGGCTTCAGCTTCGAATGCGGCCAGAGCCTCGTCAGCAGGCAACCATTTGGGAGTGATGCCCTGAGCAGCCATAGCTTCAGCGAACTCGCTGCTGGTGACGACAGTCTCAAATACCTCTTCAACAGCGTTAAACACATCATCAGGAGTTTCCTTGGGCAAGAAGCCAAAGAACCGCAGGTTATATGTAGCGTCATAACCGGCAGACTTCCAAGAAGGAACTTCCTTGCCGCCCACAATGATGGTATCCTCGGCACTGCCGCCCAAGCACTTCAGCTCGCCAGCCTTCACATACTCTTCCATGGCATTGCCCTGTGCGATCGCGATATCGGCCGTACCGCCGATGACCTGGACCACAGAGTCACTGTCACCCTTAGTCAGGCAAGGAACGATCTCGCTGGGATCAATACCGGCTGCATTGTAGAACACATAGGATGCAAAATGAGTATTGCCGCCCTGGCCTGCCCAAGTCCACTTATACTTGCCAGGATTCTTATGGATCTCTTCCACCAAGCCCTTCAGGTCATCAGCGGGGAAATCACTGCGGACGCCAATGGCCAGAGGCGTTTCATAAATCTGACCAATCATCCGGAAGGAGTCATAAGTAAAGTCCTGCTTACCCAGTGCATAACCATTGATCATGGCATTGTGATGCATCAGAATGGTGTAGCCGTCCGGATCAGCATACAGAACTTCTTCCTGGCCTTCCAGGGTTGCGGCATTGGGCATACAAACCACAATGAACGGGTTTTTCATCAGCCCCAACTTCTCAGAAACTTCCTTCATAACTAAGGAGACCTTGTGAGAGCCGCCGCCTTCGCCGTAAGGAACGATCAGGCGAACTTCGCGCTCCGGCCATTTAGTGTTTTTCTCAGTGGATGCAGGAGTATCGGTTGTGGAAGTCTTGTCAGCGGGAGACGGTGCTTCTTTCTTGCCTCCGCAGGCCGTCAAGGAGAGCGCCATCGCTAAAGTCAAAATCATAGCAAGGAACTTTTTCATCAATCTTTTCTCCTTTTTAATTATTTTGTACACCCTAAGTCAAATAAGTCCTGAATTTCTGAGACAGTTGCGCACTTCGTTTTACGCCCGTCTGGAATCCCAAACGGCGGGATTCGCCAATCCCCAAGGCTTCTTGCCTTCAAAGAGAACGCCAACGACCTGCTCGGCAGCGCCGACAGCCATGTTAACATTGCCCTCCTTGGTCAACGCAGCAGTATGGGGCGTTGCCACCACATTTTCCAGCGTGAACAAGGGGTTGTTTGGATCGGGGGGTTCGCAAGCAGTGACGTCCAGGCCGGCACCAGCCAGATGTCCGTTCTTCAATGCAGCATACAGGGCAGGCTCATCTACCAAAGGACCGCGAGCAGTGTTGATCAGAATTGCCCCCTCCCGCATCAGGGAGATAGCGCGCTCGCCGATCATACCGACCTCGGAACCCGGTGCATGCAAGGTGATAATATCGCTGTTAGCCAGCAGTTCGTCCATATCGGTGGTCAAACGGCCATCTAAATTCATGGACTCAAAACGTTCCTGAGACACATAGGGGTCATAACCAATAATGGTAGCACCGAAGCCGCGAGTAACGATTTCCGCCACACGGCGACCGATGTTGCCCAGGCCAAAAACACCAATCGTCTTGCCTTTCAATTCGCTGTTCATGACACCCAAACGGCACTGATAATCTTTTTCGATCATCAGCTTACGACTGAGGATGCAGTTCTTCTTCATCACGTCTAGCATCAGGCTGACAGCCTGTTCGGCAACGGCATTTGCGTTGGCGCCAGGAGTAAAGGCTACAGGGATACCAGCCTTGCTGGCAGCGTCCACATCAATGGTCTCCAAGCCCACGCCATGACGGCTGATGACCTTGCAGTTGATTGCCTTTTCAATAACAGGTGCAGTCAACTTTACCATGCCGCGGACGATAATAGCATCATAATTGGCCACTACGGCAGCCAAGCCCTCCTCAGAGGTATCCGTGGGAATATCCACCTGCAGACCAGCGTCAGCCAAGATCTTCATGCCAGTGTCGTCCATTTTCTGCAGCAACAGTACTTTCATTCTGCTACTCCCTTCACTTCATTGCGCGGACAGCTTCAACACCGCCGTTAAAAGCCTTGCGGTTGATCTCCTCCGTTCCCTTGGGAACGCGGGTGAGGATTTCTTCGATCATGTTCTCATTCTTGATGAGCTTGGTGTATTCGCAGATGACGCCCAGAGCAGTCACATTAGCCAGCATGGTCTTACCGGTCTCATTTTTGCTGATCTCGGTGATGGGGACCTTGACAATAGTGCAATCGCGGCCATCCAGAGCGCTCATATCTTCCACAAACACAGTATCCACAAATACGATGCCGCCATCCTTGATGCGAGGTGCATACTTATTGAATGCGGCCTGAGACATCGCCAAAACGATATCGGGCACGTTGACCTTCGCATAGTTGATATCGCTGTCATCGCTGACGATGACTTCGGAGCAGCATTCGCCGCCACGGGCGGCAATGCCGTACACCTGATCCTGAGTAGCGTTGATACCTTCCTGCACAACGGCGGCCTCTGCAAGCAGAATACCGGCCAGGATCAGGCCCTGTCCGCCAAAGCCGCTGAGGATCACTTCATTTCTCATTACAACTTTCCTCCCTTAGTAGCCTGTGCCTTCTGGACCATCTCATGGTAGACCTCATCAAAGGGCTTGCGGTCAGTGCGGTGCAGCAGCTCGCCGATAACGATCTTACCTTCCAGATCTTCTTTGGTCATGGTCTCAGCCTGCTCAACGGTAACAGCCATTTCCTTCTGCTTCATCAGCATATCATACGGACTACCCATCTTGTTGCGCTTACCAAAGTTGGTGGGGCACTGGGCGATAACTTCCACAAAACTGAAGCCCTTGTGACGAATGGCGTTTTCGATTAGCTTCTGTGTCAGATTGATGTGGTAAGTAGTAGAACGAGCTACATAAGTGGCACCGGCAGCCTTTACTAGCTCGCATACATCGAACGGATACTCAAAGGTGCTGTACTGAGCGGTAGACGCCTTGCTGGGATAGGGAGTCATCGGGGAATACTGGCCTCCAGTCATGCCGTAGATCTGATTGTTAATCATCACAACCGTCAGGTCGATATTACGGCGGGCGGTATGGATCAAGTGGTTACCGCCGATACCCGCGCAGTCACCGTCACCAGTAGCAACCAGAACATCCATCTCAGGCTTCATCATCTTAAAACCGGTAGCATAGGCCAGCGCACGACCGTGGGCGGTCTGAAAAGTGTGGAAATCCATGATGTTGTTGAAACGAGCGGAGCAGCCAATACCCGTAATCAGGGCGGTATTGTCCTTTTCCAAACCGCAGGCATCAATGGCGCGGATCATAGCACCAGCAATAGTACCGTCACCACAGCCGGGGCACCAAATATGAGGCAGCTTGTCCTGCCGGATATAATCTTTTACATTTGTCATGCTTACATCTCCCTCACTTTTTCGATAATCTGCTGCGGGGTGATTTCCGCACCATCAAAGCGGTTCAGACCTTCCACAGGCTTATTAGTTGCCAGTCTTACCTGATCGATCAATTGACCCAAGTTCATCTCAGGCATCAGGACCTTGTTGGCCTTTTCGGCATACTCTGCAACGACCTTCTTGGGGAAAGGCCACAGGGACTGCAGCTGCAGCACGCCGACCTTGCCGCCCTCAGCATTCATTGCGTTAGCGGCATCCTTTGCGGCGCGGGTCACGCAACCATAAGCAACGATCAAGGTGTCATAATCCTCAGCGCCAAAGAACTTATAAGTGGTAATCTCATCCTCATAGTTCTCCAGCTTCTTATGCAGCCGAGTCAGCAGTTTGGCAGCCACGGCGTTGTTGGTATCTGCGGGGAAGCCCTTTTCCGTATGCACGTTACTGCACATATGATAACGATAGGCAGTACCGCGTTCAGCAAAGCAAGGAACACCGTCCTCGTCAGCCTCAAAAGGTGCATACTCATCGGGAGACTTGGTGGTCATCTTGCGATTGATGATCTTCACGGTAGAGGGATCAGGCAGGTCGATGCGCTCACGCAGATGGCCCACGATAGCATCAGAAAGGATGATAACGGGTTGACGAACCAGTTCAGCCAGATTGAATGCCTTGATCGCCAGTTCATAGCACTCGGTAACGGTAGCGGGGCTCAAAACGATAATGGGGTGATCGCCGTGGCAACCCCAGCGAGCCTGCATGACATCCATCTGAGAGGGCAGGGTAGACATACCAGAGGCGGGACCACCACGCATAACGTCAACGATGACCACGGGAATTTCCATCATGGAAGCAATGCCAATACCTTCTTGCTTCAGAGAGAAGCCGGGACCAGCAGTAGAAGTCAGGCACTTTGCTCCAGCCATAGAAGCGCCAATAGCAGCGCCCATACTAGCGATCTCATCTTCCATCTGCAGGAACACACCGCCAACCAGGGGCAGGCGAACAGACATACCTTCGGTAATCTCACTTGCAGGAGTAATGGGATAGCCTGCGAAGAAGCGAGCACCCGCAACGATGGCGCCTTCTACCAGCGCGTCGTTTCCCTGCATGAAACGTACAGTCGTATTGCTCATATTACTTTACTTCCTCCACTTCAATTGCAAAATCGGGGCAACGCAATTCGCACTGGCCGCAACCAACGCAGTTTTCCGGATGATCGACGCTGAGTTTGCCATTTACAGCGATGCTCAGCACCTGCTTCTTGCAAAAGCCGACGCAAATGCCGCAGCCCTTGCACCAAGCCTCCTGCACATGAAGTTTGAACGTTTTCTTTTCCAAGCTTCTCATTCCTTTCCTCTGAAAAAATTTATAGTCAACATTACTTGGCAATAATCAGCAGCCCTTGAATTCCGGTGTCCGTTTTTCCAAGAAGGCGGAAACAGCTTCGTTTTTATCCTCGGTATCCCACAGTTCACCGATGGCCGCGGCCTCCTGATCGATGGTATCCTGCATCAACTGCTCGGAAGCAGCCACCAGAACTTCCTTTGCCTTACGCAGCGCCACGGGAGGCTTGGCCGCGATTTTCTCTGCCAAAGCCATACAGCGAGACATCAGCTCCTCAGCGGGAACCACTTCATCCACGATACCTGCGTGATATGCCTGTTCTGCAGTGATGTTTTCGCCTGAGTAAACCAGCTTTCTCATCGTACCAGACTGACCCATAGATGCAGCATAGGGGATTGCGCCAATGATACCCATGTTAATCTCACTCAGACTCAGTTTGGCCTTCTCTGCGGCGATACGGATATCGCACACCAGCGCCAATGCACACCCTCCGCCCAAAGCCAATCCATTGATCGCACAGATCACCGGCTTTGGGAAGTGGCGGATATACTCACGGACCCCTGCGTTTTTCTTCGTATAAACCATGCCGGTTCTGCTGTTAAACTTGAGGAACTCGCGGACATCCGCGCCGGCCACGAACGCCTTTTCGCCCGCACCGGTCATGATGACCACACGGACTTCATCATCAATGGCAAAGTCATGCATGATTTCATACAGCTCAAAATATGCCCGGGAATCCAGTGCATTGACCGGGGGACGATCAAAGGTCACAATGCCGATATTTCCCTGTTTACTTGCTAATACAGTTGCCATACCTATTCTCCTTCCTGGTTTCCAAAAACTGGCACGTTGTCAGTAATTGTATTTCTGAATAGTATGTTAAAAAAAAATACCCGAAAAGTCTTTATCTTGCCTTTTACAATTGTTGTACTATATTTCACTTTTCTTTCCTATATAGGTCAATCAGCTTCATTTCACGTGCAGCGACATACCCGCCTTCAGAATCGAACACATATGCAAGAAAAGGGCCTGTTGCAAAATAGGCTCACAAAGGACGCAGGGGCAAAAGGTCAGAGAAAGACCTTTTGCCCCTGCGTTTGTTTGTACAAGCTGCTATAATGAAAAGGTCAAGCCAAATAAGAAAAAAGCAAAAGGCTACAACCCTAACGGGAGGAAAATCTCAGGAAAGAACTGAAAGAAAAATACAAAGCGGAATACACAATGTACCATCTCCTGAAATTATTTGCTCGATTTCCCGAATAGAATCAAAAATATAAAAATCACATTGAAACAAAAAAGATATCTTTCAAATGTCATCAAATAGATCCCCAGCCATGAGCGAAAACGCAAAAAATGGGCTCTTCAGGCACCTCTGTGGGTAGGAAATGCCACTTTATCCTGTGATTAAGCGGATTTCTCCGCTTCAGGTTTTCGGTTCGGAAGTGGTACCCTGATATTTGAGCAAGTGCTTATCGGCTTAACTCAGCATACCACAAGAAGTAGCAACAGCTCTGGTTAAGCGAAGGAAGATCTGATTGCCAGTCATACGGCGGTTGAAACGGAAGCAGTATTCATCCAGATATGCCTGAAGGTTGGTGCATCTTCCATGATAGGTTCCTAGCAGAAAGGCCTTTAGATTGCTGATTGCCTTATGCAGCCAATGCAGATCGTTGGTCTCGTACCGTTTTGCGTTCAGCTCCACGCCTTCCAGATTCATGTAACTCCGATACCCATCGCATTCTACCTTCGTTTGTGGAGCGAAGTACTGGTCAATGATCTCCTGCAATGTTTTGCCCTGTATGTTTTCAACCACTTTCATCCTGGCAAACAGAGGCATGCCATTTTCAGCTTTTGACACCGCTACTACAATCTTGGCTTTTTCTGTACCACGGCCACGCTTTCCGTTATGAGGCGGTACGAATGCGATTCAGTAAATGCCATGCGGAATCGTAGCAGATCCCCAGTGTACGGCTCAACTGAACAGCAGAAATGCCTCTTTTATCCGTTGCGCACAGATAGATCGCCCAGAACCAGATCGTCAAGGGCAGGTGTGTGCGGTGCATGATCGTTCCGGCGGTAACAGAAGTCTGATGTCGGCAGGAACGACACTGGCAGGTATTCCGGCCTTGAATAGGATAGTATTCCACACAGCCACACTTAGGGCATACAAACCCATTGGGAAAGCGTAGCCGAAACAATTCCGCCCTGCAAGCGTCCTCACTATTGTAACGGTGGCGAAATTCCTTGAAGGTGATTGCTGCTGCGTGTGCCATGGTGATGCCCCCTTTTTGTTCTGGGAACATTATCTCATATCACCTGTCCGATAATATGGACATTATCAAGTTGTTGTGGCTTGCTGAGTTAAGCCGATAAGCATTTTATACAATATTTGTGCGGATTTTACAATACAACAATTGATGCTAATTGCTTGTATACAATTCAACAAAAGGACTTTAAAAAAAATAATGAGGACCGCTCCATATCCGGGTATAGCAATATGCTTTCCGTTCCAGCAACTTTGCCTGATGCTTAACCGCATTTACGTTCATACCGTGCCCACTTATTAGAAAGTCTCGAGAAGTGTCAAGGATACTCGACACTCCCCCGAGACAGTATGACTTATCTGTTTCCCGCAGTACAGGTACGGGTTAGCGCTTACGGATAAACAGAGCAGGCACAACATAGAATCGGTATGCAAAACGCAAGTGGGAACGGTTTTCGCCGTTCCCACTTTACTGTCTCGGTATCAAAAATTTCAGTTAGCATCCCCATTGCTGCACGATAATTGTCATATTCCATTCTATCAGCATCCTCTGAACATTGCCGCTAAAGAGTGGGTCTTCCAAATTACCACAACATACAGCGCTGTGACAGCCAGCAGCATCGGTACCGTCTGCCGCTCATGGCGAGCTTCGGGCGTTGAAGCCCGAAACTCGTGGAGCAGGCATACCATGCTTGCGGCATAGATCAGTGTCGCAATGATATCAAACCAAAGCAGATTCATATCAAACCTCCAAATTGTGAATGTTCAACTTGAACATTCATAATCACGCACATTCCAAAAGCATACGGGTCTTGGGAACCAGCAGGGACTTGCGCTGGGGGAGATTCTTTTGCACAGCCACATCCAGGGCCTGAGGGTCACCGTAAAGAATGACCCGCTTCTTGGCGCGGGAGATGGCCGTATACAGCAGGTTACGGCTGAGCATCCCATCCATACCCTTGGCAATGGGGAGCAAAATGGTGTCATACTCGCTGCCCTGTGATTTGTGGACAGTCAGGCAGTAGGCAAGAGACAACTGTGCAAGGCCGCTGGCATCGTCCCACGTGGGGCAGCGACCGTCCGGCAGCTTCACGCAGTATGTGACCTGCTTTCCTTCAACCTTGAGGATGTGGAGAATCCCCACATCCCCATTGCTGCAGTTGCGCTCACGATCATTCTGGAGGATGATCACCCGGTCGTTGTCACGGAAACTGTCCTTGTCTCTTTTCAGCACTATTTTTCCGCGTTCCAGCGGGTTGACCCGATCCCGGATGGCCATATTCAGTGCATAGGCGGACAGATTTCCCTTGTTGTTGTAAGGAGAGAGCACCTGTACAGACTCCCCTTGTGCGAAGCGTCTGACAGCTTCTTCTGTCACGGCCTCCTTGATTTCCGCTGTCCCCATTTCGTGGAGGCAAAAGCTCTGATCGAACGCCAGATCCGGCTTGGAATGCAGCTTCTTAAAATCCACTACATTGTGCAGCAGCACTTCGGCCTCATCGTCCTGCCGGTGGTTCAATTCCAGCCGGGCGCAGGGAACACCCAGCGCCAGCAGATCAGGCAGGACGTTGCCTGAGCCAACAGACAGCAGTTGGTTGGGATCCCCCAGCAGTACCACCCGGCAGATTTTAGGAACCCGGTGCAGGATTCCGGCCAGCATTTCCAACGTCATCATACTGGCTTCGTCCACGACGACCAACTGGGTGGTATTCCATGTCACAGGAGCCAGGAAGTCCTCGTCCGGGTGCATTCCGAGGGCACTGTGAACCGTGCGGGCCGACAGACCGGTTCGCTTTTCGAGATTACGGGCCGCCTTACCGGTAGGAGCGCACAACACCATAGAGTGCCCCGCGCCAACCATGTTGACGATCGCCCGAATCAGGGTGCTCTTGCCGCAGCCGGCGCCGCCCAGGATCAGCGACAGCTTGTTGGTCAGAGCCAGTTCCACCGCCGCCCTCTGCTCCTGGCAGAGGGCGATGCCGTTGACGGACAGGTTTTCAGGGACGGCCATAGCCGGAAGCGTGGGCTGCCGCAAAATGGTGACCAGCTGCTTGGAAGCGTCTTCCTCATAACGCCACGTCCGATTTATATAGAGGTGAGAGCCCTCGGGATGAATGTACCCCAACCGGATCTGCTCGGCCAGATCAGCCTTGAAGGTCGCGTAGGAGAGACCTCTCTGCCGCTCTTTGCAGCGGTGGTAAAGAACATCCTCCGCAACATAGGCGTCGCCATTCAGGCAATGGTCTTCCATCGCGCGCAGCACATAACGGCTGTGAATATCCTTACAATTTGTCATATTGATCATCCTCCTCAAATTACGCAACGTTTTCCTTATGGGTCTCCATGCCCAGCTGGACGGCCAACGCATGGTGAAGAGCCATGCGGTCGTAGGCCTTGTAAACGATGCCCATCCTGCGCAAGAGACGGGTCTTGTCCACCGCCATCACTTGCTCGCACAAAGCGATGCTGGCGCGGTTCAGTCCCTGTCCCCACAGGTAGACATGGGTGGGCAACTGATGCTTATTCATCTGAGAAGTCAGAGGAATCACAGTGACCACCGGACTGTGGGTATTGGCCAAATTGTTGGAAATAATAACAACCGGCCGACGGCCATGCTGAACGTGACTGCCTTTTGGGGCGGGAATATCCGCCAGCCAAACATCATACTGCTTCATTTCCAGCACCCCTTTCGTATTCCTTGTTCAGCAGGGAGACTGCACTCGGCAGAGTCTCCATAGAGGTGTGCGCGTAGTCATTGGTGGTGGCGATGCTGCTGTGGCCTGCCAGCCGGGCAATCAATTCCAGCGGCACGCCCTTGGCCTGCAGTCGGGTGACATAGGTGTGGCAGCAGCAGTGGGGGGTGAGCTTTCGTACACCCTCCACTTGTCCGATGGCGGTATAATACCGCCGCCGGAACGCTCCCACACTGTAATAGGGATTGCGGCCGGGAAGGCTCCAGATGTGATCCTTTCCTCCGTACTCCCGGAGATACTTTGCAGCGGTCTGCGCGTCTTCAGGGATCGGGATCGTGCGGAATCCGCTTTTGCTCTTGGGCGGGCCCAGAACAGGGTGGTTATCCACGGTTTTAATGGCATGGCAGACCCGGATCTCAGAGCCATCCTCGGCGATATCCGACGGAGAGAGGGCCAGCAGTTCCTGAACCCGAAGGCCGGAATCCAGCATCACGCGGATGCTGTAACCGGTCAGGTTGTGGGGCAGGTTCTTTTTTAGCAGCTCGACCTCTTCGTCATCAAAGGCGTCTTTCTCATACCGGGGCTCAGACAGGGTTCCATCCTTGTCCCGGATGATCTTGGCCTTTCGGGCAGGATTGCCTGCTACAAGGCCGTTGGCATCGGCAGCATCAAAAATTTGAATCAACATGGTTCTGCACTTCCTTATCTGAGAGAGGCTGTAATTGCTCGCTACTAAAAAATCCATAAAACGGTTGATGTCGATGGGTAAAACATCACAGAGAGTCTGCGTCCCCATTTGCTCTTTGATGATTTTGAGCGTATACTGGTATCCACTGTAGGTGGACGCCTGTACCTGCGACTTATAGTCGCAGTACCAGAGGTCTGCCCAATTGCTCAGGGTCAGCTTTTTGTCTACACGGATGTGGGCATCCTTTTTATTCTGATAGTCCCGGAGTTTTTCCAAGACTTCGCCGCGGGTCTCACCAGAGAAACTGATGATATTTTTTTTCCTCCGTCTGTGTATCCGTCCATGAGCTGTCCGCGCCACATGCCGTTTTTCAGTTTCCAGACGCTGCCCTCTCCGTGGGATCTCTTTCTTGCCATGGTATGTACCTCAGGCGATGAGACCGTTGGGGATGCAGGTATGCTGTTCGACCCAGGAAAGGAATGCCTCCCGGGGGATCCGGATGCTGCCGCCGAAGCGGCAGACCGGGAAATCCTTGCGGTGGGCCAGCTCATAGGCCTTAGACTGGCTGATGTTCAGATACCGGCCAACATTGGCAACAGTGAGATACTGATTCTTCAAAATATCGTTACTCATAATGACCTCCATAATTTTGTTTTTTTGATGGGAGCGGGATTTTGCTGTTTTTTAGCAGAAGTCCTTCATGGTACCTCACACCTTTCTTTCGAATGCAGCAAAAAGCGCCATGCAGGTTCGGAACCCGCATAGCGCTTCAAACTGCTCCGGAAAGGTGAGGCCCATATCCCGCCGTTTTAGGTCTTGCATAACGACTGAAAAATGGGTATAATTACTCCGTAGCGTAGTCTTGTACTACTGTGCTGGTGCCATTACCACCTGCGCAGGCGTGTGGGAGTGCCAGCTCTCACACGCTGCTGCTTTTTACTTGTTATTCGTATTATAGCATCTATGACCCCATATGTCAAGCTGTATATGGACACATAGTTACATTTCTTTTTTCTGGGAATTTTGGAATTTGGAGGCACTTATGCAGGAAAGAAAAAACAAGACATCGGATTCCCAAAAAAAGGCTGTAAAGAAGTATTTATCTAAGTTTGTTGACGTGAAAATTCGGGTTACTGCCGAAGATCGTGAACAGATTCAGTACCACGCTATTATGATGGGAGAGAGTATGGCTTCTTTTATTAAGCGCGCAATTTCTGAGACCATGGATCGGGATCGGCCAAAATAAAAAAATAACGGCTGACGCGCTGTGAATCAGCAGAACGTCAGCTGTTATTTTTTACGCTTATTCTTCTTTTTCGAATACTGTTATATCCTCAAGATTGTTGCTCGGCCGTAACTTTCGGAAGCAGCCACTGTTGGGCAGATTTCCGATATACACACGGAACCTATTGTTTTCGATGTAAAGCCGCCACTTCGCTATTGCAAGATACTTATCGTCCGCCCCATTTTTACCGCACTTTTCTCTATCCTTTGTTATCGTATTGAGTATCGTGCTGCGGTCGTCTGCGGTATTGCAAACCAGCACATAATAGATATCTTTCTGCCCCCGAGGGGCAGCATACGGCGCTTTAAAAGTCAGGCTCCTAGCGTAGATGCTTTCTGCTTTGAGCCGATCTGTAATCTCTGTGGGAGGCATGCACCGCTTGCACACGACCAGAGCTGTGTGGTCGAGCGTATGATTACGATGGTAGTTAATTGTGCTTTTATCCACAATTAACTCATGGACATCATACCCCGAATACTTAGTGCTAATCGGATCCTTGAGAATCACGTAAAATTGGACGAGAGTCGACGGTTTACGTGCTCGCGGTTGGATAGGGAGGTCAGGTTCTTCCTCAGGATCATCTTTGGGACGTACTGTCAGGCCGTCATCTGTGCCTTTGTCCCCTCCAGGATGATGGCGGCAAACTTGCCGGAAGCCTCTCATTAACTCCTCTAAATCAACCCCGTCTCCCGTGTGGTCCAAATGCGAGACCGTCTGAAACAGTCTCTCTTTGTAAGCCGGGCATCCCTCCTTGTGTGGTTCATCACCTGCCGCAAAATAGCGTCTGATCTTGCGTTTATCCATCGGCAAATGCAGATAGACGCGCACGTTGCAATGGAGGCAGCAGAAAGTCTTTTCTCTGTCAGCCTCACCGCAGTCTGCTGCCTGACGCTCTTTGCATTTTCCGTCAGGCAATATTTCGTACGCAGAACTAGACATATAACACCTCCTACAATAAAACATACGGTTGAAGGCGCGGCAGCCAGCTACGTTTTTTTATTGTACATCGTTTTTTTGCTTCTGTCCCTTTTATTATACGTTCTTATTTATTCGCTGTCAATTGTTGTTATTTTTCCAGAAAACAACAACAATATACTGATTTTCCCGGCAATAATCATTCAATTTTTCAAGATCCAAACTGGAAGAAAAAACCCGTCGCAGAAATGCGTTTACCGCGACTGCGACGGGTTCAAATGCCTTTTATACGATTTTGTGCTCCTGGTAATTTTTCCAAATTGGCAGGCGTATATTAGCCGTTTTCCCATATGCGTCAAGGCCTGTTTTGGCATCAAAAACAGCGAAAATCGGCTCGTTTTTCTCATTCGTCATTTTTAACGAAATTTCATCATCCGGTTCAGCACATTGCACATCAATGAAACAATTTGTATAGTTTTGATCAAATGTGATCCGGAATGCGTCTCCCGGGACATCCTTCATTTGCCGGCAAGGTTTTCCTGAACTGACACAGTCCACGCGGGTCTCTCTTCCCAAAACAGCATACGCCGGATGCCAGTCCAACTTGTCCTTGATTGCCAGCAACTTATCCTTATTGGTATAGTGGTTGCGCGCCGTGTCTGTATCTTCCACATCGTGCCCAAGATAATATTGTATATCGTTCAGCGGCAGCCCCAATCCATACAATATGGTTGCAAAATTGCGCCGAAACAAATAGGTGGTTACTTCCTTTTCGTCAATATCCGCATCCTGAAACAGCCGACTTCGCAGCATGCTGTTTAACTCTGCCAGTTCTCCGTTACGAATGCCAATTCGTTCAAACAACTTCCGTCCAGCCACTGACAGATCCTTGGATGAGCAGCGGGTGCCGTAAGAAGTTTCACGGCAAACAACCGGAAGCTTTTCAATTTTCCCTTCGCTCTCCTCCGGGAGGAAGAACTCTCCCGCAGCGACCTTGCGCTCAATGGCTGCCCGTCTTTTTTCGAGAAATTCTACAAATGGCAGCATTCCCAGTAAAGTACGCGGGGCATTCCCAGTCTTTCCGCCGGCTTTCACCCGGCTGCTGTTGATCTGAGTGGTTTGAATCAGGTCTATGAGAGGCAGATCCGGATATTTGGGTAAGCGGTAAAGATGGCCATAGTTCATTCCACACGCCTCATTATTTCTGGCTCCATGGAAATACATAATCAGAAGCCCTACCTCCTCTCCGGATGCGGTCTCTGGGGCCAGTGCATGAAACCATTCCAGAATCCTCAGGTTTTCTTCCCGTGACAAGGACTTCCGAAGCCTTGTCCGGATCCGAATGCGGTGCTCCTCATTTTCCGTGTCCGTGTGCTCACTGGGGTCATAGACTTCTCCCCAGAAAATATTGTCCGGGTAGAGGCCGGATTCGAAGCCCGCCTTGTAGACGATCCAAATCAAGTTCCGATAATGTTCCAGTGTGGAATCGCTAAAATGGTAAATATTCCACAATTGCTCCAAAACGCCATTGAAATCCGCTTCTTCGTACATATGCATCGGTTTGTTTGGATCCAGCAATGGTAAAATTCGGTCCAGGTAGTGCATAGCGTATTCCTCGGCAGTAGCAGGCAGCCAGCTTTTCGGTAACCCCGCTGCCTTTCCGTCGGCACACCACCGGGGAAAGAAAGTCCGTAGCACGCCCGCAAAGGTCTCACATCCGTCGTATCCCTCGTTCGGGTAGCGATAGTCCCGCAGTGTATAATCTATTTCTGACATTCGGGCCCCCTTTCATTCTTCAACGAAACCAGTAACATCTATGTGGAGACCAAACCGGTTTTCCACAGCCACTTGGACGGTTCCGCCATGGCTCTCCTGCGAAAGGCAGATGTGAATTTGTGCTGGTCTGCTACCCTTCGCAGAGAACGTATGTGCAAACGCAGAATGCCCCTCATATGTTTTTCGGACAGCCATCGTTTCTTCATTGCAGGCCAAAATTGCGCCTAATCGCTGCAGTTTTACATACAGCGTCAACTGAGAAACGTCATTAAGGAAGTCACAATAAAACTTTCCGAAGGTCGTTGCGGGTATATTTCCCACATGATATGCCAGCTCATCCGTTGTGAATTTACATAGCTCCTGCGCCCAGTATTTGAAGTTTTCACGGAAAAAATCTCCCTGATAGTGGCTTAAATTCGTCTCTTTGCTTCCTTTTTGGTAATCAGGTATGGTAACCATATGTGCATCCAGCTTGGCAGCGGAAAGGATTTCCCGGCTGACCCGCTCCAATTCTTTCGGAGCAAGCATCACTTCATAATCCTGCCAACGGGCCTTCTCTCCGCTGGCTGTCACAATGGGGAAGTTACGTATGCTTCCGCCGTAATGCGAGGCCAGCGACTCCTGCGTTGCCCGCTTTTGCTGTAGCAAATAGGCAGCCAGGAGTTTACAGCAGGGTAAGAGCCGGTAATCCTCCAAGCTGTCAAAGCCGCGAACCGTTTCCCCATCATTCGTCACCTGATGGGCAACCACAAGGCGATAGATGCCATAGTCGGCTATCTCCTCAAAGTCTCCCCACTTCAGCGCACATACGATATTACTCTCCAAGCCGGTAAGCAGCCGGATCAGGACCCCCAGATATGCCGTTTCCCCTGCCTCCAGTTTCGCGGTGATGGTCTGGAAAACATCTGTTAGTTCCTCTTTCGTCAGGCTTCTCACCGCCAGAGAGCCACGGATCTTGGCGAACATCTTGTTGCTGTGCTGTTCATCTGTGACCATCTGCTGAAGCGGGTTTTCCCTGCAGTGGCCTTGTTTTCTCGCAAGCTCAAACACGGTATATAAGATTTGGCAACGCCGTCGGAGCTGGGCCTGCGACTCCTCTGGATACAGGTCTTCTATCTGGGTGATACAGGCATCTTCTGTCATATCCGCGACATAGTTTTGCCCCAATTCGGTCAGCATCATCTCGCTCAGCAGTTTGTAGTCCCGGCCGGACATCAGGTCTTCCAAGCAGGGGTAGATGTACCACAGCGTCTTGAGTGCGAGATTTGCCTTTTCAAACTGGGCTGCCGTTTTTTCTATAATCGTCTCCCTGATACTCACACGAGGCTTTGCCGGTTTCGCCGGAAGTCTTTCTGAAGAATCTCCTTCATCCGCAAGCTTGGCCCGCTCATCCCGGTAGTAATTTCGCTCATATCTGTACGAAAACGGATATGTTTTTTCCAGCCATTCGCAAATATCTCTGCCAGTGAAAGATGTCGTTCGCTTGATCGTTTCCGGAATCTGAGCTCCCCGTTCCAGGTAACCTCTTTGTACTTTTCCCCGCGGTGGCGGCTCGCAGATATACGCTTCCAACCTCGGATATCCATTCTTCTTCGGATAAGATTTGGAGCACCATATGGTAATATCCGGTGTAAATTCGTAGGAGATTGCTACGTTTTTTTGTCGCCCGGCCGCCCTCCGCTCCAGAAGTTCCACCTGAAAAAGCTGGCGGACACTTTGATCCAGTTCTGCCAATTTGCCCTGTTCGATGGAAAGGAAACCTCCATTTTGGGGCAGCAGATGTCGCTGAGACAACGCCTGAACCTTAAAGTCGGTGTTCAGCGTAAATGCGTACAGTCGGGTTTTCTGCGCTTCTTTTTTCTCATCAGAGCGTATATCAGGATCAAAGGATGCATTCAAAAACAGCTTTCTTCTGGGCTGCGTACTGTTATTGATTCCTTGCGGAATCAGTGCCAGACTCCGCAGTTGAATACGGGGATCCGCCAGTTCTGAAGCGAAGGGAGAACGAGCATTTTCGAACTCCTTACTGGAGATCAGCGCATGGATTTCCACGGGGGATTTGGCAGTCTTTTTGATAGTCGCATACCATGCATTCTGCTCCTCAAGGGAGCGACCGGCAGCAAAGAGCATTGCTTCCTTCCAAAGAAATTCCTTGTCGCCCTCCATACTTTTCAACCACGTTTCATAGCAGATAAAGGACAGTTTTTCATTCCTTTTTTCCGTATATATCCCTTCAGAAATACAAAAATTCAGAAGCTCGGCACTCATGGAATCCCCCATGACAAAGGTGACTTTTTTCTTGGCCAGAGCAGAATCTGCAATCCATTTCCGCACAAAAAACGGCGTTGGGAAGAAGATGATGGCTTCGGTTTCAGCACTCAAATTTCCCAAAAAAGCAGATGTAAGCAAAGAATAAATCAGCCCATTTTCCAATGTGACATCATTACGAATAATCGTTGGAGAATCGCCTGGTGCTGCTGATAACAACTTGCCATCAGATGCTTTTTTGCTCAGACTGATGCCGCAAAGGACATTCATGGGCGAGGTTCCTGCCATCAAAAGAACGGCTTTTCGCAGCAGTTTTTTCCGCTCACGTTCATCACGGTTTCTGCTGAAAAGCGGCATTCCATATGTGGCAAACAAGGCACCTTCCTGTAAGTTTCTGACATAAAAATCGGCTGCGAAAGAGAGCTGTCTGCTCCGCGGTTCCTCCAGTTTTTCACTCAGAATGTTGAGCAGTTCCATGACATTTTTTGAATTTGGTGCGTAAATTTTAAGCTCTGAATTATCCAATGGATACAGGTTGATAGCCCTGTAAAGGGCAGAAAATTTTTCTTTATTCAGACGGATGGCAACGTTTGTTTCTATGTTGCAATACACCTGATAGAGTCGGTCTAAAGCGTCATCTGTTAGATCTCCTCTGAAAAGTTCCCCCGATGATGAAGGAATTTCCTGCTCGCTTTTTGCACTTCGAGTTCGCGCTTTTTCTCTCGCCCGTGCTTCATCTGCTTCCAAAATTTTAAAGGAAGTGAGCTTCAGTACGACTAAATAATGAACCTTTGCCGCAAGATTTGGAGCACCATATTCCTCGAAAAACCGATGGAAGGAACGCAGATCTGCCACTAAAGATGGCGTCACACAGCGAAGAAAATAATCAAGCTGCACGTCGAACATCAGGACAAAATCCTCCGGAAACGGCATCTTCAATGCGGCAAAATCAGCCAGAAGTGCATATAAATAGGGGGCTGATTTTCGGGAAGCCGCTCGATAAATCTCCGCATAATTGGCTCCAGACAGCGTCACTTCCTTCATCATATGAAACGTGGCATACGCCTGCAGAAGTGTGGAGTCCTGCACCGCTCTGCGCGGCAATAGCTTTTCCAAAATATTCACGCACATCTCGCGATACGGGTTCGTAAACAATTCGCAAGCCTCCCCCCCAAAAAATCGTCAAAAATACTTCTCGGATCTTACTATCCATCCATCTAATGGTTATATAGTATCGTAACCCGCTCATTAATGCAACTGTAATTACTAGTTTAACGAAAGTGGCGCACTTTCTTCCGATGCAATTGACTCCATCTTCGTCTCACTTTGCCCGCGGCACATTCCACTCAATATTCCACCGCTATTCCACCACAGGTCACAGTTTTCAAAAAAGTCGAGCTTAAAATGCAGAAAAAAGTACCGGTTTTTAACCAAAATGGTTAAAAACCGGTACTTTTCTTGGTCCGAGTGGCGAGACTTGAACTCACGACCCCTTGACCCCCAGTCAAGTGCGCTACCAACTGCGCTACACCCGGATACGAGGTTGACTTCTTGAAGTCAGCTTATGTATAATAACATAGCTTTCCGCAAAAAGCAACCCTTTTTTCAAAAATCTTGAAAAATATTTTTGCAGGCCGTCAGACCTCTTCCGAGACCCCACCGATCCACTGGAAACGGGGGCCATGATAGCCGTCCCGGTCTACCGGCTCGCTCCACATGGCAACAGGACGCACCCACACGCCCCGCTCTCCATACAAAGCCCGGTAGACCACCATCGGCTCCAGAGTCTCCGAGTGGCGGGCCACATACAGCAGCTCATATTCGTTGCCCTTAAAATGCTGGTAGCGGCCCGGGCGAAGTGAAAATAGCTTCTCCATGCTTCCTCCCGTTTCAGCGCAGCGCATCCAGGCAGGACAGTTCCAGTCCTGCACCGCTACGGGTCCGGATCAGCTCCAGCACCTCCGGCAGTGTGGGCAGGGACGGCATTGCTCCCAACCGCGAGACCGTGATGGCCGCGGTGTGGCTGGCAAAGGTCAGCGCCGCATCCTCGGGCAGGCCCACAGCCAGCGCGGTGGACAGCGCGCCCACAAAGGAATCGCCGGCAGCCGTGGGATCTGCCACATGCTCCATGTGGACACAGGGAACATACCGGGGGCCGCCGGTCTCCGCCACAGCGGAGCCGTAGCTGCCCAGCGTGATGATCACATGCTCCACGCCCTTACCTTGTAGCGTATCGGCAATGTTTCTCAGATCTTCATCCCAAGGGCCGGACTTATCAAAGCGCAGGGGCAGATGGGTCTCCTGAGATGCCTCCTGCTCGTTGGGGATCAGGTAGGAGACCAGGCTCAGCAGCTCATCGTCCAGTTCCGTGGCGGGGGCCGGGTTCAGGATCACCGGTACACCGGCCTCTCTGGCCCAGCGGGCCACGGCCCGGTTCACCTCGATGGGGACCTCCAATTGCAGTAGGACCATATCAAACCCGGAAACTGCCTGTTGGATCCAGGCCACTTCTTCCACCGTCAAGGTCCGGTTAGCGCCGGGGATCACTACGATGCGGTTCTGGGCGCTGTGTTCCGTGACTTCCAACACCACGTGTCCCACGCCGGAGTGAATTCCCTTTCGGACCACCACATGACTGACATCCATTCCGGCTTCCCGCAGAGGCTCCAGAAGCTGCTGTCCAAACAGATCGTCACCCACGCAGCCTACCATGGTCACTTCCGCGCCCAGACGGGCGCATTGAAGGGCCTGATTAGCGCCTTTTCCGCCGGGTGCCATGTGGAAGGACTTGCCGTAAACCGTCTGTCCAGCACCGGGGATCTGCTCTGTTGTTGCGATCACATCCATAACAAAGCTGCCAACAACTAAAATACGAGGTTTTCTATGTAACATGCTATGCTCCTGATCCGCAGAAACGACCATGCCGTTCCTGATGTATTTAATCGTTTATATTATACAACTTTGCAGGTCCAGATACAAGAGATTTAGGATAAGTTTCAGCAAATCGTTTACTCAATTTTTATAGGATGGGCCGCGCAAAAAAAGAGACAGCTTCAAAAGCTGTCTCTTTTATATGTCTTAGCCCCGCTGGTTGCCGTTGGTGGTGTCCTTCAGCAGAACGTCATGGGCGCCGCCCGCTCCCCACGCGCCGGTGACGCGCGGGGACCCCGCATAGGACTCAAATGGGCAGGCGAAGCCCGCCCATTTCAAGGATTTGCTCCGCAAATCGCTTGGACGCGCAATCGCGCGGTCAGAGGGCGGTATGAGAGCCGTTCAAATACCTTAGCCCCGCTGGTTGCCGTTGGTGGTGTCCTTCAGCAGAACGTCATGGGCGCCGCCCTCGACAATGGAGGTGGCGGAGACCAGCGTCAGCTTGGCCTTCTCACGCAGCTCCGGGATCGTCAGCGCACCGCAGTTGCACATGGTGGAACGGACCTTAGCCAGCGTGGTGGCCATGCCGTCTGCCAGAGCGCCAGCATAGGGCACATAGGAGTCCACGCCCTCCTCAAAGCTCAGCTTTGCGGCGCCGCCCAGATCGTAGCGCTGCCAGTTCCGGGCTCGGGCGCTGCCCTCGCCCCAATATTCCTTCATATAGCTGCCGCCCACAAGGATCTTGCTGGTGGGAGACTCGTCAAACCGGGAGAAATACCGGCCCAGCATGCAGAAGTCAGCGCCCATGGCCAGCGCCAGCGTGATGTGATAGTCCTGCACGATGCCGCCGTCGGCGCAGATGGGCACATAGATGCCGGTCTCCTCAAAATACTTATCCCGCTCGGCGGCCACGTCGATAACTGCGGTGGCCTGTCCGCGACCGATGCCCTTGGTCTCACGGGTGATGCAGATGGAACCGCCGCCGATGCCGATCTTTACGAAGTCGGCTCCGGCATCGGCCAGAAAGCGGAAGCCCTCGCCGTCCACCACGTTGCCAGCGCCAACCTTCACGGTATCGCCGTACTTGGCGCGGATCCACTCCAGACAGTGCTTCTGCCAATAGGAATAGCCCTCAGAGGAGTCCATCACCAGCACGTCCACACCGGCCTCCACCAGTGCGGGGACACGCTCCTCGTAGTCACGGGTGTTGATGCCCGCGCCCACCACATAGCGCTTCTGGCCGTCCAGCAGTTCCAGAGGGTTGCCCTTGTGGGAATCATAGTCCTTGCGGAACACGAAGCTCACCAGATGGCCGTCCTCGGAAATAATGGGCAGGGCATTGAGCTTGTGATCCCAGATGATGTCATTGGCCGTTTTCAGGCTGGTGCCCTCCGGTGCGGAGATGATCTTCTCCACCGGTGTCATGAAATCCGCCACCTTGGCGTCGGGATCCATACGGCTGACCCGGTAATCACGGCTGGTGACCAGACCCAGCAGCTTGCCGGTGCCGGTGCCGTCATCCGTGACAGCCATGGTGGAGTGGCCGGTGCGCTGCTTCAGAGCCAGCACATCCGCCAGAGTATCCGTCACCCGGAGGTTGGAGTCGCTGATGACGAAGCCCGCTTTGTAGTTCTTCACCCGGCGGACCATGGCCGCCTGAGACTCAATGGACTGGGAAACATAGATGAAAGCAATGCCGCCCTCCTTGGCCAGCGCAATGCCCATCTGCTCGCCGGACACGGCCTGCATGACGGCGGAGACCATGGGGACGTTCATGGTCAGGGGGCATTCCTCTCCCTTCTTGAAGCGGACCACCGGCGTCTTCAAAGACACGTTGGCGGGGATGCAGTGCTCAGAGGAATAACCGGGCACCAGCAGATATTCGCTGAAGGTATGGGAAGGCTCCTGGAAAAAATAGGCCATAGTAAGATACCCCTTTCTCATCGTTCGTTTATCGTTTTACTTATTATAAATATTATTTTTAATAATATCGCAAATACGCGGTACGGTCAAGCGGCGATGACCTGATTTTCAAAATGGACCGCCACGCTCACGTTGGGCTGACAGGCCGCAGGTCACAGCTTTTTCCGCAGGACCGTATGGTGGAAGATGCCGTCGGCAAAATACTCGTTGGAGGCAAACACCGGCGCGCCCTCAATATCATAGTCCACCTCGTCCATGTTCAGCAGCGGCGTTCCCTGTGGCACCTGAAAAACATCAGCCAAGGTAGCGTCCGCAGCCACAGGCCGCAGGTCCGTCAGGTCCAGATAGGACGAAATTCCGCAGACATTCTGGAGGAAATCGAAAATGGGCTGACGCAGTTCCTCCGCTGTATAGGGCCGCTGGAGCTTTGCCTTTTCCACCACATCCTCGCAGTAGATGGCGGGGCGGCCGTCGGCGGTGCAGAGCCGGGAGATCCGAAGGATCGGCGTTCCGGTGGGGATGCCCAACTGGGTGGCCACCTTACTATCCGCCTTGTCATCGGCAGCCCGGACAAAGGCCACGCCGGGAGTGTGTCCGCTCTGGCGGATCATATCCAGAAACTCTACTTCAATGTCCATTCTGGCCGGTGCACCCAGCACATGACGGTTGATAATGGTGCCAACTCCATGACGCCGGGTAATGAAGCCCTCCCGGTCCAGAGAAGCCAGAATATCCCGCAGTTGTGTGCGGCTGATGCCCAGCATTTCCGACAATACGCTTTCCCGGGGAAGCCGGTCACAATGGGAGTACTCTCCCACCTGCATAGCGGTGAGCAGCTGCGCCCGGATACTCTTGGACTGTCTTGGGTTCTGACTCATGTCGGTCCTCCCTTCCGTTTCGCCGTCCGGTTCGATTACGGAGCGGTCAAAATAGGTATTACCATTTTTAGACATTGTACCGAATGGACCGCCATTTGACAATGCGCATATTCAACAGATTTCAATAGTGTTTTTCGGGGCAGTCTTGTCCGCCCTGTCATGAAAGGTCGATCTTTCTTTGTCGAATTTTTTGTGTATTTTTACTATGTACATTTGTCCGTGTATCACGTATGATAAAAACACTTTTACCACGGAGGCGCTGCCTATGAAAAATATTGTATTGATCGGTATGCCCGGCACAGGGAAAAGCACCGTCGGAAAGGCGCTGGCGGACAGGCTGGGGTACGATTTTGTGGACGCAGACGATCTCATCGTCCAGACCACCGGCAAAACGCTGCCGGAGATCCTGCGGCAGGACGGGCTGGAGGCCTTTTACGAAATTGAAAATAAAGTGGGTACGGATCTAAATCGGACCCACACCGTCATTGCCACCGGCGGCAGTATGGTGCTCTACCCGGAGGCTATGGCTCATTTGAAGGAAGGCAGCACGGTGATCTGGCTCCAGACGCCCTTTTCTCAGCTGGAAAAGCGGATGCCGGCGGATCTGTATGACCGGGGCATCGCCGTGCCGGCAGGAACGCCGCTGCGGGAGATCTATGAGGAGCGCTGCGTTCTCTACGCCCGGTATGCCGACCTCATCGTGGCCAGCCAAGACGGTGAGTCCGACACCGCCCGATTGGTAGAGGACATGATGCGGACGGTGGGTCTGGAAACCTGATCGAACCTGACCGGACAAGAGGGCCGCGGGCAAGTCCGCAGCCTCAGCGTGTCGAAAAGTCTTTTCTCCCCGCTGAGTCAGTTTTCAGAACTTTATAAAAGTTCTGAAAACTAAGGATTTCAATGGTGAAGAAATACGTTGCCGGTCTAACCGTTTTCCGGGCGCAAGACGTCCGGAAAATGGGAGCCTTCCTCGAAACAGCCCTCGCTTCATCCACCACTGGCGGCGCTTCGCCTGTTTCCCCTTCTTGGGTTATCTCCGCGCCAAGAGCCGCCTTGCGGCGGTTGCGCTCCAAAACGCGCCTGCGGGCGCAGTCCCGCGTACACCCCTCACCCGCAAGGGGTATGCGGCATCCGTAAAGCGGCGGAGCCGCTAACGGCTGCCCTACCTTACCGTTGCGGAGAATCTACCACTTTATCGACAATCTCGGGCTACAGCAAGCCTGAAGCAGTTCTCTCAAATAACGGGAACCGGTCATCACGAATGCTGTTCTTCTGTGATTTTTGACAATTTCCAGCAGAAAACTTCTATTCCAATCATAGATATTACGGCTTGCAATCCGGAACCGGCTTCTGTATAATGAACCAGATAAATTTCTTAGGAGGTAACACCATGATGCAGTCCAGTATGAGCATGCGAAGCGCTGTTTCCTCCATTTTCGGGGTCCACGGTCCCGTCATTTCCATTTCCCTTTTTTGACCGGCTATAGGAGCCGGTATTTTTATGCCTGTTTGCGGACAGCCGCAGGAACCTGGTCTATTTATATAATTTAGATAGAAGATTTGTGTGTTACGAGAGGAGAAAAACATGAACGAGAAAAAGAAACCCATCCTCGGTCAGGAAGCCGTGACCGACGCCCGCACCCTGGGCACCCCCCGTATGCTGATTTTAGGCTTGCAGCATCTGTTCGCCATGTTCGGTGCCACCGTGCTGGTGCCCATTCTGGTTCAGGGCTACGGCCTGCCCCTGAGCATCCAGACTACCCTGCTGATGGCCGGTCTGGGCACTCTGCTGTTCCATGTGTGCACCAAGTTCAAGGTCCCCGCTTTCCTGGGCTCCTCCTTCGCCTATCTGGGCGGCTTCTCCACTGTGGCCTCCATGCCCGCCTATGACGGTCTGGATCCCGAACTGAAGCTGGCCTACGCTCTGGGCGGCATCGTCATCGCCGGTCTCCTGTATCTAGTGCTGGCTCTGCTCTTTAAGGTGCTGGGCGCCAAGACCGTCATGCGGTACTTCCCCCCCATCGTCACCGGCCCCATGATCATCATGATCGGCCTGAACCTCTCCGGCTCCGCCATCAAAAACGCCGCCACCTGCTGGTGGCTGGCCCTGGTGGCCATGGCCATCATCGTGGTGGCCAATATCTGGGGCAAGGGCATGGTGAAGATCATCCCCATCCTGCTGGGCGTGGTAGGCAGCTACATTGTGGCGGTGATTGCCACTCTCTGCGGCGCCCAGCTGCCGGATGCCAACGGCGTCATGCAGCCCCTCGTCAACTTCGCCTCCGTGGGCGAGGCACACCTCATTGGCCTCCAGAAGTTCATCCTCGCCAAGTTCGACGTGTCCGCCGTGCTGGTCATGGCCCCCATCGCCATCGCTGCCATGATGGAGCACATCGGTGACGTGTCCGCCATTTCCTCCACTACCGGCAATAACTTCATCGCCGATCCCGGCCTGCACCGCACCCTGACGGGCGACGGTCTGGCTACCGCCTTTGCCGGTATGTTCGGCGGCCCCGCCAACACCACCTACGGCGAAAACACCGGCGTGCTGGCTCTCTCCAAGGTCTACGATCCCCGCGTGATCCGTCTGGCTGCCGTCTACGCCATCATCCTCAGCTTCTCCCCCAAGTTCGACGCGCTGGTAAACTCTATCCCCTCCGCCATCGTGGGCGGCGTCAGCTTCATCCTCTACGGCATGATCTCCGCCGTGGGCGTCCGCAACATCGTGGAGAATCAGGTGGATCTGACCAAGTCCCGGAACCTGATCATTGCCGCCGTCATGTTTGTCAGCGGCCTCGGCTTCAGCTCCGTGGGCGGCGTGACCTTCACCGTGGGCGGTGCGGCTGTGACTCTGTCCGGTCTGGCCATCGCTGCTCTGTGCGGCGTGATCCTCAACGCCATCCTGCCCGGCAATGACTACGAGTTCGGCATCAGCGTCGAGGGCGACAAGTCCGCCGACCTGGGCAGCTACTAATTTCTGACAGCACTTTTCCAACAGGGAACGCCAAAAACGCGGCGTTCCCTGTTCTTTTTGCAAAATATAAACATTTTGTGAAGAAACCGTTGACAAGTTCGGAAATTCACCTATAATAGGGTAGGATACAACTGGATAACGCATGATAGAGGCGCGGCTGATAAGAGTAACCATCCGGCAAACAGGCATAGAGGATGGGGAAAGGATCAGCCGCCGAAGGGCCGTACCGCTGCCTGGCGGGTCGGTGCCTGGGCCGTCGGAAAACATCCGCCGGACTGTCGCCCGGAAACGGGCGGGGCGCTGTCATGGATCTGTTTGGTGAAATGAGACCTTCAAATGGAGTCATGGCGGAATGTCATGACTCCATTTTTTGTTCTGAAACACAATGTGCTTTGACAGGATGGAGTTCACGCGTATTCTCCGGTTGCATGGGCTGCGGCCCAAAAATGAAAGGAGAATCTCCATGAAAAAGCATCCCCTACTGCGGACGGCCCTGCTGGTCATGACCGCCGCCGCGCTGCTGTGTGTCAGCGCTCTGGCTGTTGAGGACGGCGCATCCACCAACAGCATGTACGGTACGTTCTGGGCACTGGTGCCCCCCGTCATCGCCATCACTCTGGCCCTTATCACCAAGGAGGCGTACAGCTCTCTGTTCATCGGCGTCACGGTAGGCGCTCTGTTCTCTCAGGGCTTTTCCCCCATCGGCGCGCTGAACATGATCGTCAACGACGGCCTGGTGGCCGCCATCAAAGACAACGCCGGTATCTTCCTGTTCCTTGTCCTGCTGGGTATCATCGTGGCACTGGTGAACGCCGCCGGCGGTTCCGCTGCCTTCGGCCGCTGGGCATCAAAAAACATTAAGACCAAGGTGGGGGCTTCCCTTGCTACCTTCCTGCTGGGCATTCTGATCTTCATCGATGACTATTTCAACTGCCTCACCGTGGGCACCGTCATGCGGCCCGTCACCGACAGCCACCGGATCTCCCGCCCCAAGCTGGCCTACCTCATTGACGCCACCGCCGCCCCCGTGTGCATGATCGCCCCTATCTCCTCCTGGGCCGCCGCCGTTTCCTCCACCGCCGAGGGTCTGGACACCGGCATCAGCGGCATCCAGCTCTTCATCAAGGCCATTCCCTACAACCTCTACTCCCTGCTGACCTTCGTCTTTATCATCGCCCTGTCCTTTATGCAGTTTGATTACGGCCCCATGCGGGCCTATGAGCGCAAGGCCCGGGAGACCGGTGACCTCTCCGCTCTGGAAAACGCAGAGGATGAAGCCGTAAACCCCAAGGGTAAGGTCATCGACCTGCTGCTCCCCGTTCTGGTGCTGATCGCCGTGTGCACCACCGGCATGATCTACGTGGGCGGCTTCTTCGGCGTGGATGCCTGGGGCGGCACCGACTGCGCCGGAGACTTCATCGGCGCCTTCGGCAATACCGACGCCTTCATGGGTCTGCCCTGGGGCGGCATCATCGCTCTGCTCTTCACCGTCATCTATCTGGTGGCCCGCCGGGTCATCACCTTCAAGGACGCCATGGCCTGCATCCCCAAGGGCTTCAACGCCATGATCTCCCCCATCCTGATCCTGACCCTGGCCGTCTCTCTGAAGGCTACCATCACCTCTCTGGGCGCCAGCATCTATGTCCATGACCTCATGGAAGGCGCCGCCGCTACACTGTACTCTATGCTCCCTGCCGTGATTTTCGTGGTGGCCTGCGTGCTGGCCTTTGCCTCCGGCACCTCCTGGGGTACCTTCGGCATCCTGATCCCCATTGTTACCGCTATTTTCCCCGCTTCCAGCGAGCTGCTCATCATCGGTATCTCCGCCTGCTGTGCTGGCGCTGTGATGGGTGACCACTGCTCCCCCATCTCCGATACCTCCATCATGGCCTCCGCCGGCGCCCAGTGTGACCATCTGGAGCACGTTGCCACCCAGATCCCCTATGTGCTGACGGTGGCCGGTGTCTGCGTGGTTGGCTTCATCGTGGCCGGTTTCGTCCAGAACGTGTATATTACCTGGGCCGTCAGCTTTGCGCTGATGCTGTGCGTTCTGTTCGTCATCCGCAGCATGGAGCGCCGCAAGGCCGCGTAAACTCATTGAAAAAGTGCCTTTCCATTCGTGGAAAGGCACTTTTCTTTTTGCGGCGGATATGGTATGATGGCCCACAGCGAATAGGAAAGGACCGAAACGATGCAAGCCTTTGAACTGACAATTTTGAACTGGATACAGGCTCACCTGCGCTGCGGCGTTCTGGATGCCGTCATGGTGCCAGTCAGCCGGATCTGCGACCACGGTGAGGTGTGGATCTTACTGGCGGCGATCCTGCTGGCGATCCCAAAGACCAGAAAGCTGGGGACCTGTGTGGCCTGCGGGTTGGCTCTGGATCTTCTGTTCTGCAACCTCGCCCTCAAGCCGCTCATCGGCCGGGTACGGCCCTTCGCCGTCAACCCCACCGTCTCCTTGCTGATCCCGCCGCCTGTGGACGCCTCCTTCCCCTCCGGCCACACGGCAGCCTCCTTCGCATCGGTGGCCGCGCTGAAAACAGCGAACAGCCGCCTTTGGAAACCGGCGCTGGCGCTGGCCGTGGTCATCGCCCTGTCCCGGCTGTACCTCTACGCCCACTGGCCCACAGATATTCTGGGGGGCGCTGCCGTGGGTATTCTGGCAGGTTGGCTGGGAACAAAGCTGGCGCAGTCATTTCCCCGGAAAAAAGTGTAAAAAAGGCCCGGAAACATCTAACGTGTTTCCGGGTCAGCGTGTCGAAAAAGTCTTTTCTCCCCGCTGAGCAAGTTTTCAGAACTTCATAAAAGTTCTGAAAACTTAGGATTTTAATGGCGCGGGACACCCCTCTTGGGTTTCCCGCGCACACCCTTCCTTACCGTCGCGGAGAATTTACTACTTTTTTATCGACAGTCTCGCCCGGAAACATCTAACGTGTTTCCGGGTTTCTTTATTTCTTCCTTCTTTCAGGGAGATCCGGGCCGTTTTCACGGGCCTGCTGGAGGTAATCGTGATCTTCATTTTTCTTGCTGGGCACAAAGTTCAGCGCCGCTGCCCGCTTCTTGCCCTTGCTCCGGGCGTAGAAATACCCGGCCACGGAGAACACCACCGCGCCCACGAAATTCACCAGCAGATCCTTCATGGTGTCGATGAGGCCGATGTCCAGATAGCCGCCCAGGCCCAGATTCTCGCCGTTGATGACCACATCGTGGATCTCCTTCACCGTCACTACCTTATTGGTCCGGGTAGGGTCCAGGCTGGCGGAGTAGATGGCGTTGATGACGGTATCCCGCTGCATATCCGTATGGAAGAACCAGTCCATGCCGAACTCAAAAAATTCCCACAGAACGCCGATGGTCATGGAAAAGCAAAACGCCACCATCGCCAGAAAGAATGGTGACAGGTCGAAGGTCAGCTTTTCATTGTTATTGAGCAGCAACACCAGAGAAAAGCCTACCGCCGCCGCCAAAAAGCCGTTGATAGTGTGGAGCATGGTGTCCCAATGGGGCACATTGACATAGAAGGCGTTGACCTCTCCCAAGATCTCTGCCGCAAAAATGAAGCAGAGGATCGTAATTTCCAGGGGCGGCGGCAGCTCGATCCGCAGCCGGACCTGCACCCAGCTTGGCACATACAGCAGCACGATGGTCAGAATACAGAAAAACGCACCCTCGTAGTTATCCAGAATGATCTGGCGCACCAGAGACACGATCACCAAGGCCCGCAGAATATAAAAGACGATGAACGAGCTCTTGTGTTCCCGCAGTTCCTTGTCCATGGCCTGCTTGAACGTCTTTTTCAGCCAGCCCCGCTCTTTTCTTGTTTTTTTCAATATGGTTCCTCCTGTCCGGCGGCAGTGACCGCTCATCATTGCAACAGTATACCACAAAAAGCGACTTGCGACAAGATAAACCGGTCAGGCACTTGGCTGCCTTTGCACAATCAACGGTCACCTGACACCGGCCAGACGGCAGCCCGCAGGGCTTCAAGGTCATGGGTCACCGCCAAAAAACGGAGGGAGCACACAGCGTCGGCGGTAAAGGCCAACAGCAGCCACCATGTCACGCCGACGGGAACACGGTCCGCCAGCGCCAGCACCGGCGGCGTCACCAGATAAACAGCCGGGAACAGCAGCAGTCCCCACGCCAGAGAAAAGGGCAGACACACCCGGCCCCGCAAATTCCCAAAGACCCCGGTGTAGTCCCAGAAAGACACGCTCAAAAAGGTCTCCCCCCACCAGTGGTAAATATATTCCACAGAGGTGGCGGTCAGCCCGCCCCAGAGGTAGAGCGGCCACCCGGAACGAAGGCTCGGCGGCAGGGCCAGCACCGCCGCCATGCCCAGTCCGTACACCGGGCAGAGGGGCAGGAGCAGCAGACACCGTCTCCTCCGCTGGGGAGACCGGGTCACGGCAGCAAACAGCCGCTCCAGCCCCCATCCCAAAAGGCTGAAGCTCCAGAAAATCCACAAAAATTCCGCCATGTGCCGCCCTCCCCTGCTTGATGCCCTGTCAGTATCGGCAGACCGCCACTGCCTTATACGCTTGCACGGGAGAAAACAATATGCTATACTCAAGCAAGGCTATTTCAGAAAGGCAGGGATACCATGGCAGATAGCTGGGAGCGCTTAAAACAGGACTGCGGCGCCTGCCGGGGCTGCGCACTGGCGGACACCCGGACCCATGTGGTGTTTGGGGACGGCTGCGAGACGGCGGAGATCATGCTCATCGGTGAAGGCCCCGGCCAGCACGAGGACGAGCAGGGCATCCCCTTTGTAGGCCGGGCCGGGCAGCTGCTGGACGATATGCTGGAGATCATCCATCTGGACCGCACCAAGGTCTACATCGCCAACGTGGTGAAGTGCCGCCCGCCTCAGAATCGGGACCCTCTGAATGTCGAACAGGACGCCTGCATCGGCTATCTGCGGCGGCAGGCAGCACTGATAAAGCCCAAGATCATCGTCTGTCTGGGGCGGATTGCTGCCAAAGCCATTATCAAAGAAGATTTCAAGATCACCCAAGAGCACGGCCAGTGGTTCCAGCGGGGCGGTGTCCAGATGACCGCCATCTACCACCCGGCGGCGCTGCTGCGGGACGAGCAGAAGCGCCCGGAGACCTTTCTGGATTTGAAAAGCATTCAAGCCAAGGTCCGGGAGCTGTGCGAGCATACTGAATGTTAAAAAGGTACGGGAACTTACGTTCCCGCACCTTTTTCATTTTCGATTTCAATTCTCAGGCTGTGGCGATTATGTCCCGGTTCAGCACAAAGTATTCCACGCCGGAATACAGGGTGGTGATGGCGATCACTGCCACGCACACGGTATTGAGCCAGCCGGGGATCGGCAGGAACATGAGCACAATGCACACCATGGTGCTGGCCGTCTTCACCTTGCCGGACCAACCGGCGGCGATAACCCGGCCCTTATCACTGGCGATCATTCGCAGGCCGCTGACGGCAAATTCCCGGACAAGGACGATCAGCAGCGCCCAGGCAGGCATCTGGCCGATCTCCACGAACCAGAGCAGTGCCGCCGTCACCAGCATTTTATCCGCCAGAGGATCGGCAAACTTTCCGAAATCCGTGACTAAATTGTACTTTCTGGCGATTTTCCCGTCCAGCAGATCGGTGAAGCTGGCGATGATGAAAATGGCCACCGCCACCCAGGTAGCGCCGGGGAAGTCCCAGTACAGCACCACCATAAACACCGGGATCAGCAAGATCCGCAGCATGGTCAGTTTATTGGGTAAATTCATAATATACGTCCTTTCGCAGGGTTTTCAAGGAAAAACAATCACCTTCACACAAGCTCGCCGGTGGTCTCGCCGTCCATGGTGCCGGTCAGGCGGACATTCACAAAGCTGCCGGGAGCGATCTCGCTGTCGGCGGTGAACCAGATCCGTCCGTCGATGTCGGGGGACTCAGCATAGCTGCGTCCGTAGAACATCTGAGCCTGAGAATCGTACCCCTCGCAGAGGACCTCCCGCTCTTCACCTAAGATGGAGTCATTGTAGGCGTCAATGATGTCAGACTGGACATCCACCGCCAGCTCCGCGCGGCGCTGGGCCTCTTCCATGTCCACGTGCTCCATGAGGGCCGCCTTCGTGCCGTCCTCCGGGGAGAAGGGGAACACACCCGCCCGCTCGATGCGGACCTCCCGCAGGAAGTCGCACAACTCCTCAAAGGCCGCGTCATCCTCGTAGGGCAATCCCGCAATGAGGCTGGTCCTCAGCACCAGACCGGGAACCTTCTCCCGCAGCTTTTTCAGCAGGGCCAGCAGGTCCGCCTTGGTGTCCCGGCGGTTCATGGCCTTTAAAATGGTATCGTTGCAGTGCTGGATGGGAATATCCAGATACTTCACAATCTTCGGCTCGCTGGCGATCACGTCGATCAGCTCGTCGGTGGTGTCCGTGGGGTAGAGGTAATGGAGCCGAATCCAATGGAAGTCCAGCTTGCAAAGCTCCTTCAGCAGCTTCGCCAGCTGATGCTCACCGTTGAGGTCCGTGCCGTACCGGGTGATGTCCTGCGCGATGACGATCAGCTCCTTCACCCCGGCGGAGGCCAGCTCCGCTGCCTCGTCCAGCAGCTCGTTCATGGGACGGCTGCGGTACTTGCCACGGAGGGAGGGGATCACGCAGTAGGCGCAGTGGTTGTCGCAGCCCTCGGCGATCCGCAGATAGGCATACCACGGGGGCGTGGACAAAATGCGCTCGCCGCTCTGGTTGGCGGTGTGGATATTTCCCAGATGGCAGGGTTTTTCGCCCTTTTCCATCACCTCGGCGATGGCCGTGGCAATGTCGCCGTAGCTGCCGGTACCCAGCAGGCCGTCCACCTCCGGCAGCTCGTGGAAAATATCCTCTTTATAGCGCTGGGTCATGCAGCCGGTGACTAAGATCTTTTTCACCTGCCCCGCCTTTTTCAGCTCCGCCATCTCTAAAATGTTCTCGATGGCCTCCTCGCAGGCGGACGCCAGAAAGCCGCAGGTGTTCACCACCACCACATCGCAGCCCTCCGGCTGGGCCTGAATGGAGTAGCCTGCCTCGGCGCACAGAGCCATCATCTGCTCGCAGTTCACCTGATTCTTGGCGCAGCCAAGGGAAATGAATGATACATTATAGCTCAAAATGGATTCCTCCGGTATGATCGAATACGCCCCTCCGGGCGGAAATAACGAATGCGCAATCAGAACCAAAAATTTCACAGTCTTTGAGACTGATCCTCGGCTCCGCGGATATAACCTCCGGGATCACTCCTCCCAGATCTCAGAACCATAGCGGCCCCAGGCGGACCTCACCTCGCCCCAGGAAAACCCCCGACGCAAAAGGGCGTCCGTCAGCCGCTTCTTCTCCTTATCCTCCGGGGACCGGCCGTGGAGCTTGCTTTGCAAAAAGCGGTCGATCTGCTCCCCGTCCGAGGGCAGCTCGTCCAGCGCCTCGTCCCAAAGCTCCTGAGGCACGCCCTTTTCCCGCAGCTTTTCTCTGGCCCGCCGGGGACCGTATCCCATATCGCCGCAGTGCCGCACCAGTGCGGCGGCATAGGCGCCGTCATCCAGCGCGCCGATGGCTTCCAGCCACTCTCCGGCATAGCGGGCCTCAGTCTCTGAGGCTCCCTTTTCCCGCAATTTCTTTTCCAAATCCCGGCGGCTCATGGCCCGACGGCCAACGAGGTCCGCCGCCGTGGTCTTGATGTTGGACACCCCGGCGGCCTCCTTCAGCCGCGTCAGGGTTTCCTCGTCCAATTCATCGCCGGAGCGCAGACCAAAGGTCAGCAGCTCCTGCTCCGTCACCTTCAGCAGACTGCCGTCTGCCAGAAATACCAGCACCCGCCCCCGCTTATGCTTGGAGGCTTCAATGCGGTCAATCCTCATCGTTGAAATCGTCGGCGGAGACGTTCACCGCCTTGCCGGCGGCCTTGGCAGCGGCGATCCGGGACTGGTTGCCCATCAGCTTATCGAAATTGGCCCGGATCTGCGCCTCCACATCGGCGGCAATATCGGGATTTTCCTCCAGATACTTCTTGGCGGCGTCCCGGCCCTGACCGATGCGGACCTCGCCCATGGAGAACCAGGAACCGGCCTTGGTGATGATACCCAGCCGGACGCCCAAGTCGATCAGTTCGCCGGTGTGGGCGATGCCCTCGCCGTACATAATGTCGAATTCCGCCTCCCGGAAGGGTGGCGCCACTTTATTTTTCACGACCTTGGCCCGGGTCCGGTTGCCCACCACCTCGCCGCCGTTTTTCAGCGCCTCAATCCGGCGGACGTCGATGCGGACGGAGGCGTAGAACTTCAGCGCCCGGCCGCCGGTGGTGACCTCCGGGTTGCCGTACATAACGCCCACCTTCTCGCGAAGCTGGTTGATGAAAATAACGATTGTGTTGGTCTTGCCCACCGCGCCGGTGAGCTTCCGGAGGGCCTGACTCATCAGTCGGGCGTGAAGGCCCACATAGCTGTCGCCCATTTCGCCCTCGATCTCCGCCCGGGGCACCAGCGCCGCCACGGAGTCCACCACGATCACGTCGATGGCGCCGGAGCGCACCAATGCCTCGGTGATCTCCAACGCCTGCTCGCCGGTATCCGGCTGAGAGATCAGCATTTCATCGATATTCACGCCCAAGGCCCGTGCATAGGTGGGGTCCAGCGCGTGCTCTGCGTCCACAAACGCCACCTCGCCGCCCTTTTTCTGGGCCTCTGCCGCCACATGAAGGGCCAGCGTAGTCTTACCGGAGGATTCCGGTCCGTAGATCTCCACAATGCGGCCCCGGGGCAGACCGCCTACGCCCAGCGCCACGTCCAAGGACAGGGAACCGGTGGGGATCACGTCCACCTGCAAATTATTCTGGTCGCCAAGACGCATAATGGAGCCCTTGCCGTACATTTTCTCGATCTGGCCCATGGCCGCTTCAATGGCCCGCTTCCGATCTTCCGCCGGGGCGGCACTGGCCACGGGGGCTTTCTCTTTTGCCATACGTTCTTCCTCCCAAATCTGATTTTCTATCTTGCTTGCCCGGTCTGCCGGGCGTTCTTACTCGCTGTAAACCTCTCCGCAGAGGGTGCCGAACACCACGCGGGGGATGTTGTTGTGGTCCTTCACCACCTGAATGTCTCCAAAGCCCTGGGCGCGCATGATCCGGAGCACCGCATCCGCCTGACCGATGCCTACTTCAAAATACAGCCGCCCGCCGGGGGCCAGTGCTGCCTTCCACTTCTCACTGATGGCCCGATAGAAGTCCAGACCGTCCTCGCCGCCGTCCAGCGCCAGATGGGGCTCGTAGTCCTTCACGGAGTGGTCTAATCCCGGAATATCCCCATGAGGGATGTAGGGGGGATTGCTGACGATGCAGTGAAACTCTCCCAAAGCCCGGTCCGGCCGCTCCAAGGCATTCACCGTCATGGGGATCACCCGGCCCGTCAGGGCGTTCCGGCGGGTGTTCTGGCGGCAGATCCGCAGAGCCCCGTCGGAAAACTCGCCCAGTACCACATGGGCCTGAGGGGCCTGCGATGCCAGCGCCAGACCGATGCAGCCGCTGCCGGCGCACAGGTCCAGCACCCGGCAGTTGCCCAAGGACTGCACATAGGGCAGCGCCTGATCCACCAGCACCTCCGTATCCGGCCGGGGAATCAGCACCTCCTTGGAGATATCCAGAGGCAGGCCGTAAAATTCCCACTCACCGATGAGATACGCCACCGGCTCTCCCGCCAGATGACGGGCCGTCAGCTCCCGCACCCGGCGTTCCAGCTCCGGCGGGGCGTACAGCCGCCCGTCCCGGGTCAGCTCCTCCCGGGTCTTGTTCACGCCGAAGCAGGTCAGCTCCCGGGCCTCCAAGGTGGTGTCGATGACGCCGCCCCGCTTCAGTTCCCGGCGAATATCCAAAAACAAGTCATTATATGTGATCGCCATGCGTCGTCGCAAAGTCCGCTGAACTTCGTTTCTGCCTGTGGCAAAAACTGCGTTCACTCCCTTGCTCCTCCTTTTTCTTCCGCAAACGTTTCGCTGGTTGCGGAAGAAGTATTTCTATAATTGTCACCATGCGTCCTTGCCCTTTTCGCTGGGCAGAACCAGTTCCAGCGAACGGATGGCACACTCGATCATGCTGTCATCCGGCTCGTTGGTGGTGAAATTCTGCATCCACAGGCCGGGGGCCGTCAGGAATTGGGCCAGCTTGCTGTCCTGCACATGGCGCCCCACCCAGCGGTTGAACTCATAGGTGATGCCCACTACCAACGGCAGTAGGAGCAGATGCACCAGCGTCCGCAATCCCGCGTTGGTGATGGGCCAGATGCCGAACACCACGCTGGAAACCAGAATGGACACGAAGATCACCACAAATAGAAAGCTCGTTCCGCAGCGGGGATGGTGCCGGGGCTGGATGCGGACGTTCTCCACTGTCAGCGGCAGACCTGCCTCGTAGCAGAAAATGGTCTTATGCTCCGCCCCATGATACTGGAACACCCTGTAAATGTCCTTCTGCTTGGAGCAGAGGATCAGATACGCCAGAAAGATCGCGATTTTCAAAAGGCCCTCCACCACGTTCCGGCCCCACAGGGGAAAGCCGGGGAAAAAGTGAAGGATCCCGCCGGTAAGCAGCGTCGGCAGCACCAGAAAGAGGAAAATGGACATTCCCACGCCCAGCAGCACGGCCAGACCCACGATAGCCTTTTCCAGCTTTTCGCTGCTGAGGTGTTTTTCCAACCACTGTTCAAATTTGGAGGGCTGGCTTTCTTCCTCCTCCGGGTAAAAGTCCGCGGAGTACATCAGGGCCTTCACGCCGCTGACCATCGCCGCCAGAAAATTTACGGTGCCCCGGATCAGGGGAATGCCCAAAATGGGGTAACGGTCCTTGATGAGCTTCAGCTCCTCCACCTTTTCCACCAATTGACCGTCCTTGTCCCGGACCACGATGGCCTGCTTTTCAGGCCCGCGCATCAAAATGCCTTCGATCAGCGCCTGTCCGCCGATACTGGTGCGGAAGGCGCCGCTGGAATGTTCCGCCATAGATAAGGTTCCTTTCTGTTTCGCTGTTTCAGTATATCACACTGTTGTTTGAAAATCAAACATTTGTTCTATTTATTCTTTTTCCGGGATGCAGATGGTCACCACTGCACCGCCGCCCTCGGCATTGGCAATGTCGAAGGTGCCGCCATGGAGCCGCACGATCTCGTCGCACACAGCCAAACCGATGCCGCTGCCCCGGGCCTTGGAGGAGCCCTTATAGAATTTCTGCTTCACATAGGGCAATTCTGCCGCCGGAACGCCGGGACCGTAATCCCGGACCCGGACCACCTGATTGGTTCCCTCTCTGGTCAGAGAGGCATCGATGCGCCGGCCTGCGCCGCCGTGCTTGGCGGCGTTGTCCAGCACGTTGCAGAACACCTGCTTCAGCCGCTCCGGGTCACCGCTGATGGGCGGCAGGATCTCCTCTCCCGGTTCGTAGCGCAGTTCGATCCCCTCCTGCCGGAACAGCTCCCGGTAGGTAAAAATGGCGTCCTCAAACTCTGCCTGAAGATCCATTTCTTCCAGCTGCAGCGTAAAGCGGCCGTCCTCCATCTTGGAAAATTCCAGCAGCTCCTCCACCATGGTAGAGAGCCGCCGGGACTCGTTGAGGATGATCCGCAGGCCCCGGTGGAGCTGGATCTGATCCCGCTCCCGGTCTGCCAGCAGCGTTTCGCCCCAGCCGCTGATGGCTGTGAGCGGCGTCCGCAGCTCGTGGGAAACCGACGAGATAAATTCCGTTTTCATTTTCTCGTTCTGGCCGATCTTCATGGACATATCGTTGATATTGTCCACCAGCTCGCCCAGCTCGCCGGTATACTTGTTTTCCAGCGTGAAGCCGTAGCTTCCCTGAGAGATCCGCTTGGCAGCGTCAGATACCACCGCCACCGGCTCCACCACATTGTTGATGAAAATCAGGTTTGAGCTTAACACCAACAGAAGACACAGTAAAGCCACCAGCACCACTGCCAGCACCGTCATCCGCACCTGAACGTTGACCTGCCGCAGGGAGGTGACGAATCGCAGGACGCCTACCACCTTGCCGTTCACCGTCAGAGGGTGAGACACCGCTAAGATCTGTTCTCCCGTCTTGGGGTCTGCGCCCCGGAAATAGCTGATACGGTTGGTTTCCACTGCTCTGGAAATATCCTCCGTTCCGGGGCGGGTGCCCACCGTCAGGTTAGATGTGGAGGACGCCTGAATACGGCCTACGCTGGACAGGAACTGCATTTCTACCCGTTCCTTGTCCGCATAGTCGGAAATGGCCTGATTGGCCCGCTGCAAGTAGTTGGCGAACCCCTGATCCATAAAATAGTCCACAAAGGCGCCGGACTGCGCCCGGGCCTGCCGTTCCAGACCGTCCAGCATTCCCTTATAATAGTAATTGGAAATGCCCAGAGATACGCCGCCCACGATCAGCGCCAGCAGCACGAAGATGGGCACCACAGAGTTGACGATCCAACGCTGGCGGAGGCTCCGCACCCGCGTGGCTTTTCGTTTTTGACTTCCCTCCGGCACGAAGCATCTCACCCTTTCTTTTCCCATTTTGCGGGGCGAAATGGGAACCCTTTCATCTTACTTGCGCGGCGGAAATGAATTCCGCCTTGCGCCAAAGTTTTGGCACCGCCAAAACGCTTGTACGCGCCTAACGGCGCGCCCCGCCGTGCGGGGCCCCGGACAATGTGCCGCCAGCTTACTCGTTTCACGCGTCCCATTTGTAACCATAACCCCAGACGGTTGTTATGAAAGTCGGGTTTTGCACATTGCTTTCCCATTTTGCTCCGCAAAATGGGAGCCCTTTCATCTTACTTGCGCGGCGGAAATGAATTCCGCCTTGCGCCAAAGTTTTGGCACCGCCAAAACGCTTGTACGCGCCTGACGGCGCGCCCCGCCGTGCGGGGCCCCGGACAATGTGCCATCAGCTTACTCGTTTCACGCATCCCATTTATAGCCATAACCCCAGACGGTTGTGATGAAAGTCGGATTTTGCACATTGTCCTCGATTTTTAAGCGGAGGCGGCGGATATTCACGTCCACGATCTTCAGCTCTCCGAAGTAGTCCCGCCCCCAGACCCGGTCTAAGATCTCCTCCCGGGACAGCGCCTTGCCGGGATTCTCCATAAACACCCGCATGATGGCGTACTCCACCTGCGTCAGCTTCACTCGCTGGCCGTTTTTCTCCAGCGTCCGGTTGCGGGTATTCAGCAAAAAGGGCGGCTGGCTGATCTCACCGCTCTGGACCACTTCCTCCCCGCCAGCCCGGCGGAACAGCGCGTCCACCCGGGCGGTAAGCTCCGCCGGAGAAAAGGGCTTGGTCACATAATCGTCGGCGCCGGTCATCAATCCCGTCACTTTGTCCATCTCCTGAGACCGGGCCGTCAGCATGATGATGCCGATTTTCGTATTGGTGGCCCGGATACGGCGGCAGACCTCAAAGCCGTCGATCCCCGGCAGCATGATGTCCAAAAGAGCCACCTTGGTATCCGGGTTGGCCCGGAGCCGTTCCAATGCCTCCTCGCCGGTCTCAGCCTCGATCACATCGTAGCCCGCCCGGCGGAGATTGATGACGATGAAGCTGCGGATGCTGGCTTCATCCTCCAAAACCAGAATTTTCTTCACGAGAGCTCCTCCATATCCATCAGTTGTCCCCTGCGGACCATTCCGTGCCGATCAGGCTGAAGGATGCCCGCACCTCGTCCTCTGTAACGCTGTACTTCCAAGCCTGATTGCCCTTCAGCAGCTCGCCCACATAGATGACGCCGTCATTCCGGCCCAGGATGAACCGTCCCGTCCGCACCGCCAGCCGCTCCCGTTCGGAGCCGCTAAGGGCCGTGATCCGCAGCACCGGAACATAGGATTCCTCCCGGCTGCTGTCGGTATAGAATGTAATGCCGATCTCATCCGGCGATGCGGACCGTCCGACCCAGACCCGCTCCGGCCAGCCCTCCGGCAGCTGGAGATACCAGCCGTCGGCAACATCGTGATAAGTGGACAGGACCCGGGACGCGGTACCGGAAGCGTCATAGCTGATCCAGTCCACCCGCTGAGAAACGGCGTGGTCTGCGTCCTCGCCCTGCAGCGTCACCGTGCGGGGCACCTCTGTAACGCCGTCGCCGTTGATGTCCATGGGATACACGGAACAGAACCGGGACACCTCTCCGGAAACGCCGGTAATGGCGGAAAGCACCAGATTTGTCAGTTCTCCGCCCCGAAGGGCCAGCACATCCGTAATAGCCCGGGCGCCGTCCGCAACGCCGGTGATGAACAGAGCCGGGTCATTGGAGCGCAGTACGCCTACCGTGACCTTTCCCTGCTGGCTCAGCTCCGCCATGGTCATGGACACCAGAACACTGGACCGCAGCGTCAGCACGCCATTTTTCGACACATAGCAGTCTGCAACGCCCTCACCGTCCTGATTGGCCCGTAGCACCGTCAGTTCCCGTTTGCCGTCTTTATTCAGGTCCGCCACGGCGTATTTCACATAATTGGTCCGCATCAGCTCCCGTGCGCCGTCCGGCTCCAAGGAGTAGACAGCCAGCGCCTGCAGATCCATGCTGACCCGCCAGCCCACGATGATCTCCATACGGCCGTCGCCGTCAATATCGCTGTAATCCACGCTGTAAATCGCCAGACCACTGCCCTCAATGACCGCCGCCTGCCGGTAGCTGTTGTCATCATCCGCCGTAAATATATGGATCTTCAGGGGCTTTTCCCCATCGCTCTGGCGGAAGAAGGCCAGTGCCTCCTCCCGGCCATCGCCGTCCAGATCCATCATCTGCACCGGCTGGATATTGCTGCCGGACACCGGGGCGGCATATTCCGCGCCGCTTTCCTGGATAGCGCTGAGCTGCTTGTTCAGTGCGGTATACCGCTCCGGCAGCTCCGGCAGAGCGTATAGCTCCTCCGGGTCCAATGTTAGCTTCGGCGCGGTACAGGCAGAAAGAGGCAGCACCGACAGCGCGATGCACAGCGCCAGCAGTCCTGACATGATCCGCCGCTTTCTTCTCACGGTTCCGCCCCCTTTCAATACACATATCAATACAAGGATACAATACCACATCTTCCTCAAAAATGGTAGTCCCTCTGCCTGATTTCAAGAGATTTTACAGGCCGTTCACGATTTGCGCCGCGAGTACGTGAACACAGCCCCGGAGATGGAATCATCTCCGGGGCTGTTCATGCACCTGTCATCCGCTATTCAGGAGATTGCCGCGGCGCCTACGGTGTAATCTCCCCAATGTCCCTGTGCATCCCGGCTGGCGGTGCAGTCAGTGAAGAAGTAGGCCCCCAGCGCAGAGCGCCACTTCTGGGCATCGAAGGTCACGGTGTTCTGCAAAGCGTCCGGTTCGCCGCTCTTCGTTTTTACCGGACAGAAGTCGGACTGCCCTTGTCCGGCCTCCGCCGGAGGCAGTTGGCAAGCAGCGCCGCTTTTCTCTTCTGTACGGGGCAGCGGGTCTGCGCCGGTAATATTTTTGCTGTCCTGTTCCACATGGATGCTGTCCTGCCCGTTCTGCTCCGTAATGGTGAACAAGCAGCCGTCCTTCCAGTGGGGGATCCCGTCGACCTCCGGGGCCGTGTCGGAGAGATACCCCTCCGCCGCCAATTCCTCGTAGCTCATGGTCATGGTCTCGGAAATATCGTGCATCCCGCCGAATACCCACGCTACCGCCGCCTGCTCGCTATCGGACAGGCCGGTTTGGGACAGGTCCACAGAAAGCATGGTAATGTCGCTGTTCAGTCCCTCATCCACGGCCCACAGGTCATTCAGCACCCGGAGATACAGGGCACAGCGGTCATCAAAGCCGTCAGAGCGGATATTCACCGCCGTGACCTCCGCCAGCTGGCCGGGATAGGTTTCCAGCACGGAGCCGTAGGTGATTTCCAGCAGCGTTCCCGGTGTATAGACCAGATCCATGGCCGCTGTGGAACGGCCATCCAGCGTCGGCTCGACGGTTGTTGGCGAGAGTGTATAGACGTCCCCCGGGCCGCCGCTTTCTTTCGCCAGCAGCAACGGCGCCGCTCCGGCCTGAGACCGGATGACCCGAAACAGCTCGCCCCCAGCGTCTGCGCCGGGTTCTTCCGTTTTCCCGGACACGTCCCCGCCTCCGGAGCCTTCCTCCGCCCGGCAGGTATTGCCGGTGCTGTCTGTCCGCCCGCAGCCCGCTAACAGGCACAGGCACAAAATCGCCGCAAACAGTCGCTTCATGGAAACCGCCTCCTTTTTATTTCTACTTCCAGCCATGAGCAAAACTCCAAAAGAGTAGTAATTGCAATGGTTTCCAGTCATGGCTGAAACCGAAAATCACTCATAT
>ENA-UEQN01000167-UEQN01000167.1-human-gut-metagenome-genome-assembly--contig:-NODE-167-length-66539-cov-15.752144_pt1 | contig 66539 bp, 63 predicted proteins | sample MGYA00242940_ERZ507944 | MGnify/ENA primary metagenome ERZ507944 (study PRJEB26167, sample SAMN06115449) | human gut metagenome | host: Homo sapiens | place: China:Fujian | collected 2015-08-20... | reverse complement strand
GTCAACTTAATGGAAGGATATGGTAACGATAACCCGGGCGCCAAGTCGCAGGGCATCAAGCAGTTGATGGCCGGTGGCGGTGTGGTGCTTATCGGCACTACCCTCATCCCCCTGCTGTCCGGTTTGTTCTGATCACCAGTTCGCGTGTCCACATGGGAGGGCGCGAAATGCCGCGCTCTCCCTTAATTTTTAATCAATTTCCAACATAGGAGGTCATTTATGGAATTTATCAATCAGGCAGTTACCGTTTTGCAGACCCTCGTTGTCGCCCTTGGCGCTGGCCTTGCCGTGTGGGGCGTGGTCAACCTCATGGAGGGGTACGGCAATGACAATCCCGGTGCCAAGAGCCAGGGCATCAAGCAGTTGATGGCCGGTGGTGGTGTGGTACTCATCGGCACGACCCTTATCCCGCTCCTGTCTGGCCTGTTCTGATCCGGCAACCCCAGCATAACCGAAAGGTGGTGAAATATTGGGATTTATCCTTGAAAAAATCGAGGAAGCCATAAAAGAGCTTCTGATCGGCTGGATTGAAAGCAACATGACCAATATGTTCACCGATGTCAACGACAAGGTAGGGACGATAGCTGCTGAGGTAGGCAAAACGCCCTCTTCATGGGATAGCAGCATATACCAGATGATCCGGGGACTATCCGAAAATGTGATAGTCCCCATCGCTGGTATCATCATCACCTTTGTCCTGTGTTACGAGCTGATCTCCATGATCACCGAGAAAAACAACTTGCATGACATGGACACATGGATGTTCTTCAAGTGGTTCTTCAAGGCGGCTGTGGCGATCTACCTCGTTACCAATACCTTTGACATTGTGATGGCGGTCTTCGACATCGGTCAAAATGTCGTAACCGGTGCAGCCGGTGTCATAAGCGGCGACACAAATATCGACATCGAATCCACTCTTGAACAAATGCGCGCCAGCATGGAAACGATGGGCATTGGCGAACTACTCGGCCTGTCCATAGAGACGCTGCTGATCAGTCTGTGCCTCAAGATTATGTCCATTCTCATCACGGTCATCCTCTATGGCCGTATGATTGAAATTTACTGTACCGTGAGCATCGCGCCCATTCCCATAGCGACGATGAGTAACCGCGAATGGGGCAGCATTGGCACGAACTACCTCAAAGGGCTGTTCGCACTTGCGTTCCAAGGCTTCCTCATCATGGTGTGCGTGGCGATCTATGCAGTGCTCATCAACAACATGATCATCGCGGCCAATATCCACTCGGCGCTGTTCTCGGTGGCGGCATACACGGTCATCCTCTGCTTCTCCCTGTTCAAGACAGGCTCGCTCGCGAAGTCATTATTCAATGCCCACTGAGAAAGGAGGGTCCGCTTGAAGAAATACTCCGTGATCTATGCCGACCCTCCGTGGCGGTACAAGGTCTACTCGAAAAAAGGGCTTGGCCGCTCGGCGGAAAGTCATTACCCGACCATGTGCCTTGAAGACATTAAGGCGCTTCCCATTGGAGAGCTTGCAGCAAAAGACTGTGCGCTCTTCATGTGGATTACCTTCCCCTGTATGCAGGAGGCGTTCCAAGTCCTCGAAGCATGGGGATTTGAATACAAAACGACGGCTTTTGTCTGGATCAAGCAGAACCGGGTGTCCGACAGCCTCTTTTGGGGCATGGGGTACTGGACACGGGCGAATGCGGAACTCTGCATCCTTGCAACGAAAGGCCATCCCAAACGGGCAAGCCCCGGTGTGCATCAGATCATCATGAGCCACATCGAAGAGCACTCCAAGAAACCGGAGGAAGCCCGCAACCGCATCGTCCAGCTCATGGGCGATGTCCCGCGCATCGAACTTTTCGCCCGACAGTCCCCCGAAGGCTGGGATGTATGGGGCAATGAAGTCGAGTGCAGCATCACGCTTGGAAAGGAGGTTCCCAATGGCTTTTGTACCGGTCCCGAAGGATCTGAACCGTGTCAAGACGAAGATCATGTTCAACCTGACAAAGCGGCAGCTCATCTGCTTTGCGCTGGCTGCGGCAGCGGGTGTCCCGATCTTCTTTCTGACTAAGCCCAGCCTCGGCATCTCCACCTCGGCAATGCTGATGGTGGTCATCATGCTCCCGTTTATCTTCTTCGCTCTCTATGAGAAGGACGGGCAACCGGCTGAAAAAATCCTCGGTCATGTGATCAAGTCCATGTTTCTGAGGGATAAGGTGCGGCCATACCGCACGAGCAACCTATACGCTGCGATCCAGCAGGAAATCAAAGAGAAGGAGGAATTGCAGATTGCACAGCAGCACGAAAAAGGCCGCAGAGCCTAAGCGGCTTACTAAAAACGGCAAGGTGTACGGCGATCTTCTCTCCGCCGAGGAAAAGAAGAAGCTGGTCACGCAGAAGAAAAAGGACAAGAAGGCAAAGAAAGTCCGCAAATCGGCGCAGCAGACCATCCCCTATGTGGAGATGTGCCGCGACGGCATCTGCAAGGTCAGCAGCCGCCTTTACACAAAGACCATCCGTTTCAACGACATCAACTACCAGCTCGCCCAGAACGAGGACAAGACGGCCATCTTCGAGAACTGGTGCGACTTTTTGAACTACTTTGACAGCTCGATTTTTGTCCAGTTCTCTTTCATCAACCAGAGGACGAGCATCAGCGAGTTCAAGAAGCAGATCAACATCCCGGAGCAGGATGACGAGTTCAACGACATCCGCAGCGAGTATTCCGAGATGCTGCAAAACCAGCTCACGAAGGGCAACAACGGCCTCATCAAGCGCAAGTACATTACTTTTGGCATTGAGGCCGACTCCCTGCGCATGGCGAAGGCCAAGCTGGATCGGATTGAGACGGACATCCTCAACAACTTCAAAACCCTCGGTGTGAAGACCGAGCCGCTGTCCGGCTACGAACGGCTGAAAGTGCTCCATGATGTGTTCAACATGGACTCGAACGAGCCGTTCCGCTTCTCCTTTGACATGGTAGCCCGGACGGGACTCAGCAGCAAGGATTTCATCGCGCCCACTTCTTTCGATTTCCGCGAAGGCAAGTGCTTCAAGATGGGCAAGGCCATCGGCGCGGTGAGCTTCCTGCAAATCCTCGCGCCGGAACTCAATGACCGGATGCTGGCTGACTTCCTCGACATGGACAGCAACATCACGGTCAATCTTCATATCCGCACGATTGATCAGGCGAAAGCTATCAAGAGCATCAAGATGAAGATTACCGACCTTGATAAGATGAAAATTGAAGAGCAGAAGAAGGCCGTGAGAAGCGGATATGACATGGAAATCATCCCGTCCGACCTTGCCACCTACGGCGGTGAGGCCAAGCGCCTGTTGCAGGACCTTCAGACGCGCAACGAGAGAATGTTCCTTGTGACCATCCTCATCATGAATACCGCTGCCTCCCGCCAGAAGCTCGAAAACGCCATTTTCCAGACGGCTTCCATCGCCCAGAAATACAACTGTGCGCTCAAGCGGCTGGACTTCCAGCAGGAAGAAGGGCTGATGTCCTCTCTCCCGATTGGCCTGAATCAGATCGAGATTGAGCGCGGGCTGACCACCTCTTCGACGGCAGTGTTCGTCCCGTTTACGACGCAGGAGCTTTTTCAGGGCGGCGAGGCGCTGTATTACGGGCTGAATGCGCTCTCCAACAACATGATCATGGTTGACCGAAAACAGCTCAAAAACCCGAACGGCCTGATCCTCGGTACCCCCGGTTCCGGCAAGAGCTTTTCGGCGAAGCGGGAAATGACCAACGCCTTCCTCATTACGGAGGATGACATCATCGTCTGCGATCCCGAGGCGGAGTATTATCCCCTTGTGCAGAAGCTCGGAGGTCAGGTCATCCGCATCTCGCCGGTGAGTACCGACTACATCAACCCGCTGGACATCAATGTGAATTACTCGGAAGAGGAAAACCCGTTGACTTTGAAGTCTGACTTCATCCTCTCCATGTGTGAGCTGATTGTGGGCGGCAAGGACGGGCTGCAACCGGTGGAAAAGACCATCATCGACCGAAGCGTCCGTAAGGTGTATCAGGACTACCTTGCCGATCCGGTCCCTGAGAAAATGCCCATCCTCGAAGACCTCTACAACATCTTGCGCAGTCAGAGTGAGCCGGAAGCACAGCGGATTGCCACTGCCCTTGAAATCTATGTGCATGGCTCGCTGAATGTCTTCAATCACCGGACGAATGTGGATGTGAATAATCGCTTCGTCTGCTATGACATCAAGCAGCTTGGAAAGCAGCTCAAAAAGCTGGGGATGCTCATTGTGCAGGATCAAGTCTGGAACCGTGTAACCATCAACCGCGCCCAGCACAAAGCGACGCGCTACTACATGGACGAGTTCCACCTTCTGCTCAAGGAAGAGCAGACAGCCGCCTATTCCGTCGAAATCTGGAAGCGGTTCAGAAAATGGGGCGGGATTCCGACCGGCATCACGCAGAATGTCAAGGATTTGCTGGCTTCCCGTGAGATTGAGAACATCTTTGAGAACTCCGACTTCGTTTACCTTCTGAACCAGGCAAGCGGCGACCGGCAGATTTTGTCAAAGGCGCTGAACATCTCGCCCAGCCAGCAGAACTACATCACCAATTCCAACGCCGGTGAAGGTTTGATCTTCTACGGCTCCACCATCGTCCCCTTCAAGGATGACTTCCCGAAGGACACGATGCTCTATCGTTACATGACCACCAAACCCGAAGAAACCTTGCAGAATTAAGGAGGACTACCTTTATGAAAAAGAATATGAATGAGAACTTTGAGATCACCGTTGACGAGATGACCGAGATTTTCGGCGATACGCCGGTTGAGATGAGCTTCCGCGAGGTCAAGGAAGGCATGGACAGCTTCTTTGGCCTGATGGGGCTGACCGTGGAGCTGGTCAACCTGGTCCGCAAGGAGGACGAGCTGAAAAAGCACCACCGCGCTTACCTCCATGTCCGCGAGGAAATCGCCGAGTGCGCCAATGAGGCAACGGAGGTCATCGGCGGTATTCTCAACTCCATTCAGGAGAAAGAACACATCTATCGTGTGTCCGGCACTCCTTCCGCTTTTGATATGGATGAGGAAGACGAGGATGAGGATGATTTCGTCACCATCCCCAAGGAGAAGTACGACAGCATGATTGAGGATCTGCTGACGATGGCCGAACTGATTGACATGGTATCGGATATGCGCACCAAGGATGTCCGCGCCATTCAGGAGTTTGGCAAGTTCATCCCCGCTTATGCCGCCTATGAGCGCAACCGTCTTTCCCTGTACCGCGAAGCGGCGAAGGAGGCCGAGTCCATCATCGACCGCTGGGAGGATGAGCTGGACGAGGACGAGGACTACGAGTCGGACGAGTATTTCTCCGACTGATTGCTCATCAAGTCTCGCGGAAAGGAGGTAGTCCCCATACAGCTTGATCACATTTACACCGGCGATTGTCTCGAAGTCCTCAAAACGCTGCCCGATGAAAGCGTCCATTGCTGCATCACCTCCCCGCCGTACTACGCGCTGCGTGATTACGGTGTGGACGGGCAGATCGGCAGAGAGGCAACGCCAAAGGAATACATCTCGCGCCTGACGGAAGTGTTCACCGAAGTCAGGCGCGTCCTGCGTTCGGATGGGACGCTCTGGCTCAACATCTCCGACACCTATGCCGGGAAAGGAAATCAGGGCAGCTATGTGGACGCAAAGAATCCCAAGGGCAGAAACGGTCAGGCTGTGGCTCTCAACTACAAGGTTGAGGGCTGCAAGCCCAAGGATATGATCGGAATCCCGTGGATGCTGGCCTTTTCGCTCCGCGACTCCGGCTGGTATTTGCGCAATGACATCATCTGGATGAAAGAAAACCCGATGCCGGAAAGCGTTAAAGACCGCTGCGCCCGCTGCTATGAACACATCTTCCTGTTCTCCAAGGCACGGAAGTATTTCTTTGACTACAAGGCCATTTCCGAGCCGATTGCTCCCGGAACGGCAAACAGGCTCAAGCGTGGGGTCAAGGGAAGCAATAAATACGGGGAGCCTATCCCCGGACAGGCGAAGCCGCAGACCATCAATCTTTGCCGTGAACACGGTGCTATCCCCGATGAGATGATCAATCCGCTGCGTAACAAGCGGGATGTCTGGATTATCAACACCGTCCCCTTCAAAGGCGGTCACTATGCCGCATACCCGCCGAAGCTGGTTGAAACCTGTCTGCTTGCCGGATGCCCGAAAGACGGCGTTGTCCTTGATCCCTTCATGGGCAGCGGCACAACCGGTATGGTCGCAAAGCAGCTTGACCGTCACTATGTCGGAATTGAGTTAAAACCTGAATACAAAGAACTTGCCGAGGCGCGGATTGGAGGTGAAATCTGATGCCTCATGATGAATTGAAGCCCAAAGACCGGGTTGTCCTGCGGATGACCAGAGACGGCGCTGTGGAAGAAAACCTCACGGAAGGCACTTCGGAAAAGGTGTCGAAGCGCCTTGAAGATGCCCAGCTTGTCGCGCCTCATGACGCAGAAATCGGTGATCTGACCGAAGAGGTCAGGAAGCGGCGGCAGCTTCGTCCTGATGAGCTGGAAGACGCAGAGAGTCAGGCTCAGGCCGAAACACAGTCCGCAGATGCGGCGCAAGAGTACAAGCCGGGTGATCTGCCCGTCAGCGATGATCCCACATCTTACACTCTGCACTCTGAGACATACCGCGCCCATTCCGTTGACTACGGAAAAGCATTTGCCGATACCGCTGTCACCGGCAAGGTCAGCAGACCTCGCGCTGAAAGGCAGATTGATGGAGAGTCCGTTCTGGAAAGAGCAGCGGAAACCTCCGCAGAGATGCAGGATCTTGACGGCGATGCCCCAGCTTCCCGGCGGATTGAACGGTTGGAGCGAAAATCTCAGAAGGCGCATGAGCGTCTGGATGCCGCCCGTGAGAAGCTGCCCACCAAGAAGGTGCTGAAAAAAGAGCGCGTCTTTGACGAGGAAACCGGTAAAGGCAAAACCCGCCTCTACTTTGAAGACGAGCTGAAAGTCCCCAAGGGACAGAGCAAATTGCAGTTTGAGGCAGACAAGACCGTCCGTAAGGTCGGCGATACTCTTGCCTCTGGCATTCACGGCAAAATCCATGAGGTTGAGCAGGAAAACTCCGGTGTGGAAGCCGCCCATAAGACGGAGATTGCCGCCGAGTCCGTTGTCCGCCACTACCAGCATCATACAGAGCGCAGTGCAAACAAGCCTTTCGAGAAGGTGTCCAAGTTGGAACAGAAGGCCGAGGCCGCTGACCGGAAGCTCCATTTTGAGAAGACGGTTGCCGAAAATCCTGAGATGAAGGTTTCCCGTGCCAATATGAATAAGCACTACCAGAAGCAGCACATCAAGAAGGAATACGCTGCGGCTCGCAAGGCCGGGGAGCAAACTGCCTCCACCGCCACCAAGTCCACCGGTAAAACCGTCCGGGAGAAAGCGTCGGATAAGGTAAAGGACTTTATCGCCAAGAACAAAAAGGTCTTTGCGTGGCTGGGCGTAGGTCTGATGATCCTGATCCTGTTGTCTGCCGGGATTAGCTCCTGCACGGCAATGTTTACCTCTACGACTTCTTCTGTGATCGCCACTTCCTACCTCAGCGAGGACGATGCCATGAAGGGTGCGGAGGCACAGTATTGTCAGATGGAGGCGGAACTGCAATCGTATCTGGATAACTACGAGAGCACACATGACTACGACGAGTACCACTTTGACCTTGACGCGATTGAGCACGATCCCTATGTGCTGATCTCCATTCTATCCGCCTTCAATGAGGGAGAGTTCACGCTGGACGAAGTTCAGGGGCTTCTTCAAACGCTCTTTGACCAGCAATATATCCTCACCGAAAATGTGGAGGTTGAGGTACGCTACCGGACAGAGACCCGTACCGGGACAACGACTGTCACCGATCCAGAAACCGGTGAAACCAGCACGGAAACTTATACCTATGAGGTCGAAGTCCCGTACAACTACTACATCTGTACCGTTACGCTGGAAAACTTTGACCTTTCCCATTTGCCTGTGTACATCATGAATGAAGATCAGCTCTCTATGTACTCGGCCTATATGTCAACGCTGGGCAACCGCGAGGATTTGTTCCCCGGCTCCGGCTATGTGGACAAGTACATTGAAAACCCACCGGATGACTACACGGTCAATGCGGAGTATCTGACGGACGAGAAGTTCGCAACTCTCATCGCAGAGGCAGAAAAATATCTCGGCTACCCGTATGTTTGGGGTGGCTCAAATCCGTCCACTTCCTTTGACTGTTCGGGATTTGTGAGCTATGTCCTCACCAACAGCGGCCTTGTCAACACCGGTCGGCTGGGTGCGCAGGGGCTTTACAATGTCTGTTCGCCTGTTTCCAGCGCCGATGTGAAGCCGGGGGATCTTGTCTTCTTTGTCGGCACATACGACACACCGGGCGTTTCCCATGTGGGCATCTATGTGGGCGACAATGTGATGTTGCACTGCGGTGATCCCATCCAGTACACATCCATCAACACTTCCTACTGGCAGTCTCACTTTTATGCCTTTGGAAGACCCAACTACTAAGCGAAAGGAGCGTTTTTATGAACCTGAAATATCAGAAGGTTTGCGCGGAAATCGCCAAAACCGAAAAGAAGGTCGAGGACCTGCAGGGGCAGCTCAAGGAGCTGTACGACAAGAAAACCGAACTGGAAAACCTTGAAATCGTCAACACCGTCCGTGCAATGGTCATGGACAAAGATCAGATCATGGCATTCCTCGCCGCGATGAAGGACGGCAAAACGGAAAAGCACTCCACTACTACCCAACAGGAGGTGACAGACAATGACTAAGAAAAAAGGAATCCGCCTTCTGGCAGCACTTGCACTATGTTTCACGCTCTGCTTCTCGTTTACCGTACCGGCCTTTGCCTATGCGGATGATACGGAACAGGAGCTTCCTGTGACTGAGGCGACCCAGCCCGAGGCAACACCGGAATCGGCATCCCCCGAAGAGCCTGAGCCGTATGAAGGAGAGCCGATTGATGATGAAGGCAACGCCTATACCCGCGATCTGCTCTATGACAAGGCGACAAATAAGCAGTTCATCACGGTACAGACAAAAACCGGAAATACCTTTTATATCGTGATCGACTACGATGCGCCCATCAATGAAGAAGAGGAACAGTACCAGACCTATTTCCTCAACATGGTGGACGAGGCCGATCTGCTTGCCCTGTTGGATGAGGAAACGGCATCTTCGCTTTCTACCTGTAACTGCGATACCCGCTGTGAGGCCGGAGCTGTCAATACGGAATGCCCTGTTTGCAAAACAAACATGAGCGAGTGTACCGGCGCTGTACCAGAGCCGGAAGAGCCGGTCGAGGGCGAGGAAACCGAGGTGCCCGAAGAGCCGGAAAACGCTTCCCCGAACATTGCTCTGATCATCGGCATCATCGCGCTGGTCGGCATCGGCGGTGGTGCGTATTACTACTTCAAGTTCGTGCGTGGCAAGAAGCAGAAGGACGAGGATCTGGATTTCTTCGATGACGAGGGCTATGAGGAAGAGCCGTATATCAACGAGGACGAAGAGCCTGTCATTGCAGACGATGAGGATGACGAGGCTGAAACCAGAGAAACGGAGGAAACAATTTGATCTTAGTGATTGCGGAAAAACCGAGCGTTGGAGCAGCCATCGGGAAGGTGCTGTGCGCTTCTTCCCGTAAGGACGGCTATCTCGAAGGGAATAACTACATCGTTTCATGGTGTGTCGGTCATCTTGTGGGGCTTGCGGATGCAAGCTCCTATGATGAACGCTTGGCCAAATGGCGGTACAGCGATCTCCCCATTGTCCCGGAAGATTGGCTGTTTGAAGTTCCGAAGGACAAACAGAAGCAGTTCAAAGTGCTGCGCGATCTCATGAAAGATAAGCGCGTGACCGAGATTGTGTGCGCCACCGATGCAGGGCGCGAGGGTGAGCTGATTTTCCGGCTGGTTTACAACAAAGCCGGTTGCACGAAGCCCTTTAAGCGCCTGTGGATCAGTTCCTTGGAAGACAGCGCGATCCGCGAGGGCTTTGCCCATCTGCGGGACAGCAGCGAATATGACCGGCTTTATGAAGCTGCCCTTGCCCGTTCCAAGGCCGATTGGATTGTCGGGATCAACGGAACAAGGCTCTTCTCAACGCTCTATCACAAGAAGCTGGTGGTTGGGCGTGTTCAAACGCCAACGCTGGCAATGCTGGTGGAGCGCGAAGGAAAAATCTCCACCTTCCACAAGGAGAAATACTTCAATGTCCATATCGGCAAGGACGGCCTGATGGCAGATTTGGAAAAAGTCAAAACCGAAGATGAGGCAAATGCGATTGCGGCGGCTTGCGATAAAAAGCAAGCCGTCGTTTCTTCTCTCAAAAAGGAAACGAAGACGGGCAACCCGCCGAAGCTCTACGATTTGACCACTTTGCAGCGGGAGGCAAACCGCTACTACGGCTTTACTGCCCAGCAGACGCTCGATCTGGTGCAGTCTCTCTATGAGAAAAAGCTTCTCACCTATCCTCGCACGGACAGCCAGTTCATTACTGACGATATGGAAGGAACTGTCCGTCAGGTAATCGGCATTGTCTGCCGCAAGTTTCCGCTCTTTGAGGGTATCACCCATGAGCCGGACATCGGGCGGATTACCAACAACGCCAAGGTCACTGACCATCACGCAATTATCCCCACCGCCCAGCTTGAAAAGCAGGATCTCGCCGTGCTGCCGGAGACGGAGCAGAAAGTCATCCGGCTTGTCGCCATGCGCGTTCTGTGCGCTACCGGTGAGAGGCATATCTACGATGAAACTTCGGTCACGCTCACCTGTGAGGACTACGAGTTCAAAGCCAAGGGCAAAACAATCGTGCAGGATGGCTGGAAAGCAGTTGAGCGGCGCTTCAAGGAAACGCTCAAGAGCAAGGAGAAAGATGAACCGGAGCGTTCGCTGCCCTCCTTAAACGAGAACGACACAATCGATCCTGTCGATGCCAGCGTCACCGAGCATTACACATCCCCGCCGAAGCCCTATACCGAGGACTCGCTGCTGTCTGCGATGGAGACTGCCGGAAATGCTGAGTTCGACGATGATACCGAAAAGAAAGGGCTGGGTACTCCGGCCACCCGTGCCGGTATCATTGAGAAACTGGTCAAAGGCGGCTTTATTGAGCGCAGGGGCAAGTCCCTTGTCCCGACGAAGGACGGCAACAACCTTGTATGCGTCCTGCCCGAGCAGATCACTTCTCCGTCCATGACGGCGGAATGGGAAAACACCCTGATGCAGATTGAGCGCGGCAAGGCGGACGCGGACAAGTTCCTCTCCGGTATCGTGGAGATGACATCCGGGCTGGTCAAAGCCTATCCGTTCCTCTCTGACACCGAGGTAAACCGCTTCGATTCTGGCCGGGAAAGCATCGGTAAATGTCCGCGCTGCGGTTCGCCGGTCTATGTGGGCAAAGGCAACTACTACTGCTCCAACAGGGAATGCTCTTTCTGTATGTGGGAGGACAATAAGTTCTTCACATCCAAGAAAAAGAAGCTGACTAAGAAGATTGCCGCTGAGCTGCTGGATAAAGGCTGGTGCAAGGTCACGGGACTTTATACCCCGAAGAGGCCGCAGCTCTACGACGCGGTGATTAGGATGGATGATACCGGCGGCAAATATGTCAGTTTCAAGATGGAGTTTGACCGATGACGCGTCCGCGATACATTGCCTCTTGCAGCGGAGGCAAGGACAGCGTAGCAACCATTCTTCTTGCTGCGGAGAGAAATGAGCCGTTGGATGAGGTCATATACAGTGAGGTGATGTTCGATCAGAACACCAGCGGCGAGGTTCCTGAGCATCGGGACTTCATTTACCATAAGCTCAAACCGTTTGTGGAAAAAGAGCTTGGCTGTAAATTCTCCGTGTTGCGGGTGAACAAAACCTACGATGATGTATTCCACCATGTTATCGTGCGCGGCCCCTATGAGGGGCTGATTCGAGGTTTTGTCTGGCCGGGAAAGTGTGCGGTAAATCGGGACTGCAAAATGCCTCCCCTTCGCAAATATCATAAGTCTCTACCTGATGATACCCGCAGCTATGTAGGCATTGCTTCGGACGAGCCGAAGCGTCTTGCGAGACTGAATCAGGAGAAAGACATCAGTCTGCTTGCCAAGTATGGCATGACGGAAGCGGATGCTTGGCGGCTGTGTGAAAAATACGATATGCTCTCTCCCTGTTACCAGCACTCCAAGCGCAACGGCTGTTGGTTCTGCCCGAACGCATCCAATTCCGAACTCGCCCACATGGTCAACCAGCACCCTAAATTGTTTGATAAGCTCATTGAGTGGGAACACACAGATAATCTATATCATCGTCGATTGACCAGAACGGAAACTCCGTCTGAGGTAAAAGCTCGCCTTATGAGCGAACCCCAGCCGGAGTTTTCTATTTCAAACCAGTAAGATTGGAGGTTGAAAATGGCTGAGAACAGAAACGCCCAGCAAGTACGGGAGATCACCGACAAGCTGGAACAGGGCATCAAGGAGCTGTTTGAATCTGACCGGTTCAAGGAGTATCTGACAACGATGTCCAAGTTTTATAACTACTCGTTCAACAACACGCTGCTCATCGCCATGCAGAAGCCGGATGCAACGCTGATCGTCGGTTACACGGCATGGCAGCGCAATTTTGACCGTCATGTTATGAAGGGTGAGAAAGGGATTCGCATTCTTGCTCCCGCCCCTTACAAGGTGAAGGAAGAACGGGAAAAGATTGATCCTGTGACGCAGAAACCGGTTCTCGACAAGGACGGCAAACCTGTTACTGAAACTGTCGAAGTCAGCCGTCCGGCCTTCAAGGTGGTGAGCGTCTTCGATGTCTCGCAGACAGACGGTAAGGAGCTTCCTGACATTGCAGTGGATGAGCTGACTGGCAGCGTAGATAACTACGCCGCCTTTTTTGATGCCCTCAAGGAGCTGTCTCCTGTGCCCATTACTTTTGAAAACATACCCAATGGCGCAAAGGGCTACTTCTCTCATGTAGAGAACCGCATTGCCATTCAGGAGGGCATGAGCGAAATCCAGACCATCAAGACGGCGATCCATGAGATTGCCCATGCCAAGCTTCACGCAGTTGCTCCGGGTGAAAAGGTTTCTCCCGAAGAGAAGAAAGACCGGCGCACAAAGGAGGTCGAGGCAGAGAGCGTCGCCTATACCGTTTGTCAGCGGTATGGCATTGAAACCTCCGACTATTCCTTTGGCTATATTGCTGGTTGGTCATCGGATAAGGAAACGAAGGAACTGAAAGGTTCACTGGAAACGATCCGCAAAACGGCGGCAGAGATGATCACCGGCATTGATGAAAAGCTCAAAGAGAGGCTTGCAGAAAAAGAGCAGGAAGCTCCTTTGCCTCTGAGAGATGCCAATATTCCGGTTTATCGGGAAGCTGCAACCTATGCTTTTGAAGCCGGTGAACTGGGTGCATACCGTATTTCGATGCAAGCCAATACGGCCTGTAAAGAGACGATAGAACAGGTCATCAACGAATACTACGGCAACAACCGCCTTGCGGCAGAGTCCGCCGTCAAGAGCATCCTTGAGAAGTTCACGCCTGAGCGGGTGGCTTATGTCCTTGCAAATACCATCCAGCAGAAAGCCCATGACGGGCGTATCTCGCCGGAATGCAAGAAATGGGCAAAGGGTATGGACGCTTGCCCGGATAATGCCGCCTATCTCATTGTGGACGGCGTAAATTCGGGTTTGGTCAGTCTTTTTACCGAAGAGTTCATCCGGCAGACAGCCATCGGCAGGGCGCAGGAACGGGCACTGGCTGAACAGAATAAATCGGCTGTTACAGAGAAAGCTCCCGAAGCTGCTGCTCCCAATGAGCCGGAACAGGCTTCGCCGAAGATACATCGGCTTACGCCGGAAGAAAAGAAAGTCAAGGATGCCGTCATGGACACGCTCAAAGCGCAGATCGCCGGTCGCAACGATGGGATGCTGGCTACTTACCGTTCGTCCAACCAATCCTTCAAGGTGATGTTGGAGTACAAGGTCAGGATTGAGGGCAACACCGTCACCCGAGACGGCGAGCCAATATTCGCCATTCATCGCCGCCATTCTGCCAAAAAAACGCAGGGCTGCTACCGCGAGCTGACACCTACTCTGGAATACATCGGCAAGGAGAAATCTCAGGAAGCCGTGCGGGAAAAGCCCTCCATCCGGGAACAGCTTCGGGCTGCGGCAAAGAGTCAGCCTGAGCGAAAAGCTCCGCCCAAGCAGAAATCCCGCGATGTAGGATTGGAGTGATGCCTATGAAGTTTGAAAACATCGATCTTGTAGATGCCCTGCGACGGATTATGGACATCCACACACAGAATTACAAAGAGGACTTTGAGCTGGATGCAGGGCTGCTTCACAGCCTTGCCGACTCGAAATCCCCCGAAGACAAGCATCTTCTTTGGATGTCCCGTCCGAGCGGCACTTACCTTCTCCCGGAGCGTGAAGTCTATGTGGAGGATTCCTTTGAGAATAAAGTGTGGGAGTATTACCATGAGCAGACCGGTGATCCGATCCTTGCTTACGCGGTCGAAATCACCGGCAAGGAAGGCGGCAAAGTGAAGGGCAACCTCATTGAGCTGGACTATGATGCTCATGTGGATCGGGTGCAGAAGCTCACTGTTTCGGTCGAGAAGGTGGCCGTCACTTTCGAGGACGATGCTACCTTTTATCTGCCTTTCCGCAGTTATCGGCGCGAAGCAATCCCGCTGGAAGAAAAGCACGGCGAGGTCGTGTCGGTGAGCTATCTGCCTGAGAACGCGGCTGAGCTTGACATGATCCTCCGCCGTGAGCGCTTCAAAACGAGCTACCATGCGAAAGCCGGCAGTATTGATGATCACATTCACAAGCTTGCCGTCCAGCATGGCGTGACCGAAAAGCTTGGCATATTGCCTCTTGAAGCGCAGACCGCCTACAACGCCGTCAAGGAAGCCTATCCCGAAGCGATTGTCTGCTTTGCCCAGAACGGCTACTTCGAGATTTACGGCGAAGATGCGAAGAAGGCAGCGCCCGCGCTCGGCACAAAGCTCCTGATGAAAGAGTTAGAAGGCGGCGGACAGGTTGCCGTGACCGGCTTTCGGGAAGATCAGTGGGTTGCCAAGGCTAAGGCGCTGTGGGGGCAAGGCAATGATGTCCTTGTCACGCAGCCCGGTGAAGACGGCAGACAGGAAACCGTCAAGCATCTTCTCGCTGAGGATTACATCCCTGTCGGCACGGTGATGGATATGGACGGCAAAACTGTCCGCGTTGACAAGGTGGACTTTCAAAACGAAGAGGTCAGTCTGACAGACATCACGGACAGGAAAAATCCCGTTCCATTCCGTGAACGGCTGTCTATTGTCCGTTCCTATGTGGAGGACGCCCCGGCAGAAAGCCTATGGGAAGCAATGGATCGCAGAGAGCATACCTCCCAGAAGAAGCCCTCTGTCCTCGCAAAGCTCAAAGAACACGCCCAGACTGCGCCGGACAAAGGCGCTAAAAAGCCTGAGCATACAAAGAAACCGAAATCAAAGGAAATGGAGATGTGATTATGTTTTTTACCGTGGAAGAGACGAATCTGATGTGCTGCTTCGACACTTCCAGCCGCAAGAGGCTGATTTCTGAAATGAAGTCGCTGCCCATCGACGAGCTGGACGATGAGATGGCGGAGCTGCTTTTCCATACCGTTCGGAAGCTTGAGGGCATCACTGACGAGGCGTTTGCCCAGCTCTACATCGCGCCGGACAGTATGATTGACGATTGAAAGGAGGATGCCTATGCCCGTGTTGGATGGCAGTTTTGAAGCTTTCGTGACCAATCTTGGCAAGTACAACGAAGGCGAGCTTGTCGGTGAATGGGTGCATTTCCCGACCACCGAAGAAGAAATGAAGAAGGTCTTCGAGCGGATCGGCATCGGCTCGAAGGACGAGTTCGGTCAGGTTTATGAGGAATGGTTTATCACGGATTATGACTGCTCCATTCATGGAGTCAGCAATCTCCTTGGCGAATACGAAAACCTCGATAAGATTAACTACCTCGCCGCCCGACTGGATGAGATGTCCCACTCTGAGCTTGAGCATTTCGTGGCGATCATGGATAGCGGCTGCGATGAAGTGAACGACCTCGACGATCTGATCAACCTGACCTACAATCTCGACAACTATGATTTTATCCCCGACATCAAGGACTATGACGATCTCGGTCGTTACTACTTCTTTGAGGGTGGCTACAACATCGACAACAAGTTCGGCAGCTTTGTGGATTACATTGACTTTGAGCGGTACGGCGAAGACTGCGCAATCAATGAAGGCGGCACGCTGACCGACGCCGGGTACATCCGACCTACCGGCGATAGCTGGAACCGCTACTTTGACGGTACGCTTGAGGATATTCCCGATGAGTACCGTGTCACCGGAAGCGGCGAGGAATTGGAGCAGCCAAGCACGATCACTGTGCTGGTGGTTGAGCCGAACAAGAAGCCCTATGTGAAAGAAATCCCTTCCAGCCTTGAGTCCTTACAGCATGAAGTTGGCGGGGACATTGAGGCGGTCTATCCCTTTGAAGAGCCGGTTGCCATTGTCTGCAATGAAGAAGGCAAGATGAACGGTTTGCCTCTCAACCGCGCTCTGCGGGATGACAGCGGTGAAATCTATGATATTGTCGCCGGTACCTTCCTCGTCACAGGGCTGACGGATGACAGCTTCGGCTCGCTTTCGCCGGATCTGTTGCGGCAGTTTATGACGGAGTTCAGAATGCCGGAGCAGTTTGCCAAAATCGGAGACAGGATCGTGGCAATTCCGATGATTTCCGAAGAACAGCAGAAACAGACGGTTCTTGAAGAGAAAAGCTCCATTGTCAACGAAAACACCTCCGGCATGGCGGTGGATGGTCATATCGGCACATGGCATACGATTGACCACAAAGAGATCGATGGTCACACCTTTTGGCTGATGGAGCACGATACCTTCGGGGACGATGCCCCCTGCATCATAGTCGATGAGCGCGGCGAGCTGGTGCTGTCCCATATCTATGACGGCTTCGATGAGACCGCAGTCAATCTGCTCCGTCAGGAGGTCATGCCGGTCGAGAAGATGCCGGATGACAGCATCAGCATCGAGGATATGAAGCAGTACGGCTACAAATGGGGCGGGATGCTGCCCATGCGGGAAGAGGCTGCGGCTGAGGTCATGAAGTCGTGTCAGATTTACCGGCTGTACGGCGACGATACCGAGGGGCTGGTTCTGGATGCAAAAGAAATCCAAGCTCACGCTGCGAAAGGCGGTATTTTCGGTGTTGAGAAAGCTGAGTGGACGGCTTCGCTGGAAAGGCAGAATCCCCTCAAGGCCGCTGAGATGTCTGTCGAGGATGACTACGGCATGATCGACGGTATCATTAACAACGGTCCCAAAGAGAAGGAAAGCAGCGAAAAGCGAGAGAAGTCATCCATTATGGACAGGCTGAAAGCCGCCAAGACTAACAAACCGCAGGACAAGCCAGCGTCCCAGAAAGAGAAAAAGAGTGAGCGAGATTTATGAGTAAGAGTAGGAAATGGAAGGTGGAGTGGAGCTTCTTTCTTGACAACGATGGGCGGCGCAAATACGCTGCTCTGTGCCGCCGTTGTCGCCACCCCTGCAAGCAGAGTTTTCGGGCTGAAATTGTAGCGTGTCCTTTCTACGCATCCAAGCGGACAGACAGAGCGGATAATATGTCGTGATAAGGGTTGAAAAACGCTGTTTTTCTGCCCTGTAAGCGGCGATGACAAGCTGTCCCGTATGTTTTCCTGTCCGTGCCCTCAAAGCCTAAAATGTAAGGATAAAGGTCGATTTTCCTGTCTTTCTTTACAACCATATCATAATGTAAGAGCCTCAGTCGATGACCTTCTGGTTGTCGGCTGAGGCTCTTTTTCTTGTCTGTTTAACTTCTTGAACAGGACAGTCTAAATCCGTGCTGAGAGATAAGCAAGATTGCTATATCTGTATTTCCTAAACGGGTGTAGTGTTGTAAGGTGTAAATGCTTAAATGGTTCAAATGATGTGTCAGAACTGTTTTATTTGTTTTTCATTTTCAAACCGTCCTTAAATGCTTCGCCGACACGCTCCGTCACTTTGTAATAACCGTGAGTGTAGGGATCAAACGCAATGGCATTCACCAAGGACATATCAATCTTTCCGTCCACCATCACGCTCTCATCGGCTGTAACATTCACAATTTTACCGATAACGCCGCAACCGTATTTCCCGTCCTGATACTCGATAAACTCACATTCCAGACAAAGCGGGAACTCGTTGATTACAGGTGCATCCACCTTTTCAGCCTTGCTGGCGGTCAAGCCACTCGCAGCAAGTTTATCTGATACTCGATTGCCGGATTCCACACCAAAATAATCCGCTTCCGTCACATGAGTAGCATCCGCGATGCTGACGGTAAACGCGCCCCGAGCCTTAATGTTTTTTACAGTTTTATGACTCTCTGTAAGGTTAAGAGCGACAGTATCTCGTTCTTGCATAGTTCCCCATGCAGCGTTCATAACATTAACGCTGCCATCCTCATTATAGGTTGCGATCATCAGCACCGGCATCGGGAAAATACCTTCGGTAATGTTCAGCTTTGTTCTCATCACTATTTCTCCTTCTGATTTGAGTTGTTGACATGGCCGTATGTCCTATTTATAATTATAGCTGTGAGTTTAAGAAATTCAAGTACTGGTAAATAAGATAGGTACTATCTACGAGGTAAGTGTTGTTATGATTCAGAACTACATTGAGAATGCAAATTTTGAAGATACCGGTTTTCACTACGCCCTTTCCCTAATTTCTGGCAAGCACAAGATGGTGATTTTATACTGCTTGATGGAGTTTAGGGTGGTACGGTTCAACGAGCTAAAAAGGTATCTAAAAAAAATATCAGATAAAACCCTCAGTACAAACCTAAGAGAACTGGAATCCGACAATTTAATCATAAGAACGGAATATCCCCAAATCCCTCCAAAGGTAGAATATAGCTTGAGTGAACGAGGAAAATCGTTGATGAAGGTACTGGATCAACTATGTTTATGGGGAGAAGAAAACAAGCCGAAAGAATAAAAGACCTATCACATATAACTGGACATACAGGGTGGAAAATATGTCGTGATAAAGGTTGAATATCGCAGTTATTCTGCCCTGTATGCAGCGCTGGCAAGGTGCCCCGTATGTTTTCCTGTCTATGTCCTTAAAGCCGGAAATGTAAGGATAAAGGTCAATTTTCTTGCCTTTTGTATGTCCCCTATCTCATACCACAAGAGCCTCAGTCGATGACCACTTGGTTGTCGCCTGAGGCTCTTTTTTTGTGATTCTTTCACGAATTTCGCCTGCACTATGTCGCTAATACATTGAGAGTGGATTAGCGTTTCTGTATAACTGTGCCGCTTGTCCATATAATTACTATGAACGATACAGAAAAGGGCATGGTAGTTGTCATGATAGATAAGCGAATAGGCAAGCGGATCAAGCAGTGCCGCGAACGCCTCGGTCTTACGCAGGAAGAGTTTGCCGAAAAGACCGGATTCACTGCAAACTATATTTCAACCTTAGAACGGGGCGCATCTTTTCCCCGTTGTGAAAATTTGATATTGTTGCTTAACGCTCTTGAGGTATCTGCGGATGCCATCTTCTGTGATGTACTCGACCACACGACAGAGTATAAGGCAACACAGCTCTCGAATGAATTGGGCACTCTTTCGGTTGATGCTCAAAATCGCATTCTCCAAATAGTTGAACTCCTGATCCGTCAAGAAAAAGAGAATGAAAAATAACATTCGTCATTGAACTGCGCTTATTCGGCGCAGTTTTTTCTTTTACCGCGTATTTCGACTGACTTCTGCATCTCTTCATGCTATACTATGTATAAGCGAATGAGAATAACGCTAAAATACACAGTTGGAGAGATGAGATATGAAGACAAAGAAATGTGCATTTACCGGCCACAGACCCCAGAGCCTCCCGTTTGGATTCAATGAGGCAGACGAAAGATGTATTGCACTCAAGCAGAAGCTCAGAGATGAAATAATCAGGCAGATTGAAGAGAATGGCGTTACGCACTTTATCACCGGTATGGCAATAGGCGTTGATATGTTTGCGGCTGAGATCGTCCTTGGCTTGAAATCGGCTTATAATGGCATTACGCTTGAGTGTGCCATCCCTTGCGAAACGCAAGCCGAGAAATGGAGCGAGGCGCTCAGGGATCGGTACTTTGATATAGCCTCCAAATGCGACAAAGAAACGCTCTTGCAGCAGCGTTACACGCCAGATTGTATGCACAAGCGCAATCGTTATATGGTGGACCAGGCTGATTACATTATAGCGGTATGGAACGGGAAACCGAGTGGTACCGGGAAAACCGTACAGTATGCGCAACAGCAGGGTAAGCCGGTGCGTGTCATCAATCCCATAACGCTTGCGGTAGAAAACATATAATCTGGTTATTTGCCAGCAATGAATTGAATAAGCCGCAGTTCCCGTTGTGGGGACTGCGGCTTATTCTTTATTCTGAGATCAATTTTTCCCTATAAGGGATGTCGAAAAGAATCCGGTGGTAGTCGAGAAGGCGATGTTTATTAAACAGCTTTTCAGCAAGCCGAACCACTGGATGATTAAGAATCTCATCTGCAATTCCATTTTCATTGATGAACCTAGCCCATTCAAAAGTGTCTTGAACAGCTTCGGACTCAATTATTACGGGGACGATGGCTTCTGTTAGCCGCATGGCAGGATCATCTTTGTACTGTTTACCTATCTCGCTCGGCTCACAGTTTTCATATTCATCAACATCACTGGACAGTATGGAATCAATCTTCATAAAATCATCAGGGACATCTCGTGTTAAGGTAAGCGCTATATCGCCCTTCCCATCAGGTACGGTAATGTATTCGGCTATTTCAAGCTCGTAAGGCATCCCACCGATTTCCGATGTCAGAGTAAACATCTGGCACAAATAAGCAGAGGTTTCATCCACCTTGTCCTCATTCATGAAACACAGCGGATTGTATTCTACGCATTCCCATTTGACTTTTCCCAATTCGGTCAGCTTGGCAATCCTCTCTAATGTTTTCTTTTTCTCTGCGCGCCATAATTCGTCCATCATAAATTTTACACCTCCGCTTATTTTCGTTTGAACTCCAAGACCACATCACCACTGTCGGTAATCCTCATCTGCATCGTTTTCACATATTGAGAAATGAATTGCTGTTTTTCTGCTGAACTCATTTCAATCCGTGTTGTGCGTATTGCTTCATCAAACATCTCAAATATGTTGAGTCTGACGGCATTGTCGATGTACCGATACATCTCCTTAAAGAGTGCGCCTTGCTTGATGTCTTCGGTATTCCCTGAATAGAAGTCATCTATGTAGCAGTAGAATATTCCGGCATCTGAAAGTGCATTTTTCAAGTCTGGCCCGCAGCTTTCCCGTTCGATCATGACAAGAAAACGGGCATCTTGCAGAGACGAAATCAGCCCCCAGTAGTCTGAGTCGCTTGACACAAGGATGAAGGAATCCACATTGTTTTTATAGTGTTCCTGACAGGTTCTTGAAATGAGCATCACATCAACAAGGGATTTATTTTGCTTCACTCGTTCGATCATCATGTGCTCAACAGGGATTGCGGTGAAGCTCTCCAAAATGCGCCACGCAGATGCAGCATGAACATCATCAAACAAGATGATTGAAGAAATCTTCTTTGTATATTGACGGTCAAGATTCCTCAGCGTTGCACAAAGTTTGTATGGGTCTGAATTTTCGCAATCTACCACGATGACAACTTTCTCGCTGCTTTCTATAAACTCATAGATGCTTCCCTTAACATAGCTCCCTGCGTCTGATACCTTGCTATATTCTGTGAAATAGTCATTATTCCATTGGTAAAGCAAGGTGACAAATTTCTTGTCATTATAGAGAATGTCCCCTTCTTCTTTAGGAGTCCAGTTGATGTAAACCTGATACGGATAGAAAAGCAAATGCGAGTAGTAAATATCCGCAGCGGCCTTTGTTCCATCCTCAGTTAGACCATTGGGCATCACAAAAAGATTTTTTACATATTGCCAGTTTAGCCAAAGAGGAAATAGCTTTTTGCAGTTGTTAATTCTATCAGCTATCAACTTGTTGATCTCAATAACATGATGGCAGAGTTTTTTGCTGCTCTTTCGGACAAAATTGACTCCATCGGCACTGAGCTGTGTCATGCTGTCTGGCGGAATATATTCAGGGAGATTGTAAATTGAAGTATAGTCAAACCGCATCTTTTCATTGATGTGTTTGAAATTCCGCTCTATGGCCGTTCGGATAATGCACAGGTGGCGGATTATCCGAGCCGCCTTGTCCTGTTCAAGCCTTTCATAAACTTCCGTTTTAGGCGGCTCGTGCTCATTCTCAAAAATCCGCTTTGGCACACCAATCAAATAGGCAATCTTAGAAACAATCTCATAGGTGCTGTCTTTATACCTGATTATATCTGCTTCGGGGACTTGATTATTGACGATTCCAGTATCGCTGCCATCTGCAATCGTGATAATGCGCTCATCTTCATCCAGCTCTGTTGTTTCGCGGACATCCATATTATGTTCCTTTCGAGGCATAGCGTTGATAACGAACAGTAGACGATGAAAGGTCACACAGTCATTACATTATCCGTCCACATTTCACATTGGCTCATCACGGTCTGAACTGCGTCATCCATGCCCTCTGGCGGGTATTTGTGTTTTTTGAGAAGGCGCTTGACCAACCGGCGCATACCGGCTCTGGCGCTTTCTTTCTTCTGCCAGTCTATTGTCCGGTTCTTACGGAGCAGATCGGTCAGCTCTTTTGTAATTGCAATCAGTTCGTCATGTTCGTAGAAGTCTTTGATGGCTTGGGGCTTGGTCAGAGCATCGTAGAATGCAAGCTCGTCGGCGGTCAATCCCAGCTTTTCGCCCTCTGCGTTTGCATCGGCAATTTCTTTGGCAAGCTTCAAAAGCTCCTGAATGACTTCCTCATTGGTCAGCATCCCATTCAGGTATCGGTTCATTGCACCCTGAATAAGTTCAGAAAACTTCTCCGATTTGACAATATTAGTTCGCCGGTAAACCGACACCTGTTCGGCAATCAGCTTTTTCAAGAGTTCAACAGCAAGGTTTTTCTCCTTCATGTTGGCAATCTCTTCAAGGAACTTCGGATCGAACAGCGAAAACTCCGCCTTCACATCCGAGAAAAGGTTGATTACGCCCTCACTCTTGATACTGTGTTTCAGCAGCTCATTGATCCGCTCGTTTACTTCCGGCAGCGTAAACTTCTTACCCGTACCGCCGGACAGAAGCCGGACAATCATCGTTCGGACAGATTCAAAGAATGCTGCTTCAAAGCGTGTCTTTTCATCTACCAAGCTACCGCACAGCGAAAGTGCCTGTTTGAGCAGCAACGCCTCCTTGATGTAGATGTTTTGCGTCTTCTCCTTGTCGGGAAGGTCTTGCTCTGCAACGCTTTTGCCGAGGATGTAGTTTACACCTCCGGTAATTGCCTTCGCCTTATCAAGGTCAGTTCCGGTCATGAACTTATCGTAGTTATAACCATAGAATAGGTCACGGCACACGGACAGTTTCTCAAGGAACTTCGGGTAGGCAGCTTTGCTGACATCTGTGTCGCCGTAGTTTTTCTTGTCCCGCGCTGTGTAGTCATTCATAGCCTGTTTCAGCGCAGCAGCGATGCCCACATAGTCAACAACCAAACCGCCTTCCTTGTCCTTGAAAACGCGGTTGACACGAGCGATAGCCTGCATGAGGTTGTGACCGGCCATCGGCTTATAGACATACATTGTGGCAAGGGAAGGAACATCAAAGCCGGTCAGCCACATATCCACAACAATAGCGATTTTAAGCGGCGAGTCGTTGTCTTTGAATTTTCTCGCCATATCTTCTTTGTGAGCCTTATTGCCGATTACTTCACGCCATTCTTCGGGATCGTTGTTGCCCTGCGTCATGACAACTGCGACCTTTTCCGTCCAAGCAGGACGCAGTTCCAAAATCCGCTTGTATATCTTCATGGCGATGGGGCGGGAGTAGGCAACAATCATCGCCTTTCCGGTCAGAATATTGGCGCGATAGTTTTCATAATGGTCGAGAATATCGTCTACCAGAGAACGGATCGTCTGGTCGGCCCCCAAAATTGCCTCCATCTGGCCAAGTTCCTTTTTGCTCTTTTCGATAACATAAGGATCGGCATTCTCTGCCATCAGGTCATACTCATCGTCAATAAGATGCAGCGTCTTTTCATCAAGCTTGAGATGGATGACGCGGCTTTCATAGTAAACCGGTCTGGTCGCTCCATCCTCAACCGCCTGAGTCATATCGTAAATGTCGATATAATCACCGAACACCTCGCGGGTGCTCCGATCTTTTGAAGAGATGGGAGTACCGGTGAAACCGATGTATGTAGCGTTCGGAAGACTATCACGAATAATCCGGGCAGTGCCGATAATTGTCTTTGCTTCGACCTCGCCGTCTTCCTTCTGGCGGACTACAACTTTCTCCGTTAATCCGTATTGGCTGCGGTGCGCCTCATCCGCCATGACGATGATATTCCGACGCTCAGAGAGAGGCTCATCGCTTTCCTCAAACTTTTGCATGGTTGTGAAGATAATCCCGTTTGCCTGACGGTTTGCAAGCAGCTCTTTCAGGTGGGTTCGGCTTTGGGCGTGCTGCGGCGTTTGGCGTAAGAAATCCTTGCAGCGGGCAAACTGGCCGTAGAGCTGGTCATCCAAGTCGTTTCGGTCTGTGATCACAACGATTGTCGGGCTTTCCAATGCCTCTTGCAGATAGTGGGCATAGAACACCATAGACAGCGACTTTCCGCTGCCCTGCGTGTGCCAGAACACACCACCTTTGCCATCTGTGACGGTTGCCTTTTGAGTGGAAGCAATCGCCTTCTTAACGGCAAAATACTGATGGTAGGCGGCAAGCACTTTGAATGTCTTCTCGCCGTCCACATTGAAGCAGATAAAGTTTTTCAGGATGTCGAGGAAACGGTTCTTCTCAAACAGTCCCTCAAAGAAGGTGTCAAAGGCCGCGTACTGTGTGTTCTCATAGCTGCCGTCCGTTGTTTTCCACTCCATGAAGCGGTCTTCACCGGAGGTGATGGTTCCGGCCTTTGAGGTGGTCATGTCGCTCATGACACAAACCTCATTGTAAATAAACATGGAGGGGATCTCGTACATATAATTGCGGAGCTGACGGTATGCGTCGGAAGCATCTGTCTCTTCACGGGAGGGAGATTTCAGCTCCACTACGACAAGGGGCAGACCATTGATGAAGAGAATGACATCCGGGCGTTTTTCGGAGTTTTCGATGAAAGTCCACTGGTTGGCAACGGTAAAGTCGTTATTGGCAGGATTTTTGAAGTCAACAAGGTAGACGAGGGTGGAGCGTTCCTCGCCATTTACAAAGTATTTTACAGAGATACCATTTTGCAGATAGTCGGTAAAGGTCATGTTCTTTTGCAGCAATGAGCCGGACTCAAAGTTCTTGAGCTTGTAAATGGCCTCATTGATAGCATCCAGAGGCAAGCCCTTATTGATGCGCTGCAAGGCGGGCAACAGGACATCCTCGTAGAGCGGAGAGTGATAATCACGCTCTACATCCGGTCCGTAGACATAGGTGTAGCCAAGCCCTTCGTTGAGTAATTGGAGAACTGCATTCTCGTAATTTGATTCGGTATAATATCCTGCCATTTCCGTTGCTCCTTTGTTCGATCTGCTGTGTTATCATCTAACCCTTTCTGCAATCGTGTCAAGCTGTCCTGCGATCACAGCGAACTCGCAGTTCATATCAAGCGTCTTTACGCTGATCTGATTGCCGCTCATTTGGTAATCTCCATCCGGCTGAACGGCATCGTCTGTCTTGGCGTATAGAAGCATCCCCGCTACCGTTTCTCCAGGCGCTGCATCCCAGTTCTTAACATAGGTGAAAATCTGATACAAATTCCCTGAGTGGAGCGTTTGCGTCATATAGGGTGCTTTCATCTGCATATTGTGCGTGTAGAACTTTGCGTCGATTATAAGCGTCTTTTCGGCTTTCTTGTTTGAAAGCACGATGTCGGACTGCATGGTAGGCAAAAGCGTTCTGCACCCATCTGTCACTTGCCAAGCGATTTGCGGGGAATACGCACGGATGTCCGGGTGCTCCCGCTGATAATAGCCCAGTATGAATTTCTCATACAGCTTTGCCATTGTCATGTCATCCGCATAATCCATAATACGGGTAGATCCGTCTGCGGTCGTTTGCAGCAGTCCTTTCAGAACAAACCGGCATATTTCAATTATCATCCGGTAGGTCTGATTATTGCGGTCATATTGGATGTTCCAGTTGATGTTATGAGCGTCCAAGGTATCTACGCCATCGAAGAAGACAAGCAGCTTGCGGATCTCCTTCTTCCTCGCCTTGGTAATATCTGCACGGAGCAGTACGGCCATTGTCGTTTTGATAATGCGATTTGTATAAGCATTAACCGAAAACTCATCATAGGCGCAGACGAGCTGTTTTTTACGAAGGACTTGGGTTTTGATGGATTCTCCAATTTCAAGCTTACCTCTTGGGGAAGCCAGCGGCTCTTCCTTTGTTATGTACTGTCTGCATAAGCCCCGCTTAATCTGAACAGACACGCCTTTGCATAGGATAGCAGCCAGCAACTCTGCGGTGTTTCGGAAATCCTCAGCAGCAACATCCTTATAGCCTTGCTCGTGCAACACTTGGAACGCATAGGCCAGCATATAGTAGATGTTGCGAATGGGAATCATTTGACCACCTCACGAAGAGTACGGCTCCAATCCTTGACTTTTGCGGCTTCATCAAACCAGTATTCTTTGAGCAGCGGGATCAGCTCAAACTCTACCACGGACTTCATCCAATCGTCTGTGACTGTGGCGTTCGTACAGAAATAACTATGGCCGATGCAGAAACCTTCGCCCAGCGAATCATCATTCGCTATCACATCATTAAGCTGCTCCACTGTGGCAATCAGGCGGTCGAACTTCGGGTTGTTGATCTTCGCCCTATATGCCCTGAAACCAGACGAGTTAAATGCCGGTGTCATCTCAAAGAACGCAAAACGGCGGCGCAGTGCATAGTCCAGCATAGCAAGGCTTCGGTCAGCGGTGTTCATCATGCCGATGATGTATACATTGCTTGGGATGGAGAACTGCTCGTCCGCGTAGAGAAGCTGCAACTCAACTCCGCGCTTATCGCTTTCAATGAGCATGAACAGCTCGCCAAAAATCTTGCTCAAGTTGCCTCGGTTGATCTCGTCAATGATGAAGAAATAGGGACGGTCATCTTCTGCGGCCTTGCGGCAGAACTCATAGAAAACGCCTTTCTTCAACTCGAAGCCTGTCTCCGTGGGGCGGAAGCCCATGATAAAGTCTTCGTAGCTATAACTCTGATGGAATTGCACCATCTTGACGCGGTTCGTGTCTTTCTCGCCCATGATAGAATAGGCAAGCCTCTTTGCTGCAAAGGTTTTTCCGACGCCCGGTGCGCCTTGAAGGATCACATTCTTCTTCGTCAGCAAGAGAGCCTTGAGGATGTTGTAACGGTCTTCATCCATGAACACATCATGCAGGAAATCGTCGGCGGTATATGGATCGTATGTCCGTTCCTCTTCATCCTCGTCTTGGATAGCAACATTTGTGCTTTCTCCATCAAAAAGGCTTTGCGTCTTCTTCACAAAATCGGTATAAGGCGTTACATCGGTCAGGGTTTTCATCGCCAACTGCTCAGAATGCTCCCATAAACCTTTGTCTGTCCAGCGGACAGTACGGGTGTTACGGTAGTGCTCACGGGTGGGATCATATACATACTCGCCCTCAACAACGCCTCTGCCAATGATTTCTTTTCTGCCTTTTTTGACGAAGATGATGTCGCCGGGTTTGATGTCGTTTGCAAACTGCCATGTGGCGTGAACTTGATTTTTATACGAGCTTGTCCCCCCATAGACTTCCCGCATCTTAGCTCGCATTTCTTCCTTGGAGCTGTACTGCATGAGATCGCCCATGTCATCCCAGCCGATAGCCATAATGCCCTCGTCATAATCGTTCTCCCAGTTGACCGAGCCATCGCCAGCAGCATACAGCCAATACCGGACGGCTGTGTCATCGACCGTGAGGGCAGTATCAGAGGATTCCTTCGGGATGATGCCCTCAAACATCTTCTCGCTGAAATCCATATCAATATTGTTGTCCTTGGCTACCTTTGTGCAGCCCCGGCGGATGCTGTTTGACTTGTTTCCGGTCTGCTCGTAGTAGTAGGTTATGTTTTCGTGGGTTGCTTTTAAGGCATTGACCATGCGATCCTTGCCATAGTCCTGCCCGATATGGACGATGAAGTAAATCGTTGTTTCTGTATTGCCCCGGCGGGTGTACCTTGTCCCTTCCATCATGGAAGCAAACAACATGACCATAAGCTTATGTGATGTTTCCCCAAAGAACGGAACTTCCTTACGCATGGCTATAACAGCGTCATCCGAAGTCATTTCGCCATCAAAGGCCATCTTTGCATATTTGTAGACGGTCACTTCGCAATCATACTCCGGCCCCACATACTTTCTTACGCCGCCCTTTGCGTCTAAGAACTCCTTGAGCATCTTGAGGTCGTTGAAATATCCGGCTGTACGCTCTTCGGCTCGCTCTGACATGACATCATGCGTCAGATATTCGAGAAGTTCCTGCTTTGCCTCGGCCATCGACTCTTCGCTCTCAAAGCACTTCCAGAAGGAGAGGGCAATGGTATTCTGATACAGGTAGAAAGCGTCTGAAACATGGGTGCTCAGGGTGCTTTCCGCCCAATCAGGATGCTTTTCGCGCAGATAGTCCTTATATTCTTTTCTGGCACGGCTAATCGTTTCTTGTATATCCATTGCACATACCTCCCATTTTCTAATCTAATAATACCGCATTTTGGCGGTAAGTGGTCGCTCATAGTGCGACAAGAGTGATAAACGATAATTTAGCGGCTTAGAGCTGAATGCCGGAGACATCGATCTCACCGCTCATCAGCTTCGGCAAAAGACTATCTCGCAGTCGTTTGAGCCTGTCATTTTCCGTGGCATTGCATTTTATCTGCTCAAACATAGGTGAAACAATACCTTGGTACTCGGCTATCTCTTCGGCATTAGGTAAAACCAGTTCAAAAGCAAGGGTATCAGATGGTGTAGTCCTTTGCCTACTACCTGTCGATCCAGTAACATGACTACACATAAAATCTGAAAACGAAGCGCTGTCAATAACCGAATATAAGAAATCAGTGATTTCTTGACTTTTGGCCTTATAGACAATGAACTCAGTTGAGCAGACGGCATTTTCAGTTAGGCAATAAGGTTTCCAGACGCGCTTTGTTGTCGGATTCAGCTTGGAAATCATAAAGCAGGAGTCATCGACGATAAACTTGTTGCTCTTAATCGCGGTCGATGGCTCAAACACAGGAAAATGCGCCTCATCAAAAGCAGGAATGCTGTAATGCTCAAGTAGCATTTCCGGCTCTTTAGCTGGATTGAAGCTCTTTTTGGAGATGGTTGCCACATCGCCGAGCCGTACAATGCGCCAGCCAACGGGTAATTTGTCGCGATCTACTGTTTCAAACCGCTCGTGGTATAGCAGCTCGGCTTGCTGCTGTAAATTATCGTTTATCTTCTGATTGACTGCAATTTTTTTGTCAAACAGGTGTAAACACTCAACTATCTGCTCTTGAACAGCGATGGGTGGAAGGAATAGTGTGACCGCATTCAGGTTAGCTTGGCTGAGTTTCGGTTGTGCCGATCCTGTAACATATCCAGACAAATCCATACTGTTCAGCAAGTAACAAAGATAGCGGGTATTACACAGCTCATTTCCTTGAACAATATGGGCATGGTTGTTCACCCAGAATTGACCTTCAACCACTTGCGCGATATTTTGTTTTTTTGATTTTAAGTTTTCTCCATCCTCAGCAATCAGAAGGTATGTCCCGTCGAAGATGAAATCGTCAATATGGTCAATTACTCCCTGCGCACCATAATAGCGAAATTTACCTTGCCTTTTTTCGCGCTGCGCGCCAGAAAGCGGGACTCTTTTCTTATCAAAGTTGATAGTAACTTCGTTAAATCGGTATTCTTTAAGCTCCATATTTGCGCCCCTATCCGATATATTTTCTATGTGCCAGCTTCACATTTTGTTGCTTCACCATCGCATAGTGCATGGTGGTATCGATCTTCTGATGCCCTAAGAGCTGCTGGACTTGCTCTATGGGCATTCCTTTATCTATGGCTGATGTTGCCAGCGTCCGCCGGAACTTGTGAGGATGTACTTTTGGCAAGCTCAGGCGTTTTCCCAGTTCTCGAAGCCGCGTTTCCACCCCACCGATCATCAGCCGGTCGTGTGGGGCTTTCAATGAGACAAACAAGGCGGGGTTTGTGTCTGTCCGCTCATTGAGGTAATTTTGCAAATGTATTTTTGTTCTTGCATCAAAGTAGACAAGACGCTCCTTGTTGCCCTTACCAATCACAACGCATTCGCGCTCGTTGAAGTCGATGTCTTCTCGGTTCAACATAACCATTTCTCCGACACGCATTCCAGAGGAAGCAAGAAGGTCAATGATCGCCAAGTCTCTTGTGGTCGTGCAGTTATCCCGCATCAACTCCAATGCCTCGTCAGAGTAGGTGTCTTTGACCAACTTCGCGGTTTTCACTTTATGAATCCGCCGTACAGGGCTTTTTAAGATGAAATCTTCATCCTCAAGCCAAGAAAAGAAGCTGGACAATATGCGCCGGATATTGTCAATCGTCACCTTGCTGGACTTTCGCTGTGTCTGATAGGTAGTCAGATATTTACGGAGGTCTTCCGTAGTTACCTGACTGGCCTTCTTACCGATAGCAGACAGCATGGATTCAATCGTCTTCCGGTAATATCTCAAAGTTTTCTCAGAGCAGCCTTCAATACGCTTAGCAGTGATAAACGCCTCTACGGCATCCCGCTCATCCTGTGTATGGGCGGTATCTTCGCAGCTTACACTCACACCCTGAAAGGTCTCGGCCAAAACCTCGCCCAACTGCATTAGTTGTTCATTGTTGAGATACGACAGCATTTTACGCTGTATCTCTTGGATAAGTTGTTCTTTCATCGTCGTTCTCCTTTGTATTTAAGAGAACGATGAACAGTGGCAGTTCCTTTGATATGTCTCTCGCCACTGATGAGAGTAAATAGGGCGGTAAACGATAATTTAGCTGAACTCCTGCAAGCAGTATATCAAGAGCGGTTTGGCGATGTCAGCGCAGCAACTGAGCTGGGAACGCTATCGGATATTTGCTCCTATTCCAGAGATCGAGTGGCAGTTTCCGAGCTAAATGCAAGCACTTACTTCTCAACGGAAAATATGCTGCCGGGGAAAGCTGGTGCAACTGAGGCTGCAAGTCTTCCAACGATACCGCAGACTACCGCTTGTCATAAGGGCGATACTTTGATCTCCAATATTCGTCCTTATTTTAAGAAGATTGTTTACTGCGAGGACAGGTGCGGCTGCTCAACTGATGTTCTTTGTTTCACGCCTGTTCAGCCAAAGTATGCGGCCTATTTATTCAGCACTCTATATGCGGATAAATTCTTCGCCTTCATGGTTGCAGGATCAAAAGGGACGAAGATGCCGCGGGGTGATAAACAGCAGATCATGGCGTACCCTGCCGCGCTTCCGTCTGATGAAGAGCTGGATGAGTTTAACAAGCTCGCCTTGCCTATTCTCGCACAGCTTCATTCCAATAAGGTCGAGAATAAAAGGCTGTCTGCAACAAGAGATACCCTCCTGCCGAAGCTGATGTCCGGCGAGATCGATGTCTCCTGCATTCAACTCTAAGCCGATAAATTATCGTTTACCTTCTCGTTGAGAAGAAGCTTCCTATCAATTCCTTCGAGGGTCTTTACGATTGCCTCTTGTAGCTCAAGAGATGTTGGAAAGCTAATTATGATCTCATCAAGGAGGCGTTCCCGATTTAGTTCAGTTTGCCCGGTTGAGCCTTCGTCTAATTGGAGAACCTCCCATTGATGTGCCTTTAGAGCGTATCCGAGGTACTTTTGCAAAACTTTATCATTGGCTCGTATGATGATCATGTGCCCATCAATTATTGTGTCACAAGGCACATTGCTAATTTGAGCTATTCGACCGGCTGTTCCTGCACCTGTTGAATTGATTAGAATATCATCCACTCTAACATATCTCTCAGGTGGAACCTTTTTCTTCGTAAGGTCATGGAGGCGTGATTCAGAATAGCTTATCCGAAAATTTCGATTACATTTCTGATTCAATACCCTGACTGTGGTTTTACTTTCCCTTTCAGCGTATGAGGGGGCTATGCCTTTAGAAATATAATCAACTAACTCTCGAAGCGGTGCTTTATTCCACTCAGATTTCATATCCAATCGCCCCCAGTCTCTCCTTAATCTCAGCCTCAAGTGCATGAGATTTCGCAAACAGGTCTGATAGCTCAGAGGTCAATCGGCTCATCTTTTCCTCAAACGGTTCGCCGTCATCTTCCTGCTCTTCGATGCCCACATAGCGTCCCGGCGTGAGAATATAATCCTGCTTGGCAATATCCTGAGTAGTAACGACAGCGCAGAAGCCTTTCTCATCTTCAAGGGTGCCATCAACAAACGCATTGTAGGTATCCGCTATCCGCTGGATGTCCTCGTCTGTCAGTTCGCGCAGCTTTCGCGTGACCATTGTGCCGAGCTTTCTTGCGTCGATGAACAGCGTTTTGCCCTTCTGCTTTTTGTTCTTGGCAAGGAACCAGAGCGATACCGGAATCTGTGTCGTGTAGAAGAGCTGGGACGGCATAGCGACAATGCAGTCCACAAGGTCAGCGTTGATAATGTTCTTTCGGATCTCGCCCTCACCACCAGACTGAGAGGACAGCGAACCATTCGCAAGCACCATGCCAATCCGCCCGTTCGGCGCGAGATGCCAGATCATGTGCTGCAACCAAGCAAAGTTGGCATTGCTGGCCGGAGGTGTTCCGTATTGCCAGCGCACATCATCAAGGAGCTTGTCCTGCCCCCAGCCGGAAAGATTGAAGGGAGGATTCGCCATAATGAAATCCGCCTTGAGCTGCGGATGACAGTCATTGAAGAATGTATCCGCGCTGAACTTGCCAAGGTCAGCTTCGATACCGCGAATAGCAAGATTCATCTGTGCCAGCTTCCATGTAGTGGGGTTGGAGTCCTGCCCATACACAGAGATGTTCTTGATATTCCCGCCGTGATTTTCGATGAACTTGGAGGACTGGACAAACATACCGCCAGACCCGCAGCAGGGGTCGTAGACACGGCCATTGTATGGCTGCAATACCTCGACAAGGGTGCGAACAACGCAGGACGGGGTATAGAACTCGCCAGCAAGTTTGCCTTCCTGTTCGGCGAATTTGGCAAGGCAATATTCGTAAGTCCGGCCAAGAATATCTTTGCTGTTTCCGTGGTCAATCATCTGGATATTGGTAAAAAGGTCAACGACCTCACCGAGCCGCCGCTTATCCAGCTCAGGACGGGCAAAGTTTTTGGGGAGGATGTCTTTGAGCCGCTTGTTTTCCTTCTCAATGCTCCGCATGGCCTCGTCGATGACCGTGCCGATCTCAGGCGTGTGCGCAGCAGCGGATATGACGCTCCATCTTGCGTTTTCCGGCACAAAGAAGATGTTTTCCGCCGTGTATTCGTCCTTATCTTCTTCAAAGCCGTCGCCTTCTGCAACAAGCTCCTGATATTTTGCCTCGAAGCGATCTGATATGTATTTTAAGAAAATCAGCCCAAGTACGACTGACTTGTATTCTGATGCGTCAATGTTTCCTCGAAGGACACAGGCCGCGTCCCAAATCTGTTTTTCAAAGCCGATGCTGCTGGTATTTGTCTCAGCCATTACATCTACCTCCATAAGTTTCTTTCAATGGTGTTGTAAGCAAGGGGCTGGTTTACTTGTCTGCTTGAACTGCCTCACATATGTCGCCTATATCGCATTGCAGATATTCGCAGATGCGTAGCAGGATGGAAAGAGCAACTTCTTCATTCTTGTTGAGCTTGCTCATGGTACCTGGAGACAGCTCTGTTTCTTTTCGGAAAACTGATTTTGGAATATCCCTTTCAATCAGCATGATCCATAGTTTCTTGTAGCTTATCTTCATGAAATCTACCTCGCTCAAACGCTCATAGTGATTCTCATTTTATTATACACGATAACCTCTAAGATTTCAATTTGTTCAGCCAGAAGTTCATAAATAATTTCAAGTTCTTGGACGATTGAATAAAGAACAAAGCCCGGAAAGATGGTTGTTCATCTCTCGGGCTTTGGTAGAGTTATTCAAGTTCACCGTTTCTCTGCTGGCTATGTTCTTTGTCCTTTACCGGGCTGAGGAAGTCATCAACATTCGCCTTTATGGTATCTATCATCCGTGCTTCTTTTTTTAGCTTTGCGCGTTCATCATAAAGGCGTTGCTGCTCGCCGATAAGCTGCTGTTGCTCTGCTTGCAGGGACTTCAAACTTGGCAATTTAGCGTCGCCTTGCATGGCGAGTAGGGTACTCTTTGCAGCCTCATAGATGACAAGCTCGGCTTCATGTTTTGCTCGAAAGGCTGGTTTGTCTGCCGCTTTCATATAGGCATCATAAACGGGTTTGAGCCGTTGGTAGTTCGAGATATTTTTGATAAGCGGCTGCACCTCACGCAGTCTGGCTTCGACATTTTTCAGTTCGCTGCCGATGCGAGTGTAAGAGCTGTGAATGTCTTCGGACTTCTTCTCAAGGTCAGCATATTTCAGAAGATTGTTTTCGGTCAGATAGTTAAGAGTTCGCGCGGCCTCTTTGAGGATCGTGAGCTTCGCCTTATGCTCGTATCCCTTGCTGCCGATGAGCTGGATGCGCTCCTGAATGTCGCTGATGAGGGAGATACCCCGGCGAGAGGTCTGCATCTGGCGCTTGCGGTTCCCGCGCCCCTGAATGCGCTCTTTGATCCGTTCCTCGGTGTAGTTGTCTCCGATGGTCTTTGCACGGGTAAAACGCTCCTGTCCCTCAGCACGGAAGGAGATGTATTTTCCGGTCTTGATTTCATATCCGGCTTCCTGCATGAGTTTCAAAAACTCATCGTAATCCTTCGCTGTGATGATGCAGCGGTCGATGGTCTGCTTGAGCTTTTGCTTCCAGCTTGTGCCGCGTTTAGCCTCTGTGTATTCCTTGTAGTCCATGCCCTTGCTCTGTGAGGGTGGGATCACGGAAAGCCCATGTTCCTTACAGATTTCGTCGCTGAGTTGGCGCATTTCCCGATATGTCCGCTTGTTGCTCCGATAGGCATGGTAGTCTACAAAATTGACAGCATTGAAGATGATGTGATTATGGCAATGCCCCTTGTCGATGTGGGTGGCGATCACATATTCATACTTGCCTTTCAGCCATTCGTCGGCAAACTGTTTTCCGATTTCATGCGCCATCTCCGGCGTGACTTCTCCGATGTCGAAGGATTGAATCAGGTGTCGGGCAATCACCTTCGGCATCTGCATTCCTTGCTGGGCAGCGAGATTTCGCGTCCACTCAAATTCCTTTGCCGCCGCATCGCTGGCAGCACAGCCGAAAGAGGAAACATAGAGCTGATCGTCAGTCTTCGCTGGGTCGAGGATGTAGGCAAGCGCCTTGTTTACAGTTCCTCGGATTGGCTTGATTTTAGTAACTGCCATATTTCCTTTTGCCTCTCTTTCAGCTCGGTGACATCATCCTCATAAAGGTTTCCCTTTGAATTGATACGGCGGCAAATCTGATTGATATTTGACGCTGCACGGCTGACAGCGGCGGCAAGCTTTTTCTGCTGGGTATAGTCCACTTTGATGATGTAGCCGTCAATCGCCATCTTTCTGAGATACGCACCCATATTCTTTGTTCCGAGCTGCGCCATCTTTGATTTGATGATCCGATGCTCATTTTCCGACACGCAGAACTCAATGCGGATTGGCCTTGTTCTATTTGCCATAGGCAATCTGTCCTTTCGTAAAGATAGAGGGTTTGGGAGACATCCCAACAAGCATTTTGAAGAGTAAGGGCGGGGTTCCTTTACTCGAAAATCGCCGTGTGTACGGACACCGGCTGTGCTTGCTATTCTCTCAAAATCGTATTCCCGGTGCTTCTCCCCGTAAAAATCCCCTTCACTTTACAACGGACATTTTATAAGGAAATTAGCGGTATGGAAGAGAAAAAAGGCGCTCGAAAGCGCCTTCCCTCATGCTTGTGCAGCTTATTTCTTTTTCCCTTTACCGCGTTTCTCGTAGTCCTCGTCAATCCGGCGCTTCCAATCTGCGCCGAGCGGGGCGCTGCAACGGACGGCGGAAATTGCCTCACTCAGCACCTCATAGTTGAGCTGCGTCCCGGCGCTGTCAGAGTGGTAATTGACGGCTCGGTCAGCTCCGATCCCAAAGTGCCGCGCTGTTTCCACCGCGTCAATGTTTGCGCCGAGGAACAGGAACTCCCAGCCATACTTTGCCTTCTGCCGCTCGATCATCTGCTTCACCCGGTCGCTGCTGTAAAACCGGCTCGCATTCTCCATTCCGTCCGTGGTGATAATAAACAGCGTATGCTCCGGGACATCCTCCGGTCGGGCGTACTTATGGACATTGCCGATGTGATGGATCGCACCGCCGATGGCATCCAGAAGAGCCGTGCAGCCCCGGACGGTATAGTCCCTGTCTGTCATCGGCTTGATGTCGTGGATGTTCACGCGGTCATGGATCACCTCGCTCATATTGTCGAAGAGGACTGTGGAGACAAGCGCTTCGCCGTCTGCCTTTCTCTGCTTCTCGATCATGGAGTTGAAGCCGCCGATGGTGTCGGCTTCCAGCCCGCTCATAGAGCCGCTGCGGTCAAGGATAAAGACGATCTCGGTTAAGTTCTTTTTCATGATGAATCCTCCCATATAGAAAAACTGTGACTGCTTTTGCTTACAGTCACAGTATAGGAGAAATCGTCTTCGGTTTGGTCGCATGGAAAGCGACATTCAAAACATATCGCGGAACAATTCGCTCTCGATGTCAGCGACATTATCCAGCGGGATTTTCGTCCCGTCCATGAGCATCATCAGGCGTTCAAACTCGTCTATCTTTTTGAGGTTTCCGCTCTTTGTCACATACGCCCCGCCGGACTTCTTTGCGTCCGGGACGAAGTAGGTGACGGTCAGCGCAGGATGGTCGCCAAGCCTTTCCATGAGGATCTGCTGCTTTCTGTCCAGCGCCTCTTTTTCCTCTTCACTGAGGTCGATCTTTTCATCTGTCAGCCGTCCTGTTTCATGAATTGCGTCATCGTACCCGGTGAGAGCGGCGAAAGGAGAGAACTGCGCGGCTCTGTCCAGCATCGGCATCTGCGGTCTCTTTGATGAGACATGGTGAGGGAGATTGATGATGTCCTTGTAATCATCGCTCATGCCTTGTGACCTCCAATCTGTTCATTCCGGTCCTTTGCCGTCGCTCCCTCCGAAAGATTCATCCCCTTGAGAATGGCGTTTTTCCCGAATTTCTTTTTGATGGTGAGCATGGCTTGCTGTACTTTCTTTTCCCGTGCCAGCTCTTCGTCTTCCTGCTTGCGCTTCGCGTCAAGCGCAGCATAATCGGTGAAGAGGTCAAGCTGCTCATAATTGTCCTTAGAAGAAGGAGCAGAGGCTTCGTCAATCACATGGGTCGCTGTGATGTTCAGCCGCCGGATGAGCAAGCTCTTGTCTGTAATCCGGTCGAATAATTCCCCGGCGGCATCCATGATCTGCTTCGTGGAAGAGGTGTAGCGTTCCAGATTGATTGTGCCGTGGGCGTGTTTCGGTATCTGCCGCCCGTAGTGATCCTTCACGACTTCGCCGCGATACTTCCTCCTGCGTTCCGGGTCGGTAAGGTTCTCAATGTCATAGCCTATCGTGACAACGAGCTGGTTAGTGACAAAGCCTTTGTCAACCAAGTCCATCGAGAGAAGGTCTGCCATTTCCCGGAGAACGAGCCGCGCTTTGTCTGCCTCATAAGGTTGGTGCAACACCTGTCCCGATCCCAAGCTGTTGCTTTCCGGTTTGTACGCCTTGACAGCTTCAACCGTGCAAGGCTCCCAGCCCCATGCGTGGTCAATCAGCAGCTCCGCATTCTTGCCGAAGAGCTTGTAAAGCAAGTCTTCATCTGTGATGGAACGACGGGCAACATCGCCCATCGTGAACATCCCGTTCTCTTCAAGCTTCTTGGCATATCCTTTGCCTACCCGCCAGAAATCGGTGAGGGGCTGGTGTGACCAAAGCGTCTTGCGATAACTCATCTCATCCAGCTCGGCAATGCGGACTCCGTTCTTATCTGCTGGAATGTGCTTGGCGACAATATCCATCGCCACTTTGCAGAGGTAGAGGTTTGATCCGATCCCCGCTGTTGCCGTGATACCGGTTGTCGAGAGGACATCCAGAATGATCTTCATGGCGAGGTCATGGGGAGACAGCTTGTAGGTGGCGAGGTAGTCGGTGACATCCATGAACACCTCGTCGATGGAGTAGACGATGATGTCCTCCGGCGCAACATACTTCATGTAAACCTGATAGATGCGGGTGCTGTGCTCCATGTAGTAAGCCATGCGCGGCGGCGCGATGATGAAGTCAATGGCAAGGGACGGATTCTCTTGCAGCTCGGAGAAGAGATACGACGAGCCTTCCAGCTTTCGCCCCGGCGCGTCATGCTGCCGTCCGGCGTTTGCTTCCTTGACGCGCTGCTTGACTTCAAACAGCCTCCCACGCCCGGAGATACCGTAGCTCTTGAGAGAGGGTGTGACCGCAAGGCAGATGGTCTTGTCCGTCCGGCTCTCGTCCGCAACGACGAGGTTTGTGTCCAGCGGGTCTAAGTTTCTCTCGCGGCATTCAACCGAAGCATAAAAGCTTTTTAGGTCGATTGCGATATAGGTGCGCTGCTTCATGCTTCGGATGCCTCCTTTCACTTGATACGGTTTTGTCCGCTTTTCAGGTGTGCCTTGATGCTTTCGATTGTTTCAGGAACAGTCTGATTAGTTGTATCAATTACATTTGCTTCGTATTTCCCTAAATCGCAGAACTGTTCCCACATGACTTCTACTAACTCGGTGTTAGTTTCCAAATCCAGCTTCGACCGTTCCACCGCCCGTCTCAGCGTTATTTCTTTGGAAGCTCGCAGTACAATGTAATGTACCTTATATCCTTCGCGTGCTGCCCCAATCCACGGTTCTAAAAACCACGGACCGACAATCCCATCTACATACACATCGTAGCCGCCTCTGGAAAATCTTTTTGCTGCCTCCAAAAAAGCTTCGATCACCGCTCCATTTTGTGCGTTTGACTCCGGTAAATGCGGAGGAATTGCCCCCTTCTTGAGATAGTGAAAGAAATCATCTGTTCTGATACAAACGGACTTTTCCATATCCGATTCCATAGCAGCTTTACCAGCCACAGTGCTTTTACCTGTCCCGGGTGAACCGGTTATAATGACAATTCGTCCTTGCTGCATCCGTGCGCTTCCTCCTGATTTTACTCTTTTATATACCGGATTTTTTCCAAATCTCCGCTGCATAATGCAGCCATATTCTTAAAGATTTTCTCGGCATCCCAGTCCCACCATTTCAAGTCAAGTAGGTAGGTGATAAGTTCGTTATCAAAGCGCTTTTTGATGACCTTACATGGGTTCCCGCCCGCAATGCAGTAGGCAGGGACATCCTTTGTAACAACGGAGTTTGCTGCAATAATTGCTCCATCCCCGATATGAACACCGGGCATTACCGTAACATTCTGTCCAATCCAGACATCATTGCCAACAACGGTATCGCCTTTGAGCGGCAAATCCTCCAACGCCGGAGTGAACTGCTCCCAGCCTCCGCCCATGATGTTAAAGGGATAAGTCGTTACGCTGCACATCCGATGGTTTGCACCATTCATTACAAATTCAATACCTTTTGCTATGGCGCAAAACTTTCCGATGATTAGCTTATCCCCCAAGAAAGGGTAGTGATGCGTCACATGGTCTTCAAACCGCTCCGCACCGTTCACATCGTCATAGTAGGTATAATCGCCAACGAGGATATTGGGTCTTGTGATCACATTCTTGATAAAAACAACGCTTTTGATAGCCTCGTTCGGGTATATCGCATTTGGATTAGGTCCTGTCATCTTTGTCCTCCTGTATTTCGGTTTGTAACTTTCTCTGGAAAATACGGACCGCTTCATGTGTCATCTATATCATTTCTCGTGTCCTTGTTTGGCGCAAGCTCAAACGCGCAGATTTCATTCGTTGGTCACATACACCATATCGCCCTTATGGTAAATTTCCAATACGCATTCACAATGCTGCCGATTTGACAAAAGAAAGCCGTTGTACTTTGTTATGTGATCTCCGTAGGTTTCCTCCAAGACAGAGAAGCCGAACTGCATATATCTGCTGATGAAGTCATTCAAAAACATCTTTTCTCCGGTGAAAGTGCCGGTGTTTCCAGTAGCACCGAGAAGATAGGCAAAACTCCATTTCCACTGAACATCATAAAATTCCACATATCCGTCCAGTTGGCAATAAGGAGGGGTAGTCTTCACCATGCCAGATTGGGTTCGCAGCGTCAATTTATTCCCGTCAGCTTCCAGCGCGATAACATTCATATCGTGTAAGCTATATGGAACGCAAATGTTCTCACGATGCAATCTTACCACAACTCTGCCCCTCCTTACGCTCCGAGCAAGCTCTGGTCAAAGGCGAACAGCGCCTCATTGATTTCAAAGACATTGTAGTTCCCGTGCTCAATGAAATACTCAATGATGATGTCAAACTTGTTTGAGTGCGAGAGGGCAAAGCCCGCCTTCATGAGCATTTCTTTCGTTTCATCCAGCGGAAGTTCCAAGGCAATCGCAAAGGCGAGCGCCGTGGGCTTCGACGGCTTATACAACTTGTCTGAGCGGATCTTCGAGAAGAGCTTGCGGTCGATGTTCGCTTTCTTGTAGCACTGCGCGTCGGTCATGCCTTTCTCGTCGATTTTCCGAAGCAGCATCTCGGAAAAGCTCTCGTCAATCTGCGAAAGGGCATCGTCAAGGCTTTTCGCGCTTGCCGCCATTGGAGCGCCACATATTGCTTCCTCCGAAAGCATCTGCATCCGGCGAAGCTGTGAAGCGCGGCTATCCGTATGCGCGTCCACATAGGTATCGTCTATGTATGCGGCAATGTCGGAGAACAGCTTCTCGCTGATCTGATATGCCTTGCGGTCGAAGATGACAATGTAGACTGTCATATCATTTTCCAGAAGGAAGTCGCTGATCGTGTCAATGGCTACCTTCAATGCCTGGTCTTTCGGATAGCCGTAGATGCCCGACGAGATCAGCGGAAAGGCAACCGTCTCGCAGCCATGCTCCTTCGCCAGCGCCAAGGAAGTGCGGTAACAGGAGACAAGCTTTTCCCGTTCTCCGTGTTTACCGTCCCGCCAGCGCGGTCCGACGGCATGGATCACATACTTGCAAGGCAGTCTATATCCCTTTGTGATTTTCGAGCTGCCGGTTTCGCAGCCACCCAGCGTCTTACACTCGGCAAGCAGCTCCGGTCCCGCAGCTCGGTGGATGCAGCCGTCAACACCGCCACCGCCCAAAAGAGAGCTGTTCGCCGCATTGACGATAGCATCTACCTTCATCTTTGTGATGTCATTTCGCACAATATGGAGAGGCACAATATCACCCACCTTTCATTACTCAAGCATTTCTTTTTCATCCCGTTCGTTATATTAGCAAACGCCGATTTATCGCTCAGAAATGAGCATATCTATTTTTTGAACATATTCCGCAGAGTGATTTATGCTTAAATCGCCATGATAATATTGGGGCAAAATCTCTAATGTTGCATCTGGAATTTGTTCACATAGGAGCTTGGCTGACTTTTTCATAATCGCTGATTCTTTGCTCCCCACTAATATAAGAACTGCTGCATTTGTTTCCTTTATACTTTCTTTCAACCTGTAATCTGAATTTGCTTTCATAAATGCCAACAGATTCTCTTTCGTGATAGCAATACTGCCTCGGTAGTAGTCTTCAAAGAAAATCCCTTTGATATGTAGAGCTTTGAATTGAGCCTGTGCAAACCAGCGAGTTTTAATCAAGGGATAACACATTGAAATGATCGGCTGAATCAGTGCGTTTGTCGCTTTCATTGGTAACACAAGTGCGCTCTCAACGATTGCAAATTTACAAATATTTTTTCTCCTTGCAAGTAAGTCAACGAGAATTTGCCCTCCAAGAGAAAGACCGCATATCATAAGGACTTTGCCGTTGCAATTCTTGTCTATGTAAGAAAGAATCTCGTCTGCATTGTTCTCTATTGTTGTAAAATCCTTATCGCTTCCACTATGACCATCAATGACAGGAAGCACTACATGGTATCTGTATTGCAGTAGCTTTGCTTCCTCAAAATAGTTCCATGGAGCCAATCCACCGCCATGCAAAAGTATAATTGTAGGATTACAGGCATCACCGTATTCAAGATAATTCACTCTATCACCACCATCACTTCTGCCGTGTCAGTTTATTGCTCACAGCGATTAGGCAGAAATCAAGTATTATTCCTCATTCTTCCGTCTCTACAATGCCATAATCAATCAGGATGTTCTTATCGGCATTGGGCGGATAAACAATACCCGTCATCTCATACTGATAACGCCGCACCTTCCGAAAGTCTTTGATCGGCTCCGGTGCATAGGCTGCTGTCTCACAGTGCTCAAATTCCGGCATACCAGCAAGGTCATCCGCTGCTGCTTTAATCAGAGCATCGGCCACATCATCAATGTTCTTTCCGATTTCAACGGCCACAAGTTCATGCTTTTTAATATCCTTATCAAGATCGCCAAAAGAGCGGTAGAGAATGTATTTCATGCGTCTTGTCCCTCCATATTCGATTCTTCGTCCAGCACCTTTTCAAGAAGCACCGTCAGTGTTGCTGCAATTCCTTCGATGCTCTTTTCCGCTTCTTCATCCTGCTGCATCACATAGTTGAGTGCAGCCTTAAATGCTGTTGTCCTGTCCACCTTGGTTTCGTTATCAAACCGGTCAAGAATTTCCTTAATCAACAGGGCAACTGCTTCTTCCTCCGGGGATAGCTCCGGTATATCAAACATGGAGGCCAGTTCTTCATCCTCCATAAGCGTCTCATATTTGAGGTAGGAGTGGTATTCTTCGGACATCAGCTCTTCAAAATAGTTGATCATGATATGGACACGATACCCGCCGCTTTCTTCGGGCGTGATACAAAGGTAGTGCGCTTTCTCACCAATGTCCTTTACAAAGGCCATATCCTCTGCATCGTCAAATTCCAACATTCTCAGATAGAGGTCGATATGCGCGTCCCAGTGCTCATAGTCCACAACACCGCGAATCCTTCCGTGATGCCGCTTTGCATAGTCATCGCACCGGTTGAGCAGATATTCGTAGTTTTCCTTATCCTTAGGCACAACCACCTTCGGGATTGCGTCCATTTTCTTTGTAAACTCTTCCATAAAGCCACCGGGGGCAAAGGCTCGCTCAAATACAGCCGTTGCGCGGTCATCTTTTTCTACAATCTCATAATTGCGTTCAAATACGGTATTTTCCATTTTATATTTCTCCATGCAAATTCTATTGGTTCCGACTCACCTTGTTGGCAACGGGATGTTCAAAAGGAACATCGCAGCTAACGCCAAAATCCACGGAAGAAAAATGACAGGCAGAAGCAGGATTGCTTTGTGGTTCTCATAGTGATATTCCTCCACTGAAAACAGCTTGCGGGGATTATCCAAATAGTACAGATACAGATAAACAGGTGGTCTGGTTGGTTCTTTGAAGTAGGCGTGATATTCTCGCTCTTCACCCTGTAATTCGTAATGGTAGGTAGCGCTCCAATCGTACTTTCCAACTTCGCCTTTTGGATGCTTTTTAACAAGAGCTGCTTTAATCACATGGTTCTTGCTTCGCGCAATATCCTGCTTGCGCTCCCAGCTCAGACGGGATGAGACTTTCCCATAAAGCGGAATGGCAATAATATAACCGCCAATTAGAATCGCAAATACAATTCCCCATTTTAACCAGTTGATGGGATCATCTGAAAATACTCCGATCAGCGCTTCTGTTATACTCATCTTCACACCTCCCGATTTGCTGTCTCATATCAATACTGAATGTTGCCTTCAAGGCATCTGGAAGTTTCGCAGTAAACTAAAGGATAGAATATTCAGATACAGATAGCCCAGTTCTGAAATAAAGTCCACATCAATTTCAATCAGCCTGTCCTGGAGCTGGTTGAAGACAAGCCTCATCAAATCCATCTCCGGCGCAGTATCAAACAGCTTTAAGCTGTGGATTGCTTTCTCAGCTTCGTCCCATGTTTGGGATGTCTCGACCTCAGAACTGGTCATCACCGCTGTTAGAATCTCGCTTACGAGCAGCTTGCCGTCCCGCTGGTCGATCTCGTCCCTGAGTTGGGCAAGCATCTTCTTTTTGTCCCGTATCGGAAAGATGTCGCAGTTATCGTCGCATTCAATCGCAATAATCTCTGCAATACACTCCCGCCAGACCGCATATCCGGCACTGATCATGCCGTCTTCCTCGTTGGACTGCGCGTAGCCTTCACAGTATTCGTCATAGAAGCTATTTCCATCCAGTTCATGATGGACGCAATAGATGTGCGCCAGCTCATGCAGGAAGATATGAAGCAGCTCAACAGGATGGTAGGGTATGTCCGTGCGGAGCAGGATGCCGTCCTTGCCGCCGTTATCCATCCCGATAAAAGAGGACGCCCGGAAGTCAAAGTAGCCTTCCTCCTGATACCGGTCTTTTAGCCGGTAAGGGAAATACTGAGCGCAGAACTGCTCAAAGATTTCTTCCTGATCGTCGGTCATAAAGCAGGTAAGGATGACATTATCGCAGGAAAAGTCTGCATCCATCTTGTCGTTAAAAATCTCTATGGCACGGGCAAGATAGGAGTCATAGTTCAAATCGTTCGTCGCCTCCCTCTAAGGTCTTCATTTCAGGAAGTCGCTCCTATGTTCAATGCGCCGGAGATCATATCCGCTTTCCGCCAAGTGGGCAATTTTCAAGGCAACCAAATTGATGTCTGTTCCCATTGCCCGTGCAATCTGCTCGGATGTATAGCCGTAATCATAGATGTACTCAAGAATCTCATCGGTGTCGAGCAGGATTTCAGCGGCAACGATGTTCGCCTCATACTCCGGCTTCGTGGTCATGTCGTATAACATGAACTCCTGTATTGCGCTTCCTTTTGCCAGATTGCGATGCAACTGGTCATGCCCAAGCTCATGAGCACAGACAATCCGCTGCATCCGCCCGCTCAGGTTTTCGTTTACGAAAATAAATCGGCTGCGCTTGATCACCCGGTACATCCCTTTCAGAGGGCCGAAGTTCTCACAGAACAGGACCTCAATGCCAAGCTGCCGTGCTATGCTAAACGGATCTCGTGTCCCGCAGCGTTTCACAAGTCTGCTGCCGACCTTCGAGAGATTTTCAGCATTCATCGTCTCACCTCCCGCTGATGGAGGCATCGCAAACAGCGAAACACCTTACTGTTTGCTCGTCCCCTTACGGTATTTCTTCGGAGTGTATTTCTTGTTTTTCTCTTTGGCGATCCAGTAAGCATCGTTCAACGCCTTCATCGCGCCATCGAGCGCTTCATCACTGAGCCGTCCACCAGCAAACATACCGGTCACTTCACTGACAAGCTCGTCAATATCTCTGGCTGCTTTGGAGCCGCCCTGTTCATGAGCCACTACCACCAGCAACCCATTTTGCCCAAGCAGATACTCCGGCGTGGTATTCAACGCTTTCGCCAACTTTTCCACAATATCGAGCTTTGTCGGTTTGCGAGTGCCAAGCTCATAGTGCTGGATGGTTCTCGGTGTCACAGATACTTTTTCGGCGAGCTGCACTTGCGTAAGGTTCGCTTCCAACCTTTTCTCTTTCAGCTTATCCTTGAAACTCATAAGGCACCTCTTTCTAAAACAATTATGGACACGAACAGAAATTTCGCAAAAGGCATTGACATGAAATATCTGTTCATGCTATGCTGTAATCAACGCGAACGCCCCGTTCGTGATTATGATACCACACGAACAGTGTGTATGTCAACAGGAATGCGGAAGTTATGCCCGGTTTTGCGTAACTTTTAGAGCACATGGAGGTAGGCTATGACGAACACACATTGCCGAAAGGCGTATGTCTCGGTCAACTTGGATGTTGACGAAGAAGGAGTATGTCATCCTCGGTTTATCCGTTGGGAAAACGGCCTGATCTTTCAGATTGACCAAATCCTGTACAAATGCCGTGCAGCTTCTAAAAAAGTTGGAGGCGGCGGTATTCGTTATACTGTGATGATCCGTGGGAGGGAATCGTACCTCTTTCAGGAGGGAACAAAATGGTTTGTAGAAGCAAAGGAGGGAGCCAGATGATTTTATCGCACAAAGAGATTGAAGAAATCGCTGCGGCGGTCACAAAAGATTTTAACGAGTTCTTTTTCGGACCCGATACGGATGGGAGGCGATTGCCTCGCGGTACGCCGATTGACCAGTTTGCCCGTGAATATCTCTGCCTGAATGTTTCGTTCGCTTATCTGTCTGAGGACGGAAGCATCTGCGGACTGACCGCTTACACCGATACCGAGTACATCGTGGAGGACAGAGGCTTTCAGCGCAAAATCCCGCTGCACCGAAACGAAGTTCTGATGGACAGGAACTTTATCGAGCCTTCACAGATTCGCAAGCTCTGCGGGAAAAGGCGGTTTACACTCGCCCATGAGTGCGCCCATCAAATCCTGTTCCAGATGGAGACAGACAAAATCCGGGAAGCTTGTCGGCGGAAATACTCCGCCCGGACAGCCTATTCGCTCCGGGAGCTAAAGACCCGCGAGGACTGGAATGAATGGCAAGCCAATGTCTTAGGCGCGGCCATCCTGATGCCCCAGCGGGAAATTGATCTTGCCGTTGCGTACTATGCCAGAGGCCGGAAACTCGTCAGCTATGATGGAACTTATGCCTATTGGGATAAGGTTGCCCTTGATATGATCTGCCAGCAGTTCGGCGTTTCCAAGACAGCCGCAGTCATCCGGCTGAGACAGCTCGGCCACTTGGAAACACGGCCATACAGCGAGTACAACGATCCTTTGGAGGTGTGGGCATGAAGAAAAGCATTCGTGTCTCAGAGCCTTCACCGGAGATGCAGGAGAAAATCCGCAGGGCGCGATGCGCCATTGTCAACCAGAAGATGCGCATGGTGAAATGTCCATATTGTGGGCATAACGCTATCGCTGTATTCGAGGATTCCCGTGGTCACATACAGGCCAAGTGCAAAGCCTGTGGCCGGGAAACCGTATTTGATGTGATCAACATGAGACGGTTATACCTCCGCCTTCACAGAAGGTAAGGAGATAACAAATACAATTCAATATTTTATAGCTGTGCTGTGGAGCCGCTGATTGGTGAGTCTTCCTAATGCCGCATGAACAGAGTTTTCTAAGCTCTGTTTTATCGGTATGGGAAGATCAGCTCACCGTCATGCGGCTCTTTTTTAGTCTTGTCCATCCGCTGCTCCGAGCCAGCGGAAAGGACAAGACAATGAAAAGAATCCCCAAAACACCCATCGAGTTCGATTACGACCTCTGGATTTCCGAGGATGGCAAGTGCATGGTGCGCGTGAAGGCCACCGGCGAGACTACGGAGGTTGACCGCGAGGTCATGAAAGCACTCCGCAATGAGGAGAAGAAGCTCCGTCGCTCCTACGATACCGGGGGAGCATCTGACAGCGAAGACAGCGAGGAAACGCAGCCTTCCACTGTGCTGTCGCTGGACGCTGTGCCGGAAGATGATGTAAAGGCATACGCATGGCTGGAGTCCCCGGAAAAGATGGAGGAAGACATCATCACCGGCTTGCTCGAACAGGAATTTATCCGCAGCCTGACTAAGCCGCAGCTTGATGTGTACATGAATTGTATGCGCGGCAACATGAGTATGCTGTCGTATGCCAAGCAGAACGGCCTTTCTTTTTCCACTGTCAAAGACACGCGGGATGCGATCAGAAAAAAATTCAAAAAAATTTTTTGAGAGACCCGCTAATTCGCTCAAAAAATGTCCGTTGTAAAGTGAAGGGGTCAATCAAGACCGGCTTCACAGTACCTTGAAAACAGAATATCCAGTGCTGCGGATCTTTCCTCTTTTCTCGAAGCGACTTGCCTTCTGCCGCCAAGACCTTCCTCACGGAAGCGAGCGATCAGCAGAGAGGCTAAACTGCCGTGTGGTGCGGCTGTTCGCCATGATGGAGAAGTTGGGTATAATGATACTTCCGTTCCCGGATTGCCGGGGGCGGCTCGGAGCGTTCCTCGGAGGGGTGAGAGTCCCATGATACCGATTAACCGTTGGTAGTCCGTAGCATTCCCGGAGCCGCGAGGCTCTTCTGGCAGGGGTGCGAGCTGCAAATATGCCGGAACACGAAACAAACCAATTAGCTACATTCAGCATACAAGTTTTCAGGATGAAAACTATGTGGCGGAGTGTCCCTAACCGGCGCTCCGCCATATCCTTTTGTCCTGAATACAATTCACATCATCAGGGAGGTGTTTGTAATATGATGAGCGTAGAAACCATGAGAAGCGTCAACCCGAAGACGGTTGACCGCAGTACCCTTGTCCAGCGGGACAGCATCCGGCTTGAGCCTGCGGCTGCGCAGGATGACCGGCTGCGGGATTTTATCCGACAGATCAGAAACCCGTATTGCTATCTGGACGGGAAGACCGTCGTGAAGATCAGCTTCTCGAAGACAGACACCACCTTGGAGGACTGTCTGGAACATTATCTGAGAGGACTTTGATTATGAACAAACTGAATCTTTTCGCCCGGTTCTATGGACAAGCGATTGAGCCTGTGATACAATGAAGTCAGGTCAAAAAAGAATACATGGACTAAGCCGCTGCCCTTGAGGGTCATGTGGCTTTATCGTGTTTTCCTCATACAAGAAGCAGAAGCCTTCGTCTTTCTGATTTGATGTATCACACCAAACAGAAAACGGAGGTTATTTTTATGCCCGGAAAAGTTTACCGGACGGCGATTTACTGCCGCCTGTCCCGTGAAGACGGGGACAAAGTTGAAAGCAACTCCATCGCAAGCCAAAGAGCCATTTGCGAGGACTACATTGCACGGCATGACGATCTGGAAATCGTCTGCGAGCCGTTCGTTGACGATGGTTATAGCGGCGTTTCCTTCAATCGTCCGAACTTCAAAAAGCTCGAAGACGCAATCCGCAAAGGCGCGATTGACTGCATCGTGGTCAAAGACCTCAGCCGCTTTTCGAGAAACTACATCGACGGCGGGCGGTATCTGGAAAAGATATTCCCGCAGCTCGGCATCCGCTTTATCGCGGTCAACGACGCTTACGATAGTCTGACCGGCGATCCGCAGTCGGATTCCTTTGTTATCCCGTTCAAAAACCTCATCAACGACTCCTACTGCAAGGATATTTCCATGAAAATTCGATCCAGCTTGGAGGTCAAGCAAAAGAACGGTGAGTTCGTCGGTGCATTCGCTCCCTACGGCTACAAGAAATCGCCGGATAACAAAAATCAGCTCATCGTCGATGAGGCCGTCAGCGAGTATGTGCAGATGATCTTTGCCATGTACAAGGACGGCTTCTCCATCGGGCGCATTGCCGCGAGGCTGAATCAGATGGGCGTGCTTTCCCCTATGGAGTATAAGCACTCGGCGGGAGTAAAGTTCGATACCGTCTTCAAGACCGGCGACACTGCAAAGTGGACTTACAAGGCTGTCCAGCGCATCCTCACCAATGAGGTATATATCGGTGTCCTTGCCCAAGGCAAGCGCGGTACGCCAAACTACAAGGTGCGCGTTGTGCAGCCGAAAGACGAAACCGAGTGGGTCAAGGTCGAGGGGGCGCACGAACCGCTTGTTTCTTATGAAGATTTCATGGCCGTCAAGACCATGATGAAGCGAGATATGCGCTGCTCGCCTGATCAGGATGAGGCACACCTGTTTTCCGGCTTCCTGTTCTGCGGAGACTGCCAGCAGTCTATGACACGCAAGACCGTCCCGTCGAAGACAAAAAAATACATCTATTATGTCTGCTCGACGAACAAACATAGCCGGACCTGCAGCCCGCACAGCATCAGCGCAAAAGAGGTTGAGGAAAAGGTGTTTCGCGCCATCCATGACCAGATCGAGCTTGTGGTCAATCTGGAAAAAGCGCTTGAGATGATTGAGAGGCTTCCTTCCCAGAATCGCAAAGCGTTTAACTATGAGGCGCAGATTGCGAAGCTCGAAGAAGAGATTGAGCGGTATCAGAAGCTCAAGCTCCGGCTCTACGAAGACCTCTCGGACGGGATCATCGACAAGTCGGAATACTTTGAGTTCCGCAACAGCTACACCAAGATCATCGAGGAAAAACAGGAAGCCCTTCTCCGCGTGAAAAAGGAAATGAAGCAGTCGGTTACAACCGGGGCTACTGAACGAAATTGGGTCACGCTCTTTAAGCAGTATGAAAACATTGAAGAACTGAACCGCCGCGTCCTCATGGCGCTGGTTGACCGCATCCTGATTTATGAGGATCACGCGATAGAGATTGTCTTCAAGTACAAAGACGAGTATCAGCAGACACTTGAATATGTTCTCGGCTATGCCGACGAACTTGCCGTTGCCGGATAAAGGAGGGATGAGCGTATGGCACGAAAAAGCAGAAAAATCGCAGCCGCAGAGCCGGTTTGCGAAGCAGCACCGCTGCAAATCTTCCCGACAGCCATTTATGCCCGTCTTTCCGTGGAGAACAGCGGCAAATCTGAAAAAGTGGATGTCATCACCAATCAGATTGAGATATGTAAGTCCTATATTGCCGGTTGCCCGTATCTCGATCTCGTCGATGTCTATGTGGATAACGGACGGACGGGGACGGTTTTCGACAGGCCGGAGTTTAACCGCCTGATGACCGACATCAAGAGCGGCAGGATTAAATGCCTCGTAGTCCGCGATCTCAGCCGTTTTGGCCGTGACTACATAGAAACCGGCACCTACCTTGAGCGCATTTTCCCGCAGATTGGCTTGCGGTTTATTGCCATTAAGGAGCATTACGACAACTTTGATACGGACGGCTCGAATGAGAGCCTGATGATCCCGCTACAAAACATGATCAACGCCCTGTACTCGAAGGATATTTCACGGAAAGTCTCCACCGCTTTGAAAGCACAGATGGAGCAAGGGACCTTCCAGAAGCGCAATCTTCCGTATGGCTACCGGTGGAATGAAGACCATACAAACATGGTTATTGACGAAGAGACAGCGCCGTATGTGCGGCTCATGTTCCAGTGGAAAATCGAGGGCTGGTCAATCCCGATGATCCTTAACGAGCTTGACCGGCTGGGTGCGCCAAATACGGAGCTGCGGAAACGCCAGAACGGAACCCGCAAAGGCGACGGCTGCTCCTGCAAAGGCTGGTACAGTTCAACGCTGTACGGCATCCTGAGCAATCCGCATTATGTGGGTGATACCGTCCTTGGCCGCTCCATGAAGGCGATCTACAAGGGCATCAAATCCCATAATGTCAAGGACAAGGATAAGTGGATTGTGTTCCCGAACACGCACGAAGCGCTTATTTCCCGTGAAGACTTCCAGAAGGTGCAGGACATCCTCCAAGCGGCTTCTGAGGCTCGCCAGACGAGTATGCAGAAAACCGAGGAAATCCGGGCAACGCTCGTAAACCTTTTCGAGGGAAAAATCGTCTGCGCTGATTGCGGGAAGAAGATGTACTTCCACCGGAAACGGATCGACAAGGACAAGCGGAAGCGCTGGTATGCCTTCTATGAATGCAGTACCTCAGTAGGTCGGCGCTATGAGCATTGTACTTCCCATTATACGAGGCAGGACACGCTTGAAGCGAATGTGCTTGCAGCGATCCAGCTTCAAGTCAAGGCAGCGCTTGATTATGACAAGCTGCTGGATAAGCTCAGGGGCAGCGAGGGCGAGAAAAACATCCGAGATCAACAAAATGCCCTCATTACAAGCCTGAATCTGCGGCTCAACGGCGTTTCTAAGAAGCGGACACGCCTCTACGAGGATTATGCCGAAGGGCTTCTGGATGAAGCGGAATACTCCTTTGCCAAGAAGAGCTATGACGAACAATACGCTGACCTGTCCCGCCGTCTGGATGAGGCAGTACAGCGCCGGAGCAAGTTCGACGAAGCTATGTCGGTCGATAACAAGTGGATTACCTTGATGAAATCCGTCAGCACGGCAACGCAGCTCTCTCAGGATTTAGTAGACGAGTCTGTTGAATTGGTCAAAGTCCATGAGGGCGGCGCTGTCGAACTGGTCATGAAGTACGGTGACATCTACGAGCTGACCATTCAGAGTATCAAAGAAGTTCAGGAGGCGATGTAAATGAACAAAGACTACACAATCGGTATCTACATCCGCCTCTCTATGGCTGATGAAGATACCGGAAACGGAAGCAAGGCCGAGAGTGACAGCATCGGCAACCAGCGTATGCTCATCAACCGCTACCTTGACAACCATCCGACGCTTTCCAAATATCCGAGACTTGAGTTCGCGGATGATGGCTATACCGGGACAAATTTTCATCGTCCTCAGTTCTCGGCGATGATGGAGAAAGTCCGGCACGGGGAGATCAACCTGATCTGCGTCAAAGATTTTTCCCGCTTTTCTCGTGATTACATCGAGACGGGCAATTATCTCGAATGCACTTTCCCGTTCATGGGCGTTCGCTTTATCTCCATCAACGACGGCTATGACAGCGACGATTACAAGGGAACAACCGGTGGCCTTGAGGTTGTCATGCGCAGCATCATCTATGCCGCATACAGCAAGGATCTTTCTGTCAAAACGACAACGGCAAAAATCCAGATGATGAAGCAAGGCAAGTATGTGGGCGGCTACGCTCCTTACGGCTATGTGCTTCATCCCGAAATCCGCAACAAGCTCAAGCTTGACCCGGAGGCCGCAGAGGTCGTGCGCAGGGTCTTCGATGAAGCCCTTGAAGGCAGGAATACCTCACAGATTGCTCTCAGTCTGAACGATGATAATATCCCGACGCCCGGGCAATATTTCAAAGGCAAACATCCTGACAAGAAGAAGTATAGCCGCATGAGCGAAAAGATAAGCTGGACGGCCTCTATGGTCTACAAGATCCTGACGAGCTATGTTTACACAGGGGCAACGGTCGGCCACAAGCGAAAATCCGGCGGCGTAGGTTCTCGGAAAACTATTTCTCAAAAGAAAGAGGAATGGATCATCGTCGAAGGGATGCACGAAGCCATTGTCAGCAAGGAAGAGTTTGAGCTGGCTCAGGCAGTCATCCGGGGCGGCGAGAAGAATCCTAAACGGAATCTGCGCTATTATCCCCTCAAGGGTCTTGTGTGCTGCGGCAACTGTAAACGCGCCCTTACCCGGCGAAAGCTCCGAAATGAGGGTGGATATTTCTATCAGTGTACTTACTCAACACATGACCGCGATACGGAGTGCCCGGTTGGTGAAAGATACAGCGAGGCATGGATTGAGGACACCGCTTACAAAGCGATTGGGCAAATGCTCACACTGGTCGAAAAGAAAGCTGTTAAAGAGCATGAGATCAGCAAGCGCAGGAAATCTGCCATCACAGAATGCGCGGACACAATCCGCGATTTGCAGAAACAGTCCGAACAGCTCAAGGCAGTGAAGCTTCGGCTGTATGAGAAATACACTTCCGGCAGCATCACAAAGGCTGAATATCTCAAGCGGAAAGCAGAGACAGACACGAAGATGTCTGAAAACGAAGAAGCAATCCGGCAAGGCCATGAGCGGATGCGGGAGCTTGACTCTGAACATCCTTGCTCCGATGAGAGGCTTGATGCGGTGCTTGGCGAATACCAGAAGGGCGAAGGGCTTACATACGAGCTTGCTCATGCTCTTATCTCCGCTATCTATGTTCATGGGCATGACAGCATCGAAATCGTCTGGAAGTTCAAAGACATCTTTGAGGATGCAGAAATCTAATAGGCTGAATGTTACAAGCCGTTCACGGGTGGTCTTCCACCTATGAACGGCTTGTAAAATCTCAAAAATTTTTTAGTTCCTACTTGACACAAGAAGATATGTCGCGGCTTGGGCGTGATTATCTGAAAGTGGGATTTTATACCGAAGTCCTGTTCGTGGAAAAAGGCGTGCGGTTTATCGCAATCAACAACGGCATTGACAGCGCAAACCAACAGGACAGCGATTTTACCCCATTTCTCAATATCATCAACGAGTGGTATGCGAAAGACACAAGCAAGAAAATCCGCGCTGTGATGAAGTCCAAAGGCGAAGCGGGGGAACCCCTCTGCACGAACCCACCCTATGGCTACATGAAAGACCCTGACAACAAAAAGCGGTGGATTGTGGACGGAGAAGCCGCCGAAGTCGTCAAGCGGATATTCGCCCTTTGCCTGGAAGGATACGGGCCGTCGCAGATCGCCCGTATTCTGAAAGGGGATAAAGTCATAACGCCGACAATCCATTTTCAGCAGACAGGCAGGGCGACGAGGAACGCACCGCCGGATAATCCTTATCGCTGGAAGTCTGAAACAATTTCAGATATTTTAGAGCGTCCAGAATATCAAGGGCATACGGTAAACTTCAAGACCTACAAACAGTCCTACAAGAGCAAAAAGACTTGCTACAATCCAGAGGAAAAATGGCTTGTGTTCGAGAATACCCATGAAGCGATAATTGACGCTGACACATGGCAACGAGTGCAGGAATTACGGAAGAATAAACGCCGTCCGACGAGGACAGGAAAAACCAATATGTTTTCCAGCATTGCGCGTTGCGCCGACTGCGGAGAAAAGCTGTATTATTGCACAAGCAGGAACTTTGAAGCAAGACAAGACCACTTTGTCTGTTCGACTTCAAGGCTGAAAGGGAAAGAAGTTTGCACGACGCATTTTATCCGCGCCGTTGTCTTGGAACAGGGTGTACTCGCACACATGAGAATGACGATTGCCTGTGTTGCTAACCACGAAGAACAATTCCGTAAAGCTATGGGCGCAAAGCAGAAAACAGAAGCAAAAAGAGAACTTGCGGCGAAACGGCGGCAACTGACGCAGGCGGAACGGCGGATAGAAGAACTTGACCGATTGTTCAAGCGTATTTACGAGGATAACGCCAACGGGAAACTCTCTGACAGCAGATTTCAAATGCTTTCTGACGATTACGAGCAAGAGCAGAAAGAACTGCGGGAAAAGCTGTTGCGATTGAATGAAGAAATTAACCAGCAGGAAGAACAGGCAGAAAACATTGACAGGTTTATCGGCAAGGTGCGGAAGTATCTCGACTTGGACGAACTAACGCCCGCTATACTCAACGACATGGTAAAGGCGGTATATGTTCACGCGCCGGATAAGTCAAAGGGTTATCGGGAACAGCAGATTGACATTTCCTATGACCTTGTGGGAATACTCCCTGCGTCTTTGCTGAATAGCCTGTAAAACGGAGAAACGGCATAGCCGAAGCTACGCCGTTTCCTGAAAACAATCTTATGCTGTTTTATGAGTGCCGCCCATTTGGCAGTCCTTTTTTTACGCCGTTTTATTTAGCGGCTTCTTTATTTTCTTCTTTTTGCGGCAGAGCAATACCGAAATCACCTAATAAAGGTTTTTCGTTTTTGACTGCAAACAGGAAGCTCATCATTGCTTCGGGCTGTTTGGCAAATTTCATGCTGTATCTTAAAATATCAGCATCGGCGCCTTTTTCTATCACTACTAAACGTTTTTCACTGACAGCGCCAAAGTTTTTATCCATCTGCTCTTTGAAATTTTTAAAAACTTCTTCTGTAAAGTCTTTTTTCATACCGTCAGTCATCATGGAAGTTACGGCAGAATAATTGGAAGCTGCCAAAAACTTGTTGACCATGGCTTCTTCAGCGTCAAGCACTTTACCGTTGCTGGCACTGCAGATAGCACTGAAACCAAGCACTAAGACCATTGTCAGCATTAAAAGAATTTTTTTCATTAATAATTACCTCCGGCTCTCTTTGAATATTAGGGTCAATTTGATTCTTTACTATTATACATCTACCTTGGTATAGCTTCAAGGAAAGTTTTGTGATTCTACAAAAATCTCACAAAGAAAAACTTTTTTGTAAATTTTTTCTTTGAAAGCTTGACTTGAAGTTAACTTAAAGTATTAAAATATGATAAAATAATATCAGGCTGCTGAAGCAGCCGCCGGCAGTTGAAGCTGCCCTCATTCTTATTGAACAACAGTATTATTGATACAGCTATGAAGGCTTAAGCTGCTCCTGAAAGGGCGGTTTACTTTGCATAGCTGTTTTTATTTTCAGAAAGGATGCCTGACACGATGAATGTTTATATCAAACACCGTTTTCTGCTTTTGCTGCCGGTGCTGCTGGGCATCACTTTTTTTACGTTTGTGCTGATGCAGCTGCCGGCAGACGATACGGTCGATATGATGTATAAGGCCTCCGGGGCGGTATCGGAAACGGTCAAAGCAGCGGCCCGTGCCGAGCTGGGACTCGACCGTCCGCTGCTGGTACGTTATCTGGACTGGCTGCTGGCTGTCTGCAGCGGCGATATGGGACGTTCGTATATTTCAGGCACGCCTGTAACAGCGCTTTTTGTGGCTAAGCTGCAGCCTACGCTTTATTTGACGACGCTGGCCCTGCTGCTTACCGCCTGCATTTCTGTGCCGCTGGGTATCGCGGCAGCGCTGAGGCATAACCGCTGCTGCGATCATCTGATTCGCTGCTGCGCGTTTCTGGGCAATTCACTGCCGGGATTTTTTATCGCTTTGCTGCTGCTTTACTGCTTTGCATTAAAACTGAACTTTTTTACCGTCCTCGGCGGCTCAGGGTTCGGCGGTCTGCTGCTGCCGGCGCTGGCGCTGGCAATTCCCATGTCTGCCAAGTATATCCGGCATATCCGCAGTAATATCCTGGAGGAGATCAACAGGGATTATGTTGCCGGCGCTCTTGTACGCGGCATTCCCAAAGCAACTGTTTTTCGCAGGTTCATCCTGCGTTCTCTTGGCAGTACGCTCATTACTTTATTCTCCTTGTCGGTAGGCTCGCTGTTAGGCGGAACTGCAATTATTGAAATGATTTTTATGATCGACGGGATCGGCAAAATGGCAATGGATGCTATTTTGATGCGCGATTACCCGGTCGTGCAGGCTTACGTGGTCTGGACCGCGCTCATTTTTACCTGTGTCAATCTTGTCACCGATCTGCTGCTGCATCAGCTGGAGCCGCAGGCACGGCAATTTACTAAAGGCGGTGGATGGTGATGCCAAAAAACATACTGCCGCATGGCCTGCATAAGACCTGCTGGCTGCTTCTGCTGACAGTGCTGCTGTTTCTGGTCACGCTCAGCGCGCCTTACTGGGTACCTCACGATCCTTATCTGCAAAACCTTGACCTGGCTTTGCAGGCTCCCAGCGCCGAATATCCCTTTGGGACTGACCGTTACGGACGCTGCGTTTTTTCGCGTGTGCTGGTCGGCGGGCAAAGCTCCATTTTTTCTGCGCTGGCTTTAGTGGGGATCATTTTTACTACCGGTACTGCCGCCGGGCTCTGGAGCGGTTACTATGGCGGGAAGCTGGATAATTTTATCATGCGTCTGTCCGATATTTTTTTAGCGTTTCCCGGCCTTGTTTTTGCCATTGCTGTTGCCAGTATCCTGGGCGGTGGTATGACAAACGCTGTTTTGGCGCTGGCCGTCATCTCGTGGCCCAAATATGCACGCCTGGCCCGCAGTCAGGCGCTGACTGTCCGGCAGCAGCCATATATCGAGGCGGCACGTTTGAGCGGCTGCAGCGACACGGAAATAATTTTCCGGCATCTACTCCCTTCTATTTTAAGTCCGCTGCTGGTAATGTCGGCACTTGATCTTGGCACGATGCTGATGGAACTTGCCGGCCTGTCTTTTCTGGGTCTGGGGGCCCAGACTCCGGCAGCCGAGTGGGGTTCGATGATGAGCAGCAGCCGCAGTATGCTGCAGACGGCGCCGTGGGTGATCCTGGCACCCGGCGCGGCGATTTTTGTGACGGTCAGTCTGTTCAATCTTTTAGGTGACAGCTTACGTGATCAGCTTGACCCTAAATTCAATCCTAAATAATTTTATGCGAGGGGTATTGCTATTATGATGAAACTTTCTTTACTGGGCAGCGGTCTGCTGCTTACCGCTTTACTGCTCAACGGCTGCGGCCCTTCCGCAGCTCCTGACAAGGCGGGAGAATCTGTCTTTCGTTACGGCACCACAGCTTACGGTGTGGCTATGGAGAACGCCGGTATGGACCCGCACGAATCCTATAAGGGCTGGTCAACACTGCGCTACGGCGTCGGCGAAACGCTGTTCCGCTTTAATGAAGCAATGCAGCCGCAGCCCTGGCTGGCAACAGGCTACGAATTTCTTGATGATCATACTGTTAAAATCACTTTACGCGACGACGTAAATTTCAGCAGCGGCGCCAGACTTACCGGAGCCGCCGTGAAAGCCTGCCTTGAGGATCTGGTAAAGCGCCATAAACGGGCTGCCGACGACTTAAAACTGGCTTCAATCACTGCTGACGGACAAACCGTTACGATAAAGTCTCAGGAAAAAGCGCCGGCGCTGATCAATTATTTATGCGATCCTTACGGCTGCATCATCGATATGCAGCGTGGCACTGCCGACGATGTCAAAATCTCGGGCACCGGCCCGTATATCGTCCAAAGCCTGACGCCTACGGAAATAGTTTTGACTAAAAATCCGGCGTACTGGGGCGGCAGGGTGAAAACAGATAAAGTTATCGTCCGCAGTATTCCCGACGGCGATACTTTGACGATGGCGCTGCAGAACGGCGAGATCGATGCCACACAGGGCCTGCCCTATGCCAGTCTGCCTTTATTTACCGGCAATGCAAAATTTAAGGTTGCTTCCGCCAATACTTCCAGAGTTTTTCAGGCCTGCCTGAATTTTACGACGCCGGTATTACAGGAGCCTGCCGTTAGAAAGGCAATAGCTATGGCTATCGACAAGGATAAATTTACCAGCGTGCTTTTGAATGGCAACGGTACGCCGGCTGTCGGTCCCTTCCCTGCCAATATGCCCTGCGGCGGCGATGCCGTGCATACGGACGCTTATAACGCCGAACAGGCCAAAAAACTGCTGCGGGAAGCCGGATGGACCGACACTGACGGCAACGGCTACGTTGATAAAAACGGTCAGGACCTTACCGTCCGCTGGCTCACCTATACGTCCCGGCAGGAGCTGCCTTTACTGGCCGAAGCGGCCCAGGCTTTTCTAAAGGAGGTCGGTATCAGGGCCGAAGTCAACGCGACAGATAATTATAACGATTTCCTGAAACGCGGGGATTGGGATATTTATGCCAAGGCTTTTGTGGCTGCGCCTACAGGCGACCCGCAGTATTATTTTACGACCCATGTACTGGACAGTTCTTCCTATAATTCCGGCCACTACCATAATGAACGGGTCGAAGAACTGACCCGGCAGCTGCGCGGCGAATTTGACCCGGCAGCACGCAGCAGGCTGGCAGTCCAGATCAGCCAGCAGCTTTTAGACGATAACGCATTTATCTATGCTTCGCATCTGAAAATGTCCTTTGTGATGAAAAGCAACATCAAGGGCTTTACAGCCCATCCTTCCGATTATTACGAAATCACCTCCGACCTTGAGGTCTAAGGGGTTCAACTATGAACAAACAGCAGCCATTACTGCAAATAAATAACCTGAGCCTTGCCTATGGGGCTAAAGAAATTTTAAAAGCTGTGCAGCTTACTGTCTGCCCGGGAGAGATCCTGGGCATCGTCGGCAGCTCCGGCGGCGGCAAAAGCACTCTATTAAAAACGCTGACCGGCCTTTTACCTGCTAACGCTGTCATTACCGGCGGCGAGATCCTCTGGCAGGGGCGCAGCCTGCTCAGCGGCGGCCGTCTGAACAGCAGCGGTCTGCTCGGCAGGAAGCTGTCCATGATTTTTCAGGACCCTACAGCATCTTTATATCCCCTGCAGACGATCGGCTCGCAAATCTGCACTATGCTGCAGGCACAGGGGCAGTTCGATACGGCCGCCAGCCTGCAGTCTGCCGCGCAGGTGCTTGCCGGGCTCGATTTTTCTAAGCCTCAGGCCATTTTAAACAGCTATCCGTTTCAGCTTTCGGGCGGCATGAACCAGCGGGTCTGTATCGCTATGGCACTTTTGCTGAAGCCGGAGCTGTTACTGGCAGACGAACCGACCTCTGGACTTGATTTGCTGACGCAGCAGAAAATATTACGGCACCTGCTGCAGCTAAAAACAGATCACCATACTGCGTTGATCGTTGTTTCACATAACATCAGCGCTTTGGCTCAGATAGCTGATACGATCGCCGTACTGCGGCAGGGAGAAATCATCGAAAGCGGTCCGGCGCAAACAATACTCAACCGGCCGCAGCATGATTATACCCGTAAGCTGATCGAGGCTATACCGCATTTCAGAAAGGAATTTCTTTTATGAGCGCCCTGTTAGAGGCAGCCAGCCTCAGTAAAACTTTCTTCAGTGAACATAACGCGCTGCCTGCTGTCTGCAATGTCAGCTTTAGTGTTGCCCCCGGCGAATGTCTGGGGCTGGCTGGGGCAAGCGGCTGCGGCAAAAGCACCCTGGCACGTCTGCTTATGGGACTGACGCCGGCCGACAGCGGTACGGTCAGCTTCAATGGCCAGCCGCTGGACTTTGCCGATGCCGCACTGCGAAAAAATTATTACAGTCAGGTCCAGCTGGTTTTTCAAAATGCCGCTGCGGCTTTTCACCCCCGGAAAAGCATCGGCAGCTCGATCATGCTGCCAATGCTGAATTACGGCTGTACTAAGGCTGCGGCCCAGGAAAGATCGATCGCTTTACTGCTGGCAGCAGGCCTGACACCGCAGCATGCTGAAAAATTTCCGCACCAGCTGAGCGGCGGCGAATGTCAGCGTGCCGCTATCGCCAGAGCGATCAGTATCAAACCGCGGCTGCTGATCTGCGATGAAATAACCAGCGCTTTAGACGTACAGACCCAGGCAGAGATCATTCAGCTGCTGCTTAAGCTGCAGGCTGAAACTAAAATGAGCCTGCTGTTCATCAGTCACGACATTACTCTTGTACAGGAAATCTGCCAGCGGATCCTGATCATGCAGTCCGGGACGATCATTGAAAGCGGACCTGCCCTGGATATCATCACCCGACCGCAGCAGCATTACACCCGCGAACTGGTAACGGCAGCATTCAATCTTACGAAAATATAGGTGAAGGCTATGACATCTGCATTATTTGAAGTTAATAAAAAATACTGGACAGATCGGGCTCCCAGTTATTCGCAGGTCAATCAGGAAGAACTGGCAGGCTGTCAGCGCAGCAACTGGCTCAGAGAAATCAGCAGACAGATCCAGATGGTTTATCCTAACCGGGCGCCGCAGGAAATCACTGTTTTAGACGCCGGCACCGGTCCCGGTTTCTTTGCTGTTATTCTGGCGGAAGCCGGTTATAAAGTAACGGCTATCGACGCTGCCCCGGCAATGCTGGCTGAAGCCAAACGTAATGCCGGACCTTGGCAGGAAGCTATCGATTTTCGCCTGATGGACGCGCAGAAGCCGACGTTTACCGCAGAATCTTTTGACGTTGTACTTTCACGCAATCTTACCTGGGTCCTGGAAGACCCGGAGCAGACTTATGGCAACTGGCGTCATGTATTGAAACCCGGAGGGCTGCTTCTGAATTTTGACGCCAACTGGTATAATTATCTGTATGACGCTGACTTAAAACAGCAATACGAACAGGATCGACGCAACGTACAGCAAAACGATCTTGAAGACCATTATCTGAGTACTGATATCGACGCGATGGAGGCAATCGCCCTGCAGGTACCTCTGACAGGTATCCAACGGCCGCATTGGGATATCCGCACTTTGGAAAAGCTGCGTATGCGTTCCATTACTACTGACGTTTCTGTCTGGCAGCGCGTCTGGTCGACGGTAGAAAAAATAAATTACGCTTCAACGCCCATGTTTATGATTGCAGCGATAAAATAGGAGCAGATCATGTCTGATTTATCTAAAAAAACGCTTATTCCAAGCGGCGATACCAAAAACTATATTGAAAATTACTGGACGAAAAGAGCCGACGCTTTTGCCGCACTGCGCCGTCAGGAGCTGCACAGTGAAAAATACAGCCAGTGGCAGCGCGAGATCGTGCAGCATTTGCCGCCCGCAAAACAGCTGCGTATCCTTGACGTTGGCTGCGGCGCCGGTTTTTTCTCCGTTCTGCTGGCTAATGAAGGTCACCGAGTCACCGGTATCGATCTGACACCTGCCATGATCGCTCAGGCGGAAACTCTGGCGGCAGCAGAAGGCTGCAGCTGTACTTTTCAGACTGCCGATGCCGAGCATACGGCTTTTTCTGACGGCAGCTTTGATGTCGTTATTGCCAGAAATCTGATGTGGAACCTGCCCCATCCCGAAACAGCTTATGCCGAATGGCTCCGTGTGCTGGCTCCGAAAGGTATCCTGCTGAATTATGACGCGGAATACGCCAAGGACCATCATCGGCAAAAACTGCCTGCCCTCAATGCCCATGCCGATGTTTCCGCAGAATTATTAAATGAGTGCCACAATATTTACCATATGCTGGAAATCAGCCTCTTTGAGCGTCCCCGCTGGGACTTGGAAATACTTAAGGCTTTAGGCAGCTGTTCCTGTTCTGTCGACCAGAGCGTCGGTGACCGTATTTATGCCGAACAGGATATCTTCTATATCCCGGTACCGATGTTCTGTATCAAAGCTGTTAAAAATTGACGGTCTGTTTTAAAAACAAAAACGCCTGGTTAAAAACCAGGCGTTTTTATTATTCTGCTTACAGTTCTTTTTCAATGCGTTCCATTGCTTCGATAGTGTTTTCACGGCTGCCAAAAGCGGACAGGCGGAAGTATCCTTCGCCCATAGCGCCAAAACCGGCGCCGGGAGTACCGACAACAGCCAGTTTTTCAAGCAGGAAATCAAAGAATTCCCAGGAAGACATACCCTGCGGGCATTGCAGCCAAATATAGGGTGAATGGGTCCCGCCGTAGAATTTAATGCCTTTTCTGCGCAGTCCTTCGGCCATGATCCTGGCATTTTCTTTATAGAAAGCCAGCATTTCGCGGCATTCCTTTTGCCCCTGCTCACTGAACACAGCTTCGGCACCGCGTTGGATAATATAGGGCACACCGTTGAATTTGGTAGTCTGACGGCGCAGCCACATTTTATTCAGTTCCAGTTCTTTACCGCTTTCAGTTTTACGTACCAAAGCATGCGGCACTACAGTATAACCGCAGCGGGTACCGGTAAAACCGGCAGTTTTAGACAGGGAGCATAATTCGATAGCGCATTTTCTGGCGTCTTCAACGACAAAAATACTGCGCGGTATAGCAGGATCATCAACGAACGCTTCATAAGCGGCATCATACAGGATGACCGCGTCGTTTTTCAATGCATAAGCGACCCAGGCCTCCAGCTGCTCTTTGGTATAAACAGCGCCGGTAGGATTATTCGGCGAGCAAAGATAAATGATATCAGCTTTTACGCTGTCGTCAGGCATTGGCAGGAAGTTGTTTTCCGGCTTGCCGTCCATATAAACTATTTTACGGCCGCACATGATATTGGTGTCCAGATATACAGGATAGACCGGATCAGGAATCAGGATCGTATTCGCATTGCTGAAAATATCGGTAATATTGCCACAGTCGCTTTTAGCGCCGTCGCTGATAAAGATTTCATCGCTGGCCAAAGTTACGCCGAAGCCGGCATAATATTTTACGATAGCTTCGTGCAGGAAATCATAGCCCTGCTCCGGTCCGTAGCCACGGAAAGTTTCCTTCACGCCCATTTCGGCAACGGCTTTCTGCATCGCGTCGATAACGGCCGGCGCCAAAGGCAGGGTAACGTCGCCGATACCCATACGAATAACCTTTTTCTCAGGATGTTCCGCTACATAAGCATTAACCTTTTGCGCGATTTGCGAAAACAGGTAGCTGTCTTTCAAATTACAATAGTTGTCATTTACAAAAGCCATTTTTTGTCCCCCATTAAACTAAAAATATATTTTTATTTATTAATGACTTCATCGGGAATATCGATGACGCCTTCAAATACAGTTACAGCCGGGCCTCTTAAAATAACATGGTTATTGGCCAAATGGGTAAGCTTCAGAGTGCCGCCTTTGGCGATAACTGTTAATTCTTCACCTTTTTTACCTGCATGGCCCAACATGATAGTAGCAACACAAACTGCTGTCGCGCCGGTGCCGCAGGCCCAGGTCTCGCCGCTGCCGCGTTCCCAGACGCGGAATTTAACGGTATTTTTATCGATTACCTGCACAAATTCAGTATTGACGTTTTCAGGAAATAATTTGTGTTTTTCAAATTTAGGCCCTAATTTTTCCAGGTCCAAAGCATCTACATCGTCTACAAAGGTGACGAAATGCGGATTGCCTACAGAAATAGCCGTACCATTATAAACAACGTCTTCTTCCAGCACCAGTCCCTGATCTACAAACATAAAGTGATCGCTGATCATGGGGATGTCGGCACATTTAAAAATAGGCTCGCCCATATCGATACTGGCTTCTGCCACTTTACCGTCTTCACCCAAAAATACATCGATGGTTTTGATACCGGAAAGCGTTTCCAGCGTAAAAGTTGTTTTATCCGTCAGACCTTTATCATAAACATATTTAGCGATACATCTTGTACCGTTACCGCACATTTTCCCCTCCGACGCATCGGCATTAAACATGCGCATTTTAAAATCCGCAACGTCAGATTTACAGATCATGATCAGGCCATCACTGCCAATACCAAAACGTCTGTGGCTGATATATTCGGAAATAGCGCCCGGATTAGGCAATTCCTGTTCCATACAGTTGACGTAAACATAATCGTTACCAGTACCGTGCATCTTTGTAAATTCCATTTTCATGGCAATATCCTCCTAAATAAATTCATAGCTTGCTTTATATTATAACAAAAAACAGACAAACAATACAGTGATTAAAAGCCCCTTATGTTGTTCCTTATTAAGAACACTATTCTTCATCTTCATATAGTATACTATTAGCGTAGGCTAACGTCAAGTAAAGATTAGAAATTTACCTAACAAAAAAAATAACCATACCGTATGGTATGGTTATTTTTTAACCGGCAGCTTTCTATCCTCCCAGGCCGCTTCCAGCCAAGTACTTTCGACGTTTAAGGGCTTAACTACTGTGTTCGGGATGAGAACAGGTGGATCCCCTTAGCTATCGCCACCGGATTGTTTCAGAAGGTTTTCTTTAAGCCTTCAAAACTATATAGAAGAGTACAAACTTTTGAGTTCGCTGTGTGTTTTTACTTCTTTTCGGCGATTCACTTTCATCAAAAACGCTCCCCTTAGGTCGCTTTTTCGATATAAGTTCCGCCACCTCTAATTCTGACTTCGCTTGCGCTCGTCACAATCAGGGCGTCACTTAAGTCAAGCCCTCGACATATTAGTATCGGTCCGCTCAATACATTGCTGTACTTACACTCCCGACCTATCAACCTCATCTTCTTTAAGGTGTCTTACTAGATTGCTCTATGAGAGATCTCATCTTAAGGCTGGTTTCACGCTTAGATGCTTTCAGCGTTTATCCTTTCCGAACGTAGCTACCCAACTGTACCCCTGGCGGGATAATTGGTACACCAGCGGTTCGTCCACTCCGGTCCTCTCGTACTAGGAGCAGCCCCCTTCAAATCTCTTGCGCCCGCGATGGATAGGGACCGAACTGTCTCACGACGTTCTGAACCCAGCTCACGTACCACTTTAATGGGCGAACAGCCCAACCCTTGGGACCGACTTCAGCCCCAGGATGTGATGAGCCGACATCGAGGTGCCAAACCTCCCCGTCGATATGGACTCTTGGGAGAGATTAGCCTGTTATCCCCAGGGTAGCTTTTATCCGTTGAGCGATGGCCCTTCCACTCGGTACCACCGGATCACTAAGCCCTACTTTCGTACCTGCTCGTCGTGTTTGACTCGCAGTCAAGCTCCCTTCTGCCTTTACACTCTTCGCGCGATTTCCGGCCGCGCTGAGGGAACCTTTGGGCGCCTCCGTTACTCTTTCGGAGGCGACCGCCCCAGTCAAACTGCCCGCCTGACACTGTCCCGGATTTCGTTACTCTCGCGGTTAGAATTTCAATACATCAAGGGTGGTATCCCAACGTCGGCTCCAGCCAGACTAGCGTCCAGCTTTCCAAGCCTCCCACCTATCCTGTACGTAATGTATCAAAACCCAATGTCAGGTTACAGTAAAGCTCCATGGGGTCTTTCTGTCCAGTCGCGGGTAACCTGCATCTTCACAGGTATTTCAATTTCACCGGGTCCCTCGTTGAGACAGTGCCCAAATCGTTACACCTTTCGTGCGGGTCGGAACTTACCCGACAAGGAATTTCGCTACCTTAGGACCGTTATAGTTACGGCCGCCGTTCACCGG
>ENA-UEQN01000157-UEQN01000157.1-human-gut-metagenome-genome-assembly--contig:-NODE-157-length-68356-cov-21.355058_pt1 | contig 68356 bp, 70 predicted proteins | sample MGYA00242940_ERZ507944 | MGnify/ENA primary metagenome ERZ507944 (study PRJEB26167, sample SAMN06115449) | human gut metagenome | host: Homo sapiens | place: China:Fujian | collected 2015-08-20... | reverse complement strand
GCCGTTGACAGCCCCGCCCGTCTTTGCTAATGGGCAATCAAGGCGGGAAAGCCCTAAAATGGCTTCCCGCCCATTTCTAAGAACTGATAAGTCAGATTTGCTGAAAAATCCAAATCCACAGCGGGGACGGAAGTAGAGAACAATAAATAAGAATTTACAGGAGGAAAATCAATGGAGAACTTGATTAAGTTTTTAGAAGATAAGATAACGGATAAAATGTCTGTGGAAGAAATAGTTGATGTTTTTGAGCAGATGTGCAGCACACCGCTTGAAGAAGATATGGTTTTATTTGAAACCGGAACATTTACTGCTTTTTCAAAAGAACCATTTTTTCAAATTTCATTAGTTCGACAGTTTTCAAATGATGATGAAGAGTTTTATCAAATCCATGTAGTCATCTTGTATAAGCCAACCGCTGAAAATAAAATTTTCAGCGAAACAACATGGGACGAAGATTTAGACGAAAATATATTTGACTATATCAGAAAATCAGCGTCGTTTGCTTATGCAAGAAATCATGAATACATCGAGGTAAAAATATATATGGACGAAACTTAACTTCTCATTTATCAGGGAGATAGCAAAGCCCTAAAATGGCTTCCCCGCCCATTCCAATTTTGAGAGAAAAATCTGTTTGCTTTTTGTGAGTGTGTCCACAAGTTCGGGACATTTTGTCCCGAAGTCCGGCGTGGGACGAGGAACGGGGGCTTTCATATACGCCCTGTCTGCTGACGAAACCAGCCCTGCGCTTGCGGCTCCACGACACGCAATCACAGCCCTGTTTTCCTGCTGCTTCAAATGCCCTTGCCCGACCCGGCGGCAACCTCATTTTCGCAGCAACGCCGACAGAGCGTATAACACACTACACTTTGCAAGCAAAGTCGTGTGCCAAGGGGCAAGCCCCTTTGGAAACCCCGGACAACAAAACAGGCTGAATATCTCGCACTTTCCCGGTGCTTGATACTCAGCCTTTATTTGTTGTCAGCAGCCCCCGTTTCGTGGTCTGCGTGTAGTTCCTTGTAAACTGACCTAAAGTATAATCGCAATATGGGAATATTGCATAGCAATAGACTCAAAAACGATTGAGAGGGAAGAAGTATGAAAAGAAAGACAAGATTTGTTGCTATTATTACTGCTGTTCTTATGTGTAGCCTTTTATCTGGCTGTAAATCGTCTGATTACAAAAAGGCACAGGAACTATATAGTTCTGGCAATTATGAAGAAGCGCAGACCGTGTTCTTTAAACTGGGAGACTATGAAGACAGTGCACAGATGGTTGAAAAGTGCGAAAAGCAGAAAAAGTATCAAGCTTTGCAAACTTATCTGAAAGAAGAAGGACCATATACATATGGGAGTGACGACGATGGTTCAAGTTCATTCCTATTTACATTATCTGCTCCTGAAGACGGAAGTGAGAAAGTGGTTGCGAATTTTGAGTATGATGTAAAAATTGAAACGAGGCTTTCTACCCTTTCTACCGATACGCATAGAACTGTATGTGTTACAGCAACGATTCCTTATGAAATAGATGGGATTCCAACTGTACCCATTGAGGGCGAATCGACTGAGGACATAGAATATTTAGATGACGATTTGTTCCAGTCCATATGTATAAAGGATAAATGCAGCGGGGTTTGGGAGATTAAGGGTTATGTAGATGGCGATGATGTGAAATGGGAAGATTACAACGCAAGCAAAGATGTAAAATGGAGAGAAGACAATCCGCTTGTGAGTTCTGGTTTAGCAAAACCATCTAAGGGGGATTCGGATGGCCCCTTGAATAATCGGGAGATAAGGAAATTTACGTTTTCGCTTTTAGCTATGTGTGTTAATCAAGCTTTGATGGAAAGCGGCAGCGGTTTAACCATGGCAGACCTTGGCTTTTTAGCGTATGAAAGTAATTAAAGCAAAGAGGTAAAATAGAGATGGCCTTGATAAACTGTCCTGAGTGTGGCAAAGAAATATCGAGTCAGGCAAATAATTGTCCTCACTGTGGTTATCCAATATCAGAAAGAACGAATGGCATTGAGGGGAAAGCTTTTCTTGAACCGCTTGAAATTGTACAAACAGATACTTCTATTGTAAGCAAGCAAAGCAAGGGACGTAACCCCAAATTATTTGTTTTACTTGTGTGTGTTGTGATAGCGATGGTTGCCATAGTGGCATATTTCCTTTGGCCCAAAGGAAATCCCCTTGTTGGAACGTGGGAAACCGAAAAGATGGAATCAGGTATTATGTTCTCGTGTGAATTTGGCGAGGGCGGAGATTTCAAATCTGCATTTATAGATGAAGATGGAAATGCCTATGATGTGATTGAGGCAAGGTATTCGGTTTCGGATGGCGTTATTAAAGTGGACGGTGGATATGGAACAACCATGACCTTTAACTATTCGTTGAAAGGGAAAACCCTCATGCTGGAAGACCTTGCCATGAAAAAAGGGAGTAAGAAGATAAGCGAATATCCAATAGCGGAAGAAAAGTTGACAGAAGACGAAGAAAATGCGGTTGACGCTTGCAATGATTTGAAAAGCAGACTAAAGAATCCAAGTTCATTACAGCTCAATTCCATTGTTGTTGCGGATGAACAGACCACATATCAATATTACATTTTCGTGGATTATTCTGCTCAAAATGGTTTTGGCGGGACAACTCGTAGTGTTGCTGTATATCGTAACGGAAAATATTATGCGAATGACAACGAGAAATCCGACCATTATGAAACGGCTGTTAGGGACCTTGGATTTTGCAAGACTATGGGGTATCCTGTCACACAGTTAGACGTTAACGTGATAGCAGACCATCTTAGCTGAAATGCTATGGTAATATAGAAAGGAGAAAAACTATGGGCGATTACAATGATGTAGTAAAGGCTATCAAAGAACTTGCTGAGGAAGTAAAGGACCTCAAAATTCAAAATCGTAGTATTGTAAAGGAATTACAGGAAATCAACAAGAATATAAAAAACAAAAAATAAAGCTTTTCCGGCAGTAGGAACACAATCCTTCCTATTGCCGGAGATTCTTTTACTTTGCCAGCGTCCTTACCAGTCTATAGAAGCTACTGCGTTTCAGTCCGGTCAGTTCCATAGCCTTTTTCGCTGTGATTTTGCCGCCCTGCCACTGAGCGTAGACCTCGTTCCAGTTTTCAGGTATTTGCAGGGGAGGGCGTCCCAAGTGCTTGCCTTTTGAACGTGCAGCTTCAATTCCTTCTCTCTGGCGCTGGCGAATAGTGGCGCGTTCCTGCTGGGCGATAGTTCCCAAGACCTCAATAAGAATGTTGTTCACCATCTCAAAGACCCATTCCTGACCTTCCGGTAAATCCATCATCGTTGTCGGCAAGTCGATGACTTTCAGACGGATTCCGTTGTCTTTAAAGAATTGCAGTTCATTATGAATGTCCTGTTTATTGCGGCTCAGACGGTCGAGGGATTTGATGACCAGCGTATCACCAGACCGCAGAATGGTGCTTTTCAACGCCTGATAGCCTTTTCTCTCTAAATCCTTGCCGGATTCCTTGTCGGTGATAATCTCCCGTTCAGAAGCACCCAGAGAGCGAAATGCGGCAAGTTGGCGGTCAAGGTTCTGGTCTTTCGTACTGACACGGGCATAGTAATAAGTTCTGTGTTCCATGATGTACCTCCTAAAAAAGTGTGCAAAAAAGCCGGTGAATTTCCGAACATCTCCCAAAACTCGATTCGGTAGTTTAGGGATGGGAAATTCACCGACTTTTGATGTGTGTCAGAAAGTATACCTTTCTGGACAAGAAAACGTGATAAATGACTATGAAATTGTTAAGAAAAATCTTTTCTGGCGGCGGGGGCGTATAGATATAGCCCCCTGACCTTGCGTGGATTCTGGTTAAAAATATCATTACTATTTAACACGCCGTCACCATCTCCGCCTGACAGTCCATACAAGCAATATGGACGCACTTGGTAGCCCTCACAGAGTTCCCGCAGCAGGGACAGATATATTTACGGCTGCTGGATGGCTTTGACGGCGGCGGAGGTGTGAGATTGCCGTTGTGATTGCCGGTGCCGGAGACAGAGATACCATAGAACTCATTCCGGGTGATAAGGATGTCTGAAAGTTCATTTTCAAGCACGAAGTCCAACAGCTCATCCGCTGGCGTTGTCAGCGTCCAGCCATATTTCTCGTGGTGGGCTACATTCAGTCCATGGGCTTCGGCAACCTCTTTGAAACGCTTGTTGTGGTAGGTATTGCCTCTGCTGGTGTCCTTAATGCCGTGAAGCTGGCAATAGTAGTGGCACATCTCATGGAGCAAGTCAGCACAGATAAATTCGATGGGTCTTGCTAACGTCCCCGCTCCAACGTTTATCTCGTGGGTGGCTCCGACAGTGGAAACCCATGTATCATCTCGGACAGAGAAATGGGCGTAGGCTTTGGGGGTGCTCTGGATAGTCAGCGTGGGTCTTGAAAGTTCATTTTCAAAAAAGTGCTGGTTCAGCAGGTCAAACAGCTTGTTGAGATAGCCAGCGACACGATTGTAAGAAGTCAGTTGTTTCATAGTAAATCCTCCTTGTAAAATGGGAGCGGATACAGTATACTTAGACTGTACCCGCTCCATTGTGATGTGGGATATGGCTCTTTGTCTGTGGCTTGGTAGGCGTTCAGATAAGGGGCTTTTTTATGCGCTGATGGAGAAACGCCGGGAGGAAACCTGTTTGGTAAAGGCTTTGTAGACCTCTTCCCCAAACTTTTCCTTAAAGCGTTTTGTATCAAAGCGGGTGGTGAGAACAGACGTCCAGCGCACGATATAGCCACCGGCAGACACTTCCTCGGTGTCCGCTGCTTCCATTTCTGCCTTGATACTGTTGCGGACAGTTTCAGCTTCGGCTTTGGTTTCTGCGATAAGGGATTCAAGGGTTTGCAGGGTTTCGATTTTTGCGATAAGTTCGTTTCGAGACATATTGATTTTCCTTTCTGATTTTGATTTTGTTAGCAGCTGCCTAAAAGATACAGAGCGAGGAACAGCATAGAGAAACAGAACAGGATACCTTCGCCGGTCATAGGAAAACCTCCTTTCGATTTGAATGTTACGGTTCAATTTTTGCGGTCATCATCGCTGTGAAGCCAAAGGGAAATGCCAGCAATCACAGGGACTAAGACCGCCGCCCACAGGAAGAACGAGAGAGCGTCATCAAAAGGGCTTGAGATGCCGTTGACAGATACCCAGATGGCGATAAAAAAGTAGAGAAGCGACATGGGGAAAACCTCCTTCCTTTGAGTGATGGATATATGAAAAAAGGACTGCACCAGCATGAACGCTGATACAGTCCTTGGGTAGTCGAATTTACATTTTGGGATGGAATTTTTTTCGGATTACATAGCGGAACACTATGGGGGAGAGGGAGCCAGAAAAAACTTGCATATTTACGGGTAATCTGTTATGCTAAATATGCGCAAAACAGTTGTGATATACATTGGTGTTTTGCGGGAAAAACAGAGTATTCATGATGAATATTCAACTTTGGCTCATGTGTGAAAAAGTAGTTTTCTGCCATGGTGAAAAACCGCTGAACCCCTTGCGGCAGAAGCCCCAGAACTACATCTCCCTCACCGATGAGGGCGACCTGAAGAATATGCAGAAGCTCATTGATATGCTGGAGGACAATGACGATGTCCAGAACGTCTGGCATAACTGGGAGAACGAATAACGGAATCTTTCTGTGACCGGACGGGCGTTTCCTTTCTGCCCGATAGAGGAACAGGGGAGGGGGAATGTCCCTCCGACGATCTCCGGAAAGATGTTGCATAAATTAAAAAACGGTTGACATAAAGCGGTGGTGTTCCATTCGGAACACCACCGCTTTTCTATTTCGGCAAATCTTTATGTAACAAGGGATAGCGTTGTTACTAATGCAACGCTTTTCGGGAGTTCACATAATTCCGGTATGAAAAAACCTACTTCTTCCCCAAGACCTCCCGCCGCACATAGTCGAAGGCGGCGTCCTCTCCCTGATCCCGGAGGACGATCAGGATGGTCTCCAGCAGTTCCGAGGTGGCCGGATGCATGAGCAGCCGCTTCTTTTTGCCATACTGAAAAAACTGGTAGGGGTCTCCCGGCTGAAAGTCCTGACCCCGGTAGACCTTGCTGGCAGCCAACCGGTCGCAGAACATCTCCGCTACATATTTTTTCGGCATCTCCACGCCGATGATGCCCTCACCGCTGACACCGTAATCGGTCCAGTATTCAAAATGGTGGCGGTTGCGGCCCTTGTGATGCATCCACGAGGCGCTGTATCCCTTGTCCCGGCGTTGGGCGTCATTGGGGCTGCGGTCTCCCTGAAAATATTTGACGCCGGCCCAGAACTCCACCGGAGAGAACTTGGACAGATCGTGGGTCAAGCCCTGCCAGTATAGCCCCAGACGGAAACAGTGCTGCCGCACCAGATGCCGATGGCGCTGGACCGTTTTCAGATGCCGCCAGAAATCCACACGCTTCACCTCATGAACAGAATAGAAATACTATATCATATTCCAACAGAAAAAACGAGGACCTGTATGAAATTTTTCCCGCTGTTCAAACTATGGGCGAGGTGGTTTGATGGACGGAGGATTTTTTCTGTGTCCCGATGCGTGGGAATTTCTGCTGCCCGCAGAGATTTGCCATCTGCGGAACGCCATGGCAGTCTGCCGAAAGCGGTGGGATCTGCTGACGCTGACGCCGATGGGCTGTGCGCTGCTGCCGGAGCCTGCGGCGGTGACAGCGGGGATCCTGCTGCTGCCGGGGGACTGCCCCAGAAGCGATCTCCGGGCGGGAACAGTGGTGACCTACGGCCTGTCCCCACGGGACAGCATCACCCTGTCCAGCCTGCGAGAGCCGGTGCTGTGCGTCCAGCGGACGCTGCCGCTGCTGTGCGGCGGCGTATTGGAGCCACAGGAATTTCCCCTGCCGGGGGTAGAGGGGGCGGAGCGGCTGCTGCCCGGTGTGGGGACCCGGCTGCTGTGGACCGGCTCGCCCTATCCTCTGTGAGAAGCGGGGCGTTTACCGGGAGCTTTTGGCGGCGGCCTGTAAGATCCGCACGAAAACCGCCATGACTGCAAGCTGCGTCAGTGTGAACAGGAGGGCGAGGCCGCGGGCCTCGTAATAGCAAAAGCTGTCCCAATTTAGGAGTACCTCCGCCAGTGCGGTCAAGGGGAGAGTGAGCCAGATGTATTTGCGGGCGATCAAGCGGAACAGGAGCGGGAGCAGGAAGGTCAGCGCGAAGGGGAGCGGCTGGAGCAGGTATTGCCCGAACAGCTTTGCCAGCGCGGCTGCAGTGGATAGGGCCATGGCTGATTACACCTCCGTCAGTTCCGATTTCTGTTGATTTCTTCCTATATAATATAGGATACCAGATTTCTCCGGTGGGTTCAAGGGGACGAAAAACCGGAGCCGGACCGCCGCACCTTCAAAATCCGGGACGGGACATGGGGAAAAACCTTGACAACAGTCGGAAAAACGGTATAATGACTTCTGTATTCAATCTTTAAAAACGCTTGGATGAAGTCAGCTTTCCGAAACCGGATCAGCGAGAGGGAGATTTGGTGCAAGTCCCTTACCTACGCCGGAAAGCAGCCGCTTCGGAGCGGCCCGCGGTGAGCGGGACGGGTCACGCCGTTACCGGTGGCTAAGATGCCCTCAGAAATGGGGGATAATTAGGGTGGTACCGTGAAGCAATGCTTCGCCCCTATATCCGGGGCGGAGCATTTTATTTTTCGGGAGAGAGCCGCCGTGGAACGCCGCCAACGGCTCTATTCCGGCTCGGAAACCCGGTTTACAGTCAAAAATCAAGCAATTTACATAAAAAATGGAGGAAATGATTATGTCTCAACCCAAGAACTACGGTCTCAATGAGCTGCGGGAAATGTTCCTGCACTTCTTTGAGACCAAAGACCATCTGCGTCTGCCCAGCTTTTCCCTGATCCCTCAGAATGACGCGTCTCTGCTGCTGATCAACTCCGGTATGGCGCCCATGAAGCCCTTCTTCACCGGCGAGCAGGAGCCGCCCCGCCACCGGGTCACCACCTGCCAGAAGTGCATCCGTACCGGCGATATTGAGAACATCGGCCACACTGCCCGCCACGGCACCTATTTTGAGATGCTGGGCAACTTCTCTTTCGGTGACTACTTCAAGAAAGAGGCCATTCACTGGGCCTGGGAATTCCTGACCAGCCCCGAGTGGGTGGGTCTGGACCCCAACCGTCTGTATCCCTCCGTGTTCGCCGGCAACGAGACCACCCCCGCCGACGATGAGGCCTTCCGCATCTGGCACGAGGAGATCGGTATTCCCGAGGACCGGATCTTCAAGTTCGGCAAGGCGGACAACTTTTGGGAGCACGGCTCCGGCCCCTGCGGCCCCTGCTCCGAGATCTACTATGACCGGGGCGAGAAGTACGGCTGCGGCAAGCCCGGCTGCACCGTTGGCTGCGACTGCGACCGGTACATGGAGGTCTGGAACGTGGTGTTCTCCCAGTTCGACAACGATGGCCACGACCATTACACCGAGCTGAAGCAGAAGAATATCGACACCGGCATGGGTCTGGAGCGTCTGGCCGTGGTGTGCCAGGACGTGGACTCCCTGTTCGATGTGGATACCGTTATGAACATCACCAACAAGGTCACGGAGATCACCGGCGCCAGCTACGGCCAGAGCCAGGAGAAGGACGTGTCCCTCCGTGTCATCACCGACCATATCCGCTCCGCCAGCTTTATGATCTGCGACGGCGTGCTGCCTTCCAACGAGGGCCGGGGCTATGTGCTGCGCCGCCTGCTGCGCCGGGCCGCCCGCCACGGAAAGTTGCTGGGTGTGAACCGTCCCTTCCTGTATGAGGTGGTGGACACCGTTGTTCACGAAAACGAGGGCCACTATCCCGAGCTGCGGGAGCGTCAGGCCTATATCACCAAGGTCATCCGGGTGGAGGAGGAGAACTTCTCCAAGACCATCGACGGCGGCATGAAGATCTTCGATCAGCTGCTGGCTGAGCACAAGGAAAAGGGGGAGACCACCTTCTCCGGCGCCGACGCCTTTAAGCTGTACGATACCTACGGCTTCCCCATCGACCTGACCATCGAAATGGTGGAGGACGCCGGCATGACGCTGGACCGCTCCGCCTTCGATCAGGAGATGCAGGAGCAGAAGACCCGCGCCCGTGAGGCCCGGAAGGCGCTGGGCGATCTGGGCTGGGCCGGCGTGGAGTTCGGCAAGGACATCCCCTCTACCGAGTTTGTGGGCTATGACCGCGATACCGTGGAGGACGCCAAGGTGGTCGCCCTTGTTGTGGAGGACGAGCTGGCTGAGGAGCTGATGACCGGCGTGGACGGCATCGTGGTTCTGGACAAGACGCCCTTCTACGCGGAAATGGGCGGTCAGGTGGCCGACCACGGCGTCATCACCTGCGGCGGTGCCAAGTTCGAGGTGAACAACGTCCAGAAGAACAAGGGCGGCAAGTTCATGCACTACGGCAAGGTGGTTTCCGGCACGTTCAAGGTGGGGGAGACCGTGACGGCCTCCATTGACGCCGAGCGCCGCAAGGGCGTCCGCCGTGCCCACAGCGCTACCCATCTGCTGGACGCGGCCCTGAAGAAGGTGCTGGGCGACCATGTGCATCAGGCCGGCTCTCTGGTGGAGCCTGACCGTCTGCGGTTCGACTTCACCCACTTTGAGGCCATCACGCCGGAGCAGCTGGCGCAGGTGGATAAGCTGGTCAACGACGCCATCCTGGAAGGCATCCCTGTGGTAACGGAGGTGCTGCCCATCGAGGAGGCCAAGAAGAAGGGCGCTGTGGCCATGTTCGGCGAGAAGTATGGCGACGTGGTCCGCGTGGTGGAAATGGGCGGCGTGTCCATGGAATTCTGCGGCGGCACCCATGTAGATAACACCGCTAAGGTGGGTCCCTTCCGCATCAAGAGCGAGGCATCCGTAGCCTCCGGTGTCCGCCGGATCGAGGCCACCGTGGGCCAGCTGACGCTGGATACCATCAACCGCAATCAGCAGGTGCTGTTCCACATCGCCCAGATGTTCAAGACCAACCCCGGCGAGCTGGAGAACCGTCTGGAGCAGCAGATGAACGAGATGAAGGATCTGCGTCATGAGCTGGAAAAGTTCAAGGAGCAGGCTTCTCTGGGCGAGGCACGGAGCTTTCTGGCCTCCGCTAAGACGGTGGGTGAACTGAAGGTCATCACCGCTCAGCGGGATGGTATGGACGCTGCCGCCATGCGCAAGCAGGGCGACTTCCTTCGGGATAAGGAGCCCGGCGTGGTGGGCGTTCTGGCCTCTGTCAATGACGGTAAGGTGACACTGCTGGCCGTTTGCGGCAAGGACGCCGTGGCCAAGGGCGTGAAGGCCGGCGATATCATCAAGGCCATCGCCCCCATCTGCGGCGGCAAGGGCGGCGGCAAGCCCGACAGCGCCATGGGCGGCGGCACGGAGGTCAGCAAGGTAGACGACGCGCTGGCAGCCGTGGACGATTTCGTGGCTGGCAAGCTGTAAAAAGGAGAGACGTGTATGCTGATTCGTTTTGATGAACTGGAGCCCTCCGTTGTTTCCCACATGAAGGGAGGCGAGGGGGAGGCGCGTTTGCAGCTTGTTCAGGATATGGACAACAAGATCATGCGCAGCGTGCTGGCCCCCGGTGCTTCTATCGGCCTCCATACCCACGAAACCAGCAGCGAAGTCATGTATTTTCTGTCCGGCACCGGTAAGGTGCTGTATGACGGGGTCTGGGAGCCGGTGGCTCCCGGCACCTGCCACTATTGCCCCAAAGGTCACAGCCACAGCCTTGTCAACGATGGCACGGAGGATCTGGTAACCTTCGCTGTGGTGCCGGAGCACGAAAAGAGATAACATCCGATCGGAAAGGAGCCTATCTATGAGCGATTGCCTGTTCTGTAAGATCATCGCCGGGGAGATCCCCAGCAGCAAGGTCTATGAAGACGAGCTTTGCTATGCCTTCAACGACATTGCCCCTCAGGCCCCCACCCATTTTCTGGTGGTACCCAAGGCCCACATCCAGTCCGTTTCCGCTGTAACGGCGGAGAACAGCGCTGTGGTGGCCCATATTTTTGAGGTCATCGCCAAGCTGTCCAAGGAGTTGGGCTTTGACGAGGCCGGATACCGGGTGGTGTCCAACATCGGCGAGGCGGGCCAGCAGTCCGTGCCCCACCTGCACTTCCATGTGCTGGCCGGACGGGATATGACCTGGCCTCCGGGCTGATTGAGCGAAAAACGGTGCGGGACGCTTTATGCGCCCCGCACTGTTTATTTCCGATGGAGTGGTGTAAGCGGTGAGCGGGAGCACCTTCCGCTTGCGTTTAATTTTCTAATTTGGACAAAAGACTGGCGGAGTGTGTGAGAAAGTAGTATACTCTGAGTTGGCTCCGTATGGGAACAATTACCCAATTTGAATGTTTCCAATTGGTAACATTCAATAGGGTGATTCTTATGGAGATCAGACGCTTGCGGGATTTGAGAGAAGATCATGACAAATCTCAAAAAGCAATAGCGGAATATTTGAATATGCACCGCAGCGTTTACCGGCGCTACGAAAGCGGCGAACGGGAAACTCCGGCGTGGGTGCTGGATAAGCTGGCGGACTATTACCACGTCAGCACGGACTACCTGCTGGGACGGACGGACCGGCCGGAGCCGTATCCTGTCAAATGAGACGGCTGGCGCTGTTCTGCGGCGGGTTTGCCGCAGGGATCTTTCTGGCGCAGTATCTGCTGCCGGGCGGCTGGCTGCTGTCCGGTGGCTTGGTGTGCCTTGCATTGGGCTTTGGGGCGCTGCTTCTGCCGGAATATTGGCGGAAACGGGCAATCCTCTGTCTGGTGGGCGCGGCGCTGGCGCTGGGGTGGAACTGGCTGTATGTCCGGCAGGTCAGCGAACCCATGGAGGCCTTGGCGGATAGCCAGCGGGCCTTGACCATGACCCTGACGGAGTATCCCACCGAGACCCGCTTCGGCGCAAAGGTGACGGTGCGGGCGGAGGGACTGCCGGGGAAGCTGACCTACTACGGCGATCCGACCCTTTTGCAGCTTTCTCCCGGTCAGTGCCTCACTGACGAGGTGTATCTGCAAAGCGCATCCCGCATCCGGGACGACGATGTGACGGTATTCAACTCCAAGGGCGTGTTTCTCCTGGCGTACAGCCGGAGGACGGTGGCCTTCCATGCCGGGACGGTGGACGCGCCCCGGTGGTGGCCCGCCCGGTTGGGCCGGGCCATGCAGGTGCGCATCCGGGACTTATTTTCTGGGGATGACGCCGGTTTTCTGCTGGCGCTGCTGACGGGCCGGAAAGGGGAACTGTCCACCCAAGCGGACGTGGATCTGTCCGAGGCGGGGGTCTATCACATTCTGGCGGTCAGCGGAATGCACTGCGCGTATCTGTTGGCGATGGTGGGCTTTCTCGCGGGAAAGCACCGCCGGCGTCTGACAGCGGCGGCAGCCATCCCCACGCTGATCTTCTACGCGGTGCTCACCGGCGGATCTCCCTCGGTGGTGCGGGCCTGCGTGATGCTGAGCTTTCTGACGGCGGCGCCCCTGTTCCGCCGGGAGAGCGACCCGCCCACGGCTTTGATGGCGGCGCTGTTCCTGATTTTGCTGGACAACCCCTTCGCGGCGAAGTCCGTCAGCTTGCAGCTATCCTTCGGGGCGGTGGTGGGGCTGCTGTGGCTGTCTCCTAAGCTCTATCGGGGGCTGGCAGGAGAGAAAAAGCATGGCAGGCTCTTTACCTTTACAACTGTTAGTATTTCGACAACCTTCGGGTGTCTGGCACTGACGGCGCCTATCAGCGCCTACTATTTCGGCAGTTTCGCCCCGGTGTCCCTTTTGAGCAACCTGCTGTGCCTGTGGGCGGTGGGCATCGTGTTCACCGGCGGGCTGGCGGCGGTGCTTCTCAGCTTTTTCTACCTGCCGCTGGGGACGGTGATCGGCCTTGTACCTCGGCTGCTGATCAAGTATATTCTGGCCGTGTGTCACGCACTGGCGGCGCTGCCGTATCATGGCGTGTATTTCTGCAATCCCTATCTGAAATACTGGATGGGGTTCGTGTATCTCCTATTTGCTGCCGCGTGGCTGCTAAAGCCCAAGGGTCGGCGAAAATTTGCCGTGGCCGCCGCGCTGAGCGTCCTGACGCTGGCGGTGACGGTGCGGGCGGGGGAGAGCCGGTTCTGTCACCGGCTGAACGCCGCAGCGGTGGACGTGGGACAGGGACAAAGCGTCATTTTGAGATCCGGGACGGAGACCGCCTTAGTGGACTGCGGCAGCGGAAACAACTGGCGGGACGCCGGATGCGACACGGCGGACAAGCTGCTGACTATGGGCTGCCGCCGGGTGGACCGGGTGATTTTGACCCATTTCGACGATGACCACATCAACGGCGTGGAGCATTTATTGGCCCGGGTGGGCGCGGAGACGCTGACGATCCCGAAAGCGGAGGGCGGCGCGGCGCTGGACCGGCTGCTGGAACTGGCGGAGCGGTACGGCTTGGATGTGGAGACTGTGACCGAGGAGACCCATCTGCCCTTTGGAAACGGAGAATTGACCATTTTTCCGCCCTTGGGCGTCAGCGGGAGCAACGAACTGGGGCTCACTGTGCTGGCTTCGGCGGGGGAGCATGACTTCCTCATCACCGGCGACATGGAGCGGGCCACGGAAAAGAAGCTGATCGAGACGTATGAGCTGCCGGAGATGGATGTTCTCATGGCGGGGCATCATGGATCCAAGAACTCTACATCGAAGGAACTGCTGGACGCGGTGACACCGGGGACGGTCATCATCAGCGTGGGAAGCAATTCCTACGGGCACCCGGCGGAGGATACCCTGCGGCGGCTGGCCCGGGCAGGCTGCGATATTTACCGGACGGACCGCCACGGGACGGTCTATCTATCATTTGATTAGGAGCACATCATGGCATACGCAAAGAAAACCGCGAAGAACGAAGCCTATCAAAAACTGAAAACAGATCTGAAAGAGGGGAATCCTCTGGGGAACGCCTACCTCTTTTACGGAGAGGAGAGCTATCTCCGGGAATATTACCTGGGGGAGATCCGGAAAAGACTGATCCCCGCCGGATTTGAGGAATTCAACTATCACGCTCTGGAAGGCAAGGACCTGACGGCCCAGAGCTTGACGGAAATGGCGGAGGCTATGCCTATGATGGCGGAGCGGACGCTGATCGTGGTGACGGACTGGGACATCTACAAGCTGAACGAGGATCAGCGGGAGCGGTTCATCGCCCTGCTGGAGGATCTGCCGGAATACTGCTGCATCGTGTTTGTGTACGATACGGTGGCCTACAAGCAGAACAAGACCGTGAAAAAGCTGTGTAAGGCCATGGATGCCCATGTGACGCCCATTGAGTTCAAAGCGCAGGACACCTCGGATCTGACGGCGTGGATCGCACGGCGGTTCCGGGCGCTGGGGAAGCAGATCGACCGGCAGACGGCGGAGTATCTGATTTTCCTCTGCGGCGGACTGATGACGGGGCTTTCTCAGGAGATCGCCAAGATCGGGGCCTACGCCAAGGGGGAAGTCATCACCCAGCGGGACATTGACGCGGTGGCAGACCCGGTGCTGTCGGCGGAGATCTTCAAAATGACGGATGCGGTGTCCCAGAGCGACTACAACAAGGCTGCCGCCATTTTGGGGGACCTGCTGAAAATGCAGGAGGAGCCCATCGTGATCCTGGCGGCGCTGGGGAGCCAGCTGCGGCGGCTCTACACCGCCCGGATGGCCATTGACAGCGGCAAGGACAAATACTGGCTCATGGAGCTGTGGGAGATGCGCTCGGACTATCCGGCAAAGCTGCTGTTACAGTCCGCCAAGCGGGTCAGCGCCCAGTGGTGCGGCGACGCGGTGAAAATGTGTCAGGTGGTGGATCTGCGGATGAAGAGCCAACGGGGGGTAGACCCGGCGGAGGAACTGAAACTGCTGCTGGCCCGGTTAGGAGCGGCCCGAAAATGAGAAAGATCAAGGAAGTCATCGTAGTGGAGGGGCGCTACGATAAGAATACACTGGCGCAGGTGGTGGACGCCACGGTGGTGACACTGGGCGGTTTTGCTGTGTTCAACGACAAGGAAAAGGTGGCCTTTCTCCGGCGCTTGGCGGCGGAGCGGGGACTGATCGTCCTGACGGACAGCGACGGCGCTGGTTTTGTGATCCGCAACTACCTGAAGGGGGCGCTGCCCAAGGAGCAGGTGAAGCAGGCGTACATCCCGGACATCCACGGCAAGGAAAAGCGCAAGCGCGCCCCCGGCAAGGAGGGCAAGCTGGGAGTAGAGGGGATGAAGCCGGAGGTGATTTTAGAGGCCCTCCGCCGGGCGGGCGCCACGTTTTTAGACAAAGCGGCGGAGCCGACGGCGGAAAAAACACCCATCACCAAGGCAGACCTGATGGAATGGGGGCTGGCCGGAGGAGCAGACAGCAGTCAGCGGCGGCAGGCGCTGCTCCGACGGCTGGATCTGCCGGAGCACCTGACCGCCAACGGGATGCTGGAGGCGCTGAACCTGCTGACCGACCGGGAGGAACTGGCGGAACTGCTGCAAGACCAATGAGAGAAGAAAACTTCCCGCCGAAAATTCGGCGGGAAGTTTTGCGTTCAGTTCCGTATGTTCTTTTTGAGGAAAGACCAAGCAAGGTCGATGGCGATGACCCCACCGGTTATGGCGAACAATATCGCAGCTTCGTTGGCGGACGTCAGCCATCTGAGCTGCCAAAAGGCGCAGCAGATCACACTCAGGATCGCAAAGGTGAGGAGGATCTTTAAAACGGCCTTTTTCACGGTCAGCATCCTTTCGGTTGATATTTTTTTAGGTTCGGTCAGGTATGCTCTGTCTCGTATTTTTTCAGAAAGCCCACCAGCGCCTCCACGCCCTCCTTGGGCATGGCGTTGTAGATGGAGGCCCGGAGACCGCCGACACTCTTGTGGCCCTTCAGATTGTCAAATCCGGCGGCCTTGGCGGAGGCCGCCACCTCGGCATCCTGCTCCTTGGAGGGGGAGAAGAAGGGGACGTTCATCAAGGAGCGGTCCTCCTTCCGGACAGCGGCAGTGAAGAATTTGCTCCGGCCAAGGAAATCGTACAGAACGGCGGCCTTTTCTTCGTTACGCTGTGCCATGGCCTCCAATCCGCCGTTGACCAGCAGGTATTGGAACACCTTGCCGCAGCAGTAGATGGACCAGCAGTTGGGAGTATTATAAAGGGAGTCGGCGTCAGCGTGGGTCTTGTAGCGGAGATAGGTGGGGACGAATTCCGGCAGATCCTCCCGGATCAGGTCCTCCCGGATGATGACAATAGACATACCGGCGGGACCCACATTCTTCTGGACGCCGGCCCAAATCAGACCGTATTTGCTGACGTCGCAGGGGCGGGAGAGGAACAGGGAGGACTGGTCCGCCACCAGAACCTTGCCCTTGGTGTTTGGCAGCGTGTGGTAGGCGGTGCCGTTGATGGTCTCATTTTCGCAGATGTAGACGTAATCGGCGTTGTCCGGGATGTCCAGATCGGAGCAGTCGGGGAGATAGGAGAAGTTCTTATCGGCGGAGGAGGCAACGATCTTGACTTCACCGTATCGCTTGGCTTCGGCAATGGCCTTTTTGCTCCAGGCGCCGGTCTCCACATAGCAGGCCACGCCGTTTTTCATCAGGTTCATGGGAACCATGGCAAACTGCACCGTACCGCCGCCCTGAACAAAGAGCACCTTATAGTTATCAGGAATGTGCATCAGCGTCCGCAGATCGGCTTCCGCCTGGGTCAGAATCTCCTGAAATACCGGAGAGCGGTGGCTCATCTCCATAACGCTCATACCGCTGCCGTGATAGTTCAGCACTTCGGCGGCGATCTCCTCCAGAACGGACTCCGGCATCATAGCGGGTCCGGCGGAAAAATTATAAACACGGTCGTATCTCATGGGCGCTTCCTCGCAATCTGAAAATTTTCTCTCATTATAATGCGGATCCCGCCGGGAATCAACGGAAAAAGCGGCAAAATCTGACGGATAAAATCTGCGGCGCTCCGGTAAAATCGCCTGCAAAGGAAAAAATCGGTATTTCTACAATTTTTCGCAAAAAAAGGATTGACGGCGGGGGGGTTCTGTGCTAAAATCAGCATTACCTGTGAAAAAGGGCTTTTTTGTTGTGCGTTTTTTCGCTTTACGCACAGAGGAAGGCCGCTTTCAAAACCGCAGGGAGGCAGTCGGTATCCCCGGCACGCCGGGAACGATACCAATAATAAGGAGGTGCCGTTAATGCGCGTAAAAGTCACTTTGAGATGCAATGAGTGCAAGCAGAGAAACTACAATACGATGAAGAACAAGAAGAATACCCCGGACAAGCTCGAGCTCAACAAGTATTGCCGGTTCTGCAAGAAGCACACGCTCCACAGCGAGACCAAGTAAAAGCGGATCACACTGAGAAAGGGCGTGTAGAATTATGGCAGAAGAAGCGAAGAAGAGCCGCGGAGCCTGGTTCCGCGAAATGAAAAGCGAATTGAAAAAAGTCACCTGGCCCAATCGGAAGACCGTGGTCAAGAACACCGGTACCGTGCTGCTGTGCTCCCTGCTCATCGGCGCGTGCATCTGGATCTTTGACGGCGTGGCCTACTCTTTGATCCAGGCGATCCTGAGCCTGTTTCAGGGTTAAGGAGTGCCGCAATGTCGGAAAACGCGAAGTGGTATGTGATCCATACCTATTCCGGTTATGAAAACGCCGTTAAGACCAGCATTGAGAAATTCGTCAACGGACGGGGCATGGAGGATATGATCCTGCGGATGGAGATCCCCGTGGAGACCGTAAAAGAGGTCAGCGAGTCCGGCGAGGCGAAAGAAGTCGAGCGCAAGGTGTTCCCCGGTTATGTGCTTATCAAAATGGTCATGACGGATGACACCTGGCATCTGGTGCGGAATGTCCGCGGCGTCACCGGTTTTGTCGGTACTGCCAACAAGCCCATCCCCCTGACGGAGGAAGAGGTGCTTGCCATGGGCATGGAAAAGCACGAGATCGTCGTGGGCTACAACGTCGGCGACCATGTTCGTATCGTGGATGGCCCCTTGGCCAGCTTCACTGGCGTTGTGGAAGACATCGAACCCGAAAAGAATCAGGTCAGCGTCATGGTTTCCATGTTCGGTCGCGAGACCCCCGTGGAACTGGAGCTGGATCAGGTGGAAGTCCTGAACTGATTTTTCCCGCCGGGATTCCCGGCAAACAGTGGGAGGGACCATCGGCCCCGCCAAAGACGGACATCGTCCGCCACCACATCTATGATTTAGGAGGTGCTACTCCGTGGCACAGAAGATTACTGGTTATGTAAAACTGCAGATCCCCGCAGGCAAGGCGACTCCCGCTCCCCCGGTTGGCCCCGCTCTGGGCCAGCATGGCGTGAACATCGCTGCTTTCACGAAGGAATTCAACGAGCGCACCAAGAATGACATGGGTCTCATCATTCCCGTTGTCATCACCGTGTACGCTGACCGTTCCTTCTCCTTCATCACCAAGACGCCCCCCGCGGCCGTCCTGATCAAGAAGGAGTGCAACATCGAGTCTGGTTCCGGCGTCCCCAATAAGAACAAGGTCGCCACCATTTCCAAGGCTTCCGTTCAGAAGATCGCTGAGATGAAGATGCGCGACCTGAACGCCGGCAGCCTGGAGGCCGCTATGAGCATGGTTGCCGGTACCGCCCGTTCTATGGGCGTTGTGGTCGGCGACTAACAGACCATCAATTAACAAGGGCAAACACGCCTGTCAGTGCGTCTTTCCGGCGCTTTTTGCCCTTTTCGCCTTGACGGGCGTCAGCTCGTCATCATCTCAAAAGTCAAAAATCACTCGAATATCCATCGCTGACAGGTGCGGGCAGTTTTGCCGGAGCAGAAATGCGTCCAGGTGACAAAAAGCCCGCAGGGAATACAGGGTGTATTGCCAAGGGCTCTGCGGAAGCATGGGGGGATTTCTGCCCGCCAAAACCGTATTCGCCCGTGTCAATTGATGGTCACAACAGCCGAGCGGTCAAAGACCGCTCGATACAGTGGGAGGACTAAGTTCCGAAGAACCACTATGAGGAGGAATAACATTGTTTAGAGGCAAGAAATATCAGGAGAGCGCCAAGCTGATCGATAAGAGCGCTCAGTATGAAGCCGCTGAGGGCATGGACCTCATCTGCAAGACCGCCAAGGCCAAGTTCGACGAGACCGTCGAGCTCCACGTGAAGCTGGGCGTTGACTCCCGTCACGCTGACCAGCAGGTCCGCGGCGCCATCGTGCTGCCCCACGGCACCGGCAAGACTGTCCGCGTGCTGGTGTTCGCCAAGGGCGACAAGGCTGACGCTGCCCGTGAGGCCGGCGCTGACTATGTGGGCGATATGGACATGGTGGAGAAGATCCAGAAGGAAAACTGGTTTGATTTCGACGTGGTCATCGCCAGCCCCGACATGATGGGCGTGGTGGGCCGTCTCGGTAAGGTGCTGGGCCCCAAGGGTCTGATGCCCTCTCCCAAGGCCGGCACCGTGACCCCCGATGTGGCCAAGGCCGTTCAGGAGTCCAAGGCCGGTAAGATTGAGTATCGTCTGGACAAGACCAACATCATCCACTGCCCCATCGGTAAGGTTTCCTTCGGCCCCGAGAAGCTGATGGACAACTACAATGCTCTGATGGGCGCCATCGTGAAGGCCAAGCCCGCCAGCGCCAAGGGCCAGTATATCAAGAGCTGCGTCGCCGCCACTACCATGGGCCCCGGCGTGAAGATGAATACTGCGAAGCTGGTCTAAGAACTGAAAGAGGGGAGCAATCCTCCTTTCGATCCCGCTGAACGGGGGAGACGGAGACGTTTCTTCCGCGAAAACGGAAAAATGATATTAAATTTTGGAAAAATGCTTGACATTATGCCAAAGTTTGATATAATAACAGTCGCGTTCCAAAGACAGCAGGTGGGGGAGACCCCGTAAGTCCTGCCGAGGATGGCAAAATCATTTTGATGATGCTTTTCTGTCCTCATGTCTTTCGGCATGAGGACAGTTCCTTTTTGAACGCCTCTGACCCAGGCGGACGGAGGTCCGCCGCAAATTCTCATGGAGGTGAAACCAAGTATGCCTAACGCAAAGGTCCTTTCCGAGAAGCAGGCAATCGTTGCCGAGCTGACCGAGAAGATCCAGAAGGCTACCGCAGGCGTCATCGTCGACTACAAGGGTATTACCGTTGAGGAAGACACCGCTCTGCGTAAGGAGTGCCGTGAGGGCGGCGTGGATTATGCGGTTGTGAAGAACACCCTGCTGCGCTTTGCTTTCAACAACACTGGCCTGAACGATCTGGATGATCTGCTGAACGGCACCACTTCTCTGGCTCTGGCTGATGATCCCGTGGCTCCCGCCCGCGTCATGGCCGATTACGCCAAGAAGCTGGACGGCAAGTTCGAGATCAAGGGCGGCTTCATGGACGGCAAGCCCGTCGATCTGGCCACCATTCAGTCTCTGGCTTCTATTCCCGCTCTGCCTGTCCTGCAGGCTCAGGTTCTGGGTACCATGCTGGCTCCCATTACCGGTCTGGCTGTTGTCCTGAAGCAGATCGCCGAGAAGAACGGCGCTCCTGCTGAAGAGGCTGCTGCCGAAGCTCCCGCCGCTGAATAATTCAGCGCACATCCCACACAAACAAAAATAACTATTAGGAGGCAAATACAATGTCTGAGAAAGTTACCGCTATGATCGAAGAGATCAAGGGTCTCACTGTTCTGGAACTGTCCGAGCTGGTTCACGCTCTGGAGGAAGAGTTCGGCGTTTCCGCCGCTGCTATGGCTGCTCCCGCTGCTGGCGCTGCTGCTCCCGCTGCTGAGGAGAAGACCGATTTCGACGTTGTTCTGGCTGGCTTTGACGCTGCTGCCAAGATCAAGGTCATCAAGGTTGTCCGCGAGATCACCGGCCAGGGCCTGGCTGAGGCTAAGGCTACCGTCGAGGGCGCTCCTTCCACTCTGAAGGAAGCTGTCAGCAAGGACGAGGCCGAGGCTCTGAAGAAGCAGATCGAAGAGGCCGGCGGCAAGGTCGAGCTGAAGTAAGCAAGACTTTCTGCAACATAAAAAGCTCCGTGTCCATGGACACGGAGCTTTTTTGCAGCTTGAAACGTGTTTTTCGAGGGAAAAAGCTCACTTTTGCAGAAAAAATCAGCGAAGGTGGCACATGGCCCAGACGGCATTGTGGTCCGACAGCTCTGCCCCCTGAAAGCGTTCCAGAGCGGAGCCGGGCTTGGCATAGGTGAGATCCTCCTTGGCGGTGGAGATCATCCGGCTTTCCGACGCGGTGACGCCCTTCAGCAGGATCCAGTCCAGACGCAGGGGCAGGGAATCGCCGTTGGGCAGGGGCTTGCGGCGGGTGAGACGGGGCTCCTTCGGAACGATCTCGTAGCCGTCGGCAGCGCACAGGGGCAGCAGAGGCTCAAAGCTGCCCACATCCTCTAAGCAGCGGCGGCGCAGAGCGGGATCGGCCGCGATGGCGCCGATGTCCTCCTTGGCCCGGCCGTCGAAGGTGTTGGTGTTCAGATCGCCGCCTAAGATCAGGGGCATATCGGGCAGCTCCTTACGGACGGCCTCCAGAATGGCGGCCATCTGGGCCTTGCGGCCCTCGCCGTGGGTGCGGTTTTCCAAGTGGATGGACACAGCGCCCACCGGCTGTCCGCCTACGTCCAGCTCCGCAAAGACGGCTAGCCGTCCGCCGATGCGCTTCTGGCGGTCGAAGTACCAGTTATACTGCTCGGGCAGACGGATCACACCGGCACGACGGATGGGCCAGCGGGAGAAAACTGCGTTGCCATGGAAACCCTTGGCGTTTTCATCATTCACCAGCTCGATGAATTCAAGGCCCCAGGCGTAGTTCAAACCAAACGCCTGTGCCAGTTCACGGGCGGTGTTCTTGTTGCCGGAGCGGGCGCAGCCGTCATCCAGCTCGTTGGCCAGGATCACGTCAAAGGGCTGAATATCCGGGCAATCCTGCAGAAATTCCTGAATTTCCGGCAGGTTCACGCCCCGTTCCATGTTGAACATCAGGACGCCCAGGGCCTCCGGGATCTGTGCGGGCGGCGCGACAAAGTTATCAGTCTCCGCCTGGGAAAACTGGGGGATCATGGCCATGACTTCCGTCTGTGGCCGGTCATCTAACAGCGCCCCCAGACGCTTGCGTTCATTCAGCGGGATACCTTGCATGTATTCATTAACTCCTTTTCCTGCAAAATTTTACGGTAGGGAAGGGCTTGGAACAAGTCTGCGGACCACAAAATAAAAGGGTAGCACAGACGAAAAACGCAACATGTGTAAACGTTTACGATATTAGATTAACAAGATTTACGGAGAAGGTCAAGAAGAATCTGAAAATTCTCCGAAATAGTCAAAAATAGCGGACAAGTTTAGACAGATGCACAAGCCGCTTGGGGACAGAGCTGCCAAGGCTTCCTTTTTGGGGCGGAATGTGGTATATTGGAAAAAAACATTGAGGAGGCATTATGACCGCAATGAAAGAACAGCCCTCCGCACGGCAGATCTACGGGACCATCGGACCGGCCTGTGCGGATGTGGAGACGCTGGAAGCGATGTTCCGGGCCGGGATGACTGGCATCCGGCTGAACCTCTCCCATGTGACGCTGGCTCAGGCGGCGGATCAGGTGGATGCACTGCATAAGGCGGCGCAGCGCTGCGGAAAGCAGGCGGAGCTGCTCATTGATATGCAGGGACCGGAGCTGCGGGTAGGCGTATTGGCGGAGCCGATGACGCTGAATGAGGGTGAAGTATTTGAATTAGGCGGCAAGGGAATTCCCTTGCCGGAGATTGTGATTCCTGCGCTATTGCCCGGACAGGAGGTGCTTTTGGATGACGGCAAGCTGCTGCTGCGGGTCACGGAGCAGACTGAGAGCGGCGCGGTGGCGGAGGTCCTTCGGGGCGGCGTTCTGCGGGGACGAAAGAGCCTGGCTCTGCCGGGAGCGGATCTGGAACCGCCGACGATGACGGCATCCGATGTGGAGAATATCCGCATTGCGGCGTCCTGCGGCGTCACCGGCGTTATGCAGCCCTTTGTGCGCAGCCGACGGGATCTGGAAACCGTCCGGCAGGCACTGGACGAAAACGGCGGAGCGAAGATCCGGCTGTTCGCCAAGATCGAAAACCAGATGGGGCTGGAACGGCTCCCGGAATTTCTGGAAACGGCGGATGAGATCGTCATTGCCAGAGGGGATCTGGGGAACGCCATGCCCCTGTGGGAGCTGCCGGCGGCCCAGAAGCGGATCGAGGCCCAGTGCCGCAAGGCGGGGAAGCCATTCATGGTGGTGACGCAGATGCTGGCGTCCATGGAGCAGAATCCGGTGCCCACCCGGGCGGAGGTCAGCGATATTTTCAACGCTGTGGCAGACGGCGCTGCTGCGGTGATGGTCACCGGAGAAACGGCGGTTGGAAAGTGGCCGGTGGAGGTCATCCGGTATCTCAGCAATACGGTCCAAGCCGCAGAGCGGTTTCTGAAAGAGGAATAAAAACGGCCCCGAATCTGTTTGCAGGCAGATTCGGGGCTGTTTTTTTTTACTTTTTGGCGGCTTTTGCCAGCAGGGCCTGTCCTTCGGGGGATTTTAAGACGTCCAGTACGGTCTCCCGCACCAGCGCCTTGAAGGTGTCGCTTTTCAGCAGGGCACTGAACACGGCGCCGTCGCTCCTGCCGCTGTCGCCGGACTGGGCCACTACAGCGGCTGTTGCCTTCCGGACGGCCTTGGGCAGCACTACGTCCTCCTGGGGGACGGCACCGCTGAGCCAGTTGTCCATACTGGTGGGATCGTCGGTCTCGCCCCGGAGATAGGGGAGGGACACGCCGAAGGCCCCTGCCAGCTTTTGCTGCTGCTCCTGAGAGGGCGTCTGGCGGCCGGTTTCAAACTTTTCGATGGACAGGCGGGGCAGTCCCAGCGCCGCCGCCAGCGCGGGGCGGCTGAGGCCCTTTTCCGTCCGAAGTGCTTCGATCCTCTGTGCCATAGTTACCATGATGGGATGATTCCTCCTTATGCTTGACCGGGTTTCCGGTCCAGATCCGGCAGCAGGACGATCTCGCCTGATGCCAGTGTTTTTTTCATGTCGATGAGTCGTTGATTGCTGGACCCTCGGAACCGCAGGGAGATGTCCTTCAAGGCCTCCACAAAGCGGCCGTCCACCAGCACGTCCAGCATGGACAGCAGCTCGTCCGTCGCCTCGCAGCGGGGATGGCTGCCCTCGGTCCGCAGCTCCTCCAGTGTGAACCCGGAGAAGGCCCACACGGTCTTTTGCGGGTAGGTTTCCCGCACCCGGCGGACAAAGGGGACCAGTACCCGTTGATTTTCCGGCTCGAAGGGCTCGCCGCCCAGCAGGGTCAGTCCCTGAATGTAAGAGGGGGCCAGCAGGTCTAAAAGCTGCTGCTCTGTTTCTGATGTGAAGGGCTGACCGTAGTCAAAGTCCCACGTCTGGGGCTGAAAGCAGTGCTCACAGTGGTTGGTGCAGCCGGAGACGAACAGCGTGACCCGGACGCCCTCGCCATTGGCAATATCGCAGTTTTTGATCTCACCGTAGTGCATACAATACCTCCCCGCGGTGAAACAGGGGCGGTCCACCGCCCCTGCTTTTGGATGATCCGCTGAATTTCAAGGAAAGAAAACCGTCTGGCGGTCTCTTCAACAGCCGTATTATAGCAAAGAATAAAAAGAAATGCAATCGTGGGAAACACGGGACGAACTGCGGGATTTTTTGCAAAAATAAACGAAAACTGTTGAAATCAACACGATATAAAGCGATAATCCTTTACAGGAATGATGCTACAGATCGCATTTTCCACGGGCCAGATACATGCCTGCCGGGACGGTGTCCAGCACCTTGCCGTTCTCCACGGTCTTGCGGCCACGGAGCCAGACCTCCCGGATGCCGCCTGCGGTGACAAAGCCCTCGTAGGGGTTGTAGTCCACGTTGGCGACGCAGTCCTCCGCACGGATCACATGGCTGTCACCGGGATCGTAGATCACGATGTCGGCATCGCTGCCGGGGGCCAGAACGCCCTTGCGGGGATAGAGACCGTACAGCTTGGCGGGGTTCTCACTCAGCACCCGGCACATCTGGGCCAGAGAGAGCTTCTTGGCGGCCACGCCGTAGGAATAGATCAACTCGCCTCGGGTCTCCACACCGGGGAGACCGCCGGGGATCTTGGTGAAGTCCTCCCGGCCCGCGTCCTTCTGTGCCAGCGTGAAGGAGCAGTGGTCGGTGGAGATCGTCTGGATCTCGCCCCGGCGCAGGCCCCGCCACAGAACCTCCTGATTGGCCTTTTCCCGGATGGGGGGCGCGCAGATGTACCGGGCTGCCTGAGAGTAGTCGGGAGCGTAATAAACGCTTTCGTCCAGCAGAAGATACTGGGGACAGGTCTCCACATAGACCTTCTGGCCCCGCCGCCGGGCGTGCTCCACCTCCTTGAGAGCCTCCTCGTTGGTCAGGTGGACGATGACCACCGGACAGTCTGCCGCCTGGGCGATCCGCAGGAGACGGCCCACGGCCTCTGCCTCCAGATAGGGAGGACGGGTCTCCGGATGGCTGGAGGGACCCATCAGCCCGACGGCCTTTTTCTCAGCGATCATACCGTCGATGACACCGGCGTTCTCACAGTGGACACCGCAGATACCGCCCAGGTGACGCAGCTCCTTCAAGGCCCAGTACATATCCCGGTCACCCACCATCATGGCGGGGTAAGTCATATACATCTTGAAGGAGGACACGCCCTGGCGGAACATCTCCGGCAGCTCCGCCCGGATGGATTCGTTCCAATCGTCGATGGTCATGTGGAAGCCGTAGTCGCAGAAGGTGCGGCCGTCTGCTTTCTTATGCCAGAGATCCAGACCGTATTGCAGACTCTCCCCCTTGTTGGGGCAGGCGAAGTCGATGACGGTGGTGGTGCCGCCCTTCAGAGCCGCACGGCTGCCGGTGGTGAAATCGTCCGCCGTGGTGGTGTTGCAGACGTCCAGATCAAAGTGGGTGTGGGCGTCAATAAAGCCGGGGAACAGGAGACAGCCCTCCACATCCACCGTCCGGTCTGCCGGAGTGAGGATCAGACGGCCCACCTGCCTGACCTTTTCACCCTCCACCAGCACGTCGGCCCGCTTGGGCCCCCGGCCGGTGATGACGGTACCGCCCTTGAACAGCGTACGCATATAAAGCACCTCCAGATTAGATTCTGCCGTTAGTATAGCACGGTTTTCCCCAAAAAACCAGAGGGACAATGGGGGAGAGCTGATGGAGAATTGACCGGATAAAACATAAAAATTTACAAATAGTAGTTGCAACCAAAGGTCGATATGGTATAATTTGGACATAGCAGGGCGGGGCTCGCTTGCAAATTGTACCGCCCTAAATAAAAAGGAGGTCTTTGCGAATGAAGAAGTTCCTGTCTGTGCTGCTGGCATTGGCTATGATCTTCTCCCTGACGGTCACAGTCTCTGCGGACGAGACCAAGGGCGAGATGGACGGCTATGTAGTAGTGCTGCACACCAACGATGTGCACGGCGCTATTTCCGGCTATGCCAAGGTGGCGGCCTTGAAGAAAGCCTATGAGGCTGAGGGTGCCTATGTCCTGCTGATGGACGCCGGCGACTTCTGCCAGGGCGATCCCACGGTCAGCGTTTCTCAGGGTAAAACGGCTGTTGAACTGATGAACATGGCCGGGTATGACGTCACGACCCTTGGCAACCACGAGTTCGACTACGGCTATGACAATCTGGTGAATCTCTCCAAGGAAGCCAAGTTCCCCATTGTGGCAGCCAACGTGCTCTATCAGGGGAAGGTGGCATTCAACTCCAACCAGATCTTCACTACGCCGTCCGGCGTCAAGATCGGCGTGTTCGGTCTGGAGACCCCCGAGACCGCAACCAAGGCACACCCCGCTAAGATCAAGGGCGTGACCATTCTGGGCGGCAAGTCCATGTTTGACTGCGCACAGGCGCAGGTGGACTCCCTGAAGGCGGACGGCTGCGATTACATCATCTGCCTGGGCCATCTGGGCATCGATAAGGAATCCATTGGCAACCGTTCCACGGACCTGCTGAATGTTGTGGACGGTATCGACGTATTCATTGACGGACACTCCCACTCCACCATGAAGGACATTGCCGAAGTGACCGACAAGGACGGCAAGGTCAACGGCACCCTCCTCACGTCCACCGGCACCAAGCTGGCCAGCGTTGGCGTTGTGACCATCAGCCCCAAGGGCAAGGTCACGGCTATGAGCGCTCCTACCGAGGGCATGACTGCCGAGGATAAGGACGTGGCTGCCAGAGCTGCCGCCATCAAGAAGGAAATTGACGACGACTACGGCACCGTATTCGCCAAGACCAAGGTGGAGCTGGACGGCGTGAAGGCCAATGTCCGGACCCACGAGACCAATCTGGGTGACCTCATCACCGATGCGCTGGTTTGGGGCGCAGGCAAGAACGGCACCAAGGTGGACGCGGCTGTCACCAACGGCGGCGGCATCCGGGCCACCATCAAGAAGGGCGATATTACCAAGAAGGACATCAACACCGTGCTGCCCTTCGGCAATACACTGAGCATCGTGAAGGTCACCGGCGCGGAGCTGCTGGAGGCTCTGGAGGCTTCGACCTACTGCACGCCGGATTCCATCGGCGGCTTCCCCCAGGTCAGCGGCATCGTCTACACCATTGACGGCACCAAGACCTATGACGCGGGCGATGTGTATGAAGGCTCCACCTACCACGCACCCAAGACCATCCGCCGTGTTACGATCCAGTCCGTTGGCGGCAAGGCCTTCAACCTCAGAACGGTCTACACCATCGCTACCAATGACTTCCTGGCTGCCGGCGGCGATACCTATTACGCCTTCAAGACCGCTTCCGTCAACTACGATCTGGGTATCCCCATGGACGAGGTCGTGATGGATTATGTTAAGACCGAGCTGAAGGGCGTTGTGTCCGCTGAGAATTACGGCGAGGGCGGTGACCGCATCACCATCATCAAGGGCCTGCCCTTTACGGATGTGGATCCTTCCGCCGCCTATTACAGCGCGGTGAAGTACTGCTATGAGAACAATATCTTCAAGGGCGTCACGGATACGATGTTCATGCCCAACAACACCATCACCCGGGGCCAGATGGTCACGGTGCTGTGGCGGATGAACGGCTCTCCCGAGCCCAAGAACGCCAATCCCTTCGGCGATGTGGCCGCTACCTCTCCCTTCGTCAAGGCCATCGCCTGGGCAGCCGAGAACAAGCTGACCAACGGCATCACCGAGACGACCTTTGCCCCGGCACAGGCCATTTCCCGTCAGCAGTTCCTGACCATCCTGTATCGCTACGCACAGTTCATGGGCTATGATGTGTCTGTGGGCGAGGATACCAATATTCTCTCCTTCGAGGACGTGGGTGAGGTTGGCGAGTATGCCATCCCCGCGATGCAGTGGGCTGTCGGCTCCGGCGTTCTGACGGCTGAAAAGACCCTAACGCCCCGCGCTGCGGCACCTCGCTGCAACGTGGCAGAATTCCTGGCCAACTTCTGCATGAAGGTGATCCCTACTGCCGAGATGCTGCCCAAGGCTGCCTGATTTTCAGACGAAAAACACACATTGATTTCCAAAAGAGCCGCAGAGATTTTATCTCTGCGGCTCTCTTTTTCGTTCCGGCGCATAGGCCGGCGCTTTCCTGCGGAGACTAACGGGGAAAGTGAGGGATCGCAATGGAGAAGGACAAGGAGACAAAGGCGACGGAGGAGCGGGAAGGGAGTCAGGTGAACCAGAACGTAGTAGATTTCGGCTCCGCCATGACAAAAACCGCCCACGGAACCGTTTATACGCTGGCCATCATCGGACAGATCGAGGGGCACACGGCGGCACCCAACGGTACGAAAACCACCCAGTATGAGCATATGCTGCCTCTGCTGGCGAAGCTGGAGGAGAGCCGGGAGGTAGACGGCATTTTATTTTTGCTGAACACCGTGGGCGGTGACGTGGAGGCGGGACTGGCCATCGCGGAGCTGATCGCCGGACTGACCAAGCCCACGGCGGCCATCGTTTTAGGGGGCAGCCATTCCATTGGCGTCCCATTGGCGGTGGCGGCCCAGCGGAGCTTTGCAGTGCCCTCCGCCGCCATGACCATCCATCCCGTGCGGATGAGCGGAACGGTCATCGCTGCGCCCCAGACCTACAACTATTTTCAGCGGCTTCAGGAGCGGATCGTGGCCTTTGTGGCGGGACACAGCCGGATCTCGGCGGAGAAGTTTCAGGCCCTCATGCTGGCAAAGGATGACATGGCGGCGGATGTGGGCAGCGTGATCTACGGTGAGGAGGCGGTGCATCTGGGGATCATCGACCAGCTGGGCGGATTGCGGGAAGGATTGGACTGGCTCTATCGGAAAATGAACGAAACGAGGGGGTGACACCCCTCGTTTTCCTATTGAAATAAGTGCGCTTTTCTGGTATAGTATCTTAGTTAAAGTATGTTCAAAGTATATGGGTGTAGATCGAGGTGAGACATAGATGTACTTAAAAGCACTGGAGGTGCAGGGCTTCAAATCCTTCCCTGATAAGACGGTCCTGAACTTCGGTGAGGATATTACGGCCATCGTGGGGCCTAACGGCTCCGGCAAGTCCAACATTTCCGACGCCATCCGCTGGGTCATGGGCGAGCAGTCCAGCAAGGCCCTCCGGGGCGGCAAAATGGAGGACGTGATCTTCGGCGGCACGGAAAAACGCGCTCCGGTGGGCTTTGCTCAGGTGACGCTGGTGCTGGACAACACCGGTCATCTGTTCCCATCTATGGACGAGTCTGAGGTGGCCGTCACCCGGCGGTATTACCGCAGCGGAGAGAGCGAGTATTACATCAACCGCCAGTCCGTCCGCCTGAAGGACATGACGGAGCTGTTTATGGACACCGGCATGGGCCGGGAGGGCTATTCCATCGTAGGTCAGGGCCGGGTGGATGAGATCCTCTCTACCAAGAGCACGGACCGCCGGGAGATCTTCGAGGAGGCGGCAGGTATTTCCAAGTACCGCCACCGGAAGGAAGAAGCGGAGCGGAAGCTGGAACGCACAGAGGAAAATCTGGTGCGGATCAACGATAAAATCGCGGAGCTGGAGCTCCAGGTAGAGCCGCTGCGGATGCAGGCGGAGACAGCGAAAAAATATCTGGTCCTCCGGGACGAGATGCGCCTGTTGGAGATCTCCCTGTGGCTGGAAAATCTGGAAGCGCTGAAGGCCAACGCCCGGAAGCTTGAGATCGACCTGCGGAACGCGGAACAGGAACGGGACGAGGCCCGGTCCCGCATGGACGCACTGTTCGCGGAAAACGAGCAGTTTGGCCAGCGGATGCAGGAAAAGGACATGGAGGCGGAGGGGCTGCGGACTGAAGCCGCCCAGCTGGACGCCCGGACAGCGGAGCAGGATTCCGCCGTGGCGGTGCTGGAAAGCACCATTAGCCATCTAACGGAGAATATTGAACGAGCAAAAAGCGAACTGGAAGAATCAGAGAGCCGCACCGGGGGCTATGAGGTCCAGGCAGCGGAACAGGACGCCCAAGCGACAGAGTTGGAGCAGCAGGCCGCCGCGCTGAATGCGGAACTGGACAAGCTGCTGGCTCAGGCTCAGACTGCGTCGGAGCAGGCGGGAGGCGCCGCCGCGGAGGCAGAGGCTTTCCGAGGTAAAGAGGCCATCGCCATTGCCGCTGCCGCAGACGCCCGTGCGGAGGCCGCCGCCATCCGGGCGGAGACGGAGCAGATCAGATCCCGCCGCATGGCGGCGCTGGCGGATAAGGAGACCGCGGAGCGTCAGTTAGAGGAACAGGGGCGGGAGGCAAAAGCTAACCGCCGGGCCTTAGAGGACGCACAAGAGGACGCGGAGGCCGCCGCCAACATCATCAGCGGACATACCCTGCGGATGGAGGAGCGGAAGAAGAAGGCCGACGCCGCTGCCGAAGCCAGAGTGAAGCTCACCATGGATGTGGGCGCGCTGGATAACCGCATCCGTCTGCTGACGGAAATGGAAAAGGACTACGAGGGCTTCAACAAGGCTGTCAAGCTGGTCTGTCAGGCCCAGAACAACCTCCGGGGCATCCACGGCCCGGTGGCGGGTCTGATGAAGACCGACGGCAAGTATTCCCTTGCCATAGAGATCGCTTTGGGTGCCGGTTTGCAGAACATCGTAGTGGACCGGGAGGAGGACGCCAAGAGCGCCATCGCCTTCCTGAAGCAGCGGGAGGGCGGCCGTGCCACCTTCCTGCCCCTCACCGCCATCCGGGGAGAGGAACTTCGGGAGCGGGGCGTGGAGAACGAGTTCGGTTTTGTGGGCGTGGCGTCCCGGTTGGTGCGCTTCGACCCTAAGTATACGCAAATTTTTAACAGCCTTCTGGGAAAAACGGTGATTGCGGAGGATCTGGACTGCGGCATTGCCATGGCCCGGAAGTACCGCAACGCCTTTCGCATCGTGACGCTGGACGGACAGGTCATCAACCGGGGCGGCTCCATGACCGGCGGCTCTACCAGCCGCAGCGCCGGTGTGCTGAGCCGCGCGGCGGAGCTGGAACGGCTGAATGGCCGGGCATCGGAGATGCACCGGAAGCTGGAGGAGGCCAAGGCTGCGGAGGAAGCCTCCCGCCGGGAACTGGACGCAGCTCAGTACGAGCTGACCACCGCTGAGACTCAGCGCCGCGCCGCCGAGGACGAGGTCCTGCGGCTGCAGGGCGTGAAGAATCAGTTTGATATGCTGCTTTCCAATTTGCGGGAAAGCGTGGAAAATCTCGCCGGTGAGATCGAGGCCATCGACGGTCGTATTCAGGAAAACGAGGTCCGAAACGCGGCGGTAGAGCAGACCGTGGCGGACCGGGAAGGTGAGGCGGCAAGCTGCCGCGTACAGGCGGAGGCCATCCTCTCCGGGCAGAGCGAGCTGCTGGCCCAGTCCGGGCAGCTGTCTGAGGCTATCGCCGCCCACAAGGCGGAGCTGGCTGCTATTGACGCAAACCGGGAGGGCGCACTGCGCCGCGCCGCCGATCTGCGAACGCTGGCAGCGGAGCTGTCCGGTGACCGAAGCCAGAAGGAAGCGGCCTTGGCCCAGTATCAGCGGCAGATTGAGGCGGCTCAGACCGAGATCGGCCAGCGGAGAGCGGAACAGGCACAGCTGAAGGTCCAGAGCGCCGTGATCACAGAGCGGCTGGCGGGGATCAGTCAGGAAAAGATCGCGCTGGAGGCGGAACGCACCGCCAAGAGCCGCGCCGGTCAGGAGATGAACGAAACGCTCCTGAATCTGGAACGGGCCGCCAGCAGACTGGAAACGAAGCTAACCACCTCCGCCATGGAGGAAAAGCAGATCTTGGACAAGCTGTGGGAGACCTACGAGCTGAACCATTCTGACGCTCAGGCCCAGCGGATCGAGCTGGAAAGCGTACCCAAGGCGTCCCGCCGGGTAGCGGAGCTGAAACGGGAGATCAACGGCCTCGGCACCATCAATGTAGGCGCCATCGACGAGTTTGAGCGGGTCAATGGCCGGTACACTTACTTGACGGATCAGCGGAACGATGTGGAAAAGGCCAAGGGCGAGCTGACCGGCATCATCGGGGAGATCACCTCCCAGATGACTGACATTTTCGGCCAGCAGTTCAAATTGCTCAGCGAAAGCTTTGAGCAGACCTTTGTGGAGCTGTTCGGCGGCGGTCAGGCCAAGCTGGAACTGGAGGACCCGGAGCACATTCTGGACTGCGGCATCGAGATCAAGGCCCAGCCCCCCGGTAAGGCCCTGAAAACCATTTCGCTGCTCTCCGGCGGCGAGAAGGCGTTCGTGGCCATTGCGTTATATTTTGCCATTTTGAAGGTGCACCCCACCCCGTTCTGCATTATGGACGAGATCGAGGCGGCGCTGGACGAGGCCAACGTGGTTCGCACGGCCCGCTATATGCGGACGCTGGCGGATAAGACCCAGTTCATCGTCATCACCCACCGCCGGGGCACCATGGAGGCCGCCGACGTGCTGTATGGCGTCACCATGCAGGAGCAGGGGGTCAGTAAGATCTTGACCATCAATCTGAACGATATGGCGAAGGAATTGAAGATTCAATAGTTTCTCTGCTCCCGCAGAGACTGTGGTCCACAGAGGATGCACCCCCCATTTTCTTTTTGAGACATCAAAAAGAAAATGCGCCGTGCACGGTGGAAAAGAAAAAATGTCAGGGATGAGTTGACCGTCGAAGCGGCCAACTCACCCATACGAAGGAGCAGTCGGTACGGACTGCCGCCAAAATCCGGAAACCTTCTGCCGGCTGCGCTGAAAGTCCGCAAAGAGCCGAGTGCTTCCCCACATTTGGAAGCAGGGCATTTACCGGGCTGCAAACCTGAAAGACTTTCTGCAACAGTCCCGTGCGTTCCGCTTCGCTACGCACTACCTGGTGCTACATGCGAGCGGCAGCGGAAAGAGGGGCAGAGAGTGTCCTGATTAGAACACCGGTATGCGGCGGACTTTCTGGTGCGGGGACGTACTGATTTGAGATTTGAGTATAGCGCAGCCGGTAGGAGATTTCCAAATTTGGTCGGCAGTGCGTGACGGGCAGCCCACGTTTCGGGTGATTTGACACAGAGGTGTCAAATTATCCCTCAGCGTCTTTTCTTTTGACCATGAATGGCCGTTTTCTTTTCCGCAAGAGGAAAAGAAAATGGGGATTCAATCTTGCATGGTATCACCATGCCTTCCCGAGCCGCAAAGCGGCACCTTGCTGCATCCCTGCGGCGGTTCGCCACATCCCTCCGTAGGAGTAGGAAATGAAGGTTCAAAAAATGCGGGAAACCGCATGAAAAAAGGAGTTTACAATGGGCTTTTTTGACAAGCTGAAAAAAATCACCAGCAATCTGTTCTCCGGGTTTACGGAGGCGGACGAGGACTTTTTTGAAGAATTGGAGGAAACCCTCATCATGGCAGATCTGGGCGTGGACGCTGCCACGGACGCCGTGGAGAAGCTGCGCACCAAGGTTCGTAAAGAGCATCTGCAAAGCCAGGAGGCCGTCCGGGAGGGCCTGCGGGAGATCCTGATGGCGGAGATGGAGGTGGGAGACACCGCAATGAAGCTGGACACGAAGCCCAGCGTCTGCATCTTCATCGGCGTCAACGGTGTGGGCAAGACCACCTCCATCGGCAAGATCGCCGCCAGCCTGAAAAAGCAGGGCAAACGGGTGCTGCTGTGCGCCGCCGATACCTTCCGGGCCGCCGCCGCCGACCAGCTGGAGATCTGGGCGGAGCGGGCCGGATGCGAGATCGTCCGGCAGTACGAGGGCGCGGACCCCGGCGCCGTACTGTTCGACGCCCTTCAGGCTGCTAAGGCCCGGAACGTGGATGTGGTGCTGTGCGACACCGCCGGACGGCTCCACAACAAGGCAAATCTGATGGCGGAGCTGGCAAAGCTGTCCAAGATTATCGACCGGGAGTGCCCTGGCTGTGACCGGGAGACATTGCTGGTGCTGGACGCCACTACCGGCCAGAACGGCCTGATCCAGGCCCGGACCTTCAAGGAGACGGCGGGACTGACGGGCATCGTCCTGACCAAGCTGGACGGTACTGCCAAGGGCGGCATCGTCATCGCCATCGCCCGGGAACTGGGAGTGCCTGTGAAGTTTGCGGGAGTCGGCGAGGGGATCGACGATCTGAAACCTTTCGATGCACGCTCCTATGTGGAGGCAATTATCTGACAGCGTGAAGGGGTTTTGATCTACTTCACGGGAATTTTGAAATGAGGAATGACTATGACCAGACAGGATGGACGGGCGTATGACGAACTGCGCCCCATTAAGATCACCACGGATTTTGTGAAGTTCGCGGAGGGAAGCTGCCTCATCGAGTGCGGCGATACCAAGGTGCTCTGCTGCGCCAGCATTGAAGAAAAGACCCCGCCCCATGTGGCGGAGGGCGAGGGCTGGGTCACGGCGGAGTATTCCATGCTGCCCAGGGCCAATCGGGAGCGGAGCAAGCGGGACATCTCCAAGCTGAAGCTCAGCCCCCGCAGCGCTGAGATCCAGCGGCTGGTGGGCCGCAGCCTGCGGGCAGCGGTGGATATGAAGGCACTGGGCGAGCGGACCATCAACATCGACTGCGATGTTCTGCAGGGGGACGGCGGTACCCGCACCGCCTCCGTTACCGGCGGCTTTGTGGCCCTGGCCCTGGCCTGCCGGAAGCTGGTGGAGGAGGGCTATCTGGGCTCCACGCCCATCCGCCACTTTGTCACCGGCGTGTCTGCCGGCATCGTGGACGAGCAGGCATTGCTGGACCTCCAATACAGCGAGGACAGCCGGGCGCAGGTGGATCTGAACTGCGTGATGAATGAACTGGGCGAGATCATTGAATTGCAGGGCACCGGCGAGGGCCGTGCCTTCACCCTGACGGAGCAGCAGGAGCTGGTACGGCTGTGCGCCAAGGGCAACCGGGAACTGCTGAAAATTCAGAAGGAAGCGCTGGGAGGAGCACTGTGATGAAATTTGTATTAGCGACCCATAATCCCAATAAGATCCGGGAAATGGGGGCCATTCTGGGCCAGTTCGGCGTGGAGGTAGTAAGTCCCAAAGAACTGGGGATCACTGTGGACGTGGAGGAGACCGGGAGCACCTTCGCTGAGAATGCCATGCTGAAGGCCAAGGCCATCTGTGAGCTGGCGAAGCTGCCCGCCATCGCTGACGATTCCGGCCTGTGCGTGGACGCCCTCAACGGCGGCCCCGGTGTGTACTCCGCCCGGTACGGCGGCGAGGGGCTGGATGACAGGGGACGGTATATGCTGCTACTGCAAACTATGCGGGGGCAGACCACCCGGGCGGCTCATTTTACCTGCGCCATTGCCTGTGCCTTCCCCAATGGGGACACCATCACCGCCGAGGGGCAGGCTCCCGGCACCATCGCTTTTGCCCCCATGGGGGAGGGCGGTTTCGGCTATGACCCCGTATTCTTCGTGCCTGACAAGGCAAAGACCTTTGCACAGCTGACCCAAGAGGAAAAGGCGGAGATCTCCCACCGGGGCAAAGCCCTCCGGGAATTTACCGCGAAATTGGAAACTTATTTGAAGAAATAACCGTCTAATAGAAAAAGCCGGGAAGCCGGCGGCTTCTGGAAAGATGGACTGAACTATCAGAAACGAACGATCGAAAGGAATTTTATGGAACTGACAAGCAAACAGAGAGCCCAGCTGCGAGGGCTGGCCAACACCATCGACACCATCATCCACATTGGCAAGGATGGCATCGGGGAGAACCTCGTCAAGCAGACCGACGATGCGCTGGAGGCCCGGGAGCTCATCAAGGGCCGGGTTTTGGAGAACAATATCGAGTATGACGCCCGTCTCGCGGCGCAGGAGCTGGCAAAGGCCACCCGCAGCGAGGTGGTGCAGGTGATCGGCACCAAGTTCGTGCTGTACCGGGAGAGCCACAGCAAGCCCAGAGAGAAGCGTATCCAGCTGGTGAAGCCGTCAAAAAAGCGGCAGGCGTAAGCGGGATCGCGTTGAAACAGGAGATGGAATTTTCTTGAAAATCGGTATTTACGGAGGAACCTTCAACCCGCCCCATCTGGGGCATCTGACGGCGGCGGCGGCCGTAATCGCCACGCTGAAACTGGACAAGCTGCTGCTGATCCCCGCCAGCATCCCGCCCCACAAGGACCTGCCCGCAGGCAGCGCCACGGCGGAGCAGCGGCTGGAAATGACCCGCATGGCGGGGGAGCAGCTGGGCCTTGGGAGCAAGGTGGAAACGCTGGATATGGAGGTGCGTCGGGCGGGAAAGAGCTTTACCTCCGACACGCTGGCGGAGCTGAAAGCGCAATTCCCGGAGGATGAATTGTGGCTGCTGATGGGGACGGATATGTTCCTCAGCTTTGAAACGTGGCATGAACCGGAGAAGATCGCGTCCCTTGCAGGGATCGCCGCCTTCGGCCGGACGGAAGCAGACATGGAGCCGCAGTTTTCCGCCCAGCGGGACAAGCTGTACCGTCTCTACCCGGACGCCCGGATCTTTACCCTGACGGTCCCCGGCGTCATCGACATTTCCTCCACGGAGCTGCGGGAGCAACTGGCATCCGGGACGGGGGAGAACCTGCTGCCGCCGGCGGTGTACGGCTATATTCTGCGAAACCATTTGTACGGAACGGATGTAAACCTGAAAAGCTTGACACTTTCTCAGCTGCGTCCGGTGGCCATCAGCTATCTGAAGTACAAGCGCATCCCCCATGTGCTGGGGACGGAGCAGGAGGCCATCCGGTTAGCGACCCGCTACGGCGCGGATGTGGAGAAGGCCCGTGTAGCGGCGCTGCTCCACGACTGCACGAAGAAGCTGGATATGCCGGAGCAGCTGGCCCTGTGCCGTCAGTACGGCATCGAGCTGGACGAGCTGGAGCAGAAGGCGCTGAAGCTGCTTCACGCTAAGACCGGCGCGGCCATCGCCCGGGAGGTGTTCGGCGTGGACGATGAGATCTACCGGGCAATCTGGTGGCACACCACCGGCCACGCGGACATGACGCTGCTGGAAAAGATCATCTATCTGGCGGATTATATTGAGCCCTCCCGGGATTTTCCCGGTGTAAACGATTTACGGGCATGTGTGTATGAGGATCTGGATCGAGGGATGTTGATGGGACTGGAAATGACCATCGACGAGATGACGGAAATGGGAAATCCCGTCCACCACGCTACAGTGGAGGCGCGCGACTGGCTGAAAGGAAAGAGATAAACCTATGGCAGAAAATGTTGGAAAGCATTTAGAACAGAAGGAATCCAAACAGAAGAAAGCAAAGAAGCCCAGCCGACTGACAAAGGGGCAGAAGTGGCTGCTGGCGGTGGCCATCGTATTGGCGGTGGTGCTGGTGGCCGTGGTGGCACTGGACGGCTTGTTCGTCAAGCCGGAACTGCCCGGAAAGGGAAACGGCTCCAACGCAGACGGCACCCAGGCGGGGGACGGCATCGACTACGGCGACGGCGTGCAGCCCCGCGTCAGCGGCGAGCGGAAGAGCAAGGATTACTACACCGTACTGATCTTAGGCCGGGACACCGGGGGCGGCGGCAACACGGACACCATGCTGCTGGCCAGCTACGATGTGACCAACCAGAAGGCCAACGTCATGTCCATTCCCCGTGACACCATGGTAAACGTCAACTGGGACGTGAAGAAGATCAACTCCGTTTACAACATGAACGGCGGCGGGGAGAAGGGCATCAAGGCTCTTTATAAAGAAATCTCCCAGCTGGTTGGCTTTGAGCCGGATTATCAGGTGATTTTGGAGTGGGAGGCCGTGGGCAAGATCGTGGACGCCATCGACGGCGTGGATTTCGATGTGCCCTATCCCATGGACTACCACGACCCGGCTCAGAATCTGGTCATTGAGCAGGCGCCGGGCCTGCGGCACCTGAGCGGCGACGACGCCATGCAGGTCATCCGCTGGCGGAAGAACGATAAGGACAGTCCCTACGGCTATAACAAGGGCGGCGTCGGAGACGCGGGCCGTATGGAATTGCAGCAGAACTTCCTGAAGGCGGTCATCAAGGAGATGATGCAGCCGAAAAACGTGCTGAATATCGGCAAGATCGCCAAGGTGTTCGAGGAATCCGTGGAGACGGACTTGAGCTTCCAGAATATCCTCTGGTTCGGCAAGCGGGCCTTCTCCGGCGGTCTGAGCATGGACGATGTGAACTTCATGACTATGCCGTACAAGGGCGCTGCGGCATACAGCCGGGTATACAGCAAGCAGCTTGGCAAGGACTTCTATCTGGAATATGTGGTGCCCATTCCCGGCAAGCTGCTGGACATTGTGAATAACCAGCTCAGCCCCTTCAAGGAGGTTTTCACCCTGTCGGATCTGGATATTATGTCCGTCAATGCCGACGGCAGCATCAGTTCCACCACCGGCCATGTGGAGGACAGCAAGGCCGCCGTGCCGCCGACTCTGATGGGCAGCGGCAAGAAGGATGAGCCGGAAAAGGACTCTATCACCGACGAAAACGGCAACCTGATCGACCCGGACACCGGGGAGATCGTGACACCGCCGGAGGAGACGGAGCCGGGAACGGAGACCCCGTCTGAACCCACGCCGGAGACCCCGGCCACACCGGAAACGCCGGGGACGGGGACGGAGACCACAGACCCCTCCGGCTCTATCGGAGGAGAGACAGAAACCGGCAGTCCGGAAACGCCGGACCAGCCGGAAGATCCCGGCATCATCGTGGTGCCGCCGGAGGAACCTGCAACGCCCGATGCGAATCAGGGATTGGACCCTGTGACCGGAGAACCGCTGCCGATGGGCGGCTAAGACATTCAGAAAGGACTTTAAAAGTATGATGACACCGAAGGAACTGGCCATTCTGGCCGCCAAGGCCCTGGATGAGAAGAAGGGCAAGGAGATCTCCGCCATTGAGATCACCGATATTACGACTCTGGCGGATTATTTCGTCATTGCCACCGGCAGCTCCAACACCCAGATCAACGCTCTGTGCGGCTCTGTGGAGAAGCTGCTGGAGGAGCAGGCGGGGGAGAAGCCCCTGCGCCGGGAGGGCTACCGGGACGGTACCTGGGTGCTGTTGGATTACGGCTGCATCTGCGTCCATGTGTTCAGCGCCGAGGCCCGGAGCTTCTATGATCTGGAGCGCCTGTGGGCCGACGGCAAGCCCTTGGACCTCACCGGCGTTCTGACCCAGGACTGAGCCTGTTCAGGCGCGAAAACAGGCCGCGCAACGGAAAGTTGCGCCATATTTGGTGGCCGCAACCGCCTTTGTCTGGTAGCATGACGGCATCAGATCCATGGTGCTGAAAGCGGTACCGGAGAGCAAAGGAGGATATCAATATGTCAATATCACTTATTTTACTGCTGGTGGTCACACTGGTGCGGCTGGCGATCTTCGCGTTTGTGATCTACGCCGCCGTGCAGGGCGTCAAGGCCCTGCGGAAGTACAACCGCTCCGGGGAGGTCCGAAAGGAGAAGGCGGAGACCCGCCGCTCGCTGGGGGAGGTCTTGAAGGAGCACCGGGTCCGGTGCAAGATGACTCAGGAGTTCGTGGCGGAGTCCTTGGGTGTCAGCCGTCAGGCGGTGAGCAAGTGGGAGACCGGAACGGCGGACCCCAGCACCTCCAATCTGCTGGCGCTGGCGAAGCTGTTCGGCGTATCTGCGGAGGAGCTGCTGCGGCAGGTGGACCGGACGGACGCGGAAGAAAACTGAATCAAACGGCGGCGGCCCGCAAGGGCCGCCGCTCAGCGGGGCGAAAAAGTCTTTTCGCCCCGCTGAGCAAATTTTCAGAACTTTATAAAAGCTCTTAAAACAATTGATTACAATGGTGCGGGGGAATACGGTATCGGTTTGACCGGTTTCCGTGCGCGTTGCGCCCGAAAACCGGGAGCCTTCCTCGAAACGGGCTCGCTTTCTCCGCCACTGGCGGCGCGTCGCCCGTTTCCCCCTCTTGGGTTATCTACGCGCCAAGAGCCGCCTTCGGCGGTTGCGCTCCGAAACGCGCCTGCGGGCGCAGTCCCGCGCACACTCTTTACCCGCAAGGGGTATGCAGCATCCGTAAAGCGGCAGAGCCGCTAACGGCTGCCCTACCTTTCCATCGCGGAGAATTTACCACTTTATTGACAATCTCGGCGGCGGCCCGCAAGGGCCGTCGCTGTTTTTGCATCGTTTGCATCCGCCGGGCTGCCGGGGTTTGACCCTTGTATTTTTATGGAAAAACTGCTATAATAACTTGAATCTGGAGCATTCTGCCCAGACGGTGAGAATCTGACTTCATTGGAGCGTTTTATGCTGCATTATCTGCAAAATCTGTTTCAGGCGCTGGACGTTTCCTCGCTGACTGACGCGGTGCTCCGTGTAGCGGCGGTGTTCCTCTGCCTGACGGTCCACGAGACCTGTCACGGGCTGGCGGCGCTGGCGCTGGGAGACCCCACGGCGAAGTCCATGCACCGGTTATCCTTGAATCCGCTGCACCACATCGACTGGCTGGGTCTGGCTCTGATGTTTACGGTGGGCTTCGGCTGGGCCAAGCCCGTGCCGGTGAATCCCAACTATTTCCGCAAGCCCAAGCAGGGCATGGCGGTCACGGCGCTGGCGGGGCCGGTGTCCAATCTGCTTTTGGCGGTCCTTTTTCTGGGGATCGGCAAGGTGATCTACCTGTACGCGCCGTACAGCGAGGGCATGAATGTTTTCTTTGAGTGGTGCCTGTTTACGGTGGCCCCCATGTCCGTTGGTATGGGGCTTTTCAACCTGATCCCACTTCCGCCGCTGGACGGGTCCAAGGTGCTGGCGATGTTTTTGCCCAACAGCGTTTATGAAAAGCTGATGCGTTATGAGTACTACGGACTCATGCTCCTGCTGATACTGAATTGGCTGCACTTTGGCGGGAATATTTTTCAAAAGACGATCTACGGCGTGTACGAGGCGCTGTTTCATATCTTTTTTGCTTGAGGTGTCCTGATTTTGGAAAGTCCTGTATTCAAACTGGAAAAGGTGGTCCACTCCCGGTCTGAGGAGATGCAGGATTTTGAGGGTCCGCTGGATCTGATCCTGTTTCTTTTGGGGAAGAATAAGCTGGAGATCCAGGATATTTCCATCTCGTTGATCTGCGGCCAGTATATCGCGTGGCTGGAGGATCGGCAGCGGATGGATCTGGAGGTGGCCAGCGAATTCGTCATCATGGCGTCCCATCTGGTGTATCTCAAGACCCGGATGCTGCTGTCCATTGAGGACGACGAGGCCAAAAGCGAGATGGACGCGCTGCTTCAATCCTTGGAGGAACGGCGGCGCAGCGAAAATTACGTCCGGGTGAAGGCACTGGCCCAGCGGTTGGCGCCTATGGGAGAATTCGGTCGGAACATCGTGACCCGGAACCCGGAGCCGGTGAAGCGGGGCAAGGTGTTTGAATACAGCCATCAGCCGGCGGATCTGGTGCTGGCCATGGCGGAGATCCAGAACCGGGCCGAACGGAAGCTGCCGCCCCCGCGGGCCGCCTTCCGGGAGATCGTGCAGCATGAGCCGTATCCCGTGGAGAGCAAGGCGAGAGATATTCTGCAAAAGCTGAAGGAGGGCGGCATCACCCGCTTTTTGCTGTTGTTCCGGGGCAGCCGGAGCCGCAGTGAGGTGGTGGCCACCTTTTTGGCTGTGCTGGAGCTGTGTAAGGCGCGTGTACTGCATCTGGCAGGCTCCGAGACGGACTGTATCGTCCGGCAGGAGCGCGATGACGTGCCTGATAATCTGACGTTTTAAGGAGAACCGTGGCTGACATGGATAGAAAGGAACTTGAATCCGCGTTGGAGGCGATCCTGTTCGCCTCCGGGGAACCGGTGCAGGTGGATCGGATCTGCGTGGCACTGGATATTGACCGGCCTACGGTGGAACAGCTGCTTCAAAAACTGATGGACTACTACGCTTACGAGCGCCGGGGCATCCGGCTTTTGAAAATCGACGACAGCTGGCAGCTTTGTTCCGCACCGGACTACGCGGAGACCATCCGTAAGGCATTTGAGATCCGCAAGCCGGCCAAACTCAGCCAGCCCGCGCTGGAGGTTTTGACCATTATTGCCTACTACCAGCCTACCACACGGGCCTATGTGGATCAGATCCGGGGCGTGGACAGCTCCTATACCGTGGGACTGCTGCTGGACCGGGGACTGATCGAGGAATGTGGTCGGCTGCAGGTACCGGGGCGGCCCCGGCAGTACCGCACCACCAAGCAGTTCCTGCGGGCGTTCCATCTGTCCAGCCTGAAGGAATTGCCAGAGCTGCCGGACGATATCGGCGAGGATGGGCAGATGCGGCTGAACGAAGCCGGTGAGGTGGTAGATCCCATGGGGGACACGGAAGCGCCGGCACAGACCGACGCCGGGGAACCTGCGGACGTGTAAAAGCTTGGAGAGGGGGCAGCGGCTGTGATCGGATGGTGGATCTTGGGCATCCTGTTGTTGGTGCTCCTGCTGCTGTGCCTGACGCGGGTGGGCGTATTGATCCGGTTCGGCGAGGAGCTGACGGTCAGCGCCCGATTTGGTTTTTTGAAATTTCAGGTGCTTCCGGAAAAGAAAAAACCGCCGAAAAACGAAAAAAAACCGGAAGAAGCGCAGAAAAAGCAGACGCAAAAGCAGGAGAAGCCGAAGAAGGCGTTCCCAAAGCCCACGCTCAGCGACATTCGGGACGCATGGAAGGCCCTGTGGCCGCCGCTGAAAAAGGCGCTGCGCCGTACCCGCCGGGGCGTGCGGATCGATCCGCTGGATGTGTCCGTTATTTTAGGGGGACAGGCGGAACCTGCGGACGCCGCGCAGCTATACGGCGAGCTGCACGGGGCCGTCTGGACCGGGATGCCGGTGCTGGAACAACTGCTGGTGATCCCCCGGCCGCATATCCACCTGGATGTTGATTTTACCGCGGAGGAGACAAAAATCCTGGGAAGCGTCGGGTTTTCCGCCCGGATCGGTACGCTGCTGCGGATCGGCATGACCGTGGCGATTCCCGGATTGCGGTGGCTTCTGGCCTATATGAAGAAGAAAAAACAAGCACCAGTCGGAAAGGATGAATCGAATGGACATGGAAAAGAAAAGCCCGCTGCGTGATGTGATGAATTCCACGATGGAGAAGGTTCGGGAGATGGTGGACGCCAACAATATTGTAGGCGCGCCCATCACCACGCCGGACGGCGTGACCCTGATCCCCATTTCCAGAGTCAGCTTCGGCTTCGGCAGCGGCGGCGGGGATTACGGCAAGCCGGGTCAGAACAATTTCGGCGGTGGCGGCGGCGCCGGTGTGAAGATCGACCCGGTGGCCTTTCTGGTTATCAAGGACGGAACCACCCGCGTGATGCCCGTAGCGGTGCCGCCGGTGTCCACCGTGGACCGCATTGTGGATATGGCACCGGATATTGTAGACAAGATCGGAAAATTTTTCGATAAAAAAGACGGGGACGAAACGGTTTGATCTGGGTATACTAAAGACATCTCAGCTTTGGAGCGTGATGCCTTTTGACCCGGCGGTTTCTTTGCTGCACCCTTGCGGCACTGTGTCTGTATAGTATATTCCCTTGTCGAATTTCGGCTGTGGAGACCTCTGCTGCCTCTGCGATTTTAATGGACGCGGACAGCGGCCGGGTGCTCTATGAGCGGAACGCGGACCGGAAAATGCTCATTGCCAGCACCACCAAGATCCTGACAGCACTGGTGGCCATCGAGGAGGGAGATCTCCACGACAGCGTGAAGGTCAGCCGGGAGGCGGCGTATACGGAAGGCTCCGCCATGTACCTTACGGAGGGGGAGACCCTGACGCTGGAAACGCTGTTATACGGGGTGCTGCTGTGCTCCGGAAACGATGCGGCGGTGGCGGTGGCCCAGCATGTGGGCGGCAGCGTCAAGGGCTTTGTAGCCCTGATGAACGAAAAGGCCCGGGAGCTGGGGATGGAGCATTCCTCCTTCGCCAACCCCAACGGTCTGGATGACGAGCAGCACTATTCCACTGCACGGGACATGGCGAAGCTGGCCCGGGCCGCGCTGGAAAACGAGACCCTGATGCGGATCGCCTCCACCCGGTCTGTCACCATCGGGGGACGGACCATGACGAACCACAACAAGCTGCTGCATTATGTAGATGGCTGTCTGGGCCTGAAAACGGGATATACGAAGGCGGCGGGCCGGACGCTGGTGAGCTGTGCGGAGAAAAACGGCCAGCGGCTCATTGCTGTGACCTTGCAGGACGGAAATGACTGGGCGGACCATCAAGCGCTGTATGAATACGGCTTTTCCGCCTACCCCGCCCGGACCTGTGCCGTCCGGGGACAGGCTTTGACGCAGGCGTCCGTCAGCGGCGGCGTCAGCCCCACAGTGCCGCTGATTGCGGGAGCGGGCTTTTGCTACCCTGCGGCGGAAACGGAACGGCTGACCACGCGGATCTGCTTGGACGAGCCGCTGCGGGCGCCGGTCTCCGCCGGAAAAACCGTGGGGGCGGCGGTGTTCTGCCTGAACGGAACAGAGATTGGCCGGGTGCCGCTGGTGGCAGGACGGACAGTGATGCCCAAGGTGTCCTCCGCTTTGGCCGGACTGAAATTGGAATTGAAGGATGAATGACCCGCCGTAAGACGGGATCAGGGATCAGAATGAAAGAACGATTGCAAAAATTACTGTCTGCCGCCGGGGTCTGTTCCCGCCGGGCAGCAGAGGGGTATATCACCGCCGGGCGGGTCGCCGTCAACGGAGAGACCGCCCTGTTGGGCCAGCAGGCCGACCCGGAGACGGATGACATTCGGGTGGACGGCGTTCCTCTGGGACGGGAGCCGGAGGCGGTGTACCTGATGCTGAATAAGCCCAGAGGCTATGTGACCACCGTGTCTGACGAGCAGGGCCGGAAAACGGTGATGGACCTGCTGACCGGCGTTTCCACAAGGGTTTATCCCGTGGGCCGGCTGGATCGGGATTCGGAGGGGCTGCTTCTGCTGACCAATGACGGAGCCCTGACCCACCGGCTGCTGCACCCCAGCCATGAGGTGTCCAAGGAGTATCGGGTGACGGTGTCCGGGCCTGTGGAACACGCGGCAGAACGGCTGAGCCGTATCCGGGACGTGGTGGGGCTGCCCATCCGCCCCGCGGAGGTGCGTGAACTGAGCCGGAAGGGAAACCGGGCAGAGCTGAGCGTGACCATCCACGAGGGGCGGAACCGCCAGATCCGGCGGATGTGCGCCCAGTGCGAGCTGGAGGTCCTGCGGCTCCAGCGGGTGCGGGAGCATTGTCTGGAGCTTGGGACGCTGCCGCTGGGGCAGTGGCGGTACTTAACGGCGGAGGAAATCGCCGGACTGGAAGAGGAATGACCGCTTTCCGAAGAAAGCGCCAGGTTTTGCAGCATCCTTGAAATAGCCGCATTGCGGCTATTTTTTATGAAAAACGCAGGGGAAAAAGGGAAGAAATCAGTTTCAATCCGGCGGAAAGTATGGTAGAATAGGCCCCGGAATCAAACGCGGCGTTGTGTGCCGCCGGAGGAAGAAAATCATGGCAAAAAGTGTGTTACATACGATCGAGGACAACCTTTCCACCTTTTCAAAGGGGCAAAAACGAATTGGACGCTATATCCTGGACCATTATGACCAGGCGGCGTTCATGACGGCCAGCAAGCTGGGAAAGCTGACGGAGGTCAGCGAATCCACGGTGGTCCGCTTTGCCGCGGAGCTGGGCTTTGACGGCTATCCCGCCATGCAGAAGGCATTACAGGAGATGGCCCGGAACCGTCTGACCTCGACACAGCGGATCCAGGCGGCGGAGAATATCTATGACCGGGACGTGCTCAGCAGCGTATTGCAGGCGGATATTGAAAATCTACGGCAGATCTCCATGGACGAGGACCGGGACACCTTTCAGACGGCTGTGGAGAAGATCGTCCACGCCCGGCATATCTATATTTTGGGCGCGCGGTCCTCTACCCATCTGGCGGGCTACCTGTATTTTTACATGCAGATGATCTTTGAAAACGTGACACTGGTACAGGCCAGCGCCGCCGGTGAGATCTTTGAGCAGCTGTTCCGCAGCGGAGAGGGGGACGTGATGATCGCGTTCAGTTTCCCCCGGTACTCCAAGGACACCATCAACGCAGCCCGCTTTGCCCGGTCCCGTGGAGCGGAGATCATCGCCATCACGGATCAGAAGCAGTCTCCGGTGGCTCAGCTGTCCAGTGCGGCGCTGTTGGCCCCCAGCGAGATGCTGTCCTTTATCGATTCCATGACGGCACCCATGTCGCTCATCAATGCCCTGCTGGTGGGGATCGCCACCAAGATGGGCACGGATGTGACGAAGACCTTTACCACGCTGGAACGGCTGTGGGATCAGTACGATGTATTCGGCGGTGCGGACGATGAATAAAAAGATCGTGGTCATCGGCGGCGGCGCCGCCGGAATGATGGCTGCCCTTTCGGCAGCGGAGCAGGGGGCGCAGGTCACTCTGCTGGAACCCAACGAACGGTTGGGAAAAAAACTGAATATCACCGGAAAGGGCCGGTGCAACGTGACCAACAATACCGATATTGAGGGGCTGTTGGCCAATATTCCGCGTAATGGAAAATTCCTTTACAGCGCATTTAACCGTTTCAATAGCGCAGATGTGATGGCCTTTTTTGAGAAGCTGGGCGTCCCACTGAAAACTGAGCGGGGGAATCGGGTGTTTCCTGTCAGCGACAGCGCGTTCGACATCAGTGCCGCACTGGAACGGCGGCTGAAGGCCCTGAAAGTGCAGGTCCTCCGGGACCGGGTGTCGGCCCTGGAGATTGAGGACGGCGCGGTCTGCGGCGTTGTTGGGGAGCGGGGACGCTATTCCGCTGAGGCGGTGGTGCTGGCCACCGGCGGCGTCAGCTATCCGGCCACCGGCTCCACCGGAGACGGTCACCGGATGGCGGCTGAGGCGGGGCACACCGTCACGCCGCTGCAGGGGTCTCTGGTGCCCTTGCAGGGGATCATCGCGGCGGGGATCCCCTGCGTTCGTTTGCAGGGCTTGAGTCTGCGGAACGTGAGCCTGACGGTCTTTGAAAACGATAAGAAGATCTATACGGATTTCGGCGAGCTGCTGTTTACGCACTTCGGCGTCAGCGGTCCGCTGGTACTGTCGGCCTCCGCCCATATGCGGTATTTTACCAAAAAGCCTTACCGGCTGGAGATCGACCTGAAGCCTGCGTTGGATGAGCAGCAGCTGGACAAGCGGCTGCTGGCAGATTTCGCCAAATATGCCAACCATGATTTCCAGAACGGTCTGGATGATCTGCTGCCCCAGAAGCTGATCCCGGTGGTCATTGAGCTGTCCGGCATCCCCGGACGGCAGAAGGTCCATGACCTGACCCGGGAGCAGCGGCAAAGCCTGCTGCGGGTTTTGAAGCATTTTCCCGTGGAGGTTTCCGCCCCCTGTCCTGTGACGGACGCCATCGTCACCTCCGGCGGGGTGAAGGTAGGGGAGGTGGACCCTAAAACCATGGAGTCCAAGCTTGTTAAAAATCTGTATTTCGCGGGAGAACTGCTGGATACCGACGCCTATACCGGCGGCTTTAACTTACAGATCGCCTGGGCCACCGGCCGTCTGGCGGGACAGTCCGCCGCGAATGAGAAGGAATAAAGGAGAGAATAGCATTGAAAACCATCAGTATTGCCATTGACGGCCCCTCCGGTGCAGGAAAGAGCACGCTGGCGAAAAGCGTTTCCAAAACTCTGGGCTATTTATATGTAGATACCGGCGCCATTTACCGCACCATCGGTTATGCCGCCTTTTCCAAGGGCGTGGACCCCAAGGACGGTGAGGCCGCTGCCGCGCTGCTGCCGGAGCTGGAGATCGGCCTGCATTACGGAGAGGACGGCTTGCAGCACATGACGCTGAACGGTACGGATGTGACGGATCAGATCCGTTTGCCGGAGATCTCCCTGTACGCCTCTGCGGTCTCCGCCCATCCGGCGGTGCGGGCCCATCTGCTGGAAATGCAGCGGAAGCTGGCCCGGGAGAACAACGTGGTGATGGACGGCCGGGACATCGGAACCGTGGTCCTGCCGGATGCCACGGTGAAGATCTTCCTGACGGCCTCCGTGGAGGAACGGGCCATGCGCCGCTTCCGGGAACTGGAGCAGCGGGGAACGCCGGAAAGCTACGAAAAGGTGCTGGAGGAAATGCGCCAGCGGGACTTTAACGATTCCCACCGGGCAGCGGCACCCTTGAAGCAGGCGGAGGACGCCGCTTTGCTGGATACCACGGAGCTGGACTTCCGGCAGAGCGAGGAAGCGCTTCTTCGGATCATCCGCGAGAGGACGAGCCGATGAACGAGAGGCGTACAACGCAGCCCTTTGGACCGTTTTTTCCTCTGATCTTCACGGTTGCCAAGTGGATCTGCCGTCTGCTGCATCCGGTCACGGTTCAGGGGTTGGAAAACCTACCTCGCCACGGCGCACTGCTGGTGGCAAATCACGCCAGCAACTGGGACCCTCTGGTGCTGGCCACGGCGCTGCCCATGGATTACCGGCTTCGCGTCATGGGCAAGGAGGAACTGTTCCGGAATCCCATTCTGGCATGGGTCATCCGGGTGGGGGGCGCATTCCCCGTGAACCGGGGCGGCGCGGACATTCAAGCGGTGAAAACCGCCATCCAGACCATTCAGAGCGGTCAAAATCTGCTGATCTTCCCGGAGGGCACCACCGTCCGAAACGGCATCGGCAAGGCGGACGGCCTGCCGGCCCACGCCCACAGCGGCGCGGCGGTGATCGGTGTCCGTACCGGCGCGATTTTAGTGCCGGTGTTTGTGGATGGAGAAAAGCGGACCTTCCACCGGACACGCATCATCATCGGCCAGCCCTATACGCCGGTATATACCGGCCGCCGGGGGACTGCTGAAGAGATGCAGAAGATCGCGGATGAGCTTCTGCGGGAGGTTTACGCCTTGGGCGGGCAGCAGGTAGGAGGTGCGCCGCTGTGCAAGTGATCCTGGCGGAAAGCGCCGGTTTTTGCTACGGCGTAAAGCGGGCCGTGGAGCTGGCTCAGAAAACAGCGGAGGAGACGCAGGGCTGCTGGATGCTGGGAGATCTCATTCACAACACCCATGTGGTCAATGACCTGGCGGCCCGGGGCATCCGGAAAACGGACCGCCCTGAAGCGCTGGGAGCAGGGGATACGGTGGTGATCCGGTCTCACGGAGAACTGAAAAGCGTACTGGACGGATTGGCGGCCCGGGGCGTCCGCTGCGTGAACGCCACCTGTCCCAACGTGGTCCACATTCAGGAGCTGGTGTCTCAGGCGGAGCAGGAGGGACGGCAGGTGGTCATCATCGGAGAGCCGCACCATCCGGAGGTCATGGGACTTGCCAGCTGGTGCGTTCATCCGCTGGTGTTCCAAGGGCCGGAGGCTGTGGCGGAATGGGTCAAAAACGGCGATTTTCAGCCGGAAATGCCCATGAGCATCGTGGCGCAGACCACCTGTATTCGTGAACTTTTTGAAAGTTCCTGCAAAATCCTAAAAAAAGAATGTACAAACGTAAAAATCTTTGATACAATATGTTATGCTACGCGTAAACGTCAGAACGAAGCGGCGGAGATCGCCGCGAAGGTAGACGTGATGGTGGTGGTTGGCGACCGTAAGAGCGCCAATACGAAGCATCTGGCAGAGATCTGCCGGCAGAACTGTTCTCATGTCCTTTCCATTGAAGGGGCGGACGAGCTTTCCGCCGCAGACTTTGCGGGCTGCCGTATTGCCGGGCTGACGGCCGGCGCATCCACACCCGCGGGCATCATTAAGGAGGTAAAAACAACGATGAGCGAAGAAATCAAGAGCACCGAGACCATGGAAGAGTCCTTTGAGGAACTGCTGAATCAGTCTTTCAAAACTTTAAATACAGGAGAGAAGGTAACCGGCATTGTCACCGCCATCACCCCCACCGAGGTTCAGGTGGATGTTGGCGCTAAGCAGTATGCTTACATCAAGCTCAGCGAGCTGAGCGACGATCCCAGCGCTAAGCCCGAGGATATCGTGAAGGTGGGCGACGAGGTCGAGACCTATGTTGTCCGCGTCAACGATGTGGAAGGTTATGCCGAGCTGTCCAAGAAGCGTCTGGACGCTGTGAAGATCTGGGAGAACATTGAGACTGCCGTTGAGGAGAAGACCGTGCTGGAAGGCACTGTCACCGAGGAGAACAAGGGCGGCATCGTGGTTTCCGTCAAGGGCATCCGCGTGTTCGTTCCCGCTTCTCAGAGCGGCCAGCCCCGCGGCGCTGATCTGTCTGCCATGAAGGGTCAGAAGGTCCAGCTCCGCATTACCGAGGTCAATCGTGCCCGCCGCCGCGTGGTGGGCTCCATCCGCAGCGTCACTGACGAGGCTCGCAAGGCCGCTCAGGAGGCCGTGTGGAGCACCATCGAGGTGGGCAAGCACTACACCGGCACCGTGAAGTCCATGACCAGCTACGGCGTGTTCGTGGACATCGGCGGCGTGGACGGCATGGTCCACATCTCCGAGCTGTCCTGGAGCCGCATCAAGAACCCCGCCGAGATCTGCAAGGTTGGCGACACCATGGATGTGTACGTCATCTCCTTCGACCCCGAGAAGCACAAGATCTCCCTGGGCGCCAAGGACCACAGCGTGGATCCCTGGCAGGTGTTCATGAACAAGTACGGCGTGGGCGACACCGCTGAGGTTCGTATCGTTAAGCTGATGCCCTTCGGCGCTTTCGCTGAGGTGGTTCCCGGCGTGGACGGCCTGATCCACATTTCTCAGATCGCTGACCGCCGCATCGAGAAGCCAGAGGACGTTCTCTCCGAGGGCCAGACCGTTGAGGCTAAGATCACTGCGATCGACGAGGAGAAGCAGAAGATCTCCCTGTCCATCCGCGCTCTGCTGGCTCCTGCCGCTGACGAGGAGGACGCTCCTGTTGAGGAGTAATTTCGACTGAAAAAAGGAGCAGACCGACCGGTCTGCTTCTTTTTTGCTGTTTCGCATCGTTCTTGCGTTCTCAGCTGCTTCGAAGCCTGTGGCTGCAAGGGGTTGAGGTGCGGCGAGAACAGGAGAGAGCGAGCGTATTTTGTTATGAGTGAACGTGCTAATTGGCGCGTGATTTGAATTATTGTGATTTTTTTCACGTTTTGCTTGCATTGCCGGACCGAATATGATAAGATTTTAACGATACAAGGAAAACTTTGCGGATACGCAGAATAAATATGGAGGTAAAAGACGATGAATGTTCAGGAACTGTATCAGCAGAAGCTGACTACCGCTGAGGAAGCGGTGAAGATTGTCAAGTCCGGTGACTGGGTGGATTACGGTTGGTGCTGCAATCAGCCTGTCGCTCTGGACAAGGCTCTGGCTGCCCGGAAGGACGAGCTGTTTGACGTGAAGATCCACGGCGGCGTGACCATGTGGATGCCCGAGGTGTGCAAGGCGGATGACGCCGGTGACCACTTCACCTGGAACTCCTGGCACTGCAGCGGCATGGACCGCAAGATCATCGGCAAGGGCATGGGCTATTTCGGCCCCATGCGCTATTCTGAACTGCCCCGTTTCTATCGGGATGGCAACGCCACCACGGATGTGGCTATGATCCAGGTGACTCCCATGGACGCCCACGGCAACTTCAGCTTCGCTGTTTCTGCTTCCCACATTGGCGATATGCTGGAGCATGCCAAGAAGATCATCGTGGAAGTCAACCAGAATATGCCTTGGGTCTACGGCCTGACCGGCACCGAGATCAACATCCGCGATGTTGACATGGTCGTGGAAGGCGAGAACCCCGCCGTGGCCGCTATGGGCGCCGGCGCTCCTCCCACCGATGTGGACCGCAAGGTTGCCGAGATGATCGTGAAGGAGATCCCCAACGGCGCCTGCCTGCAGCTGGGCATCGGCGGTATGCCCAATACCGTTGGCTCCCTGATCGCAGAGTCCGACCTGAAGGATCTGGGCGTGCACACCGAGATGTATGTGGACGCTTTCGTGGATATTGCCAAGGCTGGCAAGATCACCGGCCGCAACAAGAACGTGGACAGAGGCCGTCAGGTCTATGCCTTTGCTGCCGGCACCCAGAAGCTGTATGACTACATCAAGGAGAACCCCGATGTGATGGCCGCACCTGTGGATTACACCAACGATGTTCAGGTCATCGCCAAGCTGGATAACTTCATCTCCATCAACAACGCTGTGGATATGGACCTCTTCGGTCAGGTCAACGCCGAGTCTGCCGGCATCAAGCACATTTCCGGTACCGGCGGCCAGCTGGACTTCGTGATGGGCGCTTACCTCTCCAAGGGCGGCAAGAGCTTCATCTGCATGTCCTCTACCATGACTGCCAAGGACGGTACCGTGAAGAGCCGGATCGTTCCCACCCTGACCAACGGCTCCATTGTTACCGATCCCCGGTCCTGCGCACACTATATCGTCACTGAGTACGGCATGGTGAACCTGAAGGGCATGTCCACTTGGGAGCGTTCCGAGGCCCTGATCGGCATTGCACACCCCGATTTCCGGGACGAGCTGATCAAGTCTGCCGAGGCGATGCACATCTGGAGAAAGTCCAACAAGCGGTAAGTTACCGGATCAACCGAATCATAAGAAAAGCGGGAGCCTTTCGGCTCCCGCTTGAGGCTGTCGATAAAGTGATAAATTTTCCGCGACGGTAAGGAAGGGTGTGCGCGGGAAACCCAAGAAGGGTGTCCCGCGCCATTAAAATCCTAAGTTTTCAGAACTTTTATGAAGTTCTGAAAACTTGCTCAGCGGGGAGAAAAGACTTTTTCGACACGCTGAAGCGGGAGCCTTTCGGCTCCCGCTTTTTGGTTTGATGGAGTTAGATCAATGCCGGAACAAGAGGTTCCAGAAGCCGGTGGAGGTCAGGAACAGGATCAGCATGACCACGGGCACCACATAGCGCATCATCACGCTATACAGCTTGGCCCGGCCGAAATGCTCGCCGTTTTTCTCCACCTCGTCGATGACCCACTTGGGGCCGATGACCCAGCCGATCAGGATGCTGGTGAGGAGACTGATAAAGGGCATCAGGAAGCTGTTGCTGATGTAGTCCATCACGTCCAGAAGCTGAGCGGCGCTGCCGTTGGGCAGAGTCAGCTCGAAGTAGAACACGTTATAGCCCAGACAGATGAGAATGGCGGTCACCAGAGAGTAGACACCCACCATGGCGCACATCTCCTTGCGGCTCTTGTGGAAGATCTCCATGCAGTTGGCCACCAGCGTTTCCATGACGGATACACAGCTGGTCAGCGCCGCGAAGCCAAGGGCCAGAAAGAACACGATGCCGACGATGCGCCCCACGCCGCCCATGGAGGCAAACACCCGGGGCAGGCTGATGAAGGTCAGGCTGGGACCGCTGGCCATGCCGTCCACGCCCAAGAACACATACACGGAGGGAATGATCATGATGCCGGCCAGAAAAGCCACGCCGGTGTCGAAGATCTCGATCTGGCTGTTGGCCTTGTTCAGGTCTACATCATCCTTCACGTAGCTGCCGTAGGTGATCATGATGCCCATGCTGACGCTGAGGGAGAAGAAGAGCTGGCTCATGGCGTCCAGCACCACGTTCAAAAAGCTCCGGAGCGTCATGCCGGTGAAGTCGGGCTTCAGATAGAAGGCAAGGCCCTGGAGACCAGTGCGGGTCACGCCGCTGTCATCCGTGTGGCTCAGCGTCAGAGAGAACACGGCGATCCCGATGACGAGAAGCAGCAGGACCGGCATGATATACCGGGAATATTTCTCGATGCCCTTCTCCACGCCGCGATAGACCACCCACGCCGTCAGTGCCAGAAACAGCAGCATAAAGACAATCGGAGAGACCTGAGAGGTGATGAAGGAGGTAAAGAAACCATCCTGAGCTGCCTGTGTTCCGTCAGAGACCAGATAGACCGCGAAATACTTGGCGATCCAACCGCCGATGACGGAGTAGTAGGTCATGATGAGGGTCGGAACCAGGAAGGTCAGATATCCCAGAAAACGCCACTTCTTATGCAGGGTTCCAAAGGCGTTCAGCGCGTTCTGCTTGGTTCGGCGGCCGATGGCCACGTCCGTGGTCAGCAGTGTGAAGCCGAAGGTCAGCACCAGCACCAGATACACCAACAGGAACAGGCCGCCGCCGTCTTTGGCGCAGAGATAGGGGAAGCGCCAGATATTGCCGACGCCTACGGCACTGCCTGCGGCCGCCAGAACGAAGCCCAGAGAGCCGCTGAAACCACTGTGTTTGTTTTTCATTTTGCACACTCATTTCTATCTTTTTGTCTTCAACAAGAGAACATTCTATCAGGCTGCGGAAAAAAAGCAAACAGCAGGAGTTTCGTTTCAGGAAATGTTTTCTTGAAAAATTTCTTGAAATGATATATACTGATGGAAAACAACCTCAATAAGCGGTGTGTCCGATCAAGAAGAAGGAAATGGATATTTTAAGGAAACAAGTTGTATGAACGAGATCAATGTCTATATCGGTGGTCAGATCCGCAAATACCGCAAAGCCAATGGCATGACACTGCAGCAGTTGGCGGATGTCATCCACAAGAGCCGTGCCACGGTCTGTAAATATGAAAACGGAGAGATCTCCATTGATATCGCCACTTTATATGAGATCAGTCAGGCGCTGCAGGTCTCCTTCGGGCAGTTGGCCAGCTATCAGCCGCCTCTTCCGCCGTACACGCCGCCCACGGTGGGGACGTTGCAGCGAAGTCCGTTCTTTCAGGCGAAGCGGCTGTATTTCTATTTTTATGACGGCCGCTATCACCGTTTGAAGGACGGTGTGATCGACATTCACGAGCACGCGGAGCGGCCCGGCACCTATGTGGCGAGCTTTACGCTCTGCTCTGTTTCCGGCAACGGATGCAGTAATGAATCCTATTATACGGGCAACGTTGTTTACAGCGATATGCTGATCCGGTTTACCTTTTTCAACCAGCTCAATCCGCTGGAGGAAGACCTGCTGTATATTTTCAATCCGCTGGAGATGCGGGACTATACCGATGGCCTTCTCTGCGGCATTTCCAGCGCGGACCTGATGCCCTGTGCCTTCCGCTGTCTGGTGACGCTGAATCCACAGGAATTGGACGAGAGTCTGCGTCAGCGGCTGTTGTTCTCCAAACAGGAGATCCGGCGATGGGGGCAGCTGAATATGCTGCTGATCGGCAACCGCAGCGCAGAGGATTCCGCGTTTTTGTGATCGAAGAAAAGAAGAAAAAAGGGGAGAAGGACGTTTCCGTCCTTCTCCTTTTCATATTTCGATATTGTTTATTTCCGCTTGGGGATGTCCACCTTGGACAGAGGATTTGCCTTCGCGGCGACACGCAGAGCTTCATTATCAATATGGGTGTAGATCTCCGTGGTATTCAGGTGGTCATGTCCCAAAACCTCTTGGACCGCCCGGACATCCACGCCGTTTTGCAGCATCAGCGTTGCCGCCGTGTGCCGCAGCTTATGAGAAGAATACTGGGTGGCGTCCAAACCGGCCTCTAAAAGCCGCTTTTTCACCATGGCATGAACGGTGGACCGGCTGATCCGCTCGTTCTGAGAGGACAGGAACAGTGCGTTGGCGTCCCGTCCGGTGATGGGCCGCCGGACCGCCAGATAGCGGTTCAGCGCCGCTTGGCAGGCGTCATTGAGGTAAAGAATACGAACTTTGTTGCCCTTACCAAGAATGCGCATGGTCTCGTCCTGAATGTCCTGCAAATTCAATCCTACCAGCTCGGAGATCCGGAGTCCGCAGTTGAGGAACAGGGTCAGGATGGCGTAATCGCGCTCCTGATTTTTACCGTCCACGGCGCTGAGCAGATCCTTGCTTTGCTCCAGCGTCAAATAGCGTGGCAATTCCTTTTTCAGCTTGGGCGCGTCGATATCTTTGACAGGATTTTCACGAAGTAGATGGGCCTTGTTGGTCAGGTAATTGTAAAAGGAGCGGATCGTGGCGATTTTTCTGGCACGGGATGCGGCGTTCAGGCCGTAGTCCGAATGGGAGCTGTTCTGAAACCGGACCCGATCCCGGCTGAGATAGGTCATGTAGCTGTAAATGTCCGACAGCTTGATGCTGCCAACAAATTCCAGATCCACGTCCATAATACTGATCTCATCCAGAGCCTTGTCAGCCAAGTCGGGATCACGGATCTGTTTCATATAGCGGAAGAAATTCCGAAGATCCAGGTAGTATTCGTCTACGGTACGCTGGGAATGAGCCTTGATGGTCTCGTGATAAGAAAGAAAATCCCGCAGGATCTCCGGCGCTTCAGTACGATAATCAGACATAGCTGGCTGGCGGGATATTTGCGCTAAAAAAGCAGTCAAATGTCGAGGGAGGCTGAAAACGTCTCCCCTAAACTGAACAAAATTTTTATTTTGTTCAGTTTACTGCATCCCGCGAACGTCTCCTCTCCTCAGTCATTCAACATAAAATCCGGCGGATGGGTCATGCTACAAGCAAATCAAACAGAAATGAGTTGATGTTATGATCCCATGCACCAGTAAATGCGTTTATCAAAGCGACGGGCTCTGCACGTTGGACAGCGCTGCCGCCGCAGGACAACCGGCCTTGGGCGGCGCCTGTGTACACTTCATTCCACAGGACGCAGCGCGGCTCGGATCGCCTCACCGATATTCCGGGCCGGGATCACCGTCAGACCGGTCGGCGCCTTTATGGTACCTGCCCGATGAGCCGGCACCACGCACCTCCGGAATCCCAGGCGCTGAATTTCAGACACCCGCTGATCCAACTGATTGACGCTGCGCAGCTCCCCGGTCAAGCCCACCTCTCCGATGGCCACCAGATCGCTGGGCACCGGCCTGTCCAAATAACTGGACGCCAAGGCGATCACCGCCGCCAGATCTGCGGCAGGCTCGTCCAGTGACAGACCGCCCACGATGTTCAGATAGGCGTCGCAGGCGGAGACCTTCAGCCCGCCCCGCTTTTCCAGCACCGCCAGCAGCATGGCCGCCCGGTTGTAATCAAAGCCGTTGCTGGTTCGCCGTGGATTGCCGCTGGCAGAGCTGACCACCAGCGCCTGAAGCTCTGCCAGAACGGGCCGGACCCCCTCCATCACACAGGTGACACAGGTGCCGGGGGCGTCCTCCGGTCGGCCGGAGAGCAGCATTTCCGACGGGTTCTCCACCTCCGCCAGCCCCTCGTCCCGCATTTCAAAAACACCGATCTCGTTGGTAGCGCCGAAGCGGTTCTTCGCCGCCCGCAAAATCCGATAGCTGGTGTGCTGGTCGCCCTCAAAGTACAGCACGCAGTCCACCATGTGCTCCAGCACCTTGGGACCGGCAATGGAGCCTTCCTTGTTGACATGGCCGATGACAAAGACCGTGATCCCCTGCCCCTTGGCTACCTGCATCAGAGACAGGGTGCAGTCCTTCACCTGACTGACGCTGCCTGCGGCGGCGTCCAGCGCGTCGTTATATAAGGTCTGGATGGAGTCCACAATCAGCACATCCGGCTGCTCCGTGTTCACGGCCTCCAGCACATCCCCCAGATTCGTCTCCGAAAGCACCAAAAGCTGCTGGCTTTCCACATGGAGCCGCTTGGCCCGCAGCTTTAACTGGTGCTCAGATTCCTCACCGGAAATATACAAAACCTTTGAAAATTCACATAATTTGCTGCAAATTTGCAGCATCAGCGTGGATTTGCCGATGCCGGGCGCACCGCCCACCAGCACCAGCGAGCCCTTCACGGCCCCGCCGCCCAAGACCCGGTCCAACTCCCCCATGCCGGTGGGAAACCGGATCTCCTCGTCAGCGGTGAGATCCGTCACGGGGCAGGCCCGGCGGCGGGTCATGCCCACCCGGACAGAGGCCCCCTTCCCTGTTCCCTTGGGGCGCTCCGGCTGCTCCACAATGGTGTTCCACGCGCCGCAGGCGGGGCACTTCCCTGCCCATTTTGCGGTCTCATTTCCACATTCCGTACAATAAAACAGCGTTTTTGCTTTCATTTCCTATCCTCTCCGGCCATCCATCGCAAATATCCCGCCGCGATGACCGCCGCCAGCGTTTTCTGATAGTCCTCCTGCTGGAGCCGCGCGGCCTCCTCCCTGTTGGACAGAAAGCCGCACTCCACCAGCACTGCGGGAGCGTCCACATGGTTCATCAAATAGATGCTGTCCGGGATCTGTTTCGGCTCCTTGGCCCGGTGGGTGTTGACCACCGGGTTCAACCCGGCTTGCAGAGTCCGGGCCAGCGCTTCCGCCCCCTCCTGCCGGTTCCAGAAGGTCTGCGCCCCGTGGGTCACCGGCGAGGACGGCAGGCTGTTCTGGTGGATGCTCAACAGCACCGCGTTGGGGATGCCGTTGACAAATGACGCCCGGTTGTGGAGGTCCGACACCTTCCGCTGCCGCATGGTTTCCAGTCCGGGATCGCAGACCATGCCGTCCTCCCGCCGGGTCAGTTCCGTCCGAACACCGGCAAAGCGCAAGAGCTGTTCCAGCTGCAGGGAAATCGCCAGATTGATCCGGCTTTCCTCCGTACCGTCTCCGGCGACGGCGCCGCCGTCCTGCCCGCCGTGGCCCGGGTCGATGACCACGGTTTGAGCGCTGCTCCCCTGCCCCATCGCCCCAGTGGGCGTGAAGGCCCGTCGGGAGCCTGCCAGAAAAATGGCGGAAAGTCCGATCATGCAGACCGCCAGCCATGTATACAGCAGCGTTCGTTTCCGAATCAGCAGGATCATGCCCATCACCTCGGCCCAGCCTATGCGCCGCAGCTTATCCAATATGTCATTATAGCGACTTTTTGTCGGGAAAGCAAGTTCCCTACTTGCCTCTTCCGCATAGGATAGGGTACGCGCCCAAGGGCGCTTTCAATAAGGAGGGGATCACGAAGCTATGGAAAAACCCGAAGTGAAGCCCGCGGTCTGCGAGGTCGGTCAGGGCACCCTGCCCGGCTGCGCGGCACTGGCTTTCCCATATATTCCCATGCAGAGCAATAATCCCACCCGGTACAGCCGGACGGAGGCTTTGCAGACCGGCACCCTGTTTCCGGGGCTGGACCTGCCGTTTAAGGCGGCTATTCAGGCCCGGACCAAGCTGCCAAACACCGCACTGGTGGAGCTGATGGCCCTTGACTTCGCCGTCACGGAGCTGAATCTCTATCTGGATACACACCCGCAGGACCAGGAGGCTCTGGGACTGTACGCCTCCTATATCAAGCTGGCCAAGGAGGGCCGGGAAAAGTATACCGCCAAATACGGCCCTCTGGACAGCGCGGAGCTGGTTCTGGAGGACGGCTACACCTGGCTCAATGACCCATGGCCCTGGGAGTTAGGAGGAAACGCCTGATGTTTGTTTATGAGAAAAAGCTGCAATATCCGGTGAAGGTCGCCACACCCAACCCCAAGCTGGCGGCGGTGATCATCAGCCAGTACGGCGGACCCGACGGGGAACTGGGCGCGTCCCTGCGCTACCTTTCCCAGCGCTACTCCATGCCCTATCCGGAGCTGAAGGGCCTGCTGACCGACATCGGCACAGAGGAAGCGTCATGGCCCCCAATTTTGGCACGGTATTTTTCCAGTCCGTCCAGCACATAGACCCATTTGGCGGGCAGCAGATTGAGCGTCACCTCTACCCTGCCGTCCCGGTACACGATCATTTGCTGGAGGAGATGCCCGTAAAAGTCATCGTCCGCCGTGCGCCCGCTGACGATGCCCGTGATGGCGGCGCGAATGTCCGGCTTTAGGGTCTGCGTGTCGGTGTTCAGCGTCTGCCGCTGTTTGATCGCGGCAATTTTCTCCTGCACCCGGTTCATTTCATTCTCACAGCGGGCTTTGGCGCGCTGATAGTCAGCCTTGGTGATGCTCTTGTCGAAAAATCGGTCATGGATGGTGTCATTGCGGGCTTGCAGCTTTTCAAGCTCCAGCTCCAGCCGCCGCAGCTCCTGCTCGCCGCTGTCCTCACCGGACGTCAGAACGCTTTCCACAACTCGGGTGAGGTTCGATATGATCGCTTTCTTATCCAGCGTCACGGCGTTCACGGAGCGCCGCAGAAGATCCATGGCAATGTCGTTCCGGATCTGCCGTCCGACGCTGCATCCGATGACATTTCCCGCGCCGTCTGTGCGCCGCAGGCCTTCGTTGGTGGCGGTGAAGCAGCACCAGCGGTAATAGGAGCTGCCGTCCTGCCGCTTTTTGGTACGGTGAGAGAAGCTCTTGCCGCACTCGCCGCAGCGAATTTTGCCGGAGAGCGGATAGCGGTTGCCATGTCCGCCGCAGCCCGTTGCGCGGTTGCGGCGGGATAGCTCCCGCTGCACCGCCTGCCACGTTTCCCGGTCGATGATGGCCTCATGGTGGTCTTTCAGCGCTACCAGCGGTTCCTTGCCGTGGTTGTACTTCTTTTCATGGGTCAGAAAATCCGGTGTGTAGGTCTTTTTCTGGATCAGGTCGCCGCAGTATTTTTCATTTTTCAGGATCTTTGTCACGGTGGCAGACGACCAAAGGCAGTTGCCCTTGCTGCTGAGGATACCAGCCTCCCGCAGTTCCCGCGCGATGGTGCTGCACCCTTTGCGCTCTTGCAGGTACTTATGGAAGATGAGCCGGACAACTTCTGCACCCTCCGGGTTGACGGTCATTTTGCCGCCAATCACGTCGTAACCCAGCAGCGAGCCGCCAAAAACGACACCCTTCTCCATGCTGCGCGTCTGCCCCCATTTGGAGCGTTCTGAGGTTTTTCGACTCTCATCCTGCGCGACGGAGCTCATGATCGTCAGCCGAAGCTCCCCATCGTTGGTGCGGGTATCCAGGCTGTCATTGAGAAACAGCACGCCTACGCCGCGCCGACGCAACTCGCGGGTGATTTGCAGCGCGTCCACCGTGTTGCGGGTGAAACGGCTGACCTCCTTGGTCACGATCAGGTCGATCTGCCCCAGCTCCGCCGCGTGGAGCATTTTATTGAACTCCACGCGCTTGCGGGTGGACGTGCCGGAGATGCCCTCGTCGGCATAGATGCCTTGCAGGACCCAATCCGGCTGACGCTCGATGTAATCACGGAAATATCGCTGTTGGGCCTCAAACGAGTTCGCCTGATCTTCCTTATCCGTGGATACGCGGCAGTACGCCGCTACTTGTAACATAAAACCGCCTCCTTTGCGGGTATCATACGGCGAATCACATGCCTTTGCAACTGTGCGGATACTGAAAGGCACTATTGCTTTACAGCTTATTGATTGCAAAAGATATTTCACTGTGTTGCTTCGTGAGAACTAAATTGCCAACGTAAAATATTCTTCATTTTCCGAAGTTCTTCCTGCCGAGCGATATTTTCTATAATGAGATGGGTTTGCAGTTGGGAAGTCGGTTCATCGGTGTACTCATCAAGTTCAAGCATATGTTCGTTCCAGTAAAAAATCCGGACACCTTGCTTTTTCATCGCCCGAAGCACCTTCTGTGCGTCCATACAACAGTTTGTAAAATCCGACATCCGCTCGATAATCAGAATGTCAAATTTTCGTTCAGACGCATCCTCCACCATTTTCCGAAGTACGCTGCTGGGCTCGGAAAGATACCACGGCTTTGGAGAATCCATGTAAAACGCATGGAATCCCAACCCAACATCAGCGGCGAATTCCTGCATTTCTGCTCTGATTTCCTCTGGCGGTTCTTGGCACTGTTCTACCTGATAGAATGCTGCTTTTAACATTATTCATTTCCTCCATTCATTCGTGTATATTTCTCCAATTTCTGTACGCAGTCTTTAAACTGCATTTCGTTAAGAACCCCTTGACGCTGCAAGGCGAGCAGGACGGCTCGCTGGTATGCGAGAAGAAAGTCCTGCCCGATCTCATCTGCCGCCTGATTATGCAGCAACTCCGGTTTGCTTGCCATCCTGCTCCCCCCCTTTCCTTGAAACTATGCGGAGAGACCGGTGAACTTGTTGCCGTTTTCCCGGAAGCGGTTTCCTGCCTGACGGAAACTCGATTTCTGCTCCTTGGCACGCTCGCGTCATCAGACGGTCATGGCCTGCTTCCCCGAAAGAGAAACGCTCCGGCGGTCATTCAATTTTGTGGAAGATCGTTTGCGCTGAATTTCAACTTCCACAAAAATGATAGCAAGCGTTGACGGAGATTTCAATATGTGGTAAACTATTCGCGTGACAAATGATTTACCACACACGATGCGGAGCTGTGTCCACGAATGGAGGAAAAGCCTTGAGAGCCTTGTATTGCTTGAGTTTTGGCCCCAAAAAGGAATATGTAGAAACGGATTTCAAGCCCGTGGAATATCGTCTCGGGACAACCCTTATTGCCTTTTTGTCCACAGATTTCGCTTCTTTACGGGCGAAATTACTGGTGCGAACAACGCCCATGATGGAAAATCAAGCCATTACCGAGATCAAAAATGCGCTGAGCGCGATCCATCCTTTCGGGGAACGCTTTGTGCAGTCCCTCTTTTTTGAAGAAAAGCTGGCAGACGTGCTTGATGAACGCATGGAAGGTTTTGAGAAACTGCAAAAGGAACTTTCCGCCTTTGCAGATGCCGTGCTCGTGCCGGACAGATCTAAGTTGAGCGCCAAGCAGCGTTTGGCGCTCTATATGAGCCACGATTTTCAAGCTGCCACAGCGATCGCCGGTTTGGACCTGAAGATGCGCGCAGAACGAAAGCTGTATGTAGATGAGCAGAATTTTGATCCGGTGTTGGCGGCAGACCGCATTTCGACGCCACCAAAGTCCGTCCGGTTTGCCCGCATCGAGGGCTCGGACGATTTGGGCGCGACGCTGCTGACAGAACTGCTGGAGATGGTCGAGCAAGGAATTGAATTGAAAAAGTGTGAATATTGTCATCGTTACTTTATCCCTTTCTCTTCCAAAGCTCTTTATTGTGATCGGTCAGTCGGTGATACCGGAAAAAGCTGCAAAGAACTCGCAGTCAAAGAGAAGCATGAAAAGAAAATCGCTGCCGATGATGGCTTAAAGCTCATCCGGCAGCGGATCAAAACCTATGATATGCGTGTTCGCCGTACTCCGGCCATTTACACAGATGCCGCATTTCAAATCTGGAAAGCACAAGCGGAGAATGCCCGAAACCGCTATGTGAACGGCGAATTGACCTATGAAGAATTAGATGCGCTTACACAGCTCCCAAAGAAGAAAGGCGAATAATAGACGAAGAAAAAGCGAAATATTTGCGTATTTTTCTTGTCCTTTGCGTATACTGTGATATAATAAAGGCGAGGTGATGAGCGTGACCTTAAAAGAATTGCGTATTTCAAAAGGGCTGAATCAGGCCCAATGTGCGGAATACCTCGGTATGTCCACGCGCAACTATCAGAATTACGAAAACGATGCCGCGAAAGCAAACACGGCCAGATACCATGCGATTTATCAAAAGCTGGAAAGCTATGGTCAGCCTGTTGTCACAGCCGCCGTACTCTCGCAAATGCCAGAGTTTCATACGAATGTTGTCACGTGTACGGGCTTGCAGGCGTTGGCAAACAGCGTGGCAAAGTACAGCAAGCGTGACTGCTTCAGCACCTTGCAGAAGTTTGTGGCCGGCTCCTATGATGGGAAGATCTGTATTTTATACGGTCTCCGCCGGACCGGAAAGACAACACTTCTGTTTCAAATGCTTTCCGAACTGCCCATAGAAAAAACGGCCTACATCAAGGTGCAGACCACCGATGATATGTCGCGGCTGACAAAGGACTTGAAAGTTCTATTTGAACTGGGTTATCGCTATGTGTTTATTGATGAAATTACGCTCCTGAGCGACTTCATCGGCACCGCTGCCGTGCTTTCCGATGTGTTCAGCATGATGGGCATGAAAATCGTTGTTTCCGGTACGGACTCTCTTGGTTTCGCTATGGCGAACCGCGATGAACTGTACGACAGAAGCGTGACGATCCACACCTCTTTTATTCCCTTTCGGGAGTATGCGCGGCTCCTGAACATCTGTTCTGTCGATTCTTATATTGAATACGGCGGAACGCTGAAAATGGAAAATATGAGCTTTGACGATCCGGATGCCGCCTTTGACGAGGTCGCGTTTCGGGATGACGAAAGCACACGGAAGTATATTGATACCGCCATCAGCCGTAACATTCAGCACACGCTGAAAAATGACCATTACGGTGAATATTTCAATCAACTGCGGGAACTTTACGAAAAAGGTGAGCTGACCAACGTCATCAACCGCATTGTGCAGCACATGAACCACCGCTTTGTGCTGCGCGTGGTAGAGGACGAATTTAAGTCCCATGATTTTGGCTCCACAAAGGAACTGCTTTTACATGATCTCCCTGCGGAACGGGCAACCGTTCTCTATGATGTCAATGAAAAGCAAATATTGGAGCGATTAAAGGCCATCATTGAGGTCAAGGAAAAGAGTGAAACAACCGTCCCGATCACGCAGGAGCATATCGACAAAGTGAAGAAGTATCTGCTTATGCTGGATCTGATCGTCAACTGTCCGGAACGGTACGAAAGCGGTAAGCAGGCGGAGCATATCGTCTTTTCCCAGCCCGGTATGCGCTATGCCATCGCAAAGGCTTTAGTCTACTCCTTGATGCAGGATGCCTATTTCGCATCGATTTCCGAAGCAGATAAGGCATATATCACAGGAAAGATTCTGGACGATGTAAAGGGCCGGATGCTGGAGGACATTGTTCTGCTGGAAGTCCGCAAAACCGCGCCCAGTACGATGGAAGCGTTCAAATTCAAGTTCGATGCCGGCGGCGAGTTTGACATGGTGATTTATGATAAAACTAATCAAAATTGCCGCATTTATGAAATCAAGCACAGCACCGAGGCCAACGAAAAGCAGACACTTCATCTGCGTGATGCAGAGAAATGCCAAATCGTTGAAAAACGCTTTGGCCCGATCAGCGGTAAATTCGTTCTTTATCGCGGAAAAGATACGTTAGCTGAGGGTGTTCAGTATTTGAATGTAGAAAATTATCTGTGTGGTCTGAAGTAACTTTTGAGGAGGATTTATCATGAACTATATTTTAAAGCAGTTCGATGAACCGCTCGTTAAATTCTCCGCAACGACGGATACCAGTGAGCCGGAGATCCAAATTCTTTGGACAAACGAAGAAAAAGCGGCATTGCTGCCGCTTGATCTGACGCTGACACCGGATGGATTGAGCCGTTGGCTGCGCCGCCGCACGATCCCGAAGAATCGCGCTTATGTCCATAGCCTTTTGGCAAAATGCGGCTTAAACCTCAACCGACCGCTCAGTATTATCAGTGTTTGTAAAGGACTATCACTTAACGATTGCTATTGGGTCGTTGAGGACGGCGACACCACTTATTTTGACAAAGTAAATCTCTACAACAACCCATTCAGCAATGTTCTGGCAGAGCTTGCCTTTACCGGCTATGGCAGCAGCGTCCGCACTTCCCTGCTCTCCAGCCCGGAGTTTACCACCAATGGAATGCTTCGTAAATGCTGGCGGCGCATCGGCGGTAAGGTGTATCTCTATAAGGGCGGCACGGAGGGCGCGGCCAATACCGGCAACGAACCATACTCTGAGTTTTACGCCGCACAAATCGCCGCCGCCATGGGCGTTCACGCGATCCACTATGGCTTATCCTGTTGGAAGGGCGTTCTCTGCTCCACCTGCGAGCTTTTTACCGACAAGGCGTATGCCTACCTCCCTATCGGACATCTCGTTTCTAAGGGCGGCATGGGGGCTGCCAGGGCGTATTACGAAAAGATGGGAGATAAGTTTGTCAACGCGCTGAACGAAATGCTGGTGTTTGATGCGGTGATCTGCAATGTGGATCGGCATTTCGGGAACTTCGGCGTGATGGTCGATAACCGGACGAATACCATCGTCTCCCCCGCCCCCCTGTTCGACCATGGCAATTCCCTCTTTAACTTTGCAGGCGCGGACGTCTGGGCGGACGAGGCTGCGCTGGAGGCATATATCGAAACGCTGTACCCCAGCGTGTACGATGATTTTCTCGGCACAGCCAAGGACGCGCTGACGCCGGAGCTGCGCGAGAAGCTACGGCATCTGCTGAACTTCAAGTTCAAGAAGCACTCGCGCTATAACCTGCCCGAAAATAGATTGCGGATGGTGGAGCGGCAGGTGCAGAAACGGGCAAGGATATTGTTGGCTTATAAATAAGACATCATAATGTTTTGTTTCGGAAAGCACTTTACAAATTTTCAATTATGATGTAAAATACTTTACATCATAATTAGGGAGGTGGCCGTATTGTCCACAGCTTATGATTCCTTTTTTGATAGAATTCCACCTAGACTACTTCACATTATTGTTAATGGCTGCACACTGGGAGATCGTGCTTTTCAACAGCTAATTGATAGTGACCCAGCACTTTTGAATAGTTTGTATATGAAGTGTCTGCGTACTCGGATACATGATAAAGCACTCCAGAAGTGCTTGCATGATCGTATTATAGCTTCCGGTATTCCACACATAACTGTATACAGTCAAGATACCGGATTTGGAAACCAGGTTGCAACGGTTTGTGGAGATGACTTTAGCTTAATACCGTGTCATATATTGTCGCGAGGAATTATGCCCGCCGCAGCAAAATATAAAATTAAAGCGTGCGAAAATAATCCTGGTGATGATTATGGCCAGCAAAGTCTTTTTACACCGCCTTATGCTGAAAAGTATGGAAGTATAACCTTTTTTGTAACAACCTTTTTTGACGGATTGAAAACAGAACCAACATTAGTTCTTCCAGATAAAACTTTTTCTCGTATCTTATACAGTTGGCCGATACTTTCTACGAGTGCTTTTGAACCGAGCGAAGATGATATTGCATATCAAAAGCGCATTTTCCCAATACTCATTTCCGAGGTGCAGCATGAACAAATTCAAGGGGCAGATTGAATATGCTCCAATTCCGCTTCGCATTAAAGATGCCAGAGAATATTGTCGGTTTAGCATGGTAGAACTGGCTGATAAGATTGATAAAACAAGGCAGGCCATATCACAGTTTGAAAATGGGCAAACCAAACCAACACCAGATGTTTTGTCAAAAATTGCTGTTGCAACAAACTTTCCTATTGAGTATTTTTTTAAGCCTATTCATCCTCAGAGTTCCTCTATGTCACAAATTCCACTATACCGTGGATCACCATCAAAAACGAATTCTCTAAAGCGCTCCTATGAAATTGCAACGGAGTGGTCAAGTGAAATCGTTGACTATCTGAAGAAATATGTCGAACTATTGGATGTAAATATTCCAAGTGATTTGGAGTTTGATCCTTTTTCTAATGTTGATCTCCAATTCAGAATTGAGTCTATTGCAGAAAAACTACGAAATTACTGGCACTTAGGTAAAGGCCCAATTCGCGATTTAGTTGGCATTTTAGAAAACAATGGATTTATCATATCTAAAATTCCACAAAAGGCAAAAGAAGTTGAAGCGTTTTCCCAATGGTCTGAGGGAGTTCCGCATATTTTTTACGAAGGAAATCGTAACACTTCTTCAAGTTATATCTTCAGCATTGCTCACGAACTCGGGCATCTAGTTTTACATGGTAATTTGCTGCCAGAAGATATAACTAGCCAAACCTATAAGATTATCGAACAGCAGGCGCATCTTTTTGCAGGCGCATTTTTAATGCCTGCCGAAACTTTTGGGAATGAGTATATTACAAGTAATCTTAACTCATTTGTTCAACTAAAGAAAAAATGGGAGGTTTCTTTAGCTGCTATGATTATGCGGGCAAATGTACTTGGAATTATAGATGATCAACAGAAAAGCTATTTGTTTAGGCAATTATCTGCGAAAGGCTATCGGCAGCATGAGCCTTATGATGATGAAATACCATTTGACGAGCCAAGCATGCTATCTAACTCAATTAAATTGTTGCTAAATCATAACATAATTACACTACAAGACTTTGTATATGATATTGCAATCCCGGAAGATGCGATCATTTCCATTTGTTCGCTTTCGTATAATTTTTTTAGAGAACATATGGGACAAATACGAAAAGTTCCATATTTGCAACTTATAAAGTAAAA
>ENA-UEQN01000146-UEQN01000146.1-human-gut-metagenome-genome-assembly--contig:-NODE-146-length-69816-cov-10.443310_pt1 | contig 69816 bp, 46 predicted proteins | sample MGYA00242940_ERZ507944 | MGnify/ENA primary metagenome ERZ507944 (study PRJEB26167, sample SAMN06115449) | human gut metagenome | host: Homo sapiens | place: China:Fujian | collected 2015-08-20... | reverse complement strand
TTCAGCTCCTTGATGCAGGTGATCATGCAGGGGGTCTTGACCTTGATGGTCATGTAGCCGTCCTCCAGCATGCGCTTGACGGTCAGCGTGTCGCCGTCCTTGGTGATCTCACCGGCATAGGTGACCTGGGGCAGATGCAGCTTCTCAGCGATCTGGGGGCCCACCTGTGCGGTATCGCCGTCGATGGCCTGACGGCCAGCCAGGATGATGTCATCCTTGTCGATGCCGTAGGTGTCGATGGCAGCGGCGATGATCTGGGAGGTAGCGTAGGTATCGGAACCGCCGAACTCACGAGCGGTCACCAGAACGCCCTCGTCCACGCCCATGGCCATCAGCTCACGCAGCATGCCCTCTGCGGGAGGGGGACCCATGGTGAACGCCACGACCTTGCAGCCCAGCTCGTCCTTCAGAGCCAGAGCCGCCTCAACGGCGTTCATGTCATCGGGGTTGATGATGGTCTGCATGGACGCACGGTCCAGGGTGCCATCGGGGTTCACGGCCACCTTACCGGAGGTATCGGGAACCTGCTTCACAGTGACGATGATTTTCATAATCTTTTTCGCTCCTTCTTATTTAACGCCCAAATTGTTGGCAATGACCATGCGCTGGACCTCGGAAGTACCCTCGTAGATCTCGGTGATCTTGGCATCACGCATCATGCGCTCCACGGGATATTCACGGGTATAGCCGTAGCCACCGAACAGCTGCACGGCGCGGCGGGTCACATCGGAGGCCATCTCCGCAGCAAACAGCTTTGCCATAGAGGAGTAGAAGCCGCACTTGGGATCGCCGGCATCCTTGGCGCAGGCGGCACGGTAGACCAGCAGCTGGGCGGCGTCCGCCCGGGCCTTCATGTCGGCCAGCTGGAACTGGGTGTTCTGGAACTGGGAGATGCGCTTGCCGAACTGGACGCGCTCCCTGGTGTAGGCGATAGCCTCGTCGATAGCACCCTCGCCGATGCCCAGCGCCTGCGCGGCCACACCCACGCGGCCGCCGTCCAGCGTACCCATGGCGATCTTGAAGCCCTTGCCCTCCTGCCCCAGCAGGTTCTCCGCCGGTACGCGGCAGTCCTCGAAGATCAGGTCAGACGTGGCGCTGCCGCGAATGCCCATCTTCTTCTCGTGCTTGCCGATGGAGAAGCCGGGGAAATCCTTCTCCACGATAAAAGCGGAGATGCCGTGGTTACCCTTGGACTTGTCGGTCATGGCAAATACCACAAATGTTTCAGCCTCGGTGGCATTGGTGATGAAGCACTTTACGCCGTTGAGCACGTAGTGGTCGCCCTCCAGCACGGCGGTGGTCTGCTGGCCGGAGGCGTCGGTACCCGCGCCCGGCTCGGTGAGACCGAAGGCGCCCAGCTTGCGGCCGCTGAGCAGATCAGGGAGGTACTTCATCTTCTGCTCCTCGGTGCCGTAGGCATAAATGGGATAGCAGCACAGGGACGTATGTGCGCAGATGATGACGGAGGTGGTGCCGCAGGTCTTGGCGATCTCCTCCACCGCCATGGCATAGGCCAGATTGTTCCCACCGGCGCCGCCGTACTTCTTGGGGAACGGGATACCCAGCAGGCCCAGCTTCGCCAGCTTGGGGATGGTCTCCGCAGGGAAACGCTCCTCCTCATCCAGCTCGGCAGCCAGCGGCTTCACCTCATTCTGGGCAAACTCCCGGTACATCTTGCGGAGCAGCTCGTGCTCCTTGGACAGTTTGAAATCCATGTTTTTCTCCTTCGGATATGATGGACAGCCGCGGCTCACAGGCCCATGCTGCCGGCGATCACGATACGCTGTACCTCGCTGGTTCCCTCATAGATCTCGGTGATCTTGGCGTCGCGCATCATACGCTCCATGGGATAGTCGTTGGTGTAGCCGTAACCGCCGAACATCTGCAGGGCCTTGGTGGTGACCCACATGGCCGTTTCGGAGGCGCTGAGCTTGGCCATGGCCGCCTCGCGGCTGCAGCGCTTTCCTGCCTGCTTCATGGACGCCGCCTGATAAGTCAGCAGGCGGGCAGACTCGCAGCGCAGTGCCATATCGGCAAAGGTGAACTGAGTGTTCTGGAACTTGCTGATGGGCTTGCCGAACTGCACGCGGGTCTTGGTGTAGGCCACCGCTTCGTTCATGGCGCCCTCGGCAATGCCCAGCGCCTGCGCGGCTATGCCGATACGGCCCACATCCAGCGTCTGCATGCAGATCTTGAAGCCCTTGCCCTCCTGACCCAGCAGGTTCTCCTTTGGTACGATCATGTCGGTGAATACGATCTCGGAGGTGTGGACGCCGTGCAGACCCATCTTGTTTTCCACCTTGCCTACGGAGAAGCCGGGGAAGGAGCTTTCGATGATGAACGCGGACAGGCCCTTGGTGCCCTTGGATTTGTCAGTCATGGCGAAGATCACGAATACGCCGGCCTCGGGGCCGTTGGTAATGAAGATCTTGGCGCCGTTGATGACATAGTGGTCGCCCTCCAGACGGGCCTCCGTCTGAGACTTGGAGGCGTCGGAGCCGGCGTTCGGCTCGGTGATGCCCATGCCGCCCAGCACGCCGCCCTTCGTCAGCATGGGCAGGTACTTGCGCTTCTGCTCCTCGGTGCCGTGCTCCAGAATGGGTACACAGCACAGGGTGTGGCCGGCTACAATGTCGCTGGTGGAGGCACAGGCCTTGGCCAGCTCCTCCGTGACGATGGCGGCGGATACCTGATCGGCTCCTGCGCCGCCGTACTCCCTGGGAACGGTCATGCCCATAATGCCCAGCTTGAACATTTTTTGAATGTTCTCGGCGGGGAACTCGTGGGTGCGGTCGATCTCCGCCGCGATGGGTTTGACCTCGTTCTCGGTGAACTCCGTGATCATTTTGCGGATCAGTTCCTGCTCACGATTCAAAGAAAAATCCATATGCTATCCTTTCCTGTTATATTTTGTCGTTTCCTGCCTTACCGCATGGCAATGGTGACTTCCGCCGTGGCAGCCAGATCACCGTTCTCCTTGCGAAGCTCGGTGCGACAGACCACCTTGGCCTTGGCCTCGTTGATCTCCGCCACCTCGGCGCGGGCGGTCACCACATCGCCGGGGAGGATGCCCCTGAGGAATCTGGCGTTGTTGATGGAGGCGAACAGCGGCGTCAGGCCCGCATACTTTTCGCCGGTCATGATCAGGACATCCGAAGCCTGCGCCATGCACTCCACGGACAGCACGCCGGGGAAAATGGGGCTGCCGGGGAAATGGCCCCTGAAGATATCCCATTCCGGACGAATGTGCAGCTTCGCCTCAATGCGCTGCATCGGCTCCAGCGAGACCACCTCGTCGATCAGCAGTATCGGATCCCTGTGAGGCAGGATCTCCATGACCTGCTGATGATCCAGTGCGATTTCAGACATAAAACAACATTCTCCCTTCTGTATTTGCCTGCCGGGGCAGGCATCGTCACTCCTTATCCTTCTCCACGCCGGCGATGCGGGCGGCGAACTCCTTCTTGTTCTCCAGATTGGAGAGCTTGGCGTACATGACCTTCTGGGCCTGAGGAGAGCCTGCGCCGTGCATGGACTCCACCAGCGCGGTGCCGCCGGTCATGTTTTCGATGAGACGGGCCACACGCATGCGGTTCTCCGTGGAGACACCCTCCACACCGTGGAGATACTTCTCCACGTACTTGCCCACCTCGGGGCTCTTCAGGTCGGACTCGGAGGGCATGGTGGCGATGATGCCGCCGCCGATGTCCTGCGCCAGACGGTCGATCTCATAGATAAGCTGCGTCACATTGTGCTTGCCCACGTTGGCCAGCAGCGGATCCACAAAATACGCGCCGGAGGGCGTACACTTGCCCTCGCAGGAGCAGGCCAGAGAGCAGGCGTACAGCGTCTCCTCCTTGTGGATCATCTCATTGAGCTTCTCCTTGATATGACCGGCCTTGCCGTAGCCACTGTAGTCGGCCATCAGGGCCGCAGCGCCGATGACCACATCGGATACGCCGCTCTTGCAGCCGCCGTAGTTGGCGCGGTGATAGCAGGCAAAGCGCTCCACCAGCAGGCCAGAGAAGGCGGTCTCGCCGCACATGAACACCCGATCCCACGGGACGAACACGTTGTCCAGCACCGTCAGGCATTCGCCGCCCACGATGCCGTAGCGGGCGTTGCCCTGATCCACTTCGCCGCCGCACTTGCGGTCGTCGTTGGTTTGGCGCCCGAAGATGTGGATGACGCCGGGAGCGTCCACAGGCAGGGCGCAGCACACGGCGTACTCCGCTTCGTCCTCCTTCATGCCCATGGTCGGCATGATGAGCATTTCATGGCTGTTGACCATGCCGGTCATGTGGGCCTTTGCACCCCGGATGACGATGCCGTCCTCCCGCTTCTCCACCACGTGCACGAACATATCAGGATCCTTCTGTTGACCGGGGCGCAGGCTGCGGTCACCCTTCACGTCGGTCATGGCGCCGGAGATCATCAGATCGTTCTCCTGCACGTACTCCAGAAACTTTCTGAACCGCTGGTGATAGTCGGTGCCCATAGCCTGATCGATCTCGTAGGTCACGGAATAGGTGGCATTCATGGCGTCGAAGCCCACGCACCGCTGATAGCAGGTGCCGGTCTTCTGGGAGATCATACGCAGCATCTTTACCTTTTTCACCAGATCCTCGGCAGACTGGTGGATATGGGTAAAGCGGTTGATCTTCTTGCTGGTCAGGTGGGAGGTGGCTGTCATCAGCTCCTCATACTCCCTGGTACCGGCCAGTGCATAGGTCATGGCGGCAGCATTGACATGGCCGCGGATGAAGGGATGATCGATGAGGGTCTCGGGATCCAGCAGCTCGCCCTTCAGGTACACTTTGATATTCCGGCGGCGAAGGCTGTCTTTATATTCCTGTGCAGTTTTCATCTGTACGTATCCTTTCTTTTTCGGCCTTGCGGCTTATTTCTGCTCGCTCATGGAGGCATAGGTTTCGTAGCGCTCCTGTGCGTCGTGCTGGGCGTGCTGGAACAGCTTCTCCGCCTCCTCAGGGAACTTGGCGGCCATGGCGGCAAAGCGGCGTTCGCCCTTGACGAAATCCACATAGCTGCCGGTAGGCGCCTTGGAATCCAGCTGGAAGGGATTCCGGCCCTCCGCAGATAGGCGGGGGTCGTAGCGGTACAGGTTCCAGTAGCCGGATTCCACCGCGCGCTTCATCTCCTGCTGGGCATGGCTCATGCCGCCGGGGATACCGTGGGCGGTGCAGGGCGCGTAGGCGATGACTACGGAGGGGCCGGGATAGGACTCCGCCTCGCGGATGGCCCGCAGCGTCTGGGCGGGATCGGCACCCATGGCTACCTGCGCTACATAGATGTAGCCATAGCTCATGAGCATACGCCCCAGATCCTTCTTCTTGGTGCGCTTGCCGGCGGCGGCAAACTGCGCCGTGGCGCCCATGTTGGTGGCCTTGGAGGCCTGTCCGCCGGTGTTGGAATACACCTCGGTGTCCATTACCAGCATATTGATGTCCTTGTTGGCGGCAAGGACATGATCCAGACCGCCGAAGCCGATGTCGTAGGCCCAACCATCGCCGCCGAAGGCCCACACGGACTTCTTGCTGAGGAACTCGGGATTCTTCAGGATGTACTCCACGGCAGTGTCGTGCTCGCTGCCCTTTTCCACGGCGCGCAGGGCCGCCAGCAGCTCGTCGACCGCCTTACGGCTGGCCTGTGCATCGCCCTTGCTCTCCAGATAGACCTTGCACTCCCGGGCGGCCACGCCGGCCTCCAACAGCTCTCTCACGGAACTCTCCAGCTCGGTGTTGATGGTGTCGTGCGCCTGCAGGAAGCCGTAGGCGAACTCGGCGGTGTCCTCAAACAGGGACTGCTCCCAAGGAGCGCCGAAGCCGCGCTCGTCCTTGCAGTAGGGGGTGCTGGGCAGGCAGCCGCCGTGAGCAGCGGTGCAGCCGGAGGCGTTGGCGATGTACATATGGTCGCCGAACAGCTGGGTGACCATCTTGACGTAGGCCGTCTCGCCGCAGCCGGCGCAGGCGGGCGGGAATTGATAGTAGTGGCGTGCGAACTGCAGGCCCTTGATGTTCTTCTTGTTGACCGCGTCCTCCTTGATGGAGACGTGATCCACCGCGTAGTCCCAGTTGCTGCGGTCGGCCATCATGGTCTCGGCGCTGACCATAGTCAGCGCCGTATCCTTGGCCAGGCAGCTGGTAACGCACTGTCCGCAGCCCAAGCAGTCATAGGGAGAGACCTGAATGCGGTACTGATACTTATCCAGACCGGCTCCGCGGGCCTGTACGGTCTCAAAGGATGCCGGTGCGGCGGCCTTCTCCTCATCCGTCAGCAGGTAGGCGCGGATCGCGGCGTGGGGACATACCATGGAGCACTGGTTGCACTGCACGCACTTGGCAGCGTCCCACTTGGGCAGCAGCACAGCATCGGTACGCTTGTCGTACACGGAGGTGCCGCTGGGCCAAGTGCCGTCCACCGTGCCGTACTTCTGGAACAGGGAAACGGGCAGCTCATCGCCCTCCAGACGGTTCATGGGCTCGATCAGGTCGTGCAGGAAGTCGGCGGGCTTGCTCTCGGCAACGGCCGCATTCTTGGCGCCCTTCCAGCTCTCGGGGATCGCAACCTTGTGCAGGGCGCGGACACCCTCATCCACGGCGGCGCAGTTCATGTCTACCACCTTCTGACCGGCCTTGACCAGGTAGGTCTTGCTGATGGCATCCTTCATGGCCTTCACCGCCACGTCCATGGAGATGATATCTGCCAGCTGGAAGAAAGCAGCCTGCAGCACGGTATTGGTGCGGCTGCCAAGTCCCAGCTTCAGCGCGATGTCGGAGGCGTCAATGATATAGAAGCGGGCGTTCTTCTCCGCCAGCTGGCGCTTCAGGGAGGCGGGCAGCTTTTCCTCCAGTTGATCGGCGCTCCAGCGGCAGTTCAGCAGGAACGTACCGCCCTGCTTCAGCTCGCGGCACACGTCGAACTTCTCCAGATATGCGGCGTTGTGTACCGCCACAAAATCAGCGGACTGCACCAGGTAGGTGGCATGGATCGGCTCGTCGGAGAAGCGCAGGTGGCTCTGGGTCACGCCGCCTGATTTTTTTGCGTCATAGTAAAAGTAGGCCTGTGTGTACTTGCCGGTGGCCTCGCCGATGATCTTCACGGAGTTCTTGTTGGCGCCCACGGTACCGTCGCCTCCGACGCCCCACAGCTTGCAGGAGACCATGTTCCTGCCGCTGGTGTCGATCTCCTCATAGGGCAGAGAGGTGAAGGTCACATCGTCCTCGATGCCAATGGTGAAACTGTTCTTGGGTTTATCCAGCAGCAGGTTGTCGTACACGGCCTTCATCATGCCGGGGGTGGTATCCTTGCCGGACAGGCCGAAGCGGCCGCCAACGATGGCGTCGAACTTCCGGCCGGAATCCACCAGCACGGACTTGACATCCAGATACAGCGGCTCACCGGCGGAGCCGGACTCTTTGGTGCGATCCAGCACCGCCACGCGGGTCACTGTCTCCGGCAGGGATTGCAAGAAGTATTCGGCGGAGAAGGGACGGAACAGATGGACGGAGATCATGCCCACTTTGCGGCCGCGGGCGTTCAGGTAATCCACCGTCTCCCGCAGGGTCTCGGTGCCGGAGCCCATGGTGATCACGCACTCGGCGGCATCGTCTGCGCCGTAATACTCGTAGGGGGCATAGTGCCGCCCCGTCAGCTTGTTGATCTCATCCATGTAGTGGGCCACGATGCCGGGAATGGCGTCATAGTGGCCGTTGGAGGCCTCGCGGCCCTGGAAGAAGGTCTCGCCAGTGGCCGTGGTGCCGCGGATGCAGGGATGCTCGGGGTTCAGGCTGTTGCGGCGGAAGGCGTCGATCTGGTCGAAATCCACCAGCGGTCGTATTTCCTCGTAGTCCAGCGCGTCGATCTTCTGCATCTCGTGGGAGGTGCGAAAGCCGTCGAAGAAGTGCATGAAGGCATGACGGGCCTTGATGGCGGACAGATGGGCAACCACACCCAGATCCATGGCCTCCTGCGGGCTGGCGGAGGCCAGCATGGCCAGGCCGATGGAGCGGCAGGTCATCACGTCGGACTGATCGCCGTAGATGGCCCACATATTCTGGGCCACGGTGCGGGCCGAAACATGGAACACGCCGGGCACCTGCTCACCGGCGATGCGGAACATGGGCGGGATCATCAGCATCAGGCCCTGAGACGCGGTGTAGGTGGTGGTCAGCGCACCGGCCTGCAAGCTGCCGTGGCAGGTACCGGCGGCGCCTGCCTCGGACTGCATCTCGATGACCTTCACGGGCTGGCCGAACAGGTTCTTCTTGCCCTTGGCAGCCCACTCGTCCACCACCTCCGCCATCTGGGAGGAGGGGGTGATGGGATAGATGGCCGCAACTTCCGTAAACGGATAGGAGGCATACGCCGCAGCGGTGTTGCCGTCCATAACAACTTTATGTGACATTGATCTATACCTCGATTCTCTTTGACCGAATTTGAAGTATCAGGCAACACCTCAAGGCTGCTTGCCGATGTAGGCCAGCACGCCGCCGTCCACGTACAGCACCTGGCCGTTCACAAAGTTGGAGGCGTCGGAGGCCAGGAACACGGCGGGGCCCATCAGATCCTCCGGCTCGCCCCAGCGGCCGGCGGGGGTACGGCCCACGATAAACTGATCGAAGGGATGGCGGCTGCCGTCAGGCTGACGCTCACGGAGGGGCGCGGTCTGCTGGGTGGCGATGTAGCCGGGGCCGATGCCGTTGCACTGGATATTCCTGCCGCCGAATTCGGAGCAGATATTCTGGGTCAGCAGCTTCAGACCGCCCTTGGCCGCCGTATAGGCTGCCACGGTCTCTCTGCCCACAGCGCTGAGGATGGAGCAGACGTTGATGATCTTACCGTGGCCCCGCTCCACCATGCCGGGCAGAACGGCCTTAGACACGATAAAGGGCGCCACGAGATCCACGTCCACCACACGGCGGAAGTCCTCCACATCCATGTCACACATGGGGATGCGCTTGATAATACCGGCGTTGTTCACCAGGATATCCAGGGGCGCCACGTCCTTCTCGATACCGGCGATGAGGGCCTTCACCTTCTCCTCGTTGGTCACGTCGCAGGCGTAGCCCTTCACATCGGTGATGCCCTCGGCCTCGTAGGCCTTCAGGGCCTTCTCCACGGAAGCGTCGCTGGTGGCGCAGAACACCACCCGTGCGCCGGCACTGTGGAGGGCGGTGGCAATGGCGAAGCCAATGCCGTAGCAGCCGCCGGTGACCAGTGCGGTCTTGCCGGCCAGAGAAAACTTGTCCATGATCCGATCCATCTTTGAAATTCCTCCGTTCATGTAATGCCGGCCGATCAGTGCATGATCTTGCCGCCGGTGATATTGATAGACTGACCCGTCATGTTGTCCGCAAAATCAGAGGACAGGTACAGGAACATATGCGCCACATCCTCCATGGTCTGGGCGCGCTTCAGGGGGATATCCTGCAGGCGGGACTGGAAATACGCCTCGGCATCGCCGCCCTGACGGCGGATGTCATCCAGCGCGCGCTCCCAAATGTTGGTGCGGACCACGCCGGGGCAGACACAGTTGACATTGATGTTGTAGGGCGCGGCATACTGTGCGATGGACTGGGTCATACCGGCCACGGCAAACTTGGAGGAGGTATAGGCCACGTTGGTGTGGAAGCCGTACTTACCCGCCTGCGAGCACATATTCACGATCTTTCCCGCACGGTTGGGGATCATGATGCGCAGCACCGCCTGATCCACCAGGTAGGTGCCCTTGGCATTGATGTTCATTTGCTTGTCGTAATCCGCCTCGGTGGACTGCATGAAATCCACCGCGCCAAACACACCGGCCACATGGTTCAGAATGTCGATGCGGCCGAAGGTCTTGACGGCCAGCTCCACCATGGCGTCCACCTCGCTCTTGACCGTGACGTCGCACTTGATGGCCACAGCCTTGACGCCGTACTGCTCCACCGCCTCCCGGGCCACGGACTCGGCGGCCTCGGCGTTTACGTCGGAAACCAGCAGATTCGCGCCTGCGGCGGCCAGGGTCAGCGCCGTGCAGCGGCCCATACCGCCGCCGCCGCCGGTGACAATCGCATTCTTGCCCTCCAGAGAGATCATGACGCCATTACCTTTTTCCTGCATAAAACTGATCGATCCTTTCTTGTTAAATCTTCTGTTTCAAAGCCTTTTCTGTTGTTCGTGCAGAACCTCTGTCTCGAGAAATGAACACGTGTTCCTTTTTTGCTCAAAATTTTTTGCCGTGTTCAGTTTTCCCTCGCTGTTCCCCTGTTCTGTGCCACTTTGCCTGCGGGAAACAGCTGTGCAGGCAGCCCATACTTTCAGGTAAACACATTGTAACATAAAGATATTGGTTGTGCAAGTGGTTTTTTACACGTGTTGCAAATTGACGATTGCCAGCAAAACACTATGGAAATACCGCGCAAATGGCCAAGTTTCTGTATTGCAGTAGATGGCAAGCGATAATCTGAGGATAGGCCCTTGATTTTTGCCCGCAAAGGCGCACTGATTCAAGCCGCCAGACAGGGTCTGCCAGCCAGAATCAGATTTGCCAGAGCAAACATGATATTGAATTTGGCTTGCTGCTTTTCAAGACTATGGTATCGTGTCTTTTGGAAGTGCAGCTGCTTCTTAACAACATCGAATACATGCTCCGCTTTTGCCCGGACAGAAGACTTTGCATGCTCTACCTTTTTGGCGGCGTATTGCCCACTCTTACTCAGTTTCTTTACCTGTGAAGGACGGCGGTTGATTTCATACTTGATTTTGTGGCCTGACTTATTCCTGATCATGGCATCTTCTTGCTTACCAGCTCCCAGATAGCCGCTGCCGCCGCAGACAACATCTTCTTCTCCGGCCAGCAATTTCGATGTTTCCGAAACGTCATGCACATTTGCTGCGGTAGCTTCCACTGTATAAACCAGTCCGCTGTCCCTGTCCACGCCGATATGCGCCTTATATCCAAAGTGCCAGGTGTTACCCTTCTTGACCTGATGCGCATCCGGATTCCGCTTTTTCTCCTTGTTCCTGGTGGAAGAGGGAGCCGAAATTATGGTGGAATCCACAATGATACCCTTTTTCAGAATGAGACCACGATCCATAAGCGCTGCAACCACCTGAGCAAACAGTTTTTCCTGCAACCCGTTCCGGATCAGTAGATTCCGGAAGCGGCCGAGGGTGTCCCCGTCCGGAACCTGATTACTGGAATCCACGCCGCAGAACTCCGAAAATGCCCGGTCGTCGATTGCTTCTGCCACCGTAGCCTCGTCACTCAGGTCATAGAGGCTTTGCAGCAGATACAGCCGCAGCATGGTCTCCAGCGGATAGGGGTTGTTGCCGCGCTCTCCTTTGTAATAGCACGGCTGAATCATGGCAAGCCATTCCTTCCACGGGACAATCCGTTCTATCTGGTCAAGAAATTCTTTTTTTCTTCATCCGAACTTGCGCCAGTTCATCGCTGAATGCGGAAATTGTCATTTGTTTATCCATAAATTTATTATATCACACTTGACGGCATATAGAGCTTTTTTCTGTGCGGTGTTGCCCTATATAATTTGCCAAAACTGATTGACAATCCGGAAAAAACGGATATGATAGGTATATCATTTTACATACACTGGAGTTGTTATGAATACATCCGAGATTGCCAAACTGGCGCACGTTTCCAGAACCACTGTTTCAAGGGTCCTGAACGGACACCCCAACGTCTCCGAAAAGACCCGGCAGCGGGTGGAAAGCATCGTGAACGAGTACAACTTTTTCCCAGATGCGGCTGCGCGTAACCTTGTGGGAAAGCAGAGCAAGGTCTTTGGCCTTTTCATCATCGATCTGGCCGCCGCGCAGGATGAATACACGATCTCGCGCTCGCAGTTTTTCTATGATTACATCGCTTTTGCCATCGATATCGCCAACCGCCACGGCTACAATCTGATGATCACCATTCTCCACGAGGAGAACATAAGCGACATCGACCGCCTGTTCCAGAGCCGCAGCATCGCCGGCGGCATCCTGATGGGCGACCACATCGACCAGTCCATCCTGGCCCGTCTGGCTGCACACGAGTACAAGCTGGTGCTGTACAACCAGACGCGGCGCAGCCCCTCCCCCCATATCATCACCGTCAACTACGACAACTTCAAGTGCGGCCGGATGGCCGGCGAGGCGCTGGTCAATCAGGGCCACCGCAGGATCGGACTTATCACCGGAGAGATCAACAAGATCACCGTGCAGGATCGTCTGGACGGCTTCGAGACCGCCCTGACCTGCGCCGGTATCCCTTTTGACCGGGAAAAGTATCTGGAGCACGGCGCGTTCAACCGCCGCAGCGGCGGCTACGATGCCACCATGGCCCTGCTGCAGCGCAACAGGGGCGACCTCCCTACTGCGCTGTGCGCCGCGTCGGCCTCCATGCTGATGGGCACCTTCGGCGCCATCCGTGACTACGGTCTGCGGGTGCCGGAGGACATTTCCCTCATCGGCATCGACGAGGTGGATATGGCCATGTACACCACGCCTCCTCTGTCCATCGTGGCCACCTCCTGCGAATCCGCCGCCAAGGAGACGGTGCTGCGGCTCATCGAGCTGGTGGAGCGGGGCGAGGCGTCCCAGAGCGACTACGTGATCCCCGATGCGAAGCTTTATATGCGGGAGAGCGTCCGCCCGCTCCAGAGCTGACAGGCCAGCCCATAACGTAACAATGAAAAAAGCTGACAGCCGGATGATCTCCGGCTGTCAGCTTTTTTCGCATTTATCGCACCCGCAGAGGAAAAGGCTGCCGCAGGGACGCCGGCCGTCTCAGCCCTTCATCTCGCACAGCAGCAGGTGGTCTGCGGTGAGGCACAGCTGGTCATGCTGATTGAACACCTGTACATTCTCCACCACGAAGCCCTTGCCCACGTGCTTGGGGCTGGGGTACTTGTCCTTGATGGTCACCTTCACCCGGATGGTGTCATTGATGAACACCGGGCGGATGAACCGCAGCTTGTCGTAGCCGTAGGAAAAGGCCACTGGATTGATGACCGACGCGGTCATGCCGACGCCCACACTGAACACCAGCGTGCCGTGGGCGATGCGCTGGCCGAACTCCGTGGTCTTACACCACTCGGCGTCCATGTGATGGGGGAAGAAGTCGCCGGTCTGACCGGCGTGCATCACCACGTCGGTCTCGGTAATGGTGCGGCCCACCGTCTCGCGGACGCTGCCCACCTGATAATCCTCATAATAGATGTTCTGAAACATATCGTTCCTCCTTGTAATGCCATTTCTGACTGTACAGACAGCTCCGCAGAGCGACGCCGCCCTGCGGAGCTGTCCATATGATAGCACTTGCTTGTTAATAAATCAAATTCACCAGTCCGGTGGTCAGGACGGGGACGGTGGCGAAGAGGAACAGCTCTACCAGCAGGACGATGTAGAACGGTATACTCTCCTTTATGAACGTACTCAGCTTGCACTTGGTCTCGTTGCAGACCACGAACATCAGGGTGCCCATGGGAGGGGACAGAGAGCCGATGGCCATATTGAAGATGAACATCATGGCAAACTGAATGCCGTCGATGCCATAGGTGCCCGTGGCGATGGGGTACAGCAGGGGCACCAGCACGATCATGGCGGCGTTGCCCTCGATGAACATACCCACGAACAGCAGGAACAGGTTGACCAGCAGCAGGAACACGTACTTGTTGTCCGTGATTTGCAGCATCAGCTCGGTGATGGTCTGGGGGATGCGCTCCTTGGTCAGCACCCAGGACAGGGCAGAAGCCGCACCGATGATCATCATGATACCGGCGGTGGAGATGACGGTCTCCTTCAGGCCCTTCACGATGGTATTCCAGTCGATCTCTTTGTACAGCAGACCCAGGAAGATGGAGTACACCACAGCCACGGTACCGGCCTCGGTAGCGGTGAACGCGCCGATACGGATACCGCCGATGATGACCACCGGAAGGATCAGGGGCAGGATGGCCTGCTTCAGCACGGGGGCCACCTGCTTCCAGTGCAGCCGCTCCTTGCGGTTGGGGGCATAGCCTCTCTTCCGGGAGATAATGGACACGGTGACCATTTCGCCGATACACAGAATCAGGCCCACACCGATACCGGAGACGAACAGCTTACCGACGGACAGGTTGGCCAAAGATCCGAACAGGATCATAGCGATTCCGGGAGGGATCAGGGGGGTGATCATGGCAGAGGCTGCCGTCACCACGCTGGAGAACTCCTTGGACATGCCCTTCTTCTCCATCTCGGGCACCAGCATACGGGCCTCCATGGCCGCGTCGGCCAGAGAGGAGCCGGACAAGCCGCCCATCATGGTGGACAGCAGCACGTTCACCTGCGCCAGACCGCCCCACATGCGGCCGGTCAGCACATCGCACAGGGCCATGATGCGACGGGTCACGCCGGAGTAGTTCATGAACACACCGGCACAGACGAAGAACGGCACCGCCAGCAGGGAGGTGCTTTGGATCGCGGAGGACACGCGCTGCGCCAGGATCATGGCGTTGACATCGGGGTTCAGGAAGAAGTAGGCCACGCTGCCTGCGATAATGGAGACAAATACGGGCACCTTCAGGAACAGAAGGATCAGCACGAGGATCAGGCCCACGGAAACAGCAGTGCTCATTCTTCAATTCCCTCCTTTACATCATTGCTTTCACCCTTACGTGCTGCGCGGAAGTCGGTGAGTTCCTTGTAAATGACGCTGATGATCATCAGCACACAACCGATGGGCAGGATCACATACGCCAGAGAGTAAGGGATCTGTAGGAACAGCGTCACCTTGTTGGTGACCACGCACTGCCCGTAGAACACGCAGCTCTGCCACGTCAGGTACGCCAGGATCAGCAGTTCGATGACCACGTCGATCTGCTCAATGGCCTTGCCGATCTTCTTGGGCAGGACATCCACCACGATCTCGATGGCCACGTGGCCGCCGGTACGAAAAGCCGCGCCTGCCGCCAGCATCACCGCCCATAGGAACAGCAGGGGCTGCAGCTCCTCCATCCAGGCGATGGGATCGCGGAAGATGTACCGCTTCAGCACGCCTGCAAAGGTCAGGACGATCAGACCAGACAGCACGACGCAAGCCAGACTAATGTCCAGGTTGCCCAAGATCTTGCCCAACTTCCCTTTCTTCGATTTTTCCATTTGCCTCACTTCACTTTCTTACTGGATTTTTCTATTCGACAACGGCAGCTCCGCCGCCGTCTATCTCCCTGCTTATACGTAGTTGCACACCCGGGCGATAGCCATCTCGGTATAGCCCAGCGCCTCGGACTTGGTCAGCTTGCCGCTGGCCGTGGCGGCGACCTCCTCCACCAGCGCGTCTGCTAGCTCCGGCATCCGATCCGGATTCGTCAGCAGCATACTGGCATCCACGTCGATGTTGTCCGACATGCCCGCATAGGTCTGCGGATTGGCCGTCAGCTTGATAATCGGCGCGACAGGATTGCCCGTGGGTGTGCCGCGTCCCGTGGAGAACAGCACCACCTGTGCGCCGCCGGCCACCATGGCCGCCACGGAGGACGGGTCGTTGCCCGGGGTGTCCATGATGACAAGGCCCTTCTTGTCGATGATCTCTGAATACTCGTACACCGCCTCCACCGGACGGTGTCCGCCCTTGTGGATGCAGCCCAGAGACTTCTCCTCCAGCGTGGTCAAGCCACCCTCCATGTTGCCGGGGGAGGGGTTGCCGTCCCGCACGTCCTCGCCCACCAGTTTCAGGGAGTTCTCAAAGCGGTGTACGATGTCGTAAATGCGCCGGCTGACCTCCGGCGTCCGGCCCCGGCGGGCCAGAATGTGCTCCGCGCCGATGAACTCCGTGGTCTCGGACAGCACCGCCGTGGCACCCATGTCCACCAGCCGGTCGCAGGCCTCGCCGATCAGGGGGTTGGAGGCCAGGCCGCTGGTCTGGTCGGAGCCGCCGCACTCTGTTCCCACGATAAGCTCGCTGATGGGGAATTTCTCCCGCTGCAGCAGGGACGCGTCTTGTGCCATCCTCTTGGCTGCGCGGGTGGCCCGCTCCACCGTGGCGATGGTGCCGCCGTTCTCCTGGATCACAAAGCGCTCCAGCGGCTTGTTGGTGCGCTTTTCGATCTCCTCGGCTACCAGATCCATCTGACAGCCCTCGCAGCCCAGCGAGATCACCACCGTGCCGTACACGTTGGGATTGGCCGCCATGCCTGCAATGGTGTCCAGCGTCAGCTTCATGTCGCTGGGCACCTGAGAACATCCGTTCTGATTGTGGAAGGTCACGGCACCCTCCACCTGCGATGCAACGATGCGGGCCGTATCCGTGGCACAGATACTGGCCGGAAGGATCAGGATCTTATTGCGGACACCCACTTTACCGTCCGGTCTGCGGTATCCCCAGAATTCCATGAGCGTACCTCCTTTACAGCGCTTCCCGATGGTTGCGCACGTTGTGGACGTGCACGTGGGAACCGACAGGGATATCCATCGCTGCAATCCCGATGTGCTCGCCGTATTTTACCACAGGCTCGCCGGCGGGAATATCCCGCACCGCGATCTTGTGGTACATGGGGATGGTATCCATCGCCTGCACCGAGGCCGTCTCACTGTCCTTGGTCCAGACCACCTCCTGACCCACGCCCACTTTTCCCAGGACAACGGCTACGTTGTCCTTACTATCGATCTTAATAGCCTTCATATTCGTCAGCCTTCGTATTCGTCAATCTCTTGCTCAATTATTGAAGTCGCTGGAACTGCCTGGCTCCTGCGGAACCAGATACACACCGCCCTCGATGGTAGCCGGATTCTTGAAATACTTGCGCAGATGGGGGATGCACTCTAGGAACATCTTGGGATGCCCCACGCTGATATGGTTGAACAGCACCATATGCTGATGGATCTGTCCCATGTCGCCTACGTGGGGGATCACGGGAACGCCGCACTTCCTGGACATCAGGCTGATAAGGATAAACTCGGAGATGCCGCCGACCCGCAGGGCATCCACCTGATTGATCTCCATGGCGTTGGCCTGCAGGAAGTTCTTGAACAGCACCTTGTTGGACACGTGTTCACCCAAAGCGATACGAATCGGGTGGAACGCCCGGGCCAGCGTCTGATGCGCCAGAACGTCATCAGGATCGGTGGGCTCCTCCACCCAGTAGGGGTTCATCTCACGCAGCTTATCGATGACCACCAGTGCCTTGGACAGGGGCCACTGCTGGTTGGCGTCCACCATGATGGTGGCGTCGTCACCTGCGGCGGCACGGATAAGCTTGCCCCGGCGCACATCGCGCTCGTAATCGGCAGACCCCACCTTCAGCTTCATGGCGGTAAAACCGTTGGCCACGGCCTTCTTGGTATTCTCCACCACCAACTCGTCAGAATAGTTAAACCATCCCACGGACGTGTCATATCCGGGATAGCCGGTTTTCAGGACGCCCATGCGCTCCTCACGGGTAGCGGCGGTGTCCTTCAGGATGCTCAGCGCCTCCTGCTTGGTCATCAGGTCCTCCACATAGCGGAAGTCCAGCAGCCGTATGATCTCCTCGGGTGTCCGGTCGATCAGCAGCTTCCACAGAGGCACGCCCTCTGCCTTGGCCCACAGGTCAAAGCAGGCATTCGTCACGCTGGCCAGCGCCAGATGGATCACGCCCTTGTGGGGGCCAAGCCAGCGGTAGCACGGGGAATCCGTCAGGGCGGCGAAGGTCTCGCCGAAGCTGTCCATCAGCTCGTGGATCTCGCGCCCCACCAGCTCCTGTGCCAGATACTTTACCGCCGAACAGACCAGATCGTTGCCTTCGCCCAGCGTAAAGGTCAGCCCCGTGCCCTCGAGCAGCGTGTCCGTTTTCAGAACACACACCGCGTAGGCGTACTGCGGAACGGTATGCACCGCGTCGGAACCGGCGCCGTTCTCCAGTTGAAAGCGTCTGTCCTGTACGGCGACGCCTGTGATCTTCACGTTCATACGAATTCCAGCTCCTTTTACTATCTTCCGTCATTTTCTGGTTTCTTGTGTATCTTTTCCGATGCAAAAGCTGTATGTCAGAGATGGGAAAGAGGGCAAGCCGGCGGCAGCTGCGCGCTGACTTGCCCTCCCCATCTACCCGATTTCTTAAATGATTCGGTTGACCCAGCAGTAAGCGGGACTTACTTAATCATCTCCTTGATCATGTCATACAGACCGTCGCGCCACTGCGCGGTGACAGTAGGATCACTGTACAGGGGGCGGACAGCCTCGGCAAAGGCGGCGCGCTGCTCGTCGGTCAGGTCGATCAGGGTCACGCCAGCGTCCACCAGCTTCTGCTGATACTCGCTGGCGCTCTTGGTCTGCAGGTCGTTGTTGAACAGGCCAGCCTCGTCGCCGGTCTCGGCCAAGATGGTGCGCTGCTCGTCGGTCAGGCTCTCCCACAGGGTCTCGCTCATGATCCACTGGCAGAACATGTTGACGTGATGGGTGGTGGTCACATACTTGGCGACCTCATAGAAGGCGCTGCCGTACAGGGTGGAGTAGGTGTTCTCCAGACCGTCAATGGTACCCTGCTGCAGAGCGGTGTAGCAATCACCGATAGCCATAGCGGTGGGAGCTGCGCCCATCAGCTGAAAGGCGGTGACATAGGAGGTGGTGTTGGGGGTACGCAGGATCAGGCCCTTCATATCGTCAACGCTCTTGACGGGCTTGGTGGTGATGATGTTGCGCTCACCGAAGATCCAGTTGGTGGTCACGATGTGGATGCCGTTCTGCTCCAGCAGGCCGCACTGCTCAGTCCACCAATCGCTGGCGATGACCTTCCAGCACTGGTCGAAGTTGTCGAACACATAGGGAGCGGAGGTAATGTCCAGCTCGGGAGCACCATAGCTGGCCAAGAAGGAACCGTCACAGACGGTGATGATGGGCTCGCCCATCACGATCTGATCCATCAGGTCGGACTTGGAACCCAGCTGGCTGGAGGGGAACAGCTGCAGCTCAATAGTGCCGTTGCTGCGCTCCTCCACCAGGCGCTTCCACTCCTCGACAGCGTCAGAAATGGGCTCGCCGGGGTTGTTCTCGTAAGCAACCTGCAGCGTCACCTTCGCCGTGGTATCGCCGGTGTTGGCATCATCGCCGGTGTTAGTGCTGTCACCGGTATTGGTGCCGTCATTCTGCTTGCCGCAGGCCGCCAGGCTCAGAACCATGACCACGGACAGAAGCAGAGCAAGGATCTTCCTTGTCATCTTCATGATTTTTTCTCCTTTTTCTGATATTTTTCGTACCTGCTTTTTCGGTTTGGCGGATGCGCAGCCGCCGTACGACTCTGGGAGGAGACTCTTGCGGTGGTGAAGCGTCACTCGCTAACCTTGTCCTGATTATAAACACGTGTCCAAAGGCTGTCAAGAGATTCACAGGCCACTTTTTGCTCGTGCAGCAATTTTCTACAAAAACGTAAATTTCCCGCATCGAAAACTGTATTTTTTCACAAAACATCCCGCCGTTCCCCAGAATACCAGATACTTTCTTGACATTTTGTTCACACGTGTGTATTCTATAAACAGTAACATCGACTGCCGCCCTTCTGCGGACAGGCCGGAGCCTAATAGGGAGAAATACGATATGGAATTGAAAGGTATCACCTGGGATCACGCCCGGGGCTATAACCCGCTGATCCCCGTCAGCGCGGAATTCTGCAAGGCGCACCCCGGCGTGGAGATCAGCTGGAAGAAGCGTTCGCTGCAGGATTTCGAGGACTTTCCCGTCAGCAGGCTGGCCGAGATGTATGACATGATTATGATCGACCATCCTTATATGACCGCCGGCAGCCGCGCCGGTTTCCTGCTGGATCTCAGCAGTCTCATTGAGCCATCCTACTTCGCTATGTTGGCCGGGGACGCCGTAGGCCTCAGCCTGGAGAGTTACTGCGTCGCCGGGCATTATTACGGCCTGCCCGTGGACGCCGCCGCGCAGGTGGCTGCCGAAAACGCGCCCGCCATGGCGGCGCTGGGTGCGCAGACGCCCGGAACGGTGGAGGATGCCATCCGTCTCAGCGGCCAGATCGGCAGAGAGCGCTTCGCCCTCCCGCTGGCCCCCACTCACCTGTTCAGCACCTTCATGAGCCTGACCGCCCAGTGCAGTCAGGGCGCTTACTTCGATCCGGACACCGGCATCCGTGCCGAGGCAGCCCGGCAGGCGGGCGAGTTGCTGTACCGCCTGATCTCCGTGTCCAATCCCGTCTCCTTCCAGCGCGACCCCATCACGCTGCTGGACGATATGAGCCGATCCGATGAGATCATCTACTCCCCTTTCATCTATGGATACGTCAACTACTCCCGGGCCGGCTACGCCAAAAACCTCATCACCTTCCGGGACGCGCCGCTGGTACGGGAGGACGCAGCCGCCTCCACACAGATCGGCGGCGTGGGCATCGCCCTGACAAAGCACCTGACGGTGGAGCAGCTCCCCGTGGCCGTGGCGTTTGCCAAATATCTGGCCTCACCGGAGGTGCAGCGCGGCATCTATACGCAGGCAGACGGACAGCCGGCCTCCCGCGCCGCGTGGCTGGATGAGGGCAATAACCGTCTGACCAACAATTTCTTCCGCAATACCATCTGCACGCTGGACAAGGGCTTCCTGCGTCCCAAGACTGCGTTCTGGAACGAGTTTCAGGAGGCCGCATCCAAGCAGCTGTTCCGTCAGGTGAGCGACGGTCTGTCTCCCGCCCAGCTGGTAGAGGAATTCAACCGTCTGTACACGGATATGCGCGCAAAGGAGGAACGTCAATGACACGGCCCCTGCAGGACATCGTGGTACTGGATTTCAGCCAGTATCTGGCAGGCCCCAGCGCCGCCCTCCGCCTTGCGGATCTGGGCGCGCGGGTCATCAAGGTAGAGAATCCCAAGACGGGCGACAACAGCCGCCATCTGTCCCTGAAGAACATGGTCTACGACGGGGACAGCGTGAATTTTCAGGCCATCAACCGCGACAAGGAGAGCTTTGCCGCCAATCTGAAGGATCCCGAGGATCTGAAGCTGGTAAAGGCGCTGGTAAAGAAGGCCGATGTGCTCATCGAGAATTTCCGGCCCGGCATCATGGCCAAGTTTGGCCTGGACTACGAAAGCACCAGAGTCCTGAACCCCCGCCTGATCTACGCCACTGTCACCGGCTACGGCACCGAAGGCCCGTGGAAAAGCAAGCCCGGTCAGGATCTGCTGCTGCAATCCATGTCCGGCCTGGCCTATACCAACGGCAACGGCGACCAGCCGCCCACGCCGCTGGGCATTTCCATGGCGGATATCTTTGCCGGTACGCACATGGTGGACGGTATTCTGGCCTGCCTGGTGCGGCGCAGCCGTACCGGCGAGGGCGGCCGCGTGGAGGTCTCCCTGCTGGAGTCCATCCTATACTTGCAGCTGGAGGGGCTGACCACCTACCTCAACAACGACCATCAGCCACCGGTGCGCAGCCGCGTCTGCAACGCCCATCCCAATGTGCCCGCGCCCTACGGCATTTATGAGACTTCCGACGGCTACATCGCCGTCTCCATGGGTTCCGTCACCCGTCTGGGCCGTATTCTGGGCTGCCCGGAGCTGGCGGCCTACACCGATGACACCCAGTGGTTCCGGAAGCGCGATGAGATCCAGACCGTGCTGGCCCGCCATCTCAAGGGCCGCCCTACCTCCGTGTGGCTGACGCTGCTGGACGATGCCGGCTACTGGGCCTCTGCCGTGCTGAACTGGCGGCAGCTCACCGACAGTGCCGCCTACCAGGCGCTGGACTTCTCTCAGGATATCAGTCGCCCCGGCCTGCCGCAGCTGCTGACCACCCGCTGCCCTATCCGCTGCGACGGACATCTGCTGAAAAGCCGCAAGTGCGCCCCCCGTCTGGGCGAGGACACGGCGCAGGTCATCTCGGATCTTTCTTTGAAGGAGGACATCTGACATGAAGCCATTGGAAGGCATGCTGGTTCTGGACTTCAGCCAGTTCCTGTCCGGCCCCTACGCCGGCCTGCGTCTGGCGGAGTTGGGCGCACACGTCTTGAAAATCGAAAACCCCAGCGGCGGCGACCTCTATCGCCTGCTGAGCATCTCCGACCTGCGTCTGGACGGAGAGCAGCCGCTGTTTCACGCCGCCAACCACGGTAAGGAGAGCCTTGCCATAGACCTGAAGGATCCCGGCCAGCGCGGGAGACTGGAGGCACTGCTCCGCCGGGCCGACGCCGCGCTGTTCAACTACCGTCCCGGCGTAACGGAGCGTCTCGGTCTGGACTACGACTCTGTGAAGCGCATCAGCCCCGGGATTATCTACGGCAGTATCACCGGCTACGGTACCGAAGGCCCGTGGAGCACCCGCCCTGGGCAGGATCTGCTGGTGCAGTCCCTGTCGGGCCTGTGCTGGCTCAACGGCAACCAGTCCCAGCCGCCCCTGCCCATGAGCGTGGGTATCACCGATATCATGGCCGGTGAGCATCTGGCGCAGGGTATTCTCAGCGGCCTGTACCGCCGGTCCGTCTCCGGTGAGGGAATGCGCGTGGACGTCAGTCTCCTGGAATCCGCGCTGGACATCCAGTTCGAAGGCTTCACAGCCTATCTGAACGACCACGAGCTGCCAGTGCGCAGCAGCGTCAATAACGCCAACGCCTATGTGGCGGCGCCCTACGGCATTTACAGCACCAAAGACGGCTATATGGCGCTGGCCATGACGCCCATTCCCACGCTGGCGCAGCTCCTGAGCTGCCGCGAGCTGGAGCCTTATACCGATCCCGCCGGCTGGAGCCTGCAGCGGGATGAGATCAAGTCCATTCTGGTTCACCACCTGAAGGAGCAGACCACCGACTATTGGATGTCTATTCTGGAACCTGCGGATATCTGGTGCGCCCGGGTCATGACCTGGGACGAGCTGATGGACAGCGAGGGCTTCCGTCTGCTGGATATGGTGCAGGATACCGTCACCAGTGGTGGTGTCACCGTGCAGACGCTGGCCTGCCCCATCCGCATCGACGGACAGCGCTACAAGTGCGGCAAGAGCGCCCCCAAGCTGGGTGAGCATGACGAGGCCGCGCTGGATGCCCTGCTGCAAGCGTAACTTTACACTTCCCTACCTTCCTCCTCAATACAGGTAGAACCTCCGCCGGGATGACATCTCGGCGGAGGTTCTGCCTTAGTCTGTCCGCCGAGATCCCTATCTTCCGGCGTCACGCACCGCTTCCAATACAAGGCATGACAAAAGCCCCGACCGCAATGGCCGGGGCTTCTCAGCCTGTCGAGAAACCCGGCTGCGCATTAAGCGGCAACCGGGTTTTGGGCGCATATAACGCAGAAACCGTGAAAACCAGAGGAAAGAAAATGGTCCTTCCATTTCCGAATCGCCAGCTTTTTCAGATTCATGGCAACAAACTTAAGCTTCACCCAGTTCGTCACCTGAGTCAAGCTTCTGTACTGTGTATAACGCATACGAAAAAACCGTTACCGTTACCGAAGACGGTACAACCGTGACCTTTGATGACGTGGCAGTCAAAGATAAGTGGCTCAGCGGCAACGGCGCACCTTCCGAAAACAGAAAGTGGTGACGGCGATGAAGTGTAAAAAACTCTTTATCTTTCTTGCGGCACTAATTGCCGTTGCCGCCGTCGGCACAACGCTCGCCTTTATGCTCAAAAAGACGTTGGTCGATAACTGATTTGTCCCCGGCTCGGTCTCCTGTCAGCTTTACGAAACGGTGGACGGAACGGAATATATCGGCGTCGGAGCGCGGCATGGCTCGACAGAATCGGGTATCAAGGTGGAAAACACCGGAAACATCTCCGCTTTTATACGAGTGCGCCTTTTCTCCTATTGGACGGATGCAGACGGAAACACAGTAGGACTTCCTTCAGAGCTTCCCGCGATAGACTTTGGTGCCGCAAATTGGCTGAAAGGCGAAAACAACACCTATTACTAGAAAGCGCCAGTTGCGCCCGGTAAGTTGTCCGGTGTTTTATGCGAGCCAATAACCCTCGCGGAGCAAACGACTGCCGACGGGTAGAAGGTATATATGGTTCTCACGATACTGCCTGAGACGATTCAGGCGGAGCCCTCCTCCGCCGCAACGGACGCATGGGGCGTTACGGTTACAGACGGCGCAATATCGGCGGTGAATTAAATATTTGAATCGCCTCTTCTTTTCTTGGCCCGGAATATTCGAGTATCACATTATATGTTACACGATCATCCGAGGGGAAAAATCGAATTGCTTTGAAGCATGGAAACGGAGTGATTGAGGTAAAACCGGGACACCACGCGGTTTGACTGGGCTCTTAGACAAGCTGAATCTGCACATATCATATCGAAAATCGTTCGAGAGTCTTTGCAGGCTATGTAGAATGGGGGAGAAATACGCATTTTATACGGAGATAATGCGTATTCGCCTTTAACAGAGCAATCAGCATGCGGAGTGATATGCACTGACAACCACAATATATTGTGGCATATAAGAATTATCATTGTTCTTTGTGCACCATTTGCAGGTCCATGATCTGCATCGCACACGTTGTTAAGCTTGTACTTGAGGAGCATCATGCTCCCGTCTGAGATCAGGGCCATTGCGCCCGCGTGTTTTAATGACTATGCTGCGAGAGGATTCTCGCGGCATTTTCCACCTGTACACCGCCCTGCCGCCGTGCTATGATGTGCCTGTACTTAAGGTGTCAAGCATTTAGGTCGGAGCAGAGCAGGCACGGGTGGAAAGCTACAGCCAGTAGCTTTTTGCTCTGACTAAGAACCAGAAGTATGTCAAAATGCGCCTCCCGAAAAACGGGCGGCCATCAGAATTGAACAATACTGCAAACGCAGGAAGGATCGTATGAAGCCGAAACGGCAGGAAGATTCTTCCTGCGTTTTTGCTTATTATTTTGTCGCGGCACTTGCCACCGCCGCGATACCGCAGGAAAAGAAAGAGCGCCGAGATCAATTCGGCGCAGATCAGGAAAGAGGAGCTTTGTAAAAGCCGTTGGGACGATACGGCAGGAAAATCGTCAAGGGAGAGGCAAGCTCCCGCCCTGTATGCCGCAGTCAGAGTGCGGTGCCGGTCATACGGGGTATCGCGCATCCCCCGATCCGTCGCCGGGCGGATCACAGGACACCGGCGGAGCCTTCCGCAGCTGAGTTCAGCGGCCTGGTGTCCGCGGTTGCTCACACGAGCAGAGGTCAAAGACCTCCACACCGCAGCGTACTGACCTGGCACAAGTAAAGAGAGACAGACACACAGGTAAGCCGCGGAAAACACGCAATACCAAGGCTTTCCGCCTGCGGCAGTCTATCCTTTCTGCGGAGATACGCCGGAAACGGCTCTCCTTGCCAACGGGTGAAGTGCGTCCATCTGAACACGACTACGATTACAAGGAGATTTCTTTATATGACCACAAAAGGCATTTACAACACCCTCGTTACCCAACTGGACAAGCTGGCCCGCCACAACCGTCAGGGCAGCTTCCGCACGAAGGATCGCTACTATGAGGCGGTCAAGCGGTTCTGCGCCTACCTCGCCGCCCACTACCACCTGCAAAAGCTGGAGAACATCAGCGGCAAGCATCTGGTGAGCTATGTCCTCTATTTGCAGGGGCGGGGCAAATCCGCCAGCACCATCAAGACTGACCTCTCCGCCATTCGCTTTTTCCACGATAAGATGTCTCAGCCCCGCCACACGCTGCCGGATAACGGCGCATTGGGCGTCGCGCTGGAACGCCGCCGCTTCGGGCAGCAGGACCGCACATGGACAAATTCGGAGTTCGGCAAGCTGATCGGCCGCGCCATGGCGGAGGAGCGGGAGGATTACATCCTCGCCCTGTATCTGGCCCGCTACGCCGGTCTGCGTATCCACGAGTGCTTCCGCATGGACACCGCTGCAGCGGAGCGCGCCCTGCGCGAAAACGCCCTCACCGTAAGGGGCAAGGGCGGCAAAACCCGTATCGTTCCCATCGAGGATGACCGTATCACGATGATGCTGGAACGTATGCTGGAGGAAACCGAACGCGGCCACAAGCTGCTGGTGCCGGACGGCGTACCCACTGACCGGGCCATCAATGGCATGCAGCAGTTTATCCTCCGCCACCGTGATGCGATATGTGACCCCACCGCCCCGGACAGGCGCATTACCTTCCATGGGTTACGACATACCTACGCCGCCGAAAAGCATACATCTCTCGTCAGCGGCGGCATGACGCCCTTGGACGCCCATTTCACCGTTTCGCGCCTGCTGGGGCACGAGCGGCCTGATGTGACGAACATCTATCTGGCGTCCGTGAAGGGAGGTTCGGCCCATGGAGAGTAAGTACCGTGACCTGCATGAGCTGCCCGTGACACTGCGGGTGGAGGATTTGATGCCCCTCCTCGGCATCGGCCGCAACACCGCCTACGAGCTGATCCGCAGCGGACAGATACGGAGCGTCCGCATCGGAAGGCAGATACGCATTCCGCGGGAGGCTTTGCTGGAGTTCCTGCGGAAGTAAAGTTCTTCGTCGCGGAAAGTTTTTTTGACGAAATTGGCTGCCCATGCTATACTGAACCGCATGAATGGGTACTCCGCTTAGCACCGCTGTTGGGAGGTCATGCGGCTCTAAGTACACGATACAAGGAGTGCGAGCTTATGAGACCCCGTAAAAAGGGACAGCAGTATGAGATCTGCTACCGCTGCCCCGGATATACCAAACCAATATATGAACGTTTCCCCACCTACGAAGCCGCGAATCTGCGAATCGCTCAAATCGAATACGAGAAGTCTATCGGCGAATTTCGTCCGCCAAAACAAACGCCTATACAAACCAAACGCGCGCAGAAAAAGTTTATCACGGTCAGCGAGCTTTTGGATGAATATGTGCAGGTCTATGGGCTGAATCACTGGGGAGATTCCTTTTTATCCTGTAATCTCCATCGCATTGAGCATTACATCAAGCCGTACTTGGGCAATGTGGCGGTAAAAGATTTGACCACGCATGATTTGGACTTGTTCTATGATTTGCTTCAGGACAAGCCTGCCGTTGTGCTGAAAGGCCACAAGAAAACAGATGCCTGCGTTTCCCGCTCGGTGATTGAAAAGACACACGCCCTGCTGCGCAGCGCACTGAATCAGGCGGTTATTTGAGAGTACATCCCCAGCAATCCCGCCCTCCGTGTGACGCTGCCCAAGTATCAGCCGCAGGAACGTGCCGTGTGGCCTGCCAGTGAAGCGCAGCAGGCTCTGGAATCCTGCACCGATCCCGTTTTGAAGTTGTGTATGCTGTTGGCTCTCGGCTGCTCTATGCGTGTGGGAGAAATACTGGGCCTGACATGGGACTGCGTGGACATTTCAGAGGATGCCATCTGTGCCGGAACCGCTCATGTGCGGATCACAAAGGAACTGAAACGCTGCCAGAAGGACAGTCTTGCGGCGCTGGAACGGCGTGGGCGCTCCACTGTCCTGCTGACATTCCCCGAGTGGAAGCAAACCGGCTCCTCCACCTCACTGGTGCTGAAGGCCCCGAAAACGGAGAGCAGTGTGCGAAAGGTATTTCTGCCGAAAACCGTGGCGCTGGCACTGGCGGAAGAAAAAGGGCGGCAGCAGGAGATAAAGGAAATGTTGGCTGGCGGCTATCAGGACTTCGATCTTGTCATTGCCCATGAGGATGGACGCCCTTACGAGGAAAGGCAGATTGCCTTTCTGCTCCACAAGCTGACCGATGCCACAGGACTGCCGCCGGTAGTCTTTCACAGTCTGCGGCATTGCAGCGCTTCGCTGAAGCTGCAAATCGGCGGTGGGAACATCAAAGCGGTGCAGGGTGATACCGGCCATGCCCAATCCCGTATGGTGACCGATCTCTACGCCCATACCAACAACGAGGAGCGCCGCCGGTTGGCCGAGAAGGTGGAGACGGATTTCTTCCAGAAACGGGCTGATACGCCGCAGGAAAAGCCGCTGGAAAACACGGCGGAACAGGCATACCGGCTGCTGCAGGAAAATCCAGACATCGCCAAATTGATCATTGCAACGCTGCAAAAGCAGGCATAGCAATAGCTTGTTGGAAAATCTGTTGGAAAGTCCAAGAAAACCGAGAAACGATAAAATAAAGCAAACCCTGTAACCGTTGTGGTTACAGGGTTTGTGTGGAGCTGCTGGGCGGATTTGAACCGCCGACCTCATCCTTACCAAGGATGCGCTCTACCTACTGAGCTACAGCAGCAAATGTGGCGACCAAGAAGGGGCTCGAACCCTCGACCTCCAGCGTGACAGGCTGGCGTTCTAACCAACTGAACTACTTGGCCATGTGCGCTTTCGTCTTGGAACTCAAGCGTGATTATTATAGCAAGAAGGCTTGCGGATGTCAACACCTTTTTCGCATTTTTTTGACCGGGCCGTATTGCCGTTCAAATCGGATTGTCAACCGCGGTTTTCTGTGCTATAATACCCTGTCAAACTGCCATAGGGAGGTGCGCCATGAAGATCGGCAGCGTTACCGTCAACGGAAAACTGTACCTGGCTCCCATGGCCGGCGTCACGGATCTGGCCTTCCGCCAGATCTGCCGCGAGCTGGGCGCTGACATGAGCTGCACCGAACTGGTCAGCGCCAAAGCCCTGTGCTATCAGGATAAAAAGAGCCGCGGCCTTCTGAAGCTGGCGGACAATGAGCGCCCTGCCGCCGCCCAGATCTTCGGCAGCGATGCTGGCTGCATGGCCGAGGCCGCTCAGATCGCGGCGGAGGTGTCCGGCGCGGCGGTCATCGACATCAACATGGGCTGCCCTGTGGGCAAGGTGGTGGCCAACGGCGACGGCTCCGCCCTGATGAAGGACCCCGAGAAGGCCGCCCGCATCGCCGAGGCCGTGGTGAAGGCCAGCCCCGTGCCGGTGACGGTAAAGATGCGCCGCGGCTGGGACAAGGGCAGCATCAACGCCGTGGAGCTGGCGAAAATGCTGGAGCAGGCGGGCGTCAGCGCCATCGCCGTCCATGGCCGCACCCGCACCCAGATGTACGCCGGTCAGGCGGATTGGACCACCATCCGCGAGGTGAAGCAGGCCGTCTCCGTGCCGGTCATCGCCAACGGCGACGTGTTTGCGCCGGAGGACGCCGTCCGCATCCTGGAGTTCACCGGTGCCGACATGGCCATGATCGGCCGCGGCTGCTTCGGAAACCCGTGGCTGTTCCAACAGGCCCGGGCCGCGCTGGAGGGGGAGCCTATCCCACCCCTGCCGCCGCTGGCGGAGCGGTGGGCCACGGCGGTGCGTCAGGTGGAACTGGCCGCCGCGGATAAGGGCGAGCACATCGCCGTGCTGGAGGCCCGCAAGCAGCTTTGCTGGTATCTCAAGGGCGTGAGCCACGCCAATTATTATAAGGAGCAGATCGTCCGCATGGACACACTGGAGGATGTCTACCGCGTGTCGGCGGGGGTCAAGAGGGATTTGCGATGATAGAGGAAAAGGACCTGATCCGCCGGGCCGGACAGGGGGACAGCGATGCCTTCCGTCAGCTGGTGGAAACCTATCAGGCGCCGGTGTACCGTCTGGCGCTGCGTATGTGCGGCGGCGATGCGGCGCTGGCGGAGGACGCGGCGCAGGAGGCGTTCCTGGCCGCATGGAGGGGCCTGCCCCGCTTCCGCGGCGACAGCCGGTTCTCCACATGGCTGTACCGCCTGACCACCAACGCCGCCATCGACTGCCTGCGGCGGGAGAAGCGCCACCGGGGCACAGACGATTTGGACGGCGTGGATCTGCCGGACGGCGGCGACACGCCCCAGGAGACGGCGGAGCGCAGCGAGACCCGGAACGCCGTCCGCGCCGCCCTGTACCGGCTTACCGACGAGCATCGTGAGGTGCTGCTCCTGCGGTATATGCAGGAGCTGGATTACGGCGAGATCGCCCGCGCCCTGCGCATCAGCGAGGGCACGGTGAAATCCCGCATCAATCGGGCCAAGGCCCGTCTGAAGGAGCTGCTGTCCGGCGGGAACCTTTCCACCGCCGCGTCCGTCAAACCCACAGGAAAGGAGGGACAGCAATGACCCCGATGTTTGATGAACTGGATCAGGAGCTGCGCGAAGCACTGGCATTGGAGGCGCTGCCCTCCGCCGGTTTCACGGATCGCGTCATGGCCCGCGTGGCCCGGACGCCGCAGCAGAAGAAGCCCCCCGCGCCCTACCGCAAGTGGCTGGTATCGGCGGCGGCCTGCCTGGTGGTGGCCGCGGCGCTGATCCCGCTGGTGCGCAGCGGCGGACTTACCGGCGCGGAGAGCGCCGGTAACGATACCGTGGCGGGCAGCGCCAACCTTGAACCCTCCATGCAGAGCATGCCCGACGCCTCTGCGGACGATAACGGGGCCGCCGGAGACAACACCCAGCAGAAGCTGCGGGAGGACGCCGGCGATCAGGATAACGCCGGCGGGGACTTGACCCTGTCCGATCCGCTTTCCATGGAGGACGCGCTGACCAGCGCCGCCGAAGCCCTGCGGGAGCAGGGCTGGGACCTCACCGTGGTGGATCGTCAGGACAACGCGGTGCAGGTGACGCTCACCGCCGCTGACGGCGCATCCGGCGATCAGGCGCTGCTGGACGAGACCATGGAGTCAGCGGGCTTCACCGCCGCCGGCGATTGGTATATTTTTGAGAATTCCAAGGAGGAAACAGATCCGTGAAACTGCACACCCGTCAACTGACCTGCGCCGCCATCGTGGGCGCGGCCTATGCCGTCCTGAGCATCTTCGGCTCCATCTTCGGCATCACCTACGGCCCCATCCAGTGCCGCTTTTCCGAGGCGCTGTGCGTCCTGCCCTTCCTGCTGCCGGAGACGGCCTGGGGCCTGGGCGTGGGCTGCCTCATCGCCAACCTGCTCAGCCCCTACGGCGTGCTGGACATCGTGGTGGGCTCCGCCGCCACACTGCTGGCCGCGCTGCTCACCGCCCGCTGTAAAAAGAAGTGGCTGGCCCCGCTGCCGCCGGTGCTGGCCAATATGGTGCTGGTGGGTCTGGTGCTGGCCTACGAGCAGGCCGGTACCACCGCAGCCTTCTGGCCCACCTACGCCTTCAACGCCCTGACCGTGGGTGCCGGCGAGATCGTGGCCTGCTACGGCCTTGGCATGCTGCTGCTGTGGCGTCTGGAAAAGAGCAAGGCCCTGCAGAATTACCTGCAAAACCGCTGAATGCGGGAAAAAACCGAAAAAATATCGGGAAAAGTACTTGACTGACTTGAAAAAACCGGTATAATAAATAAGCTCGCATATTTGCGGGCATATCCTTGCTCTCATCTGAGAATGAGGGCCATTTGTCCAAAAGGAGGTGCAAAAGTATGGCAAAGATTTCCGCCAACTACGAGGTCGTCTACATCATCGACCCTGCACAGGGTGAGGAGGCAGTTGCCGCCACCGTGGCAAAGTTCCAGACTCTGGCAGAGCAGCATGCGTCCAACGTCGTCGTGGATGAGTGGGGCAAGCGTCGTCTGGCCTACGCGATCAACTACAAGACCGAGGGCTACTACGTGCTGATGAGCTTCACCAGCGGCCCCGAGTTCCCCAAGGAGCTGGATCGTATCCTTGGCATTACCGAGGGCATCATGCGTTCCATGATCGTCTGCAAGGGCGAGTAAGGGAGAACAGCAATGCTGAATCAGATCATCATTATGGGTCGGCTGACCCGTGACCCCGAGCTGCGCCGCACACAGAGCGGCACGGCGGTCTGCTCTTTCTCTGTGGCTGTGGATCGTGATTTCAAGTCCCAGTCCGGCGAGAAGGAGACGGATTTCATCGACGTGGTCGCGTGGCGTCAGACCGGCGAGTTCGTGTCCAAATACTTCACCAAGGGTCGTATGATCGTGGTGTCCGGCAGCCTGCAGTCCCGCAAGTGGCAGGACCGCAACGGTCAGAACCGCATTTCCTGGGAAGTCATCGCGGACAACGTTTATTTCGGCGACTCCAAGCGCGACAGCGCGGGCGACATGGGCGGCAGCTACGCGGCTCCGGCCTATACCGCTCCCGCCGGCGGATACAGCGCCCCTGTGGGCGGCGGTCCCTCCGGCTTTGCCGAGATCGACGAGGAGGACGGCGACCTGCCGTTCTGATGTGCCCTCAGCGCACATGAAACTTTATAAAGGAGGATACTTCCATGGCTATGGAACGCGAAAATAGACCCGCCCGCGGCGCCGGCAAGCGTCGCAAGAAGGTTTGCCAGTTCTGCGTGGACAAGTGCGAGTGCATCGATTACAAGGACGCTGCCAAGCTGCGCCGCTTCATTTCCGAGCGCTCCAAGATCCTGCCCCGCCGCACCACCGGCACCTGCGCCATGCACCAGCGTCAGCTGACCGAGGCCATCAAGCGCGCCCGTCAGATCGCGCTGCTGCCCTTCGTGACCGAGTAATTCCGGCCCGAAGCCATTGCAGCACCAAAAAGACCTGCCGCAAGGCAGGTCTTTTTTTTACGTCCCGACCGTCCTTTTTCCTCCATTTACCACGCATTTTCGCCCTTGTAAACTTCAGGTTGCGCAGAAAATATCCCTCTGACAACCTGAGGTTGCTGGACGCCGCCCCGCAGTTCCTGCTATAATACCATCAGTTAACAAGGGCAGACGCGCCTGTCACCGCGCCTTTTCGGCGATTTTTGCCCTTTTCGCCTTGGCGGGCACGCGCCCGCCTGCGTCTCAAAAACCAAAAATCCCTGGAAAATCCATCGCTGACAGGTGCGGAGCAGTTTTGCCGGAGCAGAAATGTGTCCAGACAAGAAAAGACCCGCAGGGAATACTTGCCGTATTGCCAAGGGGCTTGACGCAGTATGGGCGCATTTCTGCCCGTCAAAACCGTGTCTGCCCTTGTCAACTGATGGTAGACGTAACAACGATAACAGGAGGTGCTCCCATGGGACTATACGACGCTGTGGACCGCGGCGGCGCAGGCCGCAAAAAGGAAAAGACGCTGCGCAAGCCGCTTCTCATCGCGGCGGCCATCATCGCCGCCGTCGTCGCGCTGGCCGTCTGGGCCTGCCGCTACCAGCTGCAATTCCGCTCCTGCGTCTCCGCCCTCACCGACGCCACCCGCCACGCCCGCAGCACCGGTGACTTCACCGTCACCGTGGACGGCGCAGCCGTCCCTGCCGGCGCCGATGATCTCAGCGACCTGCTGCGTCTCATCACCGCCTCCGGCGCAGGCCGTACCGGGACGGCTCCCACCGACCCGCCCCTCATCACCATCACCTACGGCGACGGCACGGTGCTGGACATCTGGCAGGTGCCGCTGGAAAACCCTTCCAACGACTGGACGGAAGGGCCGTTTTTCCGCTGCACCTTCCCCGGCGGCAGGACCTACGGCTACGACACCGACCAGATCCCCATGACCCGCCTCACCCGCCTGTTTTCATAGCGTTTCCTCAGACGTAAAAGCAGCCCCGTCCGATGGACGGGGCTGCTCTTTATCCGGAAATGCCTGGGGAAATGTGTTACTTCAGCGCCAGCTTGGCAGCGCGCTTCTTGCCGTACACGCAGCAACCCACCACATAGGCGGCGGCGCACACCACACCGATGATGTAGGACGGCGTCCAGGGGATGTTGAAGCCGATGTGGGCGTTGGCGATGTAGGTCACGCAGATGAAGGCGTAGAAGCAGCCGGGGATCATGGGGATCCAAGCCCACTTACCCTTGCCGTTCTCAAACATCCACGCGGTGATGCACAGGAAGGCAAACAGGGACAGCGTCTGGTTGGCCCATGCGAAGTAACGCCACAGGATCATGAAGCCGTCGTTGTTGACCTTGGCGAACACGAGGATGGCGATGACCAGTGCGAAGATGGGCAAAGCCAGCTTGATGCGCTTGCCGTTGGTGGACTGGTCGATGTGCAGCGTCTCGGACAGGCTCAGACGCAGAGCGCGCAGTGCCGTATCACCGGAGGTGATGGGCAGCACGATCACGCCGATCAGGGCGATGATGCCGCCGACATGGCCCAGCAGGTACTTGCAGACGACGCCCACGGTGCCGGTAGCCAGCGCAGCCTTGGGCTCCTGCAGAGCCAGATTGTACACGCCCATAGCACCGGCAGCCCAGACCATGGCGATGAAGCCCTCCAGCACCATCATGTTGTAGAAGGTGTTGCGGCCCTGACGCTCGCTCTTCATGGTACGGGAGATGATAGCGGTCTGGGTGGAGTGGAAGCCGGACAGAATGCCGCAGGCCACGGTCACGAAGAAGATGGGCAGGAAGTGACCGTTGGCGAAGTAGTCCGCGTAGGTGAAGGTACCCACGGTGCCGTCAGCACCGGTGAGGCTCAGCACGGGAGCAGCCCAGCTGTCCCAGATGTTCATCAGGGGCATACCGGTGACGAAGATGCCGATGAAGATACCGATGGCGGAGAACAGCAGGATACCGCCGAAGATGGGGTAGATCTTGCCGATGATGGCGTCGATGGGGAACACGGTGGCGATCAGATAGTACAGGAAGATGACACCGTAGATGATCCAGGTGGTGGGGTCGGTGGCCTTGCCGCTGAAGCCAAAGACCTGCGTGGCAGCGATGTCGCCGGGGGTGTAGATGAACACGGCGCCCACCAGCAGCAGCAGTACGCACACGAACACGTTGTAGAACTTATAGATACCCTTGGTGGAGTAGCGGCGGATCATCTCGGGCATCTGGGTGCCGCCGTCGCGCAGGCAGATCATGCCGGAGAAATAGTCGTGCATGGCGCCGCCGATGACGTTGCCGATGGGGATGGTCAAAAACGCGATGGGCCCAAACAGGATGCCCTGGATCGGCCCGAGGATGGGGCCGGTGCCCGCGATGTTCAGCAGGTTGATAAGGCTGTTCTTCCAGCCGCGCATGGGCACGTAGTCCACGCCGTCCTGTTTGGTGTACGCCGGAGTCTTTCTGTCATCCGGTCCGAAAACCTTTTCGCAGAAGCGGCCGTACAGGGCCGCGCCGCCCAGCAGGATGACAAGACCAATGATAAATGTTGTCACAAAAACACACTCCTTTACGAGATTTCCTTTCGACATCCGGATTGTCGAAACTTGATGTTCATATGGTAACACTATCTTCATAAAATTGGCGCTAATAAACGTTCTAAAAAGTACAGATTTCGTTAACGCCGCATACAGACCCGTTAAAAATCGCCATTTTTCAGCAAACATAGTGCTTTGCGCCGAAAACGTTTCCGAGAATGAAAGAAGTGGAAAAGCAGAATATTCCTATTTTGTTCCCGCGCTATGGCATCTCCTGCTCTCACCACCCCCGACGCCTATCGCGCACCTCGTTCTATCGACGGCTGATCTCGCTTTTTTCGTCCCGCACCCCGTCCGCATTTTCCGGCGCACCCAGATAGACGCACCCCGTAGGGGCCGGCGGCCCGATTTATGTTCAAAAAGGAACACTGCTGCGGTGCCCGAAATTTCTGCGCTGCCTGACGGCGGGCGCTTGAAATTTTGACCGCGGCCACTCGCTCACCTCGCTGTATCCGCCACCGGCGGCGCTCGGATCGCTCCCTCCGGCGGGAATATTCCGCGCTCCCGAGCGCGGGTCACTTTTGGCCGCAGCGGCCCGACAACCTTTTTCTCTATGCCGCCGGCGGCCATATTTCTTTCAACAGCGAAAGAAATATGGAAAAGAACGCCGCCAAAAACCAACGGTTTTTGGATTTCCCTTGTCCGATTCCAACCACGGTACAAAAAGGTTCCGCATCGAATCGCTTGTACCCCCATCCCCGCTGCCGCTCCCACGCACCGCGCGGCGGTGCGCTGGCCTGTTATCGTGCAGCGGGACTGTTGCGTCCATATCGGCGGTTTCCCGAATACCGGCGCACCCAGATAGACGCACCTCGTAGGGGCCGGCGTCCCGATTTATGTTCAAAAAGGAACACTGCTGCGGTGCCCAAAATTTCTGCGCTGCCTGACGGCGGGCGCTTGAAATTTTGACCGCGGCCACTCGCTCACCTCGCTGTATCCGCCACCGGCGGCGCTCGGATCGCTCCCTCCGGCGGGAATATTCCGCGCTCCCGAGCGCGGGTCACTTTTGGCCGCAGCGGCCCGACAACCTTTTTCTCTATGCCGCCGGCGGCCATATTTCTTTCAACAGCGAAAGAAATATGGAAAAGAACGCCGCCAAAAACCAACGGTTTTTGGATTTCCCTTGTCCGATTCCAACCACGGTACAAAAAGGTTCCGCATCGAATCGCTTGTACCCCCATCCCCGCTGCCGCTCCCACGCACCGCGCGGCGGCGCGCCGGTCTGTTATCGTGCAGCGGGACTGTTGCGTCCATATCGGCGGTTTCCCGAATACCGGCGCAGCTCGATAGACGCACCCCGTAGGGGCCGGCGTCCCCGACGGCCCGCTCATGTTTCCGCCATGTCCCCAGCGGGGAGAGCTCCGCGCTGCGCAGGCGCGTTCCCCGCACCCCGGTAAAAAGGAGGACCACCCGCAGGGTGGTCCTCCTTTTTACGCTTTCTGCCGCCGCGCGGCGTTCCTCACTCCGTCATGATCTTCAGGATCACGCGGTCCGTCTCCCGCATACCCTCCGTGGCCAGCACACCCACGTGGCGGATGGTGTCCTCCACATCGTCGCCCACGATGCCGTCGCCGGAGCGGAAGTTGTCGCCGTTGCGGTACATGTTGTAGCCCAGAATGCCGCAGTCCACGCCCATGGCGATCTTGCTGGCGCAGCTGGCCTTGGCCCCATCGCAGATGCAGCCGGAGATCATGGCCACGGCGTTCTCCAGCGTGTGGCAGATGCCCTCGTAGTCCGCGCCCCGCAGCCATGCGATGCCGCAGCCCGCGCCTACACCGGCAGACACCGCCCCGCAGTAGGCACTGAGCCGTCCGATGCCGGTTTTCTGGTGGATGGTGATGAGGTCGCTGAGGCACACGGCCCGCAGGATCTTTTCCTCGTCGGCCCCCATCAGCTGCCCGTATTTCCACACGGGTACGGAGGCGGTGATGCCCTGGTTGCCGGAGCCGGACACGATGACCACCGGCATCTCGCAGCCGTTCATGCGGGCATCGGAGCCTGCGGCGGCCCAGGCCCGTGCCTGGGTGGCCCAGTCCGTCCCGCCCTGCAGCAGGGTGGAGCCGATGTTAGCGCCCCAGCTGTTTCGAAGACCCTCGGCGGCGATGGCGGTGTTCTTCTCGATCTGCCGCCCCACCGTGGGCCGTATCACGTCTATGGGTATGGTTTCAGCGAATGTGATGATGTCCTTGACGTTCAGCACGGACTTGTCCTGGAGATGATCCTCGGCGTTGCCGTTCACCGGCAGCTCCTTCAGGACCTGCCCGTCCCGTGCCATGTAAATAATATTGGTGTGATTGTTGGCCACGCGGACGCAGGCGCTGTGCCCGCCCAGCCAGCCCGTCAGCTTGATGTCCAGCAGGCAGGGCGTTTCAGGGCAGGTGATCTCCATGGGCGTCCGGTCCAGATAGTCCTGGATGGCCGCCGTGTCATCCTCCGTCACGTTGGCGATGACCTGAAGCTCCGCGTCGGCGTCGCCTGCCACTATGCCCACGGCGATGGCGGCGTCGATGCCGCGGCGGCCCGCCGTATTGGGAACCACCACGGATTTCACGTTTTTCAGGATGTTTCCGCTGACCTCGGCCAGCACTTTTTCCGGTTTTCCGCCCAACACCTCGCGCAGTTTTGCGGCACAGTACGCGACGGCGATGGGCTCTGTACACCCGGTAGCCAGCAGGAGCTCCTCCTGCAGGATCGCCGTGTAGGCGGCGATCTTAGAGTCGTTCAACATCACACATTCTCCTTTTTCAGTTGTATTTTGCCGCCGGAGCGCAGACGCTTCCGCGCCGCGCACTGGCGCGATCAGGCCCGGCGGCACTTGCGCCGCAGGCCGGATGTACGGCTTTTCGCGCCCTACAAGGCGGGCACGTCGTCCTCCTGCCGGACCCAGTCCGTCACGTCCACTACCTGGAACTCCGCCTCCGTCCGGCGGATGATGACGCGGCTGATGCCGGCGTTGATGACCTGACGGCGGCACATGGCGCAGCTGGTGGCGTCTCCCAGCAGCGCGCCGGTCCGGGCATCGCGGCCCACCAGGTACAGGGTGCTGCCCACCATGTCCCGCCGGCTGGCGGAGATGATGGCATTGGCCTCGGCATGGACGCTGCGGCACAGCTCGTACCGCTGACCCCTGGGTACCTGCATGGCCTCGCGGGTGCAGAAGCCCATGTCCACGCAGTTCCGGCGGCCCCGCGGCGCGCCGTTGTAGCCCGTGGAGATGATCTCGTCGTTCTTGACGATAATGGCGCCGTACACCCGCCGGAGACAGGTGGCCCGCTCCAGTACCGTTTCGGCGATGTCCAGATAGTAGTTTTCCTTACTGATGCGTTCCATACAAGCGCCTCCTCACATGTTTCTGTACACATTATAATACAGATGCGGCGGCGAAGGCAAGAAACGTGTGTCCGCCGGCGCTCCGCGAAGTACACAAAAATTCGGCAGCAGATTTGCCGAAATGGACAGAAAACCGGCGGGCACCGCCCGCAAAAGGGCCGCGTCCGCCGGTGATTTCCTCATGAATTCCGGATGAGGCGCATCAGGAAGTAAAATACTTCCTGATGGAAATTATTTATGCACGAAAAAGCGCAGAAAATGAATAGTTATACATTCAGGCGTTCTTGAAAACCATCTCCGGCGCATGGATGACCACGTGGGTGTTGTCGGCCACGGAGCTGGTAAGGAAGGCGTTGCCCCCCACCACGGTGTGCTCGCCGATGACGGTCTGACCGCCCAGAATAGACGCGCCGGAGTAGATGGTCACGTCGTCGCAGACGGTGGGGTGCCGCTTGCCCGGCAGGCTGGCGTGGCCCGCCCGAGGCGACAGCGCGCCCAGCGTCACGCCCTGGTACAGCTTAACGTGGCTGCCGATGACAGAGGTCTCGCCGATGACGATGCCGGTGCCGTGGTCGATGAAAAACCAGGGACCGATCTGAGCGCCGGGGTGGATGTCGATGCCGGTGCGGCTGTGGGCGTACTCCGACATGATCCGCGGGATCATGGGCACGTGGCGCAGGTACAGCTCGTGAGCGATGCGATAGACGAAGATGGCGAACAGGCCGGGGTAGGCAAAGATGATCTCCTCCTTGTTGGCAGCGGCGGGGTCGCCGTCGAAGGTGGCCTCGATGTCCGTCAGCAGCATCTGCTGGATGCGGGGCAGCTCCGCCATGATGGACTCGGTGATCTGGGCGGCCTGAGCCGTCTCACCGTCCGGCAGAGCCAGGGCGATCTGGGCCGTCATCCCCGTTTCGATGCGCTCCAGCAGCAGCGCGGCATAGTTCTCTGCCGGAAGGGCCATCAGCTGCGGGTCGCCGAAATAGGCAGGGAAGAACAGCCGCCGCAGCTCCTTGAGCAGGGCGATGATGGCGCTGCGGTCCGGCAGACGCAGCTTTTTCCCGTACATAGGTATGGCCGCATTTTCCATGGTCGTTGCCATGGCGCGTGCAATTTCTGCGGTATTGCTCATGTTGAACCCTCCAAAATAAAAAAGAACGGCGGGAGATGTCACACATCTCCCACCGTCCTCAAAGAATACGGTGTGGCTGCGGCAGAGGCCGCGTTACTCAGCAGAGATCGTATGACGGAAATGGGCGCAGCAGACCAGACCCGCACAGCAGGCGGGCAGACAACAGGTACAGTTGGTCTGGATGCGAACGGTCATACGCTTCTCCTTCGGCACTTCACGCGGACGCACAGAGCCTCGCCCTGACGGCATCCACGCTTTCGTATTATTATACGTGACCATTCACGACGCGTCTATGTGCAGTATCGACAAAAACGGCGAAAAATAGCGGGAGAATGCTGTGACTATGCCCAATTGACTTTTGCGCCTTAAAGTCCTAAAATCAGCACAATGAGTAGTGCCGGTCCAGTGCCGGCGGAAAGGAGACAGCCATGACCCGTCACATGATGCAGCAGGATATGGTCCGCAGCGACATGGGCAAGATCCAGGCCGCCTCCTATAACTATGCCGGTAACAGCTCCTGCTATCGGGGCTACTTTTGGTGCGCCTATTATTACGGCGACCAGAATGGATACCGGCTGAAATGACATACGTGGTTCGATCTCCTCACAAGGGTCGATAAGCGGCTTCGTCGTTCAGGCGGGGCCGCTTTCTTTATTGGCAGAGTTTAGAGATAAACGGAAATCACAAACGGAAAAGGAGAAAATCAAAATGAATGCGATCTTAGCTGCGGCGGTCATCTTTGTGGTGTTCGCCATCGGAGACATGATCTCCGCCAAAACAAAAGCCATTGTATCCATGCTGCTGGTGGCGTCCGTGGTGTTCCTGGCCGGCTTCTGGACAGGCATCTTCCCCACCACCATGTTTGCCGACTCCACGCTGCTGAGCATGGCCGGCCTGCTGGTGACCATGCTGCTGGTACACCTGGGCACCACCATCAAGCTCCGCGACTTCGGCGCACAGTGGCGCACCGTCATCATTGCCGCCGTGGCCTGCATCGCCATCTCCGCCGCGGTATTCTTCCTGGGCCAGCTGATCGTTGACCGCGGCTTCGCGCTGGTGGGCGCTCCCATTCTGTCCGGCGGCGTGGTGGCCACGCTGACCATGCAGGACATGGCCAACAAGGCAAACCTCCCCGATCTGGCGGTATTTGCCACGCTGGTCATGTGCGCTCAGGGCTTCGTGGGTTACCCCGTGGCCTCCCTGTGCCTCAAGAGCGAGGCCAAGCGCATCAAGGCGCAGATCGACGCCGGTGAGCTGCAGGTGGACACCGCCGCCGGCGCCGTGCAGGCCGCCGCCGCGGGCCGCAAGAAGCTGATCCCCGCCCTGCCCGACAAGTACAACACCCCCAACGCCATCATCGCCAAGGTCATTCTGGTGGCGCTGCTGTCCGTGTGGGTGTCCAGCCTGTTCCACGACGCCATCAACAAGCTGGTGTGGTGCCTGATCTTCGGCGTGCTGTGCAAGGAGCTGGGCTTCCTGGATGAGGACGCGCTGGGCAAGGCCCACGCCACCGGCATCGTGATGCCCATCATCACCCTGTCCATCTTCACCAATCTGGCCTCCGCCACCCCTGAGATGGTGGGCGGCATGGTGGTGCCTCTGCTGGTGTGCGTAGTCATCGGCACCATCGCCTTCTCCGTCGTGTCTATTCTGGTGGGCAAGATCTTCGGTTACAGCTGGCAGATGTCCATGGCCATCGGCAGCTCCTGCCTGTTCGGCTTCCCGGGAACCGTCATCATCTCCAGCGAGGTGTCCGAGTCCACCGGCGCCAACGCCGAGGAACGGGCGGCCATCAACGCCCAGATCATGCCCAAGATGCTGGTGGCCGGTATGGTCACCGTATCCATCACCTCCGTGCTGGTGGCCGGCGTGATGAGCGGCTGGCTGTAAGCTAAGCGGATATTCAGAAGTGAGGTAGTGAAAATGTCTGAGATCAAGACGTATGTAGATCGTATTTTCGACGAGCTGGTGGCCATCCGGCGGGACATCCACGCCCATCCGGAGGTGGGGATGCAGGAGGTGCGCACCAGCGCCCTGATCCGGCGTGAGCTGGAGAAGATGGGCATGGACGAGATCCAGCAGCCTCTGCCCACCGCAGTGGTGGGTCTGCTCCACGGCGGCAAGGGACCCGGCAAGTGCGTGGCGCTCCGCGCCGACATCGACGCGCTGCCGGTCCACGAGGAGTCCGGCGTGCCCTTTGCCAGCCAGACGGAGGGCGTCATGCACGCCTGCGGTCACGACCTGCACACCACCATGCTGCTGGGCACGGCCAAGACCCTGTGCCATATGCGGGACTCCTTTGCGGGTACGGTGAAGTTCATCTTTGAGCCCAGCGAGGATACCATGCCCGGCGGTGCACGGGCGCTGGTGGCGGCGGGCGTCATGGAGAACCCCCACGTGGACGCCATCTTCGGCCAGCACGTCTGCCCCTCCGAGAATGACACGGTGGGTCGGATGCAGCTCTATAAGGGGTACTTCACCAGTGCGGTGGATCTGTTCCACATCGCCGTACACGGCAAGAGCGGCCACGGCGCCGCACCCCACACCGCCCACGACGCCATTGCCTGCGCGGGGTATCTCATCACCGCGCTGCAAACGGTGGTGTCCCGCCGCATCGACCCCATGGACTCCGCCGTGCTGACGGTGGGCACCATGTCCGGCGGCGACGCGGTGAACATCACCGCCGGCGAGGCCCGGATGGTGGCGGTGCTGCGCAGCTTCAGCGACACGGCACGGGATACCGCCATCGAGGAGGTCGACCGGATCTGCAAGGGCATCGGGTTCGCCTTCGGCTGCGACATCGAGGTGAAGCTGGAGGAGGGCTACGCCCTCCAGTACAACGACGGCGCCATGATCGATCTGGTGGAGCAGGCGGTCACGGAGGAGCTGGGCGCGGACAAGGTGACCCACCTCGACCGCCCCTTCTCCGGCAGCGAGGACTTCAGCTTCTTCGGCAAGCTCACCAATACGCCGTCGGCGTTCATGATGATCGACGCGGGCCACGGCGAGCACATGGTGTCCCTGCACAACGGCAAGATCGTGTTCGACGAGAACGTGATGCGCTCCGGCGTGGCGGGTATGAGCGCTGTCGCACTGAAGTACCTGGCGGAGTGAGCGCACATATTATGAGGTAACAGCGGAAAGTTTCCTTCCTGAAAACAGGGCAGGGACGCACGGCAGGTGCGTCCCTGTCCTGTTTTTTCGCGGGTTTTGGCAGCTTTTGGCGAGCGCCGCCGTTGACAAGAGGCGGAAAACCGTATATAGTATAAATGGTTCGGGAGACGCCGGACCGACAAGTGGATAACGTGTTCTGTGACGACGTGTGGCTGCGCGCCGTAACGGCCGGAAACGGTCAGGCGGCAGTTTTGAAGAAATAAGGGTAAGACCCTCTGCGGACGGCACTGTAAACGCAAGGAAGTGACCAAAGCGGCGGAGACGCCGTGTGGTGAACAGCAGCCATTGGGACGGATGTCCTGAGAAGGTAGGTCATGTACGGGAGGCGGCAGCCTCGGGGCGTTAGGGCAGGAGAATTGCACGGCGGAGAACAGGTACACAGCGGCGCTTCTTCGTTGTGGCAGAGAGCAGAAGTGGGCGCGGACCATCCCGATAGGGACGGACCGGCTTTTTTTTGCGGCAAATGCGCCGGCTGTCCCGTCAGGGAGGCCGGTTTTTTCGCGGGAGGGGCGTCATCCGCCCGCAGTCAAGTCGGGACGGCGCAAGCCGTCCGCTTTCCATAAGGGCGGGAGGGGTTTGCCGACCCCTTCCGCCTCCTTCTCTTATAAGACAGAAAATTTACAGATAAAAGGAGACAGAGACATGAAGAAACGAGTGGTATCGTGGCTGCTGGTGGTGCTGATGCTCACCAGCATGCTGCCTACCGGCGTGTGGGCGGAGGACGTCTACCGCAGCAGTGAGGACACCGGACGGTACGGTGTGTCCACGCTGGCCAGCGCCGCCGACGCGGAGCTGGAGGGCTTTTTCAACGAGTGGGAGGGCATTGCCACCGTGGCCAACGCGGCCACGCGGGGCTTTGTCAGGGACGGCGAGGAGCTGAAGTCTGGCAACAGCACGGCCAGCTACACACGCTCGACGCTGACGGTGACGATGCTGAAGGCGGCGGAGCTGTCCTTCGATTACCGGCTCAGCGGCCCCAGCCAGAGCGGCATGGAGGTGAAGAACGGCAGCAAGACGCTGTATACGTACAGTAGTTACGGCAGCAGCGGGGCAGAGATCGTCAAAGGGACGGACAGCGGCACGGCCACCGTGCAGGCCAACGCCGGTGACGTCATCACCATCTCCTATTACCGCGGCTATGCCAGCAGCGGCAGCAACTGCATGTGGCTCAGCAATTTCAAGGCCTCGCTGCCGGCGCAGGTGATCTTCCATGCCAACGACGGCACGGAGACCACGGTGCAGCAGGGCGTGTTCGGCAGCGGCACGCTGCAGGCCAATACGTTCCAGCGGGACGGCTACCGCTTTGAGGGCTGGGCCACGACGCCGGACGGCGCGGTGGCCTACGCCGACAAGGGCAGTATCACCATTACGGAGAATACCGACCTGTACGCCGTGTGGACGCGGGTGTACCGTGTGGTGTTCCAGCTGACGCCGGCGGACGCACAGTTCTCGCTGTACGGCGATGAGGCGCGGACGGCGCTGATCGCGGCGGACAGCGGCACGGCGTATACCCTGGCGGCGGGCACCTACTATTACAGCGTCTCCGCCTTCGGCTATGCGGCGGTGCAGGGCAGCGTCACCGTCAGCGGCGACGCACAGGAGCCGGTGGTGCTGGCGGAGAAGCCGGTGGTCACAGTGACGTTTGCCTATGCGGACGGCAAGACCGATGTGGACGGCGGGAAGCTGACCGTGCGCACCGGCGAGCGGGACATGGCGGCGGAGGAAGGCTCCGACGGCATGGCGTTCCGCCTGCCCGCAGGCTACGCCTACGACTGGAGCTTCCGCAGCGCCAACTACGGCAAGCAGAGCGGTACCGTGGACCTGACGGGCGTCAGCGAGAACGGGACGCGGAGCGTGACCATCCCCATGACGGCCAAGTCCGCCTGGGAGGGCGCGGACGACATCAGCGAGCCCGCCGCAGTGGACGGCGTGTACCAGATCACCAGCGGCAGCGAGCTGGCGTGGCTGGCCCAGCAGGTGAACGCCGGTGTGTCCGACGGCACCAGCTTCAGCGCGGTGCTGTGCAATGACATCGACCTGGGCGATGAGGCGTGGACGCCCATCGGAAATGGCACCGGCAAAGCGTACAAGGGTACCTTTGACGGGCAGGGGTACACCATCCGGAACCTGTACGTCACCGGCAGTACGCCCATGGACTACGGCCTGTTCGGCACCGTCAACGGCGGCACCGTCCGGAATGTGACGGTGGAGGGCCGCGTGGAGGTCACCAGCAATTCCAGCAGAAACGGCATCGCGGCCATCGTGGGCCAGCTATACGGCACCACGGGCGGCGTGGAGAACTGCCTGAACAGGGCGTCCGTCAAGGGCGGCCAGTATGTGGGCGGCATCGTGGGCTATGTGGCCGGCGGGTACAGCAGCGACGAAAAGTTCATCAAGAACTGCGGCAATGTGGGGGATGTGACCTCCGAAGGCCACCGCGCGGCGGGCATCGCGGCCAATATCAGCGGCCAGGTGGCAGTGGAGAACTGCTACAGCACCGGCACCATCACCGGCGGCGGCTGGTACTCCGGCGGCATCAGCGCGTATGTGGACAGCTCCTACGCATCGGTGAAGAACTGCTATGCCGCGGGCAGCGTTACCGGCAGCGGCGCGGGCGCGGTGTTCGGCAAGGTGAGCTACAGTTCGACGGTGGTGGCCAACTGCTACTACCCCGACACGCTGAGCATCGGCGACAGCAAGGCTGTGAAGGTGACGGAGCAGCAGCTGAAAACGCTGGACAGCGCTGCGGCGCTGGGCGAGGCGTTCATGCAGGACGCCAAGAGCATCAACGGGGGCTATCCCATCCTGACGTGGCAGATCACCACGTATGAGGTGACATTTACCGTGACGCCGGAGGATGCGGAGGTACGCATCGACGGCGCAAAGGGCAAGCAGAACGGAAACGTGTGGACGTTCCGCCTGCCGGAGGGTACATACAGCTACACGGCGTTCGCCTTCGGCTATGCCGATGAGAGCGGCAACATCGAGGTCAGCGGCGCGGCCCGGAAGGACATCACGCTGACGCCGGTGGAAAAGCGCACCGTCCGATTCAGCGTGACGCCCGAGGACGCCGGCGCGGCGGTGACGGTGCAGTGGAACGGCAAGACCGTGGCGGCGGAGCAGGACGGCAGCTATCGGCTGCCCGACGGCACCTACACCTACACGGTGCGGGCCAAGGGCTACGCCAAGGTCAGCCAGACGCTGAAGGTCAGCGGAGATGTGACGGTGCCGGTGGCGCTGGAGCCCTCCGCCGCCTGGGACGGCCAGACCGTCACGGCGCCGGAGGCGGGCGACGGCACGGAGGCCAGCCCCTACGAGATCGAGAACGGCGAGCAGCTGGTGTGGCTGGCCCGGACGGTGAACGCAGGGAACGGCAGCACCAAGCTATACGCCGTTCTGACGGAGGACATCGACCTGGGCGATGGTGCGTGGACGCCCATCGGCGCAGATTCCCATGAGTTCACGGGCCGCTTTGACGGCCAGGGTCATACGGTGTCCCGCATGAAGGCGGAGGCCCGGTACGCGGGCCTGTTCGGCGTGGTGAAGGACGCGGAGATCCGCGGCGTGGTGGTGCAGGGCATCGCCGCCGGCACCGACAGCAGCAGCGGCGATGCGGCGGGCCTTGTGGCCCGCACCAAGGGCAGCACCGTGACCATCACGGAGTGCGGCAGTGAAGTGGCCGTCAGCGGCGGCGCCAACGGCGGCGGCATCCTGGGCAAGAACCACAGCGGCAGCACCGTGGTCACCATCAGCGCCTGCTACAACACCGGCGACATCAGCGGCAAGGAGCGGGCTGGCGGCATCAGCGGCGGCAACACCGGTGAGGTAAACATCAGCGACTGCTACAACACCGGCAGCATCACCGGCGGCAGCTACGCAGGCGGCGGTATCCGCGGCTATTACGGCGGCTTCGTGGGCACGGTGGCCAACTGCTACAACAGCGGCGCCGTTACCGGCACCAATACCGGCGCTATCGCCCCGGGCGCCAACAGCAGAATCAGCAACTGCTTCTATCTGGACAGCGGCACGGACGGCAACAGCGGCGCGGCGGCGCAGACCGCCCAGCAGCTGCAGGAGCTGGCCATCAGCGACGCCTTTGAGCATGTGGCGGGCCGCAACGGCGGCATGCCGGTGCTGAAGTGGCAGAAGCTGACGCCGGTGGTCAAGGAGCCCGTGCTGGCCCAGAACGTGGAGTTCGGGCTGGAGCAGGTGCATCTCACCAGCTCCTCCGCCGTGGAGGTGGAGGACGGTGTGGGCATGCTGGCCTCCTCCCAGCTGACGTGGGACGCGGTGGACGGCGCGGAGGGGTATGTCATCACCCTGTGGCGGCAGACCGCAGAGCTTGTGGAGGGCGAGGACTACACCCAGATGGTGCTGGCCCGCGCCGCGGCCTTCACCGCCAACGGCACTGAGACCGACTATGACTGCGCCGCCGAGCTGGCGGAGCAGGGCGAGGGCGTGTACTACGCCACGGTGACGGCAGTGGTGGACGGCGCGTACACCGAGCCCTCTCTGGAGTACGTGGACGAGTATGTGGCGGGCTATCAGATGCCCTATGACCGCATGTTCACCGTCACCAATGTGAAGTGGGAGGGTACGGTCCTGCACTGGGACAAGAAGCCCTATTTCACGGCGGAGCAGATCTACACCATCCTGCTGTCCATTGTAGAGGACGATGGCAGCTATCGCACCCTGACCCCCGTGGAGGTGTCGGGAAATGCGGGCATGGCGGATCTGGGCAACATCTTCGCCGCCGGGCGGCGCTATGCCGCGCAGGTCATCGCCCACTCCGACGCGGACATCCTGGAGACAATGGGCCTGACGGACAGCCGCCCGTCCCAGGCGGTCATCTATGACGGCAGCGGCACGCCGGAGGTACCGGACGACCACGACGACACGTGGGTCGCCATCACCTCCGCCCAGCAGTGGATCGACCTGGCCAACGTGGAGGATCTGCCCTCCGATCCCGCAGACAGCAGCTCCGACAGCCAGCAGAAGGTGGAGTGGAGCAAGAAGTACTATCTGGCCAACGATCTGGACTTCTCCCAGCTGTCGGCGGCCTATCAGACCAAGACCAAGTCCATCGGCAACACCACCAACCGGTTCAACGGCGTGCTGGACGGCAACGGATACGTCATCCGCGGCCTGACATTGAGCAACTATGACTCCGGCCTGTTCTGGTACGTGGGGGCCGGCGGCTATATCTACGATTTGAAAGTGGAGAACGCCAACGTGCTGTTCTCCGACAACGCGGCGGTGCTGGTACACAACAACTACGGCCTCATGGAGCAGTGCGCCGTGGTGAACACCAACATCACCGCCGACACCGGCGCGGTGCTGGGCGGCATGGTCAGCCGGAACTACGGCACCATCCGCGACAGCTATGTGGAGGGCGGTACGCTGACCTCCAACTCCACCACCTCCACGGGCCACGCGGGCTTCGTGGGCGCCAACGAGGAGGGCGGCCTCATCGAGCGGTGCTGGACCTCCATGAGCGTCAGCACCCAGAGCGACTACGCCGGCGGCTTTGTGGGCCTGGGCTACGGTGGCACCATCCGCAACTGCTTCGCACTGGGGAACGTGTCGGGCCGCGGCTATTCCGGCGGCTTCGTGGGACGCTCCGTATTCCAGGGCAACGCCTATGAGAGCTGCTACGCTGCGGGTATCGTCACGGTGACGGGCGCAGAGGGCAACGGCTTCATCGGCGGCAACAAGCCGGACAGCGCCTTCCAGTACGACCAGTCTGAGGGCGTGTGGAACTGCTACTACAACAGCGAGAACACCGGCGCTCACGGTTACGGCGCGGAGCCGCGAACCGGCATGCAGATGCGGCTGGCGGACTTCGTGCGGGAGCTGGGCAGCGGCATCTGGACCCGCGACGACGCGGTGAACGGCGGCCTGCCCTATCTCACCACGGTGAAGGCGCCGGAGATGGCCAAAACCGCGGACATCACCGTACACGTGGCCGTGGTGACGTATGACAAGGAGACGTACACCTTCGACTTCGACCACAAGAGCGTGGTGGATGTCACCGTGGAGAGCACCGGCAACACCCGCGTGGTGGACGTGATGGACGCGGCTCAGGCGCAGGGCAAGCTGACGTACAGCTACTCCACCACCGCCACCTTCGGACGGTTCATCCACACCATCAACGGCCATGCGGTCAACGCGCCGGACGGCTGGATGTTCACCATCAACGACGCCCTGTCCAACGTCAGCGCCTCCACGGCGTCGGTGAAGGACGGCGACAGGGTGCTGTGGTTCGAGGGCACCACCGAGAACCAGTTCCAGGGTCCGCTGTGGGCGGAGCTGGACGGCAGCACCATCCAGTGGGAGACCATTTCCACCGTGGCGGAGCTCCGGGCGCTGGCGGCGTCCAAGGACCCCGCAGTGCTGGCGAAGAACTACAAGCTGGCCGGGGATCTGGACCTGTCGGGCGTGACGTTCTCCGGCATCGGCAGCGCGTCCGCGCCCTTTACGGGCATGTTTGACGGCCAGGGCCACACCGTGTCCCATGTGACGGTGAAGGGCGGCGACAACGCCGGATTCTTCAATGTGACGCTGGGCGCGGTCATCAAGAACCTGCATCTCAGCGATGTGAACGTCACCGGCGGAAGCCGCGTGGGCGGTCTGGTGGGCTGGGCCCAGGCAGAACTGGACCATCAGGATATGGCGGGCAGCAAGGCCGGCCTTGCCGGCAGCTGCACCGTGTCCGGTACGGTCAGCGGCAGCAGCGCCGTGGGCGGCCTGGTGGGCCTGAACGAGGGCCGCAGCGATCAGGAGACCATGTTCTCCGTGGCCAGCGCCGTGGATAAGTGTACCGCCGCGGTCAGCGTCTCCGGCAAGGAGAAGGTGGGCGGCCTGGTGGGCGAGAACAGCGGCAGCATCACCAGAAGTGCCGCGCAGGGCAGCGTCACCGCGCCGGATGGCGTGATGGTGGGCGGCTTTGCCGGCGACAACAGCGGCGGCATCTACGACAGCCATGCCGAAGGCGAGGTGCGGGGCAAGTCCTACGCCGGCGGCTTTGTGGGTATCAGCGACGGCACGGTAAAGAATTGTTACAGTCTGGGCAGCGTTGCCGGTACGGACTACACCGGCGGCTTCGCCGGAGGCATCAGCGCGGCGGAGAACGCCGTGGGCGCCGGGCTGGTGACGGTGACGGGTACGCCCACCTACGGCTATACCGGCGGCTTCGCCGGACGGCTGGGCGGTACGCTGGCGGGTCTGGACAACCAGATCACGATCAAAAATGTCTACGGAAACTGCATGAAGCCGGACGGCCAGTGGAAGGCCGCAGGCAACAGCTTTGCCGGCAGCAGCGAGCAGGCCGCGGTGGAGGGCATGAAGCTGACCACATGGCAGCAGGTGAACGACAAGCTCATGGAGCTGTTCGGCGTATCCCTGCCGTGGATCGTGGACGATACCGCCCTGATGGATTCCATCGCGGCCACCCTCACCGAGACCAAGGACGGCTGGAGCGCCATGGACATGGCGGCCTATGGCCAGCTGGCGGGTAAGACCGCCAGACTCAGCGATGCGGCACGCCAGAACATCATGGACCTGCTGATCGCCGAGGCCTCCGGTACGACGGACGCCGGCGCCAGAAGCCGCATCGAGCTGGTGCTGCGGGCGCTGGGCGTGGACAGCGCGGAGCTGTATCCCCAGGGCAGCAGCAAGGCCGTGAACAACGGGGCGCTGCTGAAGGCCATGGATATGAGCAGCGTCACCGTGTGGGCGGCACCCTACGTGCTGCTGGCCAATATGCAGGGCGGCGTGAAGCTCACTGACCAGCAGATCGAGACGCTGATCGCCACCATCGCGGCGGCGGAGTCCAACGGCATTCTGGGCAGCAGCTACGGCGGCGCGTATTACGCCGATCCCGATACCACGGGTGCGGCCATGGCGGCGCTGAGCGCCTACACCGATCGCAGCAGCGCCAAGACGCTGCTGGATAAGCTGGTGCGGGGCGCGGCGAACCATGTGGCCGGCGCGGGCTATTACAGCAACGCCAACAGCGACGCCATGCTCATCATCGGCTTCATTGCCGCGGGCGTGGATCCCGAGACGGTGCTGTGCGCCAGCGGCATCACGCTGGTGGAGGACATGCTGCGCTATGCCAATGACGCCAACAACGGCTTCCTGTACGCCGGTGAGGACAACGCACTGGCCACGGAGCAGGGCTTCCGGGCCCTGGTAGCGTTGGCGCAGTTCCGCGCCAACGGCGGCAAGGCGTACAATATCTATAATTTCAGCAAGACGGCGGTGAAGCCGGGCCACGCCACCGGCAGCGGTGAGCCGGATGTGCCGGTGAACCCGCCCGAGGAGAACGAGGATATCACCGTCACCGTGTCTATCCGCACGCCGGCGGGCATGTGGATGGACGGTAAGAGCGTCACCGTAAAGAAGGGCTCTACCGTGTACCACGCCTTTATCGAGGCGCTGAGGGACAGCGGCATCACCCAGTCCGGCGCGGCCAGCGGCTACGTCCGGTCCATGACCAAGGGAGGCGTCACCTACGGCGAGTTCACCCACGGCGACAACTCCGGCTGGCTGTACAAGGTCAACGGTGTGCTGCCCAATGTGGCGCTGACCCAGAAGAAGCTGGCCGACGGCGACGACATCCTGTGGTACTACACCACCGACTGGAAGCAGGATCCCGACGCCGGCGCCATGGCGGACCAGAGTCTGACGGCGGCGGATGTCATCAAGCTCATCAACGCCATCGGGGATGTGACGCTGGACAGCGGCAGCGCCATCGCGGCGGCACGGACGGCCTACAACAGGCTGCCGGCAGAGGAGAAGGCGCTGGTCACCAACTATGCGGTGCTGGTGGCGGCGGAGGAGACGTATGCCGCGCTGGTGAAGGCGCAGCAGGAGACCTCCGGCGTCAAGGAGAACACCGCGTGGCGCACCCAGTATGAGACGGCGCTGGACAAGGCAGGCGAGAACGACCTGACCTTCGGCAGCGAGTGGCTGGTCATCGCGCTGGCCCGCAGCGGCAGGACGGTGCCCGACAGCTACTACGACAGCGTGGTGAAGGCGGTGCAGGACGCGGGCGGCGAGCTCAGCGATAAGAAGTTCACCGAGTACTCCCGCGTGATCCTGGCGCTGACGGCCATCGGCAAGGACCCTGCGGACGTGGGCGGCTATGATCTGCTGGCCAAGCTGGCAGACATGGACAAAGTGACGTATCAGGGCCTTAACGGCGCCATCTTCGCGCTGATCGCGCTGGACAGTGCCGGGTATGAGGTGCCCGCCGCGGCGGAGGACGCCAACCAGACCTCCCGCGAGGCACTGGTGGCTTACATTCTGGACAAGCAGCTGTCCGATGGCGGCTGGGCTCTGTCCGGTGACAGCGCCGATCCCGATATGACCGCCATGGCGGTGCAGGCGCTGGCGGCGTACCGCGACGACGCGGCGGTACAGGCGGCGGTGGACGAGGCCGTGCAGACCCTGTCCGACATGCAGCTCTCTGACGGCGGTTACAGCAGCTGGGGCACGGTGAACAGCGAGTCCTGCGCCCAGGTCATCATCGCGCTGACCACGCTGGGCATCGATCCTGCCAAGGACAGCCGGTTCATCAAGTACGGCCTGAGCCTGCTGGATGCGCTGTGCGCCTACTATAAGGACGGCGGATTCTGCCACACGCGGGACGGCGCGGCGGACGATATCGCCACGGAGCAGGCACTGTGCGCCCTGACGGCCTACGCGCGGCTGCTGAACGGCCAGACGGCACTGTACGACATGACCGACCTGGCCGCGGGCATCACGCCGGCGGAGCCGGATGCGCAGGAGCCTGCGGAGGAGCAGGAGCCTGCGGCGCAGAACGGCGCCGTGGTGTGGATCGTTGTGGCGGCGGCCGCAGCGGCGGCCGGTGCGGCGGTGATCGCAGCGTCCAAGCGCAGAAAGAAAGAATAAGGACCCCGCTGGGCGGAAGCATATGAAAAGCTCCCCCTGCCGGCATATGCCGGCAGGGGGAGCTTTTGCAGTTGATACAGCGCTTATTTCTCCTGTCCTGCGAGCTGGCGGAGGAGGATGTCCTCGGCGTAGCCGCAGGCACGCGCAACGGAACCAGCCTCAAAGGGATTTGCCAGATTCGCATAACGCAGGGTTTCCAGATAGCTGCGGCTGCCGCCGGTCTTGCAGAGCTTCAGATAGTCCTGCCAGGCCGCCGCCTTATCCTCGGCGTACTTCTTCTTGAACTCCATGGCGCCCATGGTGGTGAGCGTATAGTTGATGTAATAGAACGGGTAGAGGTAGATGTGCAGCTTGTGATACCAGTAGCCGCCGCGCTCCATGAAGGCGTCATTGTCGTACCTGCGCCAAGGCATGTACTTCTCCTCCAGCAGGCGCCACTGGTACGTCCGCTCCTTGGGCGTCAGCTGGGGATCGGCGTAGCAGATGTGCTGGAACTCGTCCACAGCCACGCCGAAGGGCACAAAGGTCAGCGCCTCCTGCAAATGGGCAAAGCGGAACTTGTCCGCCTGATCGCCGAAGAACCACTGGGCATAGGGGTAGGCGAACTGCTCCATGGACATGGAGTGGATCTCCGCGATGTCGGTGGTCTCACTGTAATAGTCCGAGATGGGCTGGCTGCGCATGGCCATGTAGCCGGCGAAGGCGTGGCCCAGCTCGTGGGTCAGGACCTGCATGTCGAAGATCGTGTGGTTGAAGCAGGAGAACACGAAGGGGGCCTTCAGGCTGGGCAGGCTGGTCATGTAGCCGGTGGAGGCCTTGCCGGGCTTGTTCTCCAGGTCCATCAGCTGGTGGTCGATCATGAAGTCGATAAACTCGCCGGTCTCGGGGCTGATCTCGTGGTACATCTTCCGGGCGGTCTCGACCATGAATCCTGCATCGCCGGCGGGCTCGGCGTTGCCGTCGGGGAACACCATTTTCTCATCGTGCCACATGACATGGTCGATGCCAAGACGCTTGGCCTGCGCGTCATAGAGCTTCTGACACAGCGGAACGAGGACGGTGCGCACCTGCTCACGGAAGGAGGCCACCTCCTTCTCGCCGTAGTCGGTGCGGCCCTGCTCCAGGTAGCCCAGGGGAATGTAGTTCTCATAGCCCAGGTTTTTGCCCATCTGGTTGCGGATGCGGATCAGCTCGTCCCAGATCTCCTCCAGACGGGGCTCGTTGGCCTCGTAGAACGCGGAGTACGCCTTGACCGAGGCGGCGCGGACGGCGCGGTCGGGGTGCTCGAAGTACTTCTGCACGCCGTAGAGATTCAGGGTCTTGCCGTCGAAGGGGATCTCGGCGGCGGCCATGATCTTCTGATACTCGTTGGTCAGGCGGGACTCCTGCTGGCGCAGGGGGACGTTGGCCTCGCAGAACTGCTTTTTCTGCAGGTCAATGGCGACGAAATACTGCCTGCCGAACTCCCGCTCGATGTCGGGGCGGAAGGGGCTGGAGGCGATGGCCTCGCTCAGCGCCACCTCGGCGGCGCCCAGGGTGGGCAGGGTGTCCTGCAGGTAGTGGATCTCCGCTTCATAGAAGGCGTCGCGGGTGTCCAGAGTGTGGCGGATGTGGGCGATGGCGCACTGGGTGGACAGCTCACCGTTGGCGCGGTCCATCTCAAAGAGCAGCGCACGCAGCGCATCGAAGCTCTCCGCCTGCTCCACGGCGTCCTGCCACCGGGCCAACTGGGTGCGGCGGGCCTCCAGATCGGGGCGCTGATAGGGTAAGGTCGAAAATTTGTAATTCTCCATGGGGTCCGTTCCTCCTCGCGGTCTTCGAAAGAAATCCTGCAAAGCTGCAATATGTATATTATCATGACTGCGCCGGAGGATGTCAAGGGGCGATTTGCGGGGGCCACTAAATGCCATTAAAAAATGTGCATCTATCGTGGTTTTTGCCGTTTATGAAGATAATGCGTTAAAAAATGTTGCTTCTGCGCGATTCCCATGGTAAAATGATAATTAACCGATCTGGACGATCATCATTCCTTCCGGCAGCCGGATACAAATTTTGCACCTGATGCATCGGTCAGATGAGAGACGTAAGCAGCCAAATGAGCAAGAAAGAGAAGTGAAAAGCAGGCAGTCAAGTGGGCAAGAAGGAGAAGTGAGATGAACAACAGCAGTTTGAAAAAACGGCTCCTGTCGGTGGCGATGGCGGCGGTGATGGTATTTTCCCTGCTGCCCGCCACGGCGTGGGCGGCGATGGCGGAGAACCTGTCCGCCGCGTCCGGCCAGACACGGACGGAACAGAAGCGGGGCGGCAGCGACACCTACACCGTGACCCGGGACGTCAAAAGCGTCGCGGCGGCGCAGACAGGCGCGGTGAAGAAGGTCGTCTGCCTTGACCTGACCACGGGAGAGGACCAGGTCTCCCTGGATGCCAACGGCGGATACCAATGGGTCGCCGGCGAGAACTATTTGTATCTGTACAAGGTGCAGATCGAGGCCGAGGGCTCCAATGCGCTGATCCTGCCGGCCGGAACCACCGTGAAGGTGGTGGGCAAGTGCAGCATCACAGGCGGCGGCGCCAACGAGTGCGCCGTGTGGTCCAAGGGCGATGTGACGGTGGGGCTGGGGCAGGACGCCACGCTGACTGTCAACGGTCTGGGCTGGCGTGCGGAAGGCAATTTGACCGTTGCGCATGCATATGATGCGTACACGGGCGGCGAGCTGACCGTCAACTACAACGGTACCAGCTCTGACAACGGCACCAGCGGCGCGGCCATTTACATGGGCGGCAATACGCTGCGCGTGGAGCAGGGCGCGAGGGTGACGGCCAACGGCAGCGGCATCGGCAACGTAAAGGCCAAGAACAGCTGCGGCGTGAAGGGCGCTGTCTATGTGGACGGCGGCGCGGAGCTGGTCGCGGACGGCGGCAGCGCCGGAAGCGCCGGCATCAGCTGCGGCATCTTCGGCGACGTGACCGTGAAGAACGGCACCGTCACCGCCAACGGCGGCCGCGGCCTCCAGAGCTACGGCGTGTCCGGCAACAGCGTGAGCGTCTCCGACGGCGGCGTGCTGAACGCCACCGGCGGCACGGCGGTGCAGGATCTCAACTCCGGCATCAAGCCCATCAGCGGCGGTATCTATCTGGGCAATAACGCGGTCATTGAAAATGCCACGGTGAACGCCAACGGCGGCGTGGCTCCCTGCGGCGACAGCTTTGCCAGCGTCGGCCTGCAGATGACCAGCCGCAGTGAGGTGACGGTCAACAGCGGCGGCGTGCTGAACGCCAACGGCGGCCAGCTGACAAACGGGTCCTCCGCCAATGAGACCAACGGCTTCAGCGCCGGTATCAATATGATGGACGCCAGCGAGGCGAATCTGTTCGTCAACGGCACGGGCCGCGTGACCGCTATCGGCAATCCCGAGCGGCTGGACGGTGGGACGGTCATAAGCTACGGCGTCAACCATGCGGACATGGGCGAGCTCACCATCGAGCTCAGCGGAGTCGCCAGCTTCAAGGCGGCTGGCGGCACCGCTGCCAGCCGCGCGGCGTTCACACCGGACACGGTGTCCATCAAGGGCAGCGAGGCCTATCGGGACTTTGACAACGTGACCGATGGATACAAGTTCCTTAACAGCACCTATGTCAGGAATGACGTTCCGGCGCAGAGTCTGGTGGTCACCGTCTGCGACCACAGAGCGGGCGTTACCAACGGCAAGTGCAACAACTGCGGCGCGGAGGTGGCGGCGGCAGCGGTGACGGACGCCGCCGGTGTGACCACCGGCTATGGGACCTTCGAGGAAGCCGTCGACGCGGCGGCGCGTCTGGACGGCAGCACCGTGAGGATGCTGGCGGATGCGGCGGTGGAAGCGAACTACACCATCGCGGCGGGCACCTTTACCATCGACTTCAACGGCAGGAAGCTGACGGTGGCTGAGAACAACTTCTTCGCGGCACAGACCGCCGAGGTGACCCTGACGGACAGCGCGTCCATCAAGGTGGGGCAGCCGTGCGTGCCCAATGCCGCAGAGGGCGGCAGGATCATCGTCGAGAGCGGCAAATTCGGCGGCGGCATCGTGCAGCATGACGACGGCACGCTGCTGCTCAACGGCGGCTACTTCGGCATGATTACCCTGATGGATCCGAATGAGAACGTGATGGATCTGCTGGGCGAGGGCAAAGCGTACCGGTCGGTGCTGGGCGCAGATGCCTGGCAGGATGACAGCAATGCGGATACGACGTCCGTGGCCGGCCAGAAGCGGCTGCATGAGGTCGAGGTGGTGGATGCACCCCTGCGCATCATCCAGCAGACACCGGCGAGCGGCACACTGACCGTCTACGAGACCTCGCCCACTATTCCCAGCCTGAAGGTAACGGCGGCGTATGACAGCGCCATGAGCTGGGTATTCGACGCCAAGCTCTATTACCGCGCCAGCGCCATCGATGAGTGGTCGACAGCGGATGCGCCTAAGGTCAGCAGCAACGGGAACGGCACCGTTACGGTAAGCAGCAATACCACGCTGAAAACCGGCCAGTACCAGCTCCAACTGACGTTCCACGGCTATCGGGCAGAGTCCCGGGTCTTCAACGTGACGCTGGAGCCCTGCGGCCACCCCGACATCGATGCGAACGGAAAATGCGGCACCTGCCAGTACCAGTTCGTGGCTACCCTGACCGACGCGGCGGGCGAGGTCACCGGATACGACACGCTCAACGGGGCGCTGGCCGAGGTCAAGGCCCTCTCTGCCGACGCGCAGAACGCCAGCCGCTACACCGTCAGGCTGCATCGGGATGTGACGGAGGATGTGCGCGTCACCGGCGGCAAGTTTACGCTGGATCTCAACGGCAAGACGGCCACCGTGCCCAGCGGCCTGGCCATCAGCGGCACGACCGATATCGGCATCCAGAACGGCAAGCTGGTATCTGACGTGACCGTCAGCAGTGCATCGCTGACCGTCAGCGCTGCGGAGGGGCTGGGCAGGATCACGCTGCAGGGCAGCGCCAACGTGCAATTCTATCCCGACGCCAGCGCGTCGGCCTTCAAGGTGGAGAGCGCCAACGCACTGCTGATCATGAACGGCGGCACCGTGGGCACCATCGATATGACGGGCGGTGAGGTCCGTGTCCATTTCAACGCGAAAGTCACCGGTCAGGTCAATGCGGATGGCGGCGAGCTGAGCGTGCGGGAGGCCCCCGTCTTTGATGGGGACGTCCGCATCGGGGGCGGCGCCAGGATGACGGTCGTTCCCAATTCCACAGCCAAATTCAACGGAGTGCTGGAATTTGCGGAGGAGGCCGTCGGCGAGCTGGCAGGCGGTACATACAAAAAGCTTGGCATCGCCGCCGGCCGCACGCTGAGCGAGCTGCTGAAGAGCGGTTACGTCTATTACAGGGTCGACATAAGCGAGTTCATTCAGGGGAAAACCGACAATTTGACCAACGTCAAGGTCATCAGTCACGTCCACAGCATCCGCGGTGACGGCACCTGCGCCTGCGGCGAGAGCTTCACGGCCTCCGTCAGCAGCGGCGCCAGCGTTGACTGGTACAAGACACTGAGCGAGGCGCTGGCCGCAGTCAAGACCCTCTCTGCCGGCGTGCAGGACGCCGCCCTGTATACCGTCAGGCTGTATCAGGACGCGGCGGAGGATATAAGCATCAACGGCGGCAAGTTCACGCTGGACCTCAACGGCCATAAGGCCGGCAATACCGCCTTCACAGCCGGCGGCAGCGCGGCGGTGCTCCTTTCGGGCGGAGAGGTATCCTGCAACATGCAGGTCAGGGACACGGCGGACCTGACCGTCAACGGCACCGCGCTGCGCGATGTGGAGCTGTACGGCAGCGCTAAGCTGACCGCCAGCGGCGCGGCCATGGGGCATCTCCAGACCAGGGACGGCACTCCGGCGGCGGTGGTGACCGGCGGTACGATAAGCCGTATAACGATGCGAGCCGGTACGGTCGGACTGACCGGCAGCGTCACCGTTGAAAATCAGACCGAAGTGCTCAGCGGCGGTGTGCTCACCGTGACTGCACAGAGCGGCGAGCCTGAGTTCCGAAATGCGGTCACGATCGGGGACGGCGGCAAGCTGGTGGCCTCTGCCGGTAAGTTCCGCAGCAATGTGGAATTTGGTATCGGCGCGAAGGGTGAGCTGTCCGGCGGCGAGTATGGCGGTCTCGAGTGCGGCGGCGACCAGCTGCTGAAGGATATGCTGAAGACCGGCTATGCCTACTTTGGGATCGAGCATCTGGAAAACGGTTATGTGAACAGCCTGATGAGCCAGGGCTACACGGTGAGACCCCATTCCAACCACAGCTATGAATGGGACACCGCTACCCATGAGAAGAAGTGCGGCTGCGGCGACGTCAGCGAAACGGACACTGCCGCGCCGGTGATCGGCTTCCTGAACGGCGCGGCGCTCAAGACCGAGAACGGACGGCAGGTCATGGACGTGACGGACAACGTGATCTACACCGTGGCGGACGCCAATGAGGTAAAGGTGACCGTGTCCTACGGCAGCGGTACAGCCGCAGAGGTGCGCCCCGATGCGGGCGGCCGGTATGAGCTGCCCCTGAGTGAGGGTGATGGCAAGCCGGTGACCATCACCGCCGCCGACGAAGCGGGCAACGTGACCACCGTGACGTTCACCCTCTACCGTCTGGTAGATATGCGCATTTCCAGCCATGTGGGCGTGGCCGTGGAGGAGGCAGACCTGACAAGGACGGTGCGCAGCGGCCAGACCTACACCCTCCGCGTCACCATGCTGCCGGGCTACACCGGCGAGGACGGCCTGGAGCTGGAGCAGGGTGCGCTGACCACAAAGCAGCGATTTACCGGCAGCGACGCCGCCGGCTACACCGTTCAGGTGACGGCAGACTTCAACAACAGCCTGCTGCGCATCGTGGGCGCATACGACAACACGCCGCCCACGGCGGAGATCACCATCCGGAACAGCAGCTTCAGGAACTTCCTGAACCGTATTTCCTTCGGCCTGTTCTTCAAGGAGACACAGACGGTCAGCGTCACCGCCGCCGATGTGGGCGCGGGGCTGGACAAGGCGGAGTACCTGCTGAGCGGCACGGCTTTCACCAAGAAAGCCGACGCCGGAGCCGCCGACGGCTGGACGGCGCTGACGCTGGACACCGACGGCAGGGGCAGCTTTACCGTGGCTCCCAACAGCAAGGGATTCCTCTATGTGAAGGCCATCGACCGGGAGGGCAACGTTACCGTGGTCAATGCCGACGGCATGGTGGTCTACACCGACGCGGAGCAGATCACGGAGCGCGTCAGCTTCGCTGAAGCCTCCGCGGACGACTGCGTATTCCGTGTGAAGGACAACGGCAGCACGGTGAGAAGCATCACCATGGGCAGCAGAGCGCTGGTAAGGGATACGGAGTATCGGATCGGCGCATCCGCCAACGGCCAGCTGGCCATCACCCTGACCAACAGCTTCCTGACGGCGCTGACGGCGGGCAGCTACACCCTGACCGTGTCCTATGATCCCATGGGCGAGACCTATGTCTCCGGCGGCGACAATCAGGCGCCGGCCTCCACCACCGTGGTGCTGGCCGTGGGCAAATCCACTGTGGACGCCGACATCGTCTCCATGGACAAGATCTATGACAGCGAGCCTGTGACGCCCTCCGCCAATACGGAGAGCGACGGCGTCATGACATGGGAGTTCAAGCCCGACGGCGCGGACCCCGGCGCCTATACCACCGCAGCGCCCGAGGATGCCGGTACCTACAACGTGCGGCTGACCGTGGCGGAGACGGAGCACTACGACCGCATTGAAAAGACGGGGACCTTTACCATCACTCCGAAGGAGATCCAGCTCCACACTCCCGCGCTGGAGGACAAGACCTACGACGGCAGCACGGCCATCGTGTGCATGTACTACTATCCCGAGCGGGCCATGGAGGGCAAGATCAGCGGCGACGACCTGTCCGTGGTGATGGGGCAGGCCAACGCGGACAGTCCCGACGTGGGCAGAAGGACCGTGACCTTTACGGGCTTCGCTCTGGCGGGCAGCGACGCGGCCAACTATACCCTGGCCGCGCAGCCCATTTCCGGCAGCGCCGCCATCACGGCGCGTCCGCTGAGCATTGGCAGTCTGACCGTCCGCGACAAGCTCTATGACGGGCTCAACACCGCCGCCATCGAGGGCACGCCCACGCTGGTGAATCTGGCGGACGGCGAGACACTGATGCTCCGCTGCGGCACGCCTACCTTCGACACGGTGGCTGCGGGCGACAACATTCCCGTCAGCTTCACCGAGTTCACCATCGCCGACAGCGCCAACGGCAAAGCCGGCAATTACAGCCTGACCCAGCCCACCGGTATCACCGCCAGCATCAAGGCGTATACCGCCACCGGCGCGGAGTATACCGCCAGCACCGGCCAGTGGACGAATCAGAACTTCATGGTGACGGCGGCGGACGGCTGGCAGGTGTCCGGCACCAATACCGCCAACGGCGATTGGCGCGGCAGCCTGACCCGCTCCGATGAGACGGGCACCGGCAGCCTGACCTTCTATGTGAAGAACACGGCGGACGGTTATATCTCCGAGCCCGTCACCCTCACCTACAAGATCGACAAGACCGATCCCACCGGCGAGATCCGCATCGACCAGCGCAACGCGTGGCAGAGCTTCTGGAATACCATCAGCTTTGACCTGTTCTACAAGAGCCGGCAGACCGTGACGCTGACGGCGGCGGACGAGGCCAGCGGTGTGACGGCCATCGAGTACCTGCTCAGTGAGGAGGACTATACCGCGGCGCAGCTGGACGGCATGACCTTCCGGCCCTACACTGCGCCTGTGGCCATCACTCCCGACAGCAGGCTCATCGCCTATGCACGGATCACCGATGCGGCGGGCAACGTCACCTATCTGCGGTCCGACGGCGTGGTGCTGGATGCCGCCGCGCCGGTCATTGCCGGTGTGGACGACGGCGCGGTCTACTGCGGCAGCGTGACCTTCACCGTCACCGATGCGTATCTGGATACCGTCACCGTGGACGGCACGGCGGCTGTCAGCGCCCCCGGCCGCGCCGCGGGGAGTACCTATATCATTGAGGCGGACAGCCAGCTCCACACCATTGTGGCCACCGATCGGGCCGGCAACAGCACCCAGGTGCAGATCACGGTCAACAACGGCCACACTGTGGGCACTCCCGCCTCCTGCAAGGCTCCTGCGGTGTGCAGATATTGCGGCGAAAGCTTCGGCGATCCGGCACCCGGGAACCACGGCGGCCTGCTGCGCCGCGTGGACAAGGTCAATGCCACCTCCACCGCCGACGGCAACATCGAATACTGGTACTGCTCCGGCTGCGGCAAGTATTATCTGGACGCCGCTGCCGGCAGGGAAATCACCCGCAGGGACACCATCCTGCCCGCCATCGGCCTGCGCATCGTGGACGATGTGAGGGTATGGAGACCCGGCGACAAGCCGCTGGGCGTTACCTTCCGCCAGGAGTATGACGGCTTCACCGTGCAGATCGACGGCGTGACGGTGGATTCCGCCAACTACGAGGTGACGGCTGATCCCGATGGCGGCAGGCTGATCGTCACGTTCCGCGCACAGTTCCTGCGCACGCTGGCCTTCGGCGAGCGCACCATCACCATCGTCTCCGACGACGGCAGCGCCTCCGTCTCCTTCCGACGGGACAGCGCCCGGGCCGTTACCTCCGGCGATAAGAACGGCGGTAAGGCCGGCGTGACCAGCGCCGCTACCGGCGACGGCTTCCCCATGGGCGGCATGGCCGCGGCGCTGCTGGTCAGCGGCAGTGCTCTGGTGATGCTCACCACCCGCGCCAGACGGAAGGAAGAGGAATGACCCATTCCCTCCCGCGGGGAAAATCGGATAACATGCCGGCAGGGCGGGGTAAAATACCCCGCCCTGCCGGCATAGCCCATATCAACGCCTCCCATTCCGTCAAAGCGGCATCGGGATCCGTGCGATCTCGATAACTGCTACGATGGCAATGATAAAGGCGGCAATTCCGATAACGACTGCGCTCCTCTTGCTGAGCGTTTTCTTTTTTGCCCGGCATATCAGCATAGCACCGACCACACAAACAGCCGCCGCTATCAATGCGATGCCCAGCGTTTCCCACAGCCAGGAAAGTTCATATATGATCTTCATTCGTTCACCTATCCTTTTTGTCCATGCTGGCATAGCATGACTTGCCGACCATATCGATCATGGCTTATTTCAACAGCTCCGACAATACCTGAAACAGCTTTTGAATATCCAGCGGTTTGGCAATATGGCCGTTCATGCCGGCACGCAATGCGTTTTTCCGATCATCCTCGAACGCATTGGCAGTCATGGCCACAATGGGGAGCGCTGCCTTTTTTGTATCCGGAAGCGCACGGATCCGGCGGGTCGCTTCATAGCCATCCATCTCCGGCATCTGAATATCCATCAGGATCAGATCATACCGGTCGGCAGAGGCCGCCTCGACCTTTTCAACGGCAACCTTTCCGTTTTCCGCAGTATCTACCTCAAAGCCCGCTTCTTTAAGAAGCGTTGACGCGATCTCCAGATTCAGCTCGTTATCCTCGACCACCAGAAGCTTCTTCCCGGCAGAAGCGGAGGCTTTTGCGGCGGGCGGCGTCTGTCCTGTTTTCGCCTCGCCGATGGGGAAGCGCAGAGAAATGGTAAATTCCGAGCCCTTTCCCTGTTCGCTTTTCACCGTGATCCCGCCGCCCATCATATCCACCAGACTTTTCGTGATGGCCATGCCGAGCCCCGTGCCCTGTATCTTACTGACGGTGGAGGTCCTTTCTCTGGCAAACTGCTCAAAAATGTGCTTTTGGAACTCCTCGCTCATGCCGATGCCGTTATCCTTGATGTGGAATTCGAAATCGGCATAGCCCGCCGGAGCCGTATCCTTCTGCACGATCCACAGGCTGATCTGCCCGCCGTCCGGCGTGAACTTCACGGCGTTTGCCAGAACATTGATCAGGATCTGCTCAAGCCGCAGCGGATCGGCAACGACATCCTCATTTTCCACGCCAACGGTATCGAGGGTAAGGGAGAGATCCTTTTCGGAAACAACGGCCTGTACGATATCCCTGAGCTCATGCACCAGCTCCGGCAGATGCACCGGCTTTGCTTCCAGCGTGACCTTTCCGCTCTCAATGCGGCTCATATCCAGCACATCGTTGATAAGGGACAGGAGATGCTGGCTGGAAACGGATATCTTTTTTAGATAGTCCTCTACCTGACCGCGGTCGTCGATGTGCGTCTGCGCCAGCGCGGTGAAGCCGATGATGGCATTCATGGGCGTTCGGATGTCGTGGGACATATTAAACAGGAACTCCCGCTTGGCGAGATTGGCCTTGGTTTCACGCTGAACGGCAAGCTGGAGCGCGACATTTTTCTGCTCGAGTGACTTCCTGTATTCTTGCTCGGAGTGCTCCTGCTGCATAAAGAAATCCTTTGCGGAGTTCCAGCGGAAGACCTGCACAAGCGCCAGGATCAGAATATACATGACCAGCGTGATCACCAGATTCATCACGGTGAGGGTATAGACCTGACGGGCGGGAACATAGGCATAGAGGTAATAGTCCCGTCCATGGCTATATATCCCATAGCATTGTTCGATGCCCTTCGGCGCGTATACGCGGATCAGTTTATCCGCATGGCCGCTTCTCCGGATCGACATGAGCCGTTCGCTTTCGAAGATGTTCATGCCGATCAGAGTGGGATCGTTGGAGGCCGCTACCCGGTTATCCTCCGCCACCAGAAGAGTCCCCGTGGAGCTGATCTCATAGCCATCTAACAGGGTCTGGATGGACAAAACGGACTTTTGTGAAAACTCTGCCGGGATATAGCGATAGGCCAGCACCACACCCGTGCCGTCAGCGCAGCTGTGGACAGCGACATTGACAAAATTGTCTCCGCCCAGCTCCACGCGCTTGACATAGGTCTTCTGCGGGTAGTCGATGACGCTGAGGATCGGCTCCATTTTGATGCCGGACTGAAGCTGCGCATAGCCGGTGCCATTCTCCGTGTACTCGCATACCAGTTCGCCCTGCGCGTTCAGTACAGAAACGCCTGTAAGCCACAGTGTCCTGGCGTATTCCGACAGCGCCGTCTCATCGCAGCCGAGGGAGAGCCCCTCCAGCGCGTGGACGGCGGCGGCCTCGCGCACAAGGCTTTTTGCAACGGCGGTATCGTTGTACTTCGTATAGTCGGCGGACTGCGCCTTGATAAATTCCATTACTCCCGTCAGCCGCTGCTCGCAATTCTGAATATCCGCCCGCCTGGAAAGCGCGAAAACGACTCCAAAGAGGGAAATCCCCACAGCAATGCAGACGAGCCAGAATTTTTTGCCGAAAATAGTCTGCAAATGATTACTGTTCAAGGCATTCCACCTCCAGATAGGTCTCGGGATGCTCCAGATATCTGCCGACGATCTCCTGCATAGTCCCATCCTGACGCATCTGCGCAAAGGTGTCCGTCAGCTCCTGCGCAAGACCGCGGTCATCGTTGACGGAAAAGGCCGCGCCGATTCCGGTGATCAGCAGCGGCTCCTCCAGAATACGGAAGTCCGCGCCGTAATCCGCCATATACTGCAAAATGGTTGTTTCGTGGGCGGCAATGGCATCCACATAGCCGCAGTCCAGCGTCGCATACTGTATGCCCCGATCTTCCAGACTGATAATATCCTCGAATTGAGGGATATCCGGCTCTCCGCTTTTCAAAAAGATCTCCTCCGGCTTGCCGGTGGATTGTACGGCAATGGTCTTGCCATTCAGGTCGCTCATGGCGTAAATGTCGCTTGCTGCATTGACGGCGATGACCTGCCGGCTGACCATGTAGGGGCCGGCCCATTGGTAATCCTGCTCACGCCCGTCCATGGAGAAGCAGCCCCAAATGCAGTCGATCTCCCCGCTGTCCAGCAGCGTTTTTTTCTGCTCCCAGTCGATGGTCGTAAACACCGCCTGATAGCCCATCCGCCGGAACGCCTCGGATGCGATCTCCACATCGATACCGGTTGGATCGCCGTTATTGTCCAGATAGACGAAGGGCGGATAGGTGTCGCTGCCGATGGTGATCTGCGGCAGCGACGATGCATCCGGCTGCTCTGGTGTCTGCGCCGCGCAGCCGCAGAGCGCTCCGGTCACAAGCAGAACGGACAGAATAAGTAAAATAAGTGTTTTGGTGTGTTTCATCCGTACGATTCCCTCAATTTCCGCCTTCGATCATTTGCATAAGTTATTATACATTGATTCCGGCAAATAGCAATATTCAGTGTGCCATTTACGCGATATTGCTGTGGCCATCGCCGCGGAATTTCTCCGATTCGGCGAAAAAGGGTTCGAGCTATTTCGAAAATGCGTTGAAATTTGCGGATAAAGCGACTATAATGGCGGGACGGATCGTTGTTTATAGATTTATAAAACGGAACGGCGGCGCATTTGCGGGAAAAGCCGGAGAAAAAGAAGGAGCTGTGCGCGGAATAAAAGCGCAGGCTGCTGCTCCGGCATGGCGTCCCGCCTTGCCGGCATCGGATGCCGTAAGATGCGTTGGGGAAAGGCAAAGAGTACTATGAAGCAAAATGACAAGGGATTTACCTTGATGGAGCTATTGATCGTGATCGCGATTATTTCCGTACTGGTCGCCATCGCGATCCCGATGTTTTCCTCTCAACTGGAAAAGAGCCGGGAAGTGACAGACCTCGCCAATGTGCGCGCCGCGTATGCGCAGGTCTCCACAGAGGCTATGCTGGGAGACACCGATGCTGCGGTCACAGTCAAGTTGAAGCAAAAAAAGGCCGACTGGCAGTCGGTAGACCCTGTAAACATCGGCGGCATCGTTCACTCCAGAGGGCAGGGCGATACGGACAACTGGATAGGCGTGGCCACGCCGGGAGGAAGCTGTGTCGTTTCTTATGATGAGAGCTGCGGCGTGGTGCTCACATGGAGCGGCACGGCAGCGCCGTCCAAGCCGGATTACCCATTTGATACCAGTATAAGGGATTATTTCTCACCGCTGCTATATGCGACCGATTTTTGGAAAACGGGCATGCTTGCCGAAAATAAGAACTTTGAACTGGACTCCCGCTGCCCGAACTCGGCCTATATCCCGGGCATTGAAGCTGAGCTTGCAAAGATGAATAACAGCCTTCTGCAGCAGGGAGACTGCACCTGGGCCTTTTTGGGAGATGGGCGCGAGGGGCAGAATGCAAAGCGTTACCTTTTCTGGACTTCCTTCAACACAGACAAGGTCGGCGCCGGAAAGAAGATCCCTGTACTCATTCAAACCGGTGACGGAAAATACTATGTTTCCGAAACCACGACGGGTCAGCGAACAGATAAAAAAGGAGCCGGTTATGTTGCGATCTCAAAAAGTCTCTTCGTGAATCAGTACACTGACCAGTATAAGAAGGTTTTGGATGCCGGCACGGAGTATCTCACGCTGGAAGATGCCTACGATGCATACATAGCAGCCCTGAACAATGCAAAATACGACGAGGTTCGTGAAAGCTCAAGAGGGTAAGGCTGCAAAAAGTCGGCGTCCTCTTTACTGCGCGGCCCGCTATCAAGGAAAACCGCAGATCCGACAGAATTGCCGGGTCTGCGGTTTGTCTGTGTTCAGATTTGCGGTCTTGATTTCTTTCAAAAAACGTTTTCAGCACAGGACCTCCACCTGCTCCACGCCATACCGGCGGAATAGTGCCAGAGCCTCCCGGCCAATTCGCTCACCGGACACCGCAATGGGGATCGCAGGCGGACATCCAACGGTAGGCGCACCGCAGACCCGTCCCAGCGACTGCGCCGCCGGTATGGTCTCCCGCGGGGCAAGCAGTGCCTCCCGCACGGAACATACCCGCTCCCCACGGGCCGGCGGAAGCGTCGGCTGCGGCACATAAACGGCATCGTTTGTTCCGAAAGCATGGAGGATCCGTTCAATATCCGCGGCACGATTCTCCGGCGTCAGCATCAGCACCAGAAAGTCCAGATCGGCGTATTCACATTCCACGCCGTTCTCCCGCAGACGGTCTGCCAGCTGTCCGCCGGTCATACCGGATGGCGCCTTGATAGTCAGGCGCAGCGGGTCCGACGGCTCTATCTGCCATCCGGCAGCTGTCAGCGCCTTCCGCGCTTCGTCCAGACACACGCACATCTCCCGCAGGCGTTCCCGGTACCCATCCGACAGATAGCGGTTGCACAGATCCAGCGACGCCAGAGTCAGATAGGACGGGCTGGTAGAGCCAAACATGGCCATTGCCGTTTTTGCGTTCTCCCGCAGAGACGCCGGCGCTGCACGGCTGATATGAAGGTACGCGCCGCCGGTCAGCACCGGCAGCGTCTTGTGCGCCGAATCGCAGCACAGAGCTGCACCCAGATCCAGCGGGTGGCGGGATGGCTCCAGAAACCGCAGATAGGCGCCGTGGGCGTTATCCACCGCCAGCAGTGTGCTGTGCTTCCGGCACACCTCCGCCAGAGCGGAAATGTCCGCCATGCCGCCCAGATAGTCCGGACTGGTGAGATAGACCGCCGCAGGCGGCGCAGGCAGCTCCGCCAGCGTCCGCTCCAATGTGTCCGGCGATACAGGACAGCTGCAGAGAGAGGTACTTCGTTCCGGCCACAGCCAGACGATCTCAAAATCCAACAGGGCCGCCGCGTACAGGAACGCGCGGTGTACGTTCCGGGCGGCCACGATCGTCCGGGATCCGTTTCCGCAGATCAGGGCCAGATACAGCATCGCCCGGATACACTGGCTGGATCCCTCCGTGGAGTACACCGTCCGCCCGGAGCCGAACAGCTCTCCCGCACAGGACTCACTGCACCGGATGATGCCGTCCGCTTCATACAGGCTGTCTGCACCCTGAATCTCGGTGATATCCAGTGCCTCACAGCCCAGAAAGGGTTTCCCTTTGTGACCGGGCACATGCGCACGGACCATCCCGGAATCCGCATACCGCCGGACAAAATCAGCAATGGGCGTTTCCATCAGCTGTTGGCCTTGGCGGAATCCTCCGCCACCTTCATCATGATGGCACATTCCATACGCTTACGGAACAATTCGCAGCCTGCCTCGTAGACGCCGCGGATCGAGCCCGTAGCGTGGAAGGCGTTGGCCGCACAGCCGCCGGAGCAGTAGAATCTCGCCCAGCAGTCATTGCACTCAGGCCGGGCGTAGGCATTGCAGGAGCGGAATTCCTCCCGCAGGGCCGTATTGGTCACGCCGTTCCAGATGTCGCCCAGCTTGTAGGCTTCCTCACCCACGAACTGATGGCAGGGATACAGGTCGCCCCACGGCGTTACGGCCATATACTCCGTGCCGGAGCCGCAGCCGGAGATCCGCTTATAAATGCAGGGGCCGCCCGTCAGATCCAGCATATAGTGGTAGAAGGTGATGGGCTTGCCTTCCTTTTCCCGACGCAGCATATCCCTGGCCAGCAGCTCGTACTGATCCTTCACGATCTCCAGATCCTCCGCCGTCAGCGCGGCGGGGTCCTCCGGCGCGCACACCACCGGCTCCATGCTCAGCTCGGTAAAGCCCAGATCCGCCATGTGGAACAGGTCCTTCGTAAAGTCCGGATTGGCATGGGTAAAGGTGCCGCGCATGTAATAGTTCTTGTTGCCTCTGGCCGCTACCAGCTTCTGGAACTTGGGCACGATGCGCTCATAGCTGCCGTTGCCTGCATAGTCCACCCGCAGCCGGTCATGAATCTCCTTGCGGCCATCAAGCGACAGCACCACATTGCTCATTTCACGGTTGGCGAAGTCGATCACGTCATCGTCGATGAGCATCCCGTTGGTGGTCAGCGTAAAGCGGAAATTTTTGCCCCGCTCCTTTTCCACGCTGCGGGCATACTCCACCAGCTGTTTCACCACGTCCCAGTTCATCAGCGGCTCGCCGCCGAAGAAGTCCACTTCCAGATTGGTGCGGCTGCCGGAGTGATCCATCAGGAAGTCCAGCGCCTGCCTGCCGACCTCGAAGCTCATCAGCGCGCGGTCTCCGTGGTATTTGCCCTGACTGGCAAAGCAGTAGGAGCAGTTCAGATTGCAGGTGTGCGCCACATGCAGGCACAGCGCCTTCACCACATCACCGGAGCGCTCCTTGAATGTGCCGGCCATGTCTGCGAAGGTGTCGGGGGTATAGAGCTTCCCGGCGCGCTTCAGCGCGTCCACATCGGCAATGCAGTCCCGCAGCTCCTGCTCCGTCACATCCTCGCGCTCACCGTATTTCTCCATCATCGCCGATACGATCTCATCCGCCGTGTGGTCGGGGTAAAGTGCAATGATGTCATAGGCTACCTCGTCCACTGCATGAATGGCGCCGGAGCAGGTGTCCAGCACGATGTTGTAGCCGTTCAGTTGATACTGATGTACCATTCTTCCGTTCTCCTCGTACAG